>Ga0209187_1000461_pt1 | contig 70065 bp, 57 predicted proteins | sample BantaG_FD_187430 | JGI IMG/M metagenome (GOLD analysis project Ga0209187, IMG submission 187430) | Marine algal microbial communities from Bantry Bay, Ireland - BantryBay_4 metaG (SPAdes) (version 2) | ecosystem: Host-associated > Algae > Red algae > Unclassified | place: Bantry Bay, Ireland...
GATCGGTGGACACCACCGGCCGAAGCGACGCCCGCCGAATCGTAAGCCAACTTCAAGCCGTCTGAGACGGCGACCACCGCCGCGGCGATGCCAACGGTCGGCGGTAGGTCCTTCGTGGAATGCTTACGAATCTGTGTAATCTTTGGCCAAACCTGCGCTGGACGCCTGCGTTCTTGCAGAGGCGACACACGGAACAGAGAGCGGGCCAGCGACCGCGGACGGATGAGCGCGAACGCCATTGACACAAAGTGTTACAACCCTAAGATGGTGTGTATGCGGGAAACCAAGAACATCTCTCTGACCGCGGAGCAGGCAGCTCAGGTCGAGGCGCGGGTGGCGTCGGGGCGCTACCAAAATGCCAGCGAGGTGGTCCGGGCCGGGTTGCGGCTGCTGGAGGAGCACGAGGCGGGGCTGGCGGTCATGCGGCAGCAGATTCAGCGGGGGGTGGATTCCTTGGACGCGGGGGCGGGGCTCGACGGTCCGGCGGTCATGGCGGAACTGCGGGACCGTGCGCAGGCTCGCCGTGACGGACAGGCGAAGTCGGCTTGAAGCACTTCGTTCTTTCGCCCGAGGCGAAGGCGGACCTTTTTGCGCACGAAGCCAACACGTTCGCGAACTTCGGCTACCGCGTAGCGGATGCATTGATCGAGGCGTTCGCCGATGCGTTCCAAAAGCTGGCGGATCACCCGGGGGCGGGTCATGTGCGCGAGGATCTAGCGCCGACGCCAACCGAGATTCGGTTCTGGACGGTCAAGCGTCGGTTTCTGATTGTTTACCGGCCGGCGCCGCACGGTATCGACGTGGTACGGATCTTCGACGGCAGCGAGGACGTGCGGACAAAGCTCCAGCGGGATTGATTGACGCTACGGGACGCGGGCGGGAAAGAAGATGTAATCCTGCCTGCCGTTCCAATCGATCGCCGGCGGATACGCTGACCGCACCTTTGATACCCGAACCCGGAGACCGCGATGAAGAACCTGCTGACCGTGTTGCTGCTGTTTGTGCTCCCAGGCGTGGCGGTGGCGGAGGACCGGGTGCTGACCGACGCGGACCTTGGGCGGGTCATCGCCGAGCGCTACGGCTTCGCCGAGTGGGGCGAGGTCGAGTCGCTGGAGTTCACGTTTAACGTCGAGCTGCCCGACCGCGAGGTGGCGCGGGCGTGGACGTGGGACGTGGCGGAAGAGGCGGTGACGCGGCGCAGCCCGGGCGAACCCGTGACGATCGACCTGGGCGGCGACCCGGTGGCGTGGACGCCGGCCCAGACGCAGGTGCACAAGCAGTTCATCAACGACTCGTACTGGCTGCTGTTCCCTTTTCAGCTGGTGTGGTCGGACCCGTCGGTGACCGATGCGGGGATGGCGCCGCTGCCGGCGGGGACGGAGGCGGGGTCGGGCGAGGGTCGCAAGGTGGTGGCGCAGTGGCCGGCCGAGGGCGGCTACACGCCGGGCGACGCGTACGACCTGTTTCTCGATGGCGATGGGGTGATCCGGGCATGGATTTTCCGGCGGGACGGCAACGCGTTCGGACGTTCGGTGACCTTTGCGGGGTATGAGCAGGTGGGCCCGCTGCTGCTGAGCCTGGACCACCAGGGTGACGGGGGGTTCCGGCTGTTCTTCACCGACGTGGATTTGACGCTGCGGACCGGCGAGCGGGCGTCAGCCACGGGGCCGCGCTGAACGGGTTTTCCCCATCGGGTCATCCTGTATGAGGGGGGCGGAGCAGCGGCTTTTAGCAGCCCGTCAAACACCCTCAGGCGCTTGCGGCCGGCGACAATTCTCCTTACTTCGTGGCCTCATCTCCACGCAGCTGCTGCGGGGAATCGGCTCATCGCCTCGTGATCGGCCATCGTCGCTCGCGCTGGGCTAACGCGTGATATTGCAACGGACTGGTCGGGCGGGGGATGCGTAAACTGTTTCCGTGAACCTTGCCAGGACCGTTTTCGTTTCTGAACGGCCACCAACTTCGCGGCGTACCGTCCCGATGCGAAAGCCCCTTGCAGTTCTGGCGTTGGCGTGCGCATGCTCGGGCGCGGCGGAGGCGGCGGAGGCGGCGAAGGCGGCGCGGGCGGACGGCGGGGACACGGTGGCCTACGGCCCGATGGAGGCGCCGGGGCGGATCGCCGACCGGCGGGTCGACCAGTCCAGCGGGCTGGCGGCGTCGTGGCACTGGCCGGGCGCGTTGTGGACGCACAACGACTCGGGGCACGAGCCGACGCTCTACCAGCTGGACCGGCAGGGCGTGGTGACGGCGTCGGTGACGCTGCGGGTGGACGGCACGCTGGATATTGAAGACGTGTGCTCGTTTGAACTCGACGGCGAGCCCACGCTGGCGGTGGCGGACACGGGCGACAACCGGCGCAAGCGGGCGGCGGTCTCGGTGATGCTGCTGGGCGAGCCCGAGCCACGGCCGGGGCAGCACCTGAGGGGCCATCCGGTGGCGCGGCGAGTTTATTTCACGTACGCCGACGGGCCGCAGGACTGCGAGTCGGTGGCGTTCGACCCCGAGACGCGGTCGCTGCTTCTGGTGACCAAGTCGTGGCCCGACGCGGCGACCTTCAGCGTGCCACCGGCGGGGCTGTACGTGCTGCCGCTGGGTGACGCCGCCGCCGGCGCGGCCGGTACGGCCGCCGAGCCCCGGGTGCTGCAGCGTGTGGCGGACCTGACGCTGAAGGTGACCACGGCGGCGGACCTGTCGCCCGACGGGCGGCGGCTGGTGGTGCTGACCTACGGCGACGCGTACCAGTACGTGCGGGCCCGGGGGCAGACGTGGGCCGAGGCGCTGGCGGCGGCGCCCGCGCGCGTGGCACTGTGGCCGCGCGGGCAGAGCGAGGGGCTGTGCTTTGGCCGCGACGGGCGCACGCTTTGGATCAGCAGTGAGGGGCTGAATCAGCCGCTGTTCCGCGTGTCGCCGCGGTAGGGGGGCGGAGCAGTGCGGCGCAGGTCGCGTGCTACCCGCTACGGCCAAGTCACCTGGGTCTCGGTGCGTTCTCATCCCTCCTGTCGGGTGCCACTGGCGGCTTGTCCGCCAGTGATTCCAGGGGACGCCGACACTGGCGGACAAGCCGCCCGTGGCACGCGAATCAATCCGCCCGAGAATTAGATGGGATGGGTGTTCACTGAATAATAGGGAAGCGCTTCGTCACGACATCGCGTAGGACGCAACGAGGTAGGCGACGTATCCCGCGACCAGCGGCGCGCCCATCCACCGGCTGAAGTGGCCCCGGTGTCCGGCGAAGACGATGCACACCCGCATGTACAGCAGCATGGCGAGCATCGTCGGGACCGGCAGCAGCAGGAAGATCGCGGGGTGGGTGGCGGTGGGGTCGATGATCGACAACGGGGCGGCGACCGCGGACAGGCCGATGACGAAGAGCACGTTGAGGATGTCGGCACCGATGACGTTGCCCACCAGAAGGCCGGGGTGGCCTTTCTGGATCGCGCGTACGCCGGTGACCAGTTCGGGCAGGCTGGTGCCGAAGGCGACGATGGTGCTGGCGATGACCGCCTGGGGCACGCCCCAGCGCACCGCGACGACCGACACGCTGCCGACCAAGGCGTCGCCGGCGATCACCACGAGGACCAACCCCGCCAGGCCCAGCCCGAAGAGCGCGGCGATGCCGTGCTCAACGCCCGGGTGATCCGGGGCGTGGGGCGGGGGCACCGGCGGGTCGGCGGGCACGGGGGCCAGGGCGTCGCCGGCGCTGCTGGCGGCGACGTCGGACCCGCCTCCGGTGGGGTGCTGCCGGGCCCAGCGGACCGACACCGCCAGGTACGTCACCAGCAGCGCGGTGAGCAGGATGCCCACCGGCAGGCCCAAAGCCGCGTCGTCGCCGTAAAGCGCGTACGCGCCGTAGCACAGCGCGGCGAGCATGACGGCGCTGCCGATCTGCACCCAGCCCTGGCGGTTGAGCAGGAAGCGGTCGGCGGGCAGCCGGGTGATCAGGCAGCCGGCGCCGAAGATGAGCCCGGTGTCGGCGATGATCGAGCCCACCCCGTTGCCCAGAGCCAGGCCGGGGTTGCCGCCGAACGCGGCCATGACGCTGACCGCGGCCTCGGGGGTGGTGGTGCCCAGCGACACGATGGTGGCGCCCACCACCATCTCGGGCATGCCCAGGCGTTTGGCCAGGCCCGCGGCGCCGTCCACCAGCCAGTCGGCGCCTTTGCTCACCAGAACCAGGGTGACCACGGCCAGCGCGGCCAGGCCGAGGGTGGGCATGCCGCTGAACCACGCGGAGGGCAGGATGGAGGCGAAGGTGGCGGTCGGGGGCATAGCGGGGATGGTAGCGGGGGGAGGGAACAAGGCGGCGGAAACGAGCCAAAGGTTTACGTTGAAAAAACCTGAAGCGCGGCCCGAGCGCGGCAGGGGTTTTTGAACTGTCTTGGTTTTCCACCTTCTTCTTCAACATTGGCCTTGTGGATGGCCCCCCTCACCCCAGCAGCGCCACCCGCCGCGCAAGCCACGCCGCGGCGTCGGGATCGCCGGCCCGTTCGGCGGCGGCGAGCAGGTCGCGGTGCAGGCGTCGGCAGGCGGGCGCGGGCATCAGGGCGCCCAGGTCGGCCTTGGCCCGTGCGTCGGCGAGGGCGGACCCGTCGGCGCCCACGGCCAGGTCGTAGCGGGTCTGCAGCGCCAGGCGTGCGAGTCCCTGGTCGAGAGTGACGGCCGTGCGGGCGAGCGTGGCCAGTGCGGGATACGCGTCGGCGGGGCGACCGGCGGCCAGCTGCCGGTCCGCGACGATGATCAGCAGCGCTGCGCGGGGGGGCGAGGTGGCGACGACGGCGGCGGGGCTGGAGGTGTCGGGCGGCGGCCCGCCGGCCAGCAGTTCGGTGGCGAGCGCGGCGGCGGCGGCCCCGTCGCCCGGCGCCCCGCGGCGGTGGGCCAGGGTGGCGGCGCCGTGGTAAAGCGCGCGCCGCAGCGCGGGGGCCAGCCCGTGCCGCGCGGTCAGGCGGCGCAGCAGCGCGTCGGCCGCGGGGGGCGCCGACTCTGTCAGCGGAGCCAGGGCGGGCAGCCCCGCGACCACCGGCGCCTGCAGCATCAGCAGGGCGGTGCCGCCGACGGCGAGCACGACAAAGGCCGACAACGCGGCGACCGGCAGGGGCCAGGAGGTGACCAGGCCCGCGGCGAGCACCGCGACGGGCAGCCCCAGCAGCACGCCGCGGCGCAGCCAGCGGTCGGCGGCCAGCTCGCGGCGCAGGCGTCGGGGGGAAAAGTCCGGGGCCTCGGTTGCGTGGTCGGCGGAGCCGTCGGGCGGGCTGGCGGGTTCGGCGATCGGCGGCGGCAGCGGGTCGGTCGGGGTTGCCGACTGACCACCGGCGCCGGGGTCGGCGCTGGGGTCGACGCCCGCGTCGACGCCCGCGTCGGCGACCGCGCGCGTCGCCGGCAGCGCCGCGACCAGTGTGGCCTCGTCGGTGAGGGCGGCGGCCCGCTGCCACCACTCCCGGGCCGCGCTCCGGTCGCCCGCTGCGTCGCCCCGGGCCGCGCGGTGGTGGTGGCACAGGGCCCGCAGGGCGTAGCCGCGGGCGGCATTCAGACCCAGCGGGCGCAGGGTGGTAACCAGCGTCGGCGACTCTTCGATGGCTTCGTGGTAGTGCGCGGTGGACACGGCGTGCTCCAGTTCGGCGAGCGCGAGCACCGCGCGGTGTTCGGGGGTTTGGATGTCCACCGAACGCAGCCGCCGCAGGGCCTCGTCGGCGTCGGCCAGCCGCCCGCTGGCAACCAGCGCCGAGATCCGCCGCGCGTCGAGTCCGGCGCGGGTCGGGTGGGCGGGGGGCACGGCGTCGGCGAGGTGGTCCAGGCAGGTCAGGGCCGCGTCGTCTTCGAGCGTCTGCTCCAGCCCGCGGGCCAGCACGGCGACCGCGGCGTGGTGCAGGCCCGGGTGCTCGGTCAGCTCGGGCAGCAGGCGCCACGCGGTGCGCAGGGCCGGGCGGTTGAACCGCAGCCGCACCAGCTCGCGGGCACGCTCCACCCGGCGTTGCCGCCGCTGACGCCGGGCCACCTGCCCGCGGGCCCAGACCGAGGTGCCCACCAGGGCCAGCCACGGCAGCACCCACGCCACACCGCCGACCGCCAGCGCGACGACGGCCGCACCGGCCAGCGGAACCAGCGGCGCGAGACGACGCGACGCCGGGGGCGGCGCGGGCCGGTGGGCGGCGAGGTGCGCGGCCACCTGCTCGGCGGTGGGGGGGCTCCAGGACGTGCCGGTCGCGGGTTGAAGGGTAGAAGCGGGCAGGGCAGGACGCCTGGGTAAAAGGTCTGAGGGGCGCTGCGGTCCGAGATCCGAGTCAGAGTCCCGGGTCGTCCAGCAGCCGCTTCATGTCGCGGATCAGATTCTGCACGGCCTCGGCGTCCAGCCCGTCGTAAACCCCGCGTACGCGACCGCGGCGGTCCACCAGCGAGATGCGCCCGTCGTGCCCGATCGGGTTGTCGGGGGTGTCGGTGGCGTAGACCGCGAGCTTGAAGCCGTCCTCCTGGGAGATCCGCCAGATGTCCGCGCGCTCTCCGGTCAACAGGTACCACCGGCCGGGATCGGCGCCGTGCAACGCGCCGTAGTCGGCCAGCACGTCGGGGGTGTCGTGTTCGGGCTGCAGGCTGAAGCCGACGAGCGCCGCGTCGCCCGCGGCCAGCCCGTCGGCCACCGCGTCGCGCACTTGGGCCATGGACCGGGTGAGCAGCGGGCAGATCGCCGGGCACGACGTGAAGAAAAAGTCCGCGGCCCAGACCCGGCCTTCGAGATCGACGTTGGACACCGCGGCGCCCGTCTGGTCGGTGAGCGTGAACGCGGGCACGGGCCACAGCACGTCCAGCGGATCGGCGGGCGTGCGGTCGCAGGCGGCGAGCCCGGCCGCGGCGGCGAGCAGCACGGCGACGAGGATGAGGCGTGGAGCGCGCATGGGGCAAGGGTAGGCGTTCGCCGCGTTGTCGGATGCCGAACCGGTCAGCCCCGGTTCGCCAGCCGCGCCGCCCCCGCCACCGCGGCCGCCGTGGCCAGCACCGTGACGGCCGCCGCCACCGCCAGCGGCATGCCCGGATCAGGTGCCCGTCCGCCTTGCAGCACCGCGGCGAAGAGCGCCTGGCCGTAGGTCAGCGGGTTCAGGTACATCAGCCACCGGATCGGCCCCGCGGCGGTGGTCAGCGGGAACACCGCGCCGCTGAGAAACCACATGGGCATCAGCAAAATGTTCATCACCGCGTGGAAGCCCGCGGTGCTGCTCATGGGCCAGGCGATGCACAGCCCCAAGGCGGTGAGGCCGACCGCCACCACGCACATGACCAACACCGCAGGCACGAAGCTCAGCAGGCCCGGCTGGCGGAACAGCAGCACGCCGATGACGAGCATGACCAGCCCCTGCGCGGTGGCGATGGCCGCGCCGCCCAGCACCTTGCCCAGCACGATGGCCGTGCGCGACGCCGGGCTGGCCAGCACGCTCTGCAGGAAGCCTTCTTTGCGGTCCTCGATTACGGTGATGGTCGAGAAGATCGCGGTGAAGAGCACCATCATAAGCACGGCGCCGGGGTAGAAATACTCCAGATACCCGACGCCTTCTCCGGCGACGCCTCCGCCCGCCGCGCCTCCGCCCCCGGCCGTGGCGATGCGGAAGGCGTTGTTGCCCCCGAAGCCCAGCAGCAGCCAGAAGACGATCGGCGTGGCGATGGCCCCGATCACGCGGTTGCGCTGGCGGAAGAAGCGGACAACCTCGCGCCAAGCCAGGCTGGTGACCGCCGGCAGGAAGACGGCGGGGCGGGGGGCCGGCGTGTGGGTGGCAGCGGGGGCGTTGGACATGGCGGGGAGTGTAGAGGCCAGCGGGCGGCCCCGGCCGGCCGGCAACCGATCGGTTACCACAGGGCGATGAGCAAGACGCCCGCCCGCGGACTCCTGATCGACTGCAGCCGCGTGATCGAGCGGCACGGGTACTACCTTCGGCTGGTCGAATGGATGGCCGCGTGGGGCTACGACACGCTGGTGCTGCACTTTACCGACGACCACGGACTGTCGGTACGGCTGCCGGGCTTCGCCGACATCGCCCACCCCCGGGCGCTGACCACGGCGCAGGTGCGGAAGCTGATCGCCCACGCCAACGCCCACGGCATCGAGGTGATCCCCGAACTGGCCACGTTTGGTCACACGCGCTACCTCACGGATCAGCCGAAGTACGCCCACCTGTACGCGGGTCGCAAGACGCGGCGGCGGACCTACAACGCCGTCGATCCGCTGAACCCCGAGACGATCGACGTGATGCGGCGGCTGATCCGGGCGACGGCGAATCTTTTTCCCTCGAAGCGTCTGCACATCGGGTGCGACGAGGTGAACCTCGACGCGTTCTGCCGCGCGCGCGGCGGGCTGGACTGGCGGACCGTGTGGACCGAGCACGTCAACCGCATGATCGGGCTCGCGCTCGATGCGGACCGCACGCCGCTGTTCTGGGCCGACCACCTGGTGCAGGAGCCGGCGATCGCCGCGGGCATCGACAAGCGGGCGATCCCGGTGTGGTGGGACTACGCGCCGACCGGCAGCGACACGCCGTACCGGGCGCTCGAAAAGGCGGGCTTCAAAAAGATCTGGCTGGCTCCCAGCACCAGCAACGGACGCATCCGTTTTTTGCCGACGTGGCACGGGCTGGACAACAACGACCGGATGGCGGGTTTTGCGCGGAAGCACGGCGCCGACGGCTTCTTGAACACCGTGTGGGAGCCTTACTACGGGCTGCAGGCGGCGCACGACTACGGCATCGCCTACGGGGGCGCCGCCGCGAACGCAGAAGGCCGGGTGGACCGCGCGGCGTTCAACCGGCGCTTCGTGCGGGAGGCCTTGGGCACCGACACCCCCGCGGAGCTGGCCGCGTACCTCGCCCGCTGGCCCGACCTGCACATCGACCACGAGGTCACCTACTGGCTGGTGGGCCACCGCGACAAGCTCTCGCAGGCGGGCTGGGATTCGCTGCGGGCCGTGAACAAGCTGGGGCGGGAGATCCTGCCGCTGGCGACGGACTACGTGCCGGCCGGGAATCCCGAAACCTGGCACGCCATGCGGGTCGCAGCCCGCGCGGCGTGGACGGTCAGTGAGTACGCCATGCTCTCGCGGTGGGGCGGTTCCCCGGAGCGCAAGCGGGCGTACAACGCGACCCTGCGGGAGGTGCGTCGTGATGTGGCGGCGGAGTGGGACCGCACGCGCTTCCCCGACGACCCGCGGAAGAAGGGCTCGCCGTTTTCCAGCGACCCCTACAACTACGCGATCGTGCTGCTCCGCCGGCTGCGCCGTGCGTGACGGCTCGGCGCCACCCCCTCGTCTGCAAAGCCAGACGCGGGGGTGCCTTCTCGACCGCCGCGGGCTGCGCCCCGGTGGCGGCTCGGCGCCGGACCCGGTTTCCGCAGAGCCGGAACCCGTGCCCGCCTTCTCGTCCGCCGCGGGCTGCGCCCGCCGAGCGCGCCGGGGCGTGTAGCGCGGAAGGTCTTCGTAGGGTGGGTCAAGGCTTGGCGGACCCACCGTTGACCGACATTACAGGGCCTTCGGCGTCGCGTCGCATCCGGGTTCGGGTCGCGGCACCGTGGGTCCGGCGGCCTTGACCCACCCTACGAAGAAGCTCGGAGAAGCCTTCGTTTCAGGGCGTGTCGCGCGCCGGCGCGACCGCCCGGCCGCGGGCGCGGTAGCGGCGGGGGGTGACGCCGAAGTGGGCCTTGAACGTCTGGTGGAAGTGGCCGGCGTTGCCGAAGCCGCTGGCCAGCCCGACCTCCAGCACCCCGTCGTCGGTCTGTTCGAGCCGACGGACCGCCTCACGCAGGCGGCGCTCGCGGACCAGCTCGGTGGGCGTGCGGTCGAGGCAGCGGCGGCAGGTCCGCGCGACGTACTCGCGGCCGTAGCCGCCGCAGGCCGCGACCAGGCCGGCGACGCCGCCGTGCATCGCGGCGTCGCTGTCGAGCGCGGACCGGAGCCAGGCGGGTACGGGGCGACCCGCGGGGGGCGTGTCGCCCAGCGCGGCCCACAGCGTCAGCAGCAGCAGCTCCAGCCGCGCCGGGCTGCGGTCGGCGGTCCGCACCAAGGCCGCGGCGGCGCCCAGCGCCGCCGCGCCATCGGCGGTCAGCCGCCCGCGGCGCCGGTCGGCCGGGCCGGCGAACGTGTCGGCGTCCAGGCCCGGGTGGCGGCGGGCCAGGGCCGCCCAGGCCCGAGGGGAAAAGGCCACGTTGGCCAGCCTCATGCGGCCGTCGTTCTCGAAGTGGTGGGTGTCGTCGGCGGCCACCAGGGCGTAGTCGCCCACCGCCAGCGGTCGGCGGCTCGGGGTGTCGGGCGGGCCCAGCACTTCCGACCCGGAGCCGCGGGTCACCCAGAAAAACTCCAGAAAATCGTGACGATGCACGAGCGACGCGGGACCGCCGGGACGGAGTTCCGCGAAGTGGAACACTTCGTCGCGGCTCAGCAGCTCGGCCAGACGCAGGCGGGGGACATGCGAATAGATCACACCAGCGTAGTTTTTCTCACGTCGGGCGGAGGACCCGCGCCCGCGGATCGTCCATAGTGAGGGTGTTCTGGCTGATCGCCCCGTCCCCGCTCCGGAGTCCCGTCATGCCACCCGCTGCCGCGCCCGCCGTCGCCCCCCACGACCCGCGGCTGAAACCCAACTTCGACCTCACGCGCTCGACCTTCCGCCGGCCGCGGCTGGATCAAGACCGCGTGGCGGAATACTGCCGCAACGGCTTTCTGACCTACCACGAGCCGGTGCTGCGCGAGCCGCAGTTTGTGGGCCTCACCGAACGCTTCGAGCACCTGCTGGACCGGCACACCGCCGAGGGCAAGCGGCCCGAGGCGATGGACACGCCGCACTTCGGCGACCACAAGCTGTTCGAGTGGATCTTCAGCGACGAGGTGCTGGACCTGGTCGAGCCGCTGATCGGCCCAAACATTGCTTTGTTTAGCACGCACTTCATCTGCAAGCCCGCGGGCCACGGGCGCCGCGTGCCTTGGCACGAGGACAGCTTTTACTGGCGCGGCCGGATCAAGCCCATGCACGTGTGCACCGTCTGGCTGGCGATCGACCCGAGCCTCGTGGAGAACGGCTGCATGAACGTGATCCCCCGGGCGCTGCACGGCTACAGCAACTACGACGAGGTCAGCGAGGAGACCAACGTGTTCCCCGCCGAGATCAACTGGCTCAAGAACCTCAACGCCGACCGGGTGGGCGAAGCGACCGACGCGCCCGAGAACGTGGTGCTGCGGGCCCACCACTGCCAGCTGCGGCCCAACGAGGCGTCGCTGCACGACGCGCGGCTGATCCACGGCTCGGACGCGAACACCAGCCCCATGCGGCGCTGCGGCTACACCATGCGGTTCATCCCCGCGGCCATCCCGTTTGACGAGAGCAAGAACAAGGCGCCGCACCAGATCTACCTTGCTCGCGGTGAGGGGCACCCGGACAACACGTACGCCGACCCGACGCGGGACTACGACGAGCTGTTCCGGCAGCGGATCGCGACCGGCAACGGCCACTGACGTGGGGGGCGGCTTGGCGCCGGACCCGCGTTTCACAAAGCCGAGACGCGGACCCGCCTTCTCGTCCGCCGCGGGCTGCGCCCGCCGAGCGCGCCGGGGCGTGTAGCGCGGAAGGTCTTCGTAGGGTGGGTCAAGGCTTGGCGGACCCACCGTGCCGCGGCTCGCACCGCCTCGTGATCCGACGCTGAAGGCCCCACGACGTGGGTCAACGGTGGGTCCGGCGGCCCTTGACCCACCCTACGAAATCACCGCCCGTCCAGCACCGCGGCCGGATTCGTTTCGGTCAGCCGCTTCACCGTCGCGTCGTCGAGACCCAGGTGATCGCGCAGGTTCTGTGCGCCGCGGCGCAGACTTAGCGCCGAGCCGACCAGGTGGTTGCCCTCGACCGAGCGGGCGACCAAGTCGTCGCCGATGTCCAGCTCCCAGCGCGAGAGCGTGTAGCGGCCCGGGCCCAATCCGGCGGGGGCGATGGCGTCGCTGACGACGATGCAGCGATCGACGCCGGCGGTGTGCAGGTAGTTCCGCAGGGCGAAGAAGGGCACGTGCGTGCCGTCGGCGATGAAGCAGGGCGTGAGGCGATCGGACAGCGACAGCGCTCGCTGCACAATGTTGTCGTGACGCGGCATGACCGCCGGGCAGCCGTTGCCCAGGTGGGTGAAGAGCGAAAGCCCCGCGTCGACGGCGGTGGTCAGCACGTCGAGCGGCGCGTCGGTGTGGCCGGCGGCGACGGCGATGCCGGCGTCCACCAGATACCGCGTGGTCGCGAGCCCGGGGTCGTGCTCGGGGGCCAGCGTCACGAGACGGACCAGGCCGCCGCCGGCGTCGAGCAGCATCTGCACGGCGTCCACCGACGCGGGGCGGACGGCGTCGATTGGGTGCGCGCCGCGGTAGCCGTCGACCGGGCTGATGAACGGCCCCTCGATGTGCAACCCCGCGATGACGCGCTGCGCGAGCGGGTCGCGTTCACGCAGCTCGGCGAGCCGACGCAGCCGCGCGGCCATGGTGGGCAACGCCTCGGTGATGACGGTGGCCAGGCTGCGTTCGACGCCGTCGGCTTCGAGCGTGGCGCACGCGCGGTGCAGGTCGTCGGGCGACAGGTTGTCCTGATTGAAGTCCACGCCGCCGTAGCCATTGACCTGGAGGTCGATCAGCCCCATCAGGCGCGTTCTTTCAGCAGTGAGGCCGCCGCGTCATCCAGAAACAGCCGGACATCGGCGTGCTTCTGGAGCGCCGAGGCGGGCACGTCGGGGGTCACCGGTCCCTCGACCGCGTTGCGGACCGCCTCGGCCTTGCGCGCGTCGGGCACGGTGCAGATGATCCGTCGGCTGGCGAGGATGCGCGACACCGACATGGAGATCGCTTGCGTTGGCACGTCGTCGAGGGTGGGGAACCAGCCCTCGCCCATCTGCTGGCGGCGGCAGGCCTCGTCGAGTTCGACGACGAGGTAGGGCCTGGTGGTTTCGAAGTCCGCGGGCGGGTCGTTGAAGGCCAGGTGGCCGTTCTCGCCGATGCCGACGAAGGCGACGTCGATGGGATGCCGGTCGAGGATGGCGCCCACGCGGGTGCAGGTCTCGGCGGGGTCTTTGCCGCTCTCGGTTTCGCCGTCGAGGTAGTGAAACGCCGCCAGGGGCACCGGCAGCCGGCTGACGAACCGCTGCCACAGGTAGAGCCGGAACGAGGCGGGGTGGGTGATCGGCAGGCCGATGTACTCGTCCAGGTGGAAGCCGTGCAACCGGGTCCAGTCGATGTCGGGCGCGGCGGCGAGGGCGGCCAGCATGTCCAGCTGCGACGCGCCGGTGGCGACGATCAGGTTGCAGGTAGGCCGCGACGCGAGCGTGTCGCGGATCGCGGCGGCGCCGGCCTGCGCGGCGGCGGCGGCCATGGCGTCGGCGGTGGGCGAGACGTGGAGGTTGGGGCGTCGGCGTGGGGTCATGATCGCAGTCTGGCGGAATCAGGTGGCGGCGCCGAACCGATTGACCGACTGCATCACCGGGGCGGAGGTGAGCACGGCGGCATCCAGCGGCACCGGGCTGGTGAGGGTCAGCCCGGTCACGTCGCCGGGCAGCAGGGTAAGGAGGTTGTCGCTGACCGCGGCGCCCGGGTGCAGGCGGTCGGGGAAGAAGCACAGGTCGCGGACAAACGACCGCGCGGTGACGGTGAGTGTGGCGTCGCCGGCGATGCTGGTGGGCGTCACGACGACGTCCAGGTCGGCCGCGGGATACGCCAGCCGCTTGTCGGGCGTGAACCACCACCAGGCGTCGGCGATGGCGGCGTCGGCGCTGCGCACCACCAGCGCGGTGTCACCGGGGCGATCGGCCCACGCCCCCGGCAGACCGAGACGACGTGTTCCCCGCGCCGGCACGTCGGCGGTGAGGTCCAGCGTGTCGATCGTCGCTCCGGTCAGATCGACGCGCCGGGCGGTCAGCGGCCCAGTCCACGGCACGTCGGTGTCGTTGTGCAGGTACAGGGCGACCGGGCCGATGTCGCCGCCCTCGGGCTTGGGCTCCCGCGGCTTGATCGTCAGCAGCCGCGGCGCGAAGAAGCGCCGCGTGGCGTACCACAGCGGCTTGGGCCGGCCGCCGCCGTCCACCGCGCTCCACGACGACACGGGCCAGCAATCGTTCCACTGCCAGTAGACCGCCGCTCCGCACCACGGCGACAGGGCGCGGAACCAGCTGCAGCCCATCTCCAGCGCGCGGGCCTGCATCACCTGCGCCAGGTAAAGCCAGTCGTCGAAGCATTCGCGCGGCGGGTCGAAGTCATCGCCCATGCGGAGGTCGGTGAGGGCCTGGCCTTCCTGCCCGCTCTCCGGTGTGTCGTTGCGGTTGTAGTACTTGAGCGCGTCGCTGTCCCACGCCCGCTGAGCCTCGGATACGCGCGGCAGCAGCGTCGCGGGCTGCGCCGGCCCGTGGTAGCCGAACTCGGTGGCCATCCGCGGGAAGTGCTCCAGGTAATTGCGGTAGGCGCCGTCGCCAAACCACACGTTCCACACGTGGCGATTGCCGCAGGCGTTATCGTTGGGCGGGCGTTCCATCGTGCCGCTGTAGGGCGAGGCGGGCCAGTAGGGCCGCGACGGGTCGAGCTCGGCGACGACCTGCGGCAGCAGCTCCAGCCAGTACTTCAGGCCCCAGCCGCGCTCGGCGGTGTTGCGGCCCATCTCCAGAAACGGCTCGGCCCACTCGAACACGCTCCAGATGCACTCGTTGTTGCCGTTGTAGATGACCACCGACGGGTGCGATGCCAGCCGCGCCACGTTGTCGCGGGCCTCGGCTTCGACTTCGGCGGCGTAGGCGTCGTCCTCCGGGTAGCCCGCGCAGGCGAACATGAAGTCCTGCCACACCAAGACGCCGGTGGCGTCGCAGTGCTCCAGCAGCTCGTCGCAGGCGTACACGCCGCCGCCCCAGACCCGCAGGCAGTTGCCGTGTGCGGCGATGAGTTGGTCGACGCGCTCGCGCAGCCGCGCGGGCGTCTCGGACCGCGCGGGGAAGCAGTCGTCGGGGATCCAGTTGCCGCCCTTCAGGAACACCGCCTTGCCGTTGACCCGCAGCGTCATCGTTTCGCCGGACGGCAGGCCGTCCACCGCAGCACCGGCGCCAGAGACCGCGTCCGGCGAGGTGTCCAGCGCGACGGTCCGCAGGCCGATCCGGCGGGTGTCGGTTTGAAGCAGGCGGCCCTCTGCATCGAGCAGTGCGGCGGACAGGGTGTAGCGCGGGTGCTCTCCGTGGCCGACGGGCCACCAGCGCTGCGGGTCGGGCACGGTCAAGGTGACCCGGGCGGTGTGGGCTTCCACGGTGCAGTCGGCGGGGCCGAACACGGTCTTGCCATCGGGCCCGGCCAGCACCACGCGGACCGTCGGCGGCGCGGCGTCGGCCGCACGCTCCAGGTCGATCGAAAGCTCGACCGTCGCGCGTTTGGCCGTCGCCTCGGTGACCGCGGGCCGCAGGTTGGTCATGCGGGCGGCGTTCCAGGCCTCGACGCGGATGCCCCGCCACACCCCGGCCGACGGCAGCATGGGTCCCCAGTCCCAGCCGTAGCTGCACGCCATCTTGCGGACCATGTTGTGCGGGATCGCGGCGGCGTTGCTGCCGTGGCCCTTGTGCGGCATGGGCCCGCCGTGCGCCGCCTCGGCGGCATACGCCGCGGGCACCGGCGCGGCGAAGCGGATGACCAACGCGTTGGCTCCGGCCCGCGCGGCGCCCCGCAGGTCGAAGCGGTAGCGCCGATGCATGTTGCGGGTCGTGCCCAGCGGGGCGCCGTTGAGCGTCAGCGTGGCGAAGGTGTCCAGCCCGTCGCAGGCCAGGTCCAGGCGGTCGTGGGCGATCGCGTCGTCGCCGAAGTCGAAGGCGGCCGTGTAGGTCCAGTCGGTGTGGCCGATCCACGCCAGGCGTGTTTCGGCGTCGTAGCCGTAGGGGTCTTCGATGAGGCCGGCGGCGAGCAGGTCGGTGTGCACGGCGCCGGGGACGGTGGCGGGCACGCCGGACCGCAGAGCTTCACGCAGGGCCGGGTCGGGACCGCTGTCGCGGGGCCCGGCGGCGGCCGGGGCGGCAGTCAGCGTCCAGCGTGCTGCGGCAAGGTCGGTGAGTTTCGTGAGCATGCGGCCTCGGGCGAGAATGGAGAGCGAGATAGACACAGCGCAACCGGTTGCATTATACCACTCGTCCGCACCTTTCGCACGCCGGAACGCCTCGATGGCACCGGATTCAGACGGTCCCGCGAGCGTGCCCGAGACCCGCATCCGCGGTGAACCACCCGGCCCGGCGTGTCGTCCCGGGACGGCTCGCCCCCGTGCGACCGGTACGTCAGCCCATAAAATCGACATAAGGGTCTTGCGTTTCCCCCGACTACGGCCTAGGATTCTTTGTTCGACCGATGCCGGCGCAACCGGTTGCTCAGTGATTTGCCTTATGTTGGCCTTGATTTGACGCCCCCACCGTTATTCCTTTACACCCCCTTCTTGGAGATTGTCATGTTCAAACCCGCTCTCGCCTCACTGCTGCTCGTCGGGGCTCTGCCCGCGGCAGGACAGTCCTACATTGAGGACTTCTCCACGTTCACTAGCAGCCTTAACCCAGGTGACTTCGGTGGAGATTTTCAACAGACGACTACAGCTTCGGTGGCTGGCAACGATTTGACCGTAACCATCGTAACAGGCGATACGCCGGGAAATCCGAATGATCCAGCGCCTAGCGCCGCCCAGTTCTACGGTGGAGGTTTTCAGACAGTTGTGACCGACCCCATCGCTCCGGGAAACTTCACCTCGACCGATGAGTCTGACTATTTTATTGAGTTCGATCTTTCGGCGAGTGCATCGACGTTCACTCGTGGAACCATTTTCTTGAAATTCCGGACTGAGGCTGGGGCTGACGTTGCAGGGCAATACAGCGTCGGTCACAATAACAATGCTAATTTGGCCGCGGGCATTACGAGCGCTTTCGCAGGCAACACTGCACCTGTCAGCATCAACCTTGCGGATTTTTTCGGTGGGCCCGCGACTCTTCCCGACTTGTCCACCGTCGGCGAAATTCAGTTCGCGTTGTACCTCACTGCGAATGATGCCGCCTATGAAGCCAATTCCGCTGCCAACACCTTTACTGTTGATAATCTCGGAGTCCGCGTCATTCCCGAGCCAGCCTCCGCCGCGCTCCTTGCCGGTGGCGCCCTCTGCCTGATCGCTCGCCGTCGTCGTACGGCCTGATACCGATCGCAGCCAGACCTCCGAAGCCCCGCCCTTCCCGGTCGGGGTTTTTTTATGCCCGCTTTGCGCCCCACGCTTCAAATTGGCGCAACCGGTTGTATTTGTCCGTTCTGGGTGGTAGAGTTTGCCAACGGATTTCAACTCAATCATCATCAGTCGGTTGCCCGTTCCGCTTGCCTCCCCATGAGCACCCTGACCAACTCCAATTCCGCCAACGGCCGCCCGGCCGTCACCCTGGCTGACATCGCGAAGCGCTGCAGCCTGTCCAAGGGCTCGGTCAGCCGAGCGCTGTCGATGACCGCCGACGACTGCCCGCTGAGCCTCGCGACGTGGACGCGGGTGCGCGAGGTGGCGGCCGAGATGGGCTACCGGGTGAACGTGCAGGCCCGGGCCCTGGCCAGCGGGCGGTCGATGTCGATCGGCCTGCTGTACGAGGGCACGCTGCCGCTGCTCGACAGCGTGTACCACCAGATCATCGAGACGTTCTCGGCGACGCTGCGTGAGCACGCCTACCAGCTGGCGCTGGTGGCGCTCGACGAGACCGACCAGTGGGAGGACGCGCTGCTGGGGGGGCGGGTGGACGGGTGCGTGTGCCTGCACAATCTGCCGCCGCGCCTGGAGAAGCTGCTGCCGCGTATGCAGCGGCCGCTGGTGCTGCTCAACGGCACATCGGCCCTGGCCAGCGGGTCGATCAGCGTGGACGACCGCGGCGGGGCCGAGCTCGTCACGCGGCACCTGCTGGGGCTGGGTCATCAGCGTCTGCTGATGCTCACCGACACCCAGCACGAGACGCCCCACCACAGCATCGCCGAACGCCAGGCGGGTTTTCTGCAGACGGTACGCGGCGCGGGCGACGCCGAGGCGCTTTTCTTCGAGGGCGACGGCGACGCGTTTGCCGCGGCGTGGTCGGGCTTCGACGCCGTCCCGACCGCAGTGGTGTGCTACTCCCACGTCGAGGCCGTCGGGGCGCTGCGGGTGTTGCATCGCGCCGGCGTGGATGTGCCGGGCGATGTGAGCCTGGCGACGTTCAACGACGTGTTCCCGGTGGCGCAGCTCGATCCCGCGCTGACTTGCGTGGCGGTGCCGTCGGCCGAGATCGGACGCCGCGCGGCGGACATGCTGTTGGGGCTGCTCAACGGCGACCCCGGCCCGGAGGTCGCGACCCGCAAGATGGTGCTGGCGCCGACGCTGATCACCCGTGAGTCCACCGCCGCCGCCGCACCGGCCTGAACAACCCGCCCGATGAACCGATCCCGTTCCCGGGCGTGTCGACCCCGACCGCCCGCATGACACACCCGGGCACCCGCTGCCCACCCCCAAAGGACCCCCGATGAAGAAGTTGACCCCTGCCCCCGCCCTCGCCACGCTGATCGCCGCCGCCACGCTCGGCGGAACCTCGTTGTCCGCCGCGGCCCAGTCCGAAACCATCGATCTGTACCCCGGCTCCGGCGACCTGTTCCAGTACGCGGACTTCGCCCCCAAGGGTGTGGTCACCGAAACCGAGGACTCGTTCATCCTGGCGGTGGACGAGGACAGCGACGGCGGCAGCGGCCTGTTCGGCATCCTCGGGCGCAACGTCGCAGACGGCCCGGTCGAGTTCGACGCGGCCAGCCACCTGCTGCGGATCGAGTACCGCTTTACCGAGGCCAACGAGGCGGACCTGTTCAAGCTGGTGCTGACCGACGAGGACGGCAAGAAGGCCGGCGAGCAGTTCAAGTTTGACGTCGAGGTGGAGGATGACGACGCGGTCCAGGGCGACGACGGGTTTATGGTCCTCAACCTGCCCATCACCGCCGATGACGCGGACAGCATCACCGGCGGCAAGGATGCGGGATTCAAAGAAGAGGGCGATGGCGAAGCCAACTTCGGCCTCACCCAGTGGCAGCTGCAGTCGGCCTGGGGCAGCTCGGACCCGCTGCACGTCGAGGTGCGTTCGCTGCAGATCGTGCCCGCCGAGCCCGAGTGAACCGCAGCAGGCCGCGGTCTGGATGGTGTAAGGCCCCGACGAACACCTGTCCGCCAGACTTTTTCGCTCCGGTGGTTGATCCGACGGATCGCCGGGCCCCGCTGGGCTTCGACCCACCCGGAGTTATGGCGCAACCAGTTGTAGTTCGGACAACTCGTGACGCCGATACGATCTCAACACGCCGTCACTCCCGTTCCCGACCGCCACGCCGCCCCGGTCGATTTTGCCGCTGACCACCCCGATCTACAGTTGTAAAAGGGCGTTGCTGACAAGCGGGCCGACCGCAATCGGCCAGATCGAAACGATTTCTCTTGATTAATGCAACCGGTTGCCTTAGATTGAGCGGTGATCCCGGTCGTACCCCTCCCACCCATCCTCTCCCTCACGGAGACGTCGTCATGTTCATCCCGCCCTGCACCCGTCGCACAGGATTCACGCTGATTGAACTCTTGGTCGTCATCAGCATCATTGCGTTGCTGATCGGCATCCTGTTGCCGGCCCTGGGCGCGGCCCGGAAGACCGCCCGGCTTTCGGGCTGCCTGTCGAATATGCGGCAGGTCGGCATCGCCACCTACGGATACGCCAGCGAGTACGACCAAGAGTTCCCGCCCGCGGCCGATTCGCCGATAACGTTCACGGTCCCCATGAACTCCGCCGCCAACATCCGCGGGCGACACATGGACAACACCATCACATCCATGGTATTCGTCGATGGCCACGCCGAGTCCGTCCCGTTCACCGCCGACGGCACGGAGCTCGAACGTAAAAACGTCTGGACCGATCAGTAAACCCGAGCGGGCCGGCCCAACGCCGGCCCGCGTTTTCGTGCGTTCAATGCGCTACGCCGTTTCCACTTCGAACCCACCCCGCCCAATCGCCTGCCTATGACCGCTATCCCTACGTCGTTGTTCTTGCTTCCCTGCCTGCTTATCGGGATGTTTACCGCTCACGCCGATGCGGCGCCAGCCACCGCCGAAGCCGAGACCGGGTTCGATGCGGCGGCCGTCAAGTCGATGGTCATCAAGCCCGACACCCTCAAGCGGCTTCAGCCCGGCGGATCGGACGCCGAGTCGATGAAGTTTGGTCTTAAGAAAGACCGCGCGTTCGGCGAGCTGATCCGCATCGAGTCGTCTGAGGGCAACCAGGCCTGGGATCAGGGGCTGACCGCCACCTCGCAGGCCACGGTGAAAACCGGCGACGTGCTGCTGGCCAGCTTCCGCATGCGCAACGTCGAGTCGATGACCGGCCAGGCGCTGGTCAACTTCATCTTCCAGGGCGGCGCGCCAGACTACGAGAAGAGCGCGATGGTCCGCGTGGGGGTGGGCACCGAGTGGACGCAGATCCACCTGCCGTTCCTGGCCAAAGGCGACTACAAGCGGGGCAAGGCCGCGGCGGGCTTCCACCTGTCGCTGGCCGATCAGGTGTTGGAGGTGGCCGACCTGCAGGTGGCCAACTACGGCCCGGACTACGACCCGGCCGCGCTGCCCAACAGCGACGTGGCCTACGAAGGCCGGGAGAAGGACGCGGCCTGGCGGGCCGAGGCCCGGGAGCGGATCGAGAAGATCCGCAAGGGCGACATTGCGGTGCGGGTGCTCGACGCGGACGGCAATCCCGTGGCGGGCGCTGAAGTCGCCGTAAAGATGACCCGCCACGCCTTCCCCTTCGGGTCGGCGGTGGCCGTCAGCAAGATCCGGCTGGACAGCAAGGACGGGCAGCGCTACCGCGACGAGATCACGAACAACTTCAACGCGACGGTGTTTGAAAGCGCGATGAAGTGGAACAACTACGGCACCGGCACCCCGGAGCAGATCCGCGAAGCGCTGGACTTTCTGGTGGAGCAGGATCTGATCGTCCGCGGCCACGTGCTGATGTGGCCCAGCTGGGACTGGGTTGATCCCGAGCTGAAGCCCGCGTGGGCGGAGTCGGGCAAGGCCCCGACCAACCGCCAGAAGCAGGCCTTCCGCAAGGTCATGGAAGAGCGCGTGACTGACATGACCGCGCTCTACAAGAACGAAATCTTTGACTGGGACGTGGTGAACGAGGCGTACACCATCAACGACCTGCTGAAGATCTACGGCGAAGACATCATGATCGACTGGTTCAAGCTGGCCCACGCGGCGAACCCCGACGCGGTGCTGTACATCAACGACAACGACATGATCACCAACCAGGGGCGCGAGACCAAGCACCTCAAGGCCTATCAGAAGCAGATCCAGGACCTGCTGGACGCGGGCGCCCCGCTGGGCGGCATCGGCATGCAGGGGCACTTCTCCACCGCGCTGACCGCGCCCGAAGACGTATGGAAGACGCTGGACCGCTTCAAGCAGTTCGACCTGCCGATCCAGATCACCGAGTTCGACGTGATGAACGAGGACTCGACGCTGCAGGCCGACTACCAGCGCGACTTCCTGACCGCGGTATTCGCGCATGAGTCGATCGCGGGCTTCTATATGTGGGGCTTCTGGGAGGGGCAGCACTGGCGTCCGTCGGCGGCAATCTACGACAAGGACTGGAACCTGCGCCCGCACGGCAAGGCCTACCGCGATCTGGTGTTCAACCAGTGGTGGACTGACGAAAAAGGCACCACTGGATCCGACGGTACGCTGACGGTCCGCGGATTCTTCGGCGACTACGACGTGACCGTGACCGGCCTCGACGGGTCCGAGCAGAAGGCCACCGCCACGCTTTCGAAAGACGGCGCGGCGGTTGAGGTGACGCTGGGGGGATGAATCTGCGTCTCGCCGTTCCGGGGCGGCGCGGTCCGCGGTGTCGGTTATTCATGCTCTTGAAGGGTCTGCCATGCAGCCTGCTCCGGCGTCGGTGCCGCTTCTCTACCCCCGCCCGCAACGCCTGACGCCCGGCACCGGCGCCGCGCCGCGGGGGCTTCTGGACAAGGCGGAGGTCGCGGTCGACCCCGCGGAGGTCAAGCGGCCCGAGGGCTACCGGCTGACCGTCGGCCCTGACGGCGCGCGGGTCGTCGGCCACGACGCGGCGGGGGCCTGCTACGGCGTGCAGACGCTGAGGCAGCTGCGTGCCGGCGCCGGCGACGCCGTGCCGGCGCTGACGATCGACGACTGGCCGGACCGCGCGGTCCGCGGCTACATGCTCGACGTCAGCCGCGACCGGATGCCGAAGCTCACGGTCATCAAGCAGCTGATCGACCGGCTGGCCGGGCTGCGGATCAACCAGCTGCAGATCTACACCGAGCACACCATCGCCTTCGCCGGGCACGAAGAGGTGTGGCGCGACGCCTCGCCGCTGAGCTTCGACGACCTCGCGGAACTGGAGGTGTACGCCCACGACCGCTTCATTGACCTGGTGCCGTGCCAGAACCTGTTCGGCCACCTGCACCGCTGGCTGACCAAACCCGGCTACGCGCACCTGGCCGAGTGCCCCGACGGCTACCAGACGCCGTGGAATTACTTCGACCCCAACCCCTTCTCGCTGGACCCCAGCGACCCCGCGTCGTTTGCGCTGTCGGCGGACCTGATCGACCAGCTGGCGCCGACGTCCAAGTCGAAGCTGTTCAACATCGGCTGCGATGAGACGACCGACATCGGCCAGGGTAAGAACCGGGAGCGCGTCGAACGCGAGGGCCGCGCGGCGGTCTATCTGGAGTACCTGCAGAAGCTGTGCGGCCGCGTGGCCGAGCACGGCAAGACGCCGATGTTCTGGGGCGACATCGTGCTGGACCACCCCGAGCTGATCGATCAGATCCCGAACGACGCGGTGCTGCTGAACTGGGGCTACGAGGGCGGGCACGACTTCCCCGGGCAGTCCAGGCGGTTCGCGGAAGCGGGCGTGCGCTTCTATGTCTGCCCCGGCACCTCCAGCTGGTGCACGCTGACCGGCCGCACCCGCAACGCGCTGGACAACCTGCGCGTCGCGGCCGAGGCCGCGTACACCTATGGGGCCGAGGGCTACCTCATCACCGACTGGGGCGACTGGGGCCACTGGCAGCCCTTCGCTCTGTCGTGGGTGGGGTTGACCTACGGCGCGGGCGTGGCCTGGGCCCTGGAGGCCAACCGCGACGAGGCGGGTCTGGCCCACGCGGTGAGTGCGGTTGCCGCGGGTGAGTCCGACGACACGCTGGGCCGCGTGCTGATGCGGCTGGGCAACGTGTATCGGAAGTGCGAGCCCAGGTTCCCGAACAGCACGTGGTGGTTCAAGTTCTTGCGCAGCCCCGAGCTGCCCGACGATGCGGACATGATCCGGCAGCTGTCCGCCGCCGACGTGCGGAGTGCGCTGACCGAGCTGGACGCCGTGGCGGCCGAGCTGGACGGGTACGCGCCCGCCACGCCCGACGCCCGGCGGATGAAGCGCGAGATCGACTGGTGCGTACGCATGACCCGCTGGGCGTGCCAACGCGGGGGCGAGGTGGTGGACGCGCTGTCGGACCCCGGCCGCTCGGGCCCGCCCGGCCGCGTGGACGGCGGGCCCCAGGGGGCTGCCGGCCTGGAGCGGCTGGTGGCGGACTACCGCACCCTGTGGCACGAGCGGTCCGAGCCGGGCGGGCTGGAGGATTCGGTCGAGAAGCTGACCCGGGTGCTGGACCCCGCGCGGGGGAAAGCGGGCGGGTCGTTTTAGCGGCTCGGCGCCGGACCCGCGTGTCGCCGAGCCGAAACGCGGGCCCGCCTTCTCGTCCGCCGCGGGCTGCGCCCGCCGAGCGCTCCGGGGTGCGGGATAACGTCGGGGTTCATCCGCCCCGACCACCCGCGGCGCCGGCTCCGGGGTCCGATACCCTTTTACTGGCTTTGCAATAAAAGGGTGTTGGACCCGTCTGGCGCGTCCCCGCGAAGTGGGTCATCGGTGGGTCCCGCGAAGAGAGAAACCGGCCCTCATTCGTATAAGGTGCAAGACGCATTGACACACCGATCCCCCATCGACACCGCCGGTTTCACCTGGCCCGCCGGGCAGCGGGCGGCGGTTTCGCTGACCTACGACGACGGCCTGCCGGTCCACCGCGAAGTGGTGGCGCCGCGGCTGGCCGAACTCGGGCTGAGCGCAACGTTCTACGTCAACGCGCACGCCGGGGTGACGGCGGACCCGCTCGCGTGGCGGGCGGTGGCCGACGCGGGCCACGAGCTGGGCAACCACCTGCTGTTTCATCCCTGCCGCCACGAACCGGCCGACGGGTACGGCTGGCTGGACCCGGCCTACAACCTGGTCGACTACAGCCTGGGGCGGTGGCGCGACGAGGTGCGCATCGCCAACGCACTGCTGAAGCTGATTGATGGTCGGGACGCCCGCAGCCTGGGCAACACCTGCTGCCACGACGCGCTGGGCCCGACCGACGACCCGACGCCGCTGGGCCCCCTGGCGCTGGAGCAGTGCGTCGCAGCGCGCGGGCCTTACAGCTCCAAGGTCGTGACCCCCGCCACGCTGGACCTGGGGTCGCTGGGTCATTTCGGCGCGGACGGCCGGCCGTTCGACGCGTTGTGGGGATGGATCGACGCGGCGGCGGCGGCGGGGGGGTGGGTCATCCTGATGATCCACGGCGTGGGCGCGGGCACGCACGGCAGTCTGCACCTGGACTCGGCGGTGCACGAGCGGCTGGTCAAGCGCCTGTCAGAGCGGCGTGACGCGCTGTGGACCGCGCCGGTGGTCGACGTGGCCCAGCACCTGGTTGGGCTTGGGTCGGCCGCGGCGGCGGTCCCGGCCACGACGGATCACCCCGGTGAGGGTCACTGATCCAGGGCACGCGAGGGTCGACGAGCGGTCGCGTGGTTTTCAGCGCGGTCGCTCCGTGCCGGCCACGCTGGCCGTCTTGTGCGGGTGACGCCACCCCCTCACGATCGCGGTGTCGGCGCGGCCGCAAACGGGGTGGCGACCGAACCGGACCCTCCCGGTGGTTTATCGGGCCCGGTCTGCCGCGGGGCCGCCCCAGCTCCCCACCGCTGCGGCCGGAGGGTTCTGAGGCCGCCCCGCGGACGCTGCTCCGGGTCCACGCCGCCGTTCGGCCCCGGCCCACGCGAGGTATTTCGCCGCACGGTTAACCGCCGCCGGGTGCCGGTCGATAGCACCGGGGCCGCGTGCCCCTGCGCTCCCGATGTCTTCCCGGTACCCCCGCCATGCCTCAGCAGACCTTCCACTCCGACGAGTTCCGCCGCGCCCGCAAGATCAAGGTGGGCCAGACCGCCCGCAAGCGAACCAGCCGGCTGGCCATCGCGGCCCTGGCGGGCAACGCCCTGTGTGTGGTCCCCGGCGTGCCCGCGCTGATGGCGGTGCTGGGGTTCAAGGCCCGCGGCAACATCCGGCGCTCGCCGCTGATGCTGCGTGGCTTGCCGCTGGCCCGGGCGGCGGTCGCGCTGGGCGTGGTGCTGACCGCCGGCCAGGGGCTGGCCGGCTGGATGGCGTACCAGCAGCTCAACGCGGCCCGCGGCGGCGCGGCTCTGGCCCTGGACCGCGGCTTGTCCGGCGACGTCGACGCCTTCGTCGACGCCTTTGTGGACGGCGGCGAACGCACGGAGCGCGAGATCGCCGCCCAGGTGTTCCTGGGCGAGGCGGCCCTGCGTTTTGGCGAGCTGGTCTCGGTCGAGCCGGTCTCGGCCGGCGTCTGGTCGCCGACCAACCTCAAGGCGCTGCTGATCGACGGCGAGCAGGAGTTCGCCCTGAGGTTTAAAGAGGGACGCGTGCGGATGCATGTGGCCCTGGGCCAGCGCGGCCTGACCCCACGCCTTTCCACCCTGCGGCTGATCGACCCGGCGCGGGGCACGATGACCTACCCCGGGCTGTCCACCGTGGCCGATCACCCCGGCTTCTTCTGAGCGGAACCCCGCGCAGCGCCACGCCACGACGCCCCCGCGCCTCGACTCCACCTCCGATTCCCTTACGTTCGCGAGAAAGACCTGACCATGGGCAAGATCCTCGGCATCGACCTGGGCACCACCAACTCGGTGGTCGCCGTCTACGACCACGGCAGATCCCGCATCCTGGCGGCGTCGCCCCAGAACAACACGATGCCGTCGGTCGTCAGCTTCGGCAGCAAGGGTGAGCAGTCGGTCGGCGCGGCCGGGGTGGCGATGCAGGTCACCAACCCGCAGAACACGGTTTACTCGGTCAAACGCTTCATGGGGCGCCGGCTGAATGAGGTCGCCAGCGAGGAGCGGCTGGTCCCGTACAAGCTGATCGGCAAGGCCGAGGACCCCGTCCGGATCTCGGTGGCCGGGCGCAAGTTCACGCCCCCGCAGGTCTCCGCGATCCTGCTGGCCGAGCTGCGCCGCGTGGCCGAGGAGGAGCTGGGTGAGGTCTGCGACCGAGCCGTCATCACCGTGCCGGCCTACTTCAACGATGCCCAGCGCCAGGCCACTGCCGACGCCGGCGCCATCGCCGGGCTGACCGTCGAGCGCATCATCAACGAGCCGACCGCCGCTGCGCTGGCCTACGGCGTGGAGCACCGCGGGGCCCGCAACATCGCGGTGGTCGACCTGGGCGGCGGCACCTTCGACCTCTCGCTCATGAAACTGGGCGACGGCAACTTCGAGGTGCTGGCGGTGCACGGCAACACCCACCTGGGCGGCGACGACTTCGACCAGCGCATCATCGACATCGTGGCCGACGACTTCCTGCGCACCCACCAGATCGACGTCCGCGAGGACCCCATGGCTCTGCAGCGCCTCAAGCAGGCGGCCCAGGCGGCCAAGGCCGAGCTGAGCTTCCGCGAGAGTGTGGACATCAGCGTGCCCTACATCGCGATCTCGCCCGGCGGTCCGCTGCACATGCAGTACACCCTGGGACGCGAGCGCTTCGAGGCGGTCTGCGACGACCTGTTCGGCGAGATCAAAGAGGCCTGCCGCCGCGTGCTCTACGACGCGAGTCTGCCGGGCGAGGCGATCGACGAGGTGGTGATGGTCGGCGGATCCACCCGCATGCCGCGCGTGCAGAAGGTCGCCATGGAGGCCTTCAAGGCCCAGGCGGTCAACAAGAGCACCAACCCCGACGAGGTGGTGGCGGCCGGGGCCGCGATCCTGGGCGGCATCTTGCAGGGCGACCTGATCAACGTGCACCTGATGGACGTCACCAGCCACGGCTTCGGCGTGACCGACGCCCGGGCCCGGATGGAGACGCTGATTCCCAAGAACACGCCCATCCCCGTGACGGTCAAGAAGATCTTTTCGACGCCCACCGACAACCAGCGCAGCGTGTCGATCAACGTGCTAGAGGGCGAGAAGACCCGGGCCAACGACAACCGGCCGCTGGGTGTCTTCCGGCTCAGCGGCATCCCCAAAGCGCCCGCCGGCGTGCCGCGTATCGAGGTGGCGTTCAACATCGACGCCAACGGCATCCTGAATGTGACCGCCCGCGACGAGGCCAGCGGCCGCGAGCAGCAGGTGACCATCACCGGCACCGGCGGCATGGACGACGAGGAACGCGAGCAGCTGCGGCAGGAGGCCGAGGTCGCGGCGGAGCAGAAGGTCGCCGCCGAGGTCGAGCTGAGCCTGCGCAACCACGCCGAGCGGGCGCTGCACACCATGCAGGGCTGGCTGCAGTATCACGGTGCAATGATCGGTCCCAAGGCCGCGCAGAAGTTCGAGATTACCCTGCTGAAGCTGCAGAAGGCGATCGCCGCGAACAAGGCCAGCCAGATGAAGCAGTGCCTCAAGAAGCTGGACGAGCTGGCCGAGGTCCACCGCAAAGCCGGCTGACCCGCTTCGTGGGGGGCGGCTCGGCGCCGGCGGGACGTTTCGCTAAGCCGAAACGCCCCGCCGCCTTCTCGACCGCCGCGGGCGATGCCCGCCGGGTGCTCTCGCATCGATGGCCCGTGCTGACTCTGAAGGCCGGGTCAAGAGCCGCCCGACCCCTTCCTGCGTGGGGTCCAGGGTCCGACACCCATTGGTGGCTTTGCAACAAAGCGTGTTGCGGCCCGTCTGCCGCGACCGCGCTTTATTTTCTTTTTTCGCGAACGTGCGCGAGCTGCGCCAGCGCCCGCTCCGCCGCGTCTGCGGTGTCCGTGTCGTGGTACTCCCGGCGGATCTCACGCAGCGTGGCGTCCGCGGCGTCGGCCTCGTCCGCGGCCATCAGGTTCAACGCCTTGACGTAAAGGTCGCTGGCCACGCGCTCGCGGCGGGCGGCGGCCAGGCGTTCGGCGAAGCCGGCCGACTCCTCCAGACGGCGTAGCTCGGTCTGCGCAGCCGGGCCGTGCTCACCCGCGTCGGGGTCTTCGGCGGCCGCTCGGTAGCGTTCCCACGCCGTCAAGAGGTCGCCCCCGGCGTCGGCCGCACGGGCTTGCTTCAGCGCCTCGGCGGCGTCGGCCGCGGGGTCATCCGGCTCTTGCAACGGCGCATCCACCGCGTCGGCGTGGTCCTCGTCGTCGTCCCCGTCGTCCCCGTCGTGGTCACCCGCGGCCGGCCGCAGCGCGGGCCGCAACGCCCACAGCCGTTCGAACACCCCCGCACCGCCGGTCTCGGCGGCCATCGTCTGCCGCAGGGCGAGCCGGTCGGCGTCATCCAGCCGGGTCAGCCGCCGTGCCGCCCGGCGCAGGTTCAGCCGCACGCCGCGGTCGGACGCCCACGCGTCGTCGGGGATCTCGCGCAGGCGGTCCATCAGCCGCGTGGCGTCCGGCGGGTCGCGCAGCAACGCGCGGTGGGCCGACCGCGCGGCGAGCCGGGCGGCCCGCGGGTCGGGCCCCGCGTCTTCGACCGCGGGCAGTGTGGCCTCCACCCGCTCGACCAGCTGACTCAGCGGTCCAAACCAGCTCAGCCGACCGGTGTCGGACACCAGAAACGCGCCCGGCACCGGCGAACGGCGGGTGTAAAACAGGTCGTAGAAGGGGAAGTCCTGCTCCCCGTGCAGCGCCTGCACCCATCCGAGTTTCTGCTCATCGACGACGCGAAGGGTTTTGGCCGCCGACGGGTCGACGCTGTATCCGATGAGCACGAAGTCCTGGCGGGTCCGCGATTTCACCAGGCGCCGCAGCCCGGGAACCGCGCCCGCGAACTTCTTCGAGCCGGTGTTCCAGAACACCACCGCGTAGGTGCGCCCCCCCAGCCCACCCGAGGTCAGGCGGCCGCGCGTGGTCTGCAGCACGAAGCGGACCGGGTCGCCCGCCTGCAGGCGCTCGTGGGCGGCCTGGGCGGGCGCGGCGGCGAACAGCAGCGCGACCGCCGCGCGAACAATCAGATGGCGTGGCATCGAGACTCGGAAACCGGACACCCGCCCAGTGTATCCCGCGGGGCCGGGGATACGATGGCCCGAGCGTTCCGCCTTCGGCGGATCCCCCCATCCCCTTCCAAGGTCATTGTTATGCCGCGTTTCCGCCCGCCTGTGCCGCTCGCGCTGCTCTGCCTGCTGGCCCTGCCGCTCGCCCCGCCGCCCGCCGCCGGTGCCCAGGTCGTGACCGAGACCCTGCCCTACACGCACAATGGAGCGGCGCTGACGGCCTACCTGGCCAGCGACAACGACGCCGCGGCGGGCGACCGGCCGGGGGTGCTGATCTGCCACGCGTGGTGGGGCGCCGGCGAATACGCCCAGCGTCGAGCCCACGCGCTGGCAGAAATGGGCTACGTCGCTCTGGTCCTCGACATGTACGCCGACTTCGACCAGACCGACGACCCCGCGGTGGCCCAGAGCCGGGCCGGATTGTTCTATCAGGACCGCGACCTGTTCCGTGCCCGGGCCCGGGCGGGGCTGGACCTGCTGCTGAAGCAGCCGGGCGTCGACACCGACCGCGTGGCGGCGATCGGCTACTGCTTCGGCGGCACCACCGCGCTGGAGCTGGCCTACGCCGGCGCGCCGCTGCGGGCCGTGGTCAGCTTCCACGGCAGCCTGTTGGAGCCGCGTCCCGCCGCATCCGACCCGACCGACCCCGCGACGGACGGCATCGCCGACCTGGACCGCCTCACCGCGAAGCTGCTGATCTGCCACGGCCAGGCCGATCCGCTGTACCCGACCGCGAAGCTGGTCGACCTGATCGGCACGCTGCAGGACGCCGGGGTGGACACCACCACCACGATGTACGCCGGGGCCGTGCACGCCTTCACCGACCCGTCGGCCGACGACGCGGGCATCGACGGGGTCGCCTACGACGCCGCGGCCGACCTGCGCAGCTGGGCACAGATGAGCGCGTTTTTCGACGAGGTGTTTGCGGAGTAGCGGTCGGGAACGTTCGGGAGCGGCCGGACGCTGCCCCGCCGGCGGCAGCCCGGGACGCTTCCGGCCGCCCGGACCGGGTGAGTCGTTTCACTGCCGCACCCACCCGGAGCCTCGGTCATTCGCGGGGGGGCATTCCGTGGCGACCGCACCATCGCATCCGTGTTCACCCGACGAGCAGTCGTTCATCATTGAATACTTCGAGGCCGCGATCTGACTGATGGCAAATAGACGGTAGCCCGAGAGACCGACACCAGTCCCGAGAGACACCCTGGAACGTGTTCGCAACCCTCGCGGGCCTGCGGGACGGCGACCCTCGCCGCTCGCGTCGTGGGCTCACCTCCCCGCTGCGACGGCTGGGGCTCGGTTCGCCGCCCCGCGAGCGACGATGCTTGCTCGCCCCGGGCTTCCACAAGGTTTCCAACCACGTTCTGATGGGTGGCCCGGGTTGTGTTCCATGCCGTCTCAGGAGCTTAAAATCACCGCACCCCGCAAACTCGCTTCGGCGAAGTTTCGTCGACGGATTGAGCCGCCGCGTTCGCCGGCCGCATCCCCGTGGTGTGATTCAGCGGGCTGATAGGCTGGGGGCATGAACCCCACCCGCGTCATCAACGTCTCCAACCGCCTGCCCGTCAGCCTCGGGGAGGACGGCTCGCTGAACCGCTCGTCCGGGGGCCTCGTCTCGGCGCTGGAGGGCGTGGGCGACGCGATCGAACTCGCGTGGATCGGCTGGCCGGGCGGCGGCATCGACGATCCGGCAGCCCGTGCCGACGTGACCAAACGGATGGCCTCAGAGTTCGACTACCACCCGGTGTTCATGAGCGACGACGAGGTGGAGGGCTACTACCACGGCTTCTCCAACTCGTCGCTGTGGCCGCTGCTGCACTACAACGCGCACTACTTCCGCTACCAGTCGGCCTGGTACGACGCTTACGAGGCCATCAACGCCCGCTTCGCCGACGCCGTGGTGGCCGCGGCCCAGGAGGGCGACCGCGTGTGGGTGCACGACTACCACTTGCTGCTCCTGCCCCAGATGCTGCGCGAGCGCCGGCCCGACCTGCGCATCGGTTTCTTCCTGCACACGCCGTTCCCCTCGTACGAGCTGTTCCGCCGCCACCCGCGGCGTCGCGAGCTGCTGGATGGGGTGCTGGGCGCCGACCTTATTGGCTTCCACACGTTCGGCTACCTGCGTCATTTCCGCAGCGCCGTGCTGCGGCTGACCGGGCGCGAAAGCGACATCTACAGCATCCGCCACGACGACGCGGTGACCTCGATTGGCGTGTTCCCCATCGGCATTAACGGCCCGGGCTTCGCCGCGGCGGTGAAGTCCGAGGCCACCGAAACCTGCCTCGAGCGCTACCGGCAGGACTACGCCGGCTGCCGGCTGGTGCTCAGCGTCGAGCGGCTGGACTACACCAAAGGCATCCCGCAGAAGCTCGAAGCCATCGAGAAGTTCCTGGAAACCCACCCCGAGCGCCGCGACGACCTGGTATTCATCATCATCGCCGTGCCCTCGCGCGAAGACGTGGGCGAGTACCAGCAGCTCAAAGAATCCATCGAGCTGGCGGTCAGCCGCATCAACGGCAAGTACGCCACCATCAGCAACATCCCCGTGCACTTCATCAACCGCGGGGTGAAGTTCGAAGAGCTCTGCGCCCTGTACCGCCTGGCCGAGGTGTGCATGGTCACGCCCCTGATCGACGGCATGAACCTGGTGGCCAAGGAGTACCTGGCCTGCCAGCCCGAAGACGGCACGGGCGTGCTGATGCTCAGCGAGTTCGCCGGCGCCGCGCAAGAGCTGTACGGCACCCTCTCGGTGAACCCCTACGACACCGACGGCATGGCCGACGCGCTGCACACCGCACTCACGCGGCCCGAGGCCCAGCGCCGCGCCGACCTGGCCCCCATCCGCGAACAGGTGCTGACCAACCACTCGGGCCCCTGGGCCGCCCGCTTCCTCGAAGACCTCGACGCCACCGCCGACATCGCCGTCACCGACGCCGCCCGCACGCTGCACGACACCGACGTGCAGCCTTTCACCGCCGCCGCACCCGGGCGCAAGGCCCTGTTCCTGGATTACGACGGCACGCTCCGCGCGTTCGTCGACGACCCCGCCCAGGCCACCCCCGAGCCGGCGCTGCGTGACGTGCTGGAGAAGCTGTCGCACCGCGAAGACCTCGAAGTGTTCGTGGTCAGCGGCCGCAAGCTCGCCTTCCTGCGCGAGCACCTGGGCGGCTACGGCTTCACCCTCGTCGGCGAACATGGCTACACCTTCCTGGAGCCCGGCGGCGAGCCGCAGCTGCTCAACCCCGAGGCCGACCTGACCTGGATGCCCGCGGTCAAAGAGGTGCTCCAGCACTACGCCCAGACCACCCCCGGCACGCACGTGGAGCAGAAGAACTCGGCTTTGGTGTGGCACTACCGCCGCGCCGACCCCGAGTTCGGTCGCTGGAAAGCGCTCGAGCTGATCGGCCACCTCGACGGCACCACCGCCAGCCAGCCGCTCAGTGTGAGCCACGGCAAGATGATCGTCGAGGTCGCCAGCCAGCAGATCAACAAGGGCGCCGCGGTGGACCACTTCGTTCATTTGAACGAATCGATCAAGCGCCCCTTCGCCGCAACGCTCTGCATCGGCGACGACCTGACCGACGAGACCATGTTCCGCGGCCGCACCGGCGACCACGTCGTCACCATCCGCGTGGGCCCCGGCGACACCGACGCCGGCTTCCGCGTGAGCGGGCCCAAGCGCGTGCTGGGCATGCTGCAGTACATCGCGGGGTGAGGGCGGCGCGTGAGCGGCGGAAACGGTCCGGTGTGGCGTGGGCGTCCGGCGGCGGCCCGCCGGACGCCCACGCCACACCGGACCGTCACAACACGCGTGGCCGCGGAGTTTCCGAGTTCAAAGGTAGGAGGTTGTTGCGGGAGGTCGCAACGTGCCGCGGTGCTGCGCTACAAATCCTCCAGCATCTTCGACCCCGGCCGCACCGCGGTGACCAGAAGCCGGTCGTGGCTGTGGGTGCAGGCGACGTAGAGCAGGTGGCGTTCGGTGGTTTCGACTTCGGCGATCTCCGCGGCGTCCGCGGCGGAGCGCAGGCGGTCGGGGTCGGGGATCACGTCGGTCCGTCCCGACGTCGCCGACTTTCTGGTTGCCCAGTACGCAGCGGTCAAAGCCCGGACCAAGAAGGGGGTCGAAAAACTGCCTTACTCGCCGGAGTTGAATCAGATTCGAGCGAACGTCACCCGCGAGAAAGGCGTTCGGTTCACGAATCAGGAAATCGTTGAGCTGCTGCAGTCCTGGCGGAAGAAGGGGCAGTTTGATCTCGAAGCGGGCCGGTTGAAGCCGGAGAGCTGATTTGCGGAGAAGCCCAGATGGGTTTCTCTCCTCCTAAAAGCGGCGGACCTTGGGTTTGGGCGTGATGAAGTTCGCGTCGCGGCGGTGCTCGTCGATGTTATCGACGGGGACCCCGTCGACGAGCTGCCAGTGTTTGCCGGGGTAGGCGTAGGGAGAGTTGAGGATGGGCTGGCGGTAGAAGTCCGACATGGGGGCGGGTCCGGCGTAGCGAGCAAGAGACGGGACCAAAGCACGTTGCGGGATTCTTCGCGGGCCGGTCCTGCTGTCTTTTGCTATCCGATACGGGCGGATGAAGCTCCGACGGCCCGATGAGGGCGTTGCCCCGCTCTGGCGTTTGGAGTATGGTGATTGTTTGGGTCGATCCGGAACCGGGATGCTCCTATGTCGCAGGCGTCATCAATCGAGTGGACGGACACGACGTGGAATCCCGTGCTGGGGTGCAGCAAGGTTTCTGCGGGGTGTAAGCACTGCTACGCGGAGCGCATGGCCAAACGGTTGTCGCACGTGGCGGAGGCCGCGGAGGCGCGGGGCACGTCCGCGGGTCGGGCGGACCACTATCGGGCGGTGGTGAACGGGCGCGGAAAGTGGAACGGGGCGGTGGTGCTGGCGGAAGAAGCCCTGGGCGACCCGTATCGGTGGCGGGCGCCGCGACGGGTGTTCGTGAACTCGATGAGCGATCTGTTTCACGAGCGGGTGCCGCTGGATTACGTGAAACAGGTGTTCCGGGCGATGAACGAGAACCCGCGACACACGTTCCAAGTGCTCACGAAGCGTCCGCACATTGCGGCGGCGTTTTCGGCCGAGTTGAACTGGACGCCGAACATCTGGATGGGAACGAGCGTGGAGAACGCATTGGTTTCGCACCGGGTGCGGGATCTGCAGCGGGTGGCGGCAGTCGTGCGTTTCTTGTCGGTGGAACCCCTGCTGGGGCCGATCCCGCGCCTGGCGCTCGCGGGGATTCACTGGGTGATTGTGGGTGGGGAATCGGGGCCCGGGGCGCGGCCGATGGAGGAAGCCTGGGTTAAGCAGATTCAGACCCGCTGCGCGGCCCGCGGCGTGCCGTTTTTCTTCAAGCAGTGGGGCGGGGTGAACAAAAAGACGGCGGGACGGGAACTGGACGGCAGGACCTGGGACGAGATGCCTGCGGCGGCGGGCACGGGCGGGAGGGTCGAGGTTGGCGCATAAGGCGGACGAAAGCTTTTTCGATGAGAAACGGCTGTGGTCGAAGCGGAAGGACTTGATTCTTTCGTATTACCTCAAGCCGTATCTGACGAAGGTCAACCGGCTGCGGCGTCCGATTCTGCTGGTGGACGGGTTCGCGGGCCGGGGGCGGTTCCGGGACGGTTCAATGGGCTCGCCCCTGATTATGGCGACCAAGGCGAAGGAAGCCGTCGCGTCGGGTGCGACTATCACGCAACTTTGTATCGAGGCCGATCCACAACTGTTTGTCGAGCTTCAGCGGGCGACCGGTGGGTTTACGTTTGTGGAGTGTCAGAACCGGACGTTCCTTGAGGCTTTACCGGATATTGAGCGACTGGCATCCCGCTTCACGGTGTTCCTTTACGTCGATCCCTACGCCGTCAAGGGGCTGGAATGGGCGGCGATGGATTCAGTCTTCCGTCACTTGCGGACATCGCTATCCAGCATCGAGCTGTTGTTGAACTTTAACGGGGAAGCTTTCGCGCGACGGGCACGGTCGAGCCTGGCGATCAAGCCGCCGGAACCGGACGAAACCGACGGCGACGAAACCTTGGATGGGCCTGCGAAGGATGACGAAACGCCGGCCGGCCAGTTGGATCAGATCGTGGGTGGCGACTGGTGGCGAGAGCTTCTCCGCAGCAAGGCGACTTTTGCAGACGAAGTCAGGTTGCTCGGCACGGGTCTCTGTGACCGGCTGCGGGAGCGATTTGCGGAGGTCTACGAGCATCCGATCAAGGAACACTGGAGGCACAAGGTGCCGAAGTACTCGTTGATATTCGCTTCGCGATCTCCGGACGCGACGCGGCTGATGAACAACGCGATTGTGCGGAGCACCGAGTTGTGGGCCCGCGATACCGAACCCGTGGAGTCGTCGTTGTTCGAGCTGCGATCAACCGAAGTGGTTCCGGAGCCGGGGGATCTTCCGCAGGCCGTCTTGGAATCCGCGTCCAAACGAATGACCCGGGGAGGGTTGATCGTCGCATTCATGCGGCAGCATTTCGGGGTGTGGAAGGATTCAGACATTCGTGGGGCGATCGAGAAGCATCTGAAGGCGGGGCGGATGGTGTCTGCAACGGGAAAAAATCGAATCAACGATGATGTTGAAGTCTGGAGAACGCGGTGATGCCACGCCCTGGCTGAGTTTGCGGAAACCCGAGGGACACGGGTAGTCACCCCCGGACGCCCGCATCTGCTACGACGGCGGCGTGAAGAGGTGGCGTTCGAGTTGTCTTGAGCCGTTTGGAAACCGAGCCGATTTCACCAGCTTGATGCGGCAAGCCCCGCATCAACTAGATCGCCGCGCCGCCGCGGTCGCCGGTGGAGATGCGGATGACTTCCTCCAGGTGCTGGACGGTGATCTTGCCGTCGCCGGTCTGCCCGCCGTGGTGGCGGGCGGCGGTGAGGATGGCGTTGACGGTGGTGTCGACGAAGGCGTCGTTCACGGCGATCTCGACGCGGATCTTGGGCACGAGGTTGGGGGTGACCTCCTGGCCGCGGTAGAGGTCGATGTCTTCGGTGCGGCCGTGGCCGGTGCAGCGGCTGACGGTGACGCGGCCGATCTCGGCGTCGATCAGGGCCTGGCGAACCTCGTCGAGCTTGTCGGGCTGGATGATGGCGGTGACGAGTTTCATGGGGGAGCTCGTGGTGGGGGGGGTGATGCCTGGGGTGGACAACGCTGAAGGACTCCGCTTCCGGCGGGGCTTTGATAACGGGCGAGACGCCCGTTGCACTGTGTCACTGCGCGACGCGTTTTGATCGGGTCAGTTGACGTGCATCAGGCCGTAGCCGTGCTCGCCGTGAAGGGCGTGGTCCATGCCGGCTTCCTGGTCGCGGTCGCTGAGGCGCAGGCCCAGGGTTTTGTCGACCAGTACCACGAGGATCAGTGTGACGACGCCCGAGTAGACAATGCTGACCAGCACGCCCTCGCACTGGTGCCACAGCTGGGTCATCCACGCGGCACCGAACAGGCCGCCTTCGGGCATGTCACGCAGGAACAGGGTGAGCCCGAGGGCGCCGATGATGCCCGCCACGCCGTGCAGGCCGAACACGTCGAGGGTGTCGTCGTAGCCGAGCTTGTTTTTGAGCAGGATGGCGCCGTAGCAGAGCGGCGAGGCGATGAAGCCCAGGATCAGGGCTCCGGGCACGGCGACGTCGCCCGCGGCGGGGGTGATGGCGACCAACCCGGCGAGGATGCCCGAGACCAGGCCGAGGCTGGTGGCTTTCTTGTGGACCATGGCTTCAAGCAGGATCCAGCTGAGCGCGCCCGCGGCGGCGGCGGCCTGGGTGGCGGTGAGCGCCTGGGCTGTTTTCAGGCCCGACTCGACCGAGCTGCCGGCGTTGAAGCCGAACCAGCCGACCCACAGCAGGCCGGCGCCCAGCAGCGTCATGGTGAGGTTGTTGGGGTGCATGGCGGTGCGGGGGTAGCCGCGGCGGGCGCCCAGATACAGCGCGGCGACCAGGCCGGCGACGCCGGCGGAGATGTGGATGACCGTGCCGCCGGCGAAGTCGATGGCCTTGCCGGTAAGGAAGCCCCCGCCCCAGACGATGTGGCACAGCGGGCAGTAGATGAGCAGCGACCACAGCAGGATGAACACGCAGTAGCCGCGGAAGCGGACGCGTTCGGCGAAGGCGCCGGCGATCAGGGCCGGGGTGATGATGGCGAACTTGCCCTGGAACATGACGAAGACCAGGTCGGGCAGGCCCTGGCCCCAGGTGCCGATGGTGCCGTCGAGCCCCGTCAGAAACAGGTAGTCGGGGCTCCACCCGATGAACCCGCCCGCGCCGTCGGTGGCGCCCAGGTGGCTGGTGCCGAAGCACATTGCAAAGCCGCACACCACCCAGCTGACGCCGATGATGGCCATGGCCGCAAAGCTGTGCATCATGGTGCCCAGCACGTTTTTGGTCCGCGTGAGCCCGCCGTAGAACAGCGCGAGGCCCGGGATCATCAGCAGCACCAGCGTGGTGGACGTGAGCATCCAGGCGGTGGTGCCGGTGTCGATGTAGGGCGCCGGCCCCGGAGCGGGTGGGCCGACGGGCGCGTCCTGTCCCAGAGCCAGCGGGGCCAGGCCGATCAGGGCCGTGAGGGCGAAAACGGCGGCGGCGAGCGCGGTACGCGGGCGGGGCATGGAGGGGATTCCGGGAGGCGAGAGATGAGGAATGTTCGGGGGGCAGGGATACCAGACTCGGCCGGGGCCGGCAAGGACCGCGTGCCCGGCGCCGCGGTGTGATGCGGCGGACAGGGACTACCCTGTAGGCATGTCCACCCCGGCCGACCCCGCTGACGCTCTTGACCCGGCTTCGCCGGCTTCGCCGAACGCTCCGGCGGTCGGCCGCAGCCCCACCGACCCCTCGTTGGCAACCCGGGTGGCCCGGGAGGTCGCACGCGACGCGGAGTGGCCGCCGCTGAAGACCCCCGCCGTGCCCGACGCGCAGCTGCGGCGCGGGGCCCTGACGGCCTGGGCCGTCATCGTCGCCGGCGGTCTGCTGATCTTTGCGGTGCCGCTGACGCTGATCGGGTGGGCCTTCACGGGGTGGGCCTGGCCGTGGGTCCGCGTGGTGCTGTGCGGGGTGATGATCATCCCCTGCTTCTTCGTCACGCTGATCTGGTGGCTGGCGATCTCGGTGAGCGTGGGGGTGAAGTGCCCGGCCTGCGGCGACGTGCTGCACGAGCAGGTGCTGGAGTCGGCCACGCCCGCGCCCGAGGGGCGGCGACGCTGCGGCAACTGCCTGGCGGCGGTGATTGCGGGGAAGTGAGGTGCAGGGCGTTTGGCGCTCGGGTGCCACGGGCGGCTTGTCCGCCAGTGCCGATGTCCCGAGGCAGCACTGGCGGACGAGCCGCCAGTGGCACCCGGCCGCGATTGAGACGAGACCCGTATGCGGCGGCGGCCGGCTCAGTGCGTCAGCGCGTAGGCCAGGATGTTGACGTTGAGCTGGCGGGCGCTCTTGACCTCGTTGCCGCCGCAGCAGCAGCACTCGGGGGCGGCGTTTTTGGTGTCGTTGAGGCCGTCGGGGCTCCAGACCAGGACCACGCGGCCGTCGAGCTCGAGGGCGCGGAGCTCGGGCAGCTTAGCGCCGCCGCTTTTGTACTTGCTGGTGCGGATGTCGTACACGGTGTGGAAGATCGGGTGGTCGGCGTCGAGGGTGACCATCTCGTGGGTGGGGAAGACCTGCGCGGCGGCGGTCTGGAACGAGCGGTTCCAGTCCTTGTTGCTGCAGCTGGAGCTGGCGATGACAAAGCCGCCGTAGGTGAGGTAGGTGCGCAGGTTTTCGACCTGGTCGGGCGTGAGCGTGAACGCGCCGTCGCCGGTCATCACCGCGAAGGGGTAGTCGAACAGCTCGGCCGATCCCGAGTCGACCGCGGTGAGCTCGGGGCTGGTGACCACGTGGGTCTCCTCGCCGAGCACGGTGAGGAAGTTGGCGCTGAAGCAGACGCTGGTTTTGTGGTTGGCGTAGACAAGCTGGGCGGCGTGAACCACGCCGGGCGGGTCGGCGGCGGCGTCCGCTCCCGACGCCGGGCGGGGCGACGCGGCGAGCGCGAGCACGGCGAGCAGGGCGGCAAAAGCGGGGGTGAGTGCGTGTCGCATGGGTCCATTCTAAGGGGTAAGGGTGGCCGGACGAAGACAATCCCGATTCGGATGAGCCGCGCCCGCGAGCGAGCAGCGCTTCTCTGCGCTCAACGAGCCGCGCGCGTGAGCGAGCGGACCCGCGGCTTGACGCCCGCTCGCAAACGGGTGCTGACCTTGGGGTCCGCTCCCTCACGGTCGCGGCTCGTTGAACGCAGACCTACCGCGCCCCGGTGCCGCGGCGGGCGTCGTCGGCGAGCCGACGGAAGTAGGCGGCGGCCAGGTCCTGGTAGCGGGCGGGCACGCCGGGGACGGTGATGGCGGTGCCGCGGCGGGCCTGGGCGTCGAGCGGGTCGATCGTCTCGGCCGCGCCGCCGCCGAAGGCGTTGACCGGGCCCGCACCGCCGGGCCCGCGGCCGCCGTTGCGGGCCGCGGCGCTAGCGCGGTCGGCGGCGCCGCCCTTCAGGGGGTGGGGGCCGAGCATGGCGACCGGGGAGCCGCCGCCGCTCGTCCCCCCGCGCGATCCCGCGGTCCCGCCGCCCGCGGCGCCCATGCCCACCGCCGGGCGCCGCCCGGCCATCTGCTTCAGCGAGTTCTGGATGCCGGCCTTGGGCAGCTTGAAGCAGCCGTCCAGGTCGTCGCTGGCCTGGCCCGGCTGGTTGGAGAGCTCCGAGAGCAGGGTTTCGAGCTTGTCGGCGGCCCGCACCGCGGCGTCGTAGGCCGCGCCCGGCTCCTCCAGCTCGGCGAGGTCGGCCGCGTTGTCCAGGTCCTCGCCGACGTTCAGGGCGTCGAGCCGCTCGGTCAGCGCGATCGCGCCGGAGGTCATCGACGGCAGCAGCGGGGCGCCCAGCTCGGCGGTCTCGCGGAGCATCAGCGCGGCGTCGACGAGCTCGTCGCGGTAGGCACGCTCCTGCGCGGCGGCGCGGGTCAGGTGCGCGCGGTCGATCGCGGTGAGTTGGTCCGGGTCGCGGGTGCGCAGCTCGGCCAGCCGGGTGGCCAGTTCGCGCTGGCCGGCGATGACCTGCTGGATGCGGGTGCCGTGGGCGACGAGCTCGTCGGCGAGGGCGAACTTTTCCAGGTCGTCGGCCGTGTTGCGGCGCTCGGTCTGCGCTTCGGGGGTGAAGGGGTCGCCGGGGGTTTCGAAGTCTTCGGCGGCCTGCGTGAGGCCTTCGAGCGCGGTGGGGGGGAGGCCGGGCAGGGCGGGGTTGCCGCCCGGGGTGGCGGGGGTGGGGCCGGACGGCGTTCCGGGGCTGCCCGGGGTCGGCGGCGTGGCGGCGGGGTCGGTCGGTGGGGTCAGATCCGTCGGGTCCGTCGGTTCGGGAGAAGCTTCGGCATCGGTCGGATCGGCGGCTTCGCCGGGCTTGCGCGCTTCGCGCACGGCCTGGGCCGCGGCGTCGCCCCGCGCGGCCTCGGCGTCGAGCTGGTCGGCCAGCCCGCGCAGCTGCTCCTGGTAGGCGGCTTCAAAGTCGTAAAGCGCCGGTTGTTCGGCCCGCTCGCGCATCCGCTCGGCCAGGTCGCGGGCCTGCTCGGCGAAGCCGCGCAGCTCGGCTTCGAGCTCGGCCATGGCCTGGCGGTCGGCGTCGGTCAGGGGTTCGCCGCTCCGGGCCTTCTCTTTCAGCGCGTTCAGCTCTTCCGCGGCGGCGGCGCGGGCCTGGGCCAGCTCGTCCAGCTCGGCCGCCAGCGCGTCCCACTCGGCCTGGATCTGCGCGACGCCGAACTGCTCGCGGGCGATCGCGTCCCACTCGGGCCGGCTGACCAGGTGCAGGCGGAAGACGGGCGTCTCGGTCCACTGGCCGGGGTCGCCGTCACCGGCCGCGGGACGGGTGTCCTGGGCGCGGGCGTAGTACAGGACGGTGTCGCCGGCGCCCGCGCCCAGGGCGGCGGGGTCGAGCGGGGGCTGCAGGCGGAGGTTGCGCGGCGGTCCGGCGGCGTCGGCGGTCTCGTCGGACTGAAACAGCGCCGTCTCGGTGAACGGCCCCGGCGCGGCGTCGGGGGGTTCCACGCCGGCGTGCAGCGACACGCGGGCCAGGCCCACGTCGTCTTTGGCCAGCACGTCCAGGGTGACCGGCCAGTTCTCGGGTGCGATGGCGAAGGGTTCGGGCGAGGCGATGTCCAGCTGCGGGGGGGCGTCGTCGAGCACGGTGACGTCGGCGACGAAGTCGGTGACCGAACGCCGGCCGTCGACGCCGGTGAGGGTCAGGCGGTACCGACCGCTGGTGCTTAGTGTGGTGTCGGCGTGGGCGGTGGCGGGCGCAGCGGGGTCGGCCGGCGCGTCGCGCGACGGCGACGCGCGAGATCCCGAGGCCGATTCTGCGGTCGGTGCGAACGCCAGCGTGGCCGAGGCCAGCGGCACATTGCTCTCGACGCTGAGGGTCAAGGCGGTGCCGTCGAGCGCCCGCAGGCGGGGTGGGTCGCCCGAGGGCGTGTCGCGTGCGTCGGTTTCGCCGGTCGCGCCGGTTGGTGGTGCCGCGGGAACCGGCAGACGCTGGGTGGTCTCGGGCTGGCGGGTGTAAGCGGGTGGCCTGAGCGTGGCGTGCAACGCGTCGAAGAGCGGGGTGGTGTCCGGCACCAGCGTGAAGGTGCGGCTGCGGCCCCGGTCGGTGGCGACGTAGAAGCGCTGCGTGCGGTCGAAGACGGGCAGGCGGTGGGAGTAGGCCGACGGCGGGAGCGGGGTGGACGCCGGTGCATCGGGATCGGTCGGTGGCTGCGGCTCGTCGTGCGGCTCGGGCCGCAGGAAGTGGCGCGACACCGCGGCGCCGCCGTCGTCGACAAACACCACCTCGGCGGTCTCGGGCAGGTGGCGCGGACCGCGGGCGTGGTCGAGCTGAACGTCGATGACCGCGGGTCGGCCGTGGCTGAGCGGGGCGGGCCCGGCGGCGACGGTGAAGCTCAGCGGGGTGTAGGGCGGGTGGTCGGACAGCGGGGCCAGCAGCCGCGGGGCCACCGCGGCGACCACGCCGGGGAAACACGCGGCCCCCAGGCCGGCGGCGGCCAGGGCGGCGACGGCCCAGCGCGCCGCGCGGCGGCGGGCGGGGCGGTCGGTGAGCGCGTCGGCCGGCAGCGACTGCGCCGCGCTGCGGCCGCGCTGGACCGCGAGGCGGGCCAGGCTCCGTCCGTCGGCGGCCAGGTCCACCGCGTTGATGAGCCGGCTGGTGCCGACACCGCCGGCACGTTCCAGGTCGAGCGCCGCGCAACGCGCGTCGGGCGTGCCCGGGCGGCGCACCCCACGAACCGCCGCGACGACCGCCGCGACGGCGAAGGTGAGCAACGCGGCGTCGAGCGCGACGCGTCCCGCACGCGAAAGGCCGAGCTGCGCGTCGATGAACACCGCAACGCCCAGGGCGCCGAGCAGCGCCGCCCCGACGGCGAGCAGGGCGGTCGTGCGCCGTGCCGCACGGGCGCGACGCGCGGGGGCCAGCAGCAGCGTGCGGATGCCGTCCGGGTCACCGCCGGATCCGGGTGCGGGGCTATGAGGCGTGTCGGTCACAGCAGCCCGCCTTTCTTGTGCAGGATCCACGCCACGCCGGCCGCGCCCAGCAGCAGCACCATGACCCAGCCGCGGTCCCACACGTAGACGGGCCGGGGCGGCACGGCCCGCAGCGCTCGCTGGCGGGCCAGGTGTTCCAGCAGCGCCCGCGGCCGGTGGGGGTCCAGGGTGCCGCCGCCCGGGGTTCCGGCACCCAGCGCCGCAAGCGTGGCGGGGTCGGCGGCGGTGAAACGCCGCTCGGCGTTGTCATCGTAGGCCACAAAGCGGGTTTCGAGACGATCGCCGCCGGCGCCGGGTTCGCAGGTCACGGTGTGCACGCCCGGCTGCTTCGGCGAAAACGCGAAGGATCGGCGGCCCGGCCCGCCGGAACCGCCGATCGCGGGCAACGCGGTGGCGGGGGTCACGGTGCCGTCGGGGGCGGTCACGCGCAGCGCGGGCGGCTGGGCGGACGTCTCCTGCGGCGTTGCGTCGCGCCGGATCAGGGTGACGATCAGCTCGTCCTCGACCGCCAGGCTGCGTGTGTTTAACCGCAGCACCAGGTTGTCGCCCGGGGCACCATCTCCGCCGAAAACCAGCCACCGGGTGAGTGTGGACCAGAAGGCTTCGTACACGCCGCCCAGCGCCGGGTCACGGGTGCCGGCCATGCGCCAGCGCCAGAAGCCCTCGCCCATCACGGCGGCGACGGTGCCGCGGCCGTACGGCATGAGCGCGATGGCGGGGTGTGGTGTCCGGGCCTGGTCGTCGGAACTGTTTCGGTAGAAGGTGGCGAGCACACGCGTGCCGGGCTTCGCGGTCACGCCCGGCGCCGCCGCGTCGGGCGTGATCTGCGGCAGGTCGGCGGGCTGCGGGTTCTGAGCGGTGGCGGCCATGAGCGCGGCGAACACCGGGTGGGTGCGGCCGGTCGGGGTCAGGTGAAAACCGGACGGACCCAGGGTGCCGGCCGGGGGCGGCGCGTCGTGCTGCACCGGCGAGAGCGTTTCGAGCGCTTCCGACATCGCGGGGTCGCCCCCGTCCGCCGCCGCGCCGCGGGTGAACACGACCCGGCCGCCGCGCTCGTTCACGTAGCGCGGCAGGGCGGCGGCCGCGGCCACCGACAGCACGTCCTGCACGCCGCGGCCCAGCAGGACCAGGTCGTAGGCGCACAGCTCGTCGTAGGTCTGCGGCGCCGCGGCGGTCGTGCCTTCGGTCCGCGTGACGATCCGCTCCTGCCGGTCGGCGCTGATCTGCGTGATCTGGGTCAGCTCGATGCGGTCGTCGCGGCGCAGGGTCTGGGCGATGAACTTGGTATCCCAGAACGGCCGGCCTTCGAGCAGCAGCACCCGCATGCGCTGGTCGGTGACCTCGACCAGTACCGTCTGCTGGTTGTTGGTCGCGTCGGCCTCGCCGGGCAGCGGGTCGACCGACAGCTCGTACTCGTACAGGCCGGGTTCGGTCTGGGTCAGCGGCAGCTGCGCCTCGACCCGGCCGCGGTCGCCGAAACCCACCGGGTGGTCGGTGGTCGCGCCGGTGGCCACGTCGCGCAGGCGCAGCGTGGTGGACCGGCCCTCGGCGTGTACGTGGTCGATCCAGACGTCGAGCTGCCCGGGCTCGTTGATCATCAGGAAGGGCTGACGCGGCGCGGCGCCCAGGGCCAGGTCGCGGGCGAGCGTGGCCCCGCCCAGCGGCACGCCGTAGACCGCCACGCCGCGGGCACGGGCCAGCCGCGCGGCGGCGGCCGCCGTTTCCGCGGCGCGGGGCGAGGCGTCGCGGCCGTCACTGAGCACGACCACCGCTCCGCCACCGGCGTCGCCGGCTTCGCTCTCCGCCGGCAGCGCGTTCACCGCCTCCTGCACCGCGGCGGCAATCAGCGAGCTGCGGTCGTCGGCGGTGTCGTCGGCCCGCAGCCCGGCCCGCAGCGCGTCGCCTATGCGGTAGACCGACACGTCGTGGTGGTCACGCAGTTCGGCGAGCAGGGCCGGGTCGAGCCAGACGTCGCGGGCGAAGGCGTAACGCGAGCGGCCGGCGACCGGGTCGTCGTCCACGTCGGCGGTTTGCATCGAGCCCGACACGTCGATCAGCAGGCTCAGCCGCGAGCGCGCCGCCGCGTAATTGCTGGGCGGCACGACGCTGGGGCCCAGCAGCAGCACGACCAGCCCGGCGATGCCCGCGACGCGGAGCGCGGTGCCGAGCCGCAGTGCGCCCCAGAGGGCGATGCGTGACGCGCCCCCGGACGCGCGGCGGTGACGCCACGCCGTGGCGAGCAGGGCGGCGCAGGCCACGGCCGCGATCACCAGCGGCGGGAGAAACGGTCGGAAGAAGAGCGCCAGCGTCACGGTGCGGCTCCCGGGGGTGTCCGGCGTGTTCTGCTCATCGGCGCCACCCTGCCAGCAGCGCCGACTCGGCGGTCAGCAAGCCCAGCGCGCCCAGCAGCAGCCAGCCCCACAGCGCCGCGCCGCGGTCGGCCGCCGCCGCGCCGTTCAGCCCGCCGGCGTCGCCCGCCGCGACGGTGACGCTGGCCGACGCGTCGCGCAGCTGCGCGGCCAGCGCGTCGGCGTTCAGCGCGGCCAGGTCGCTCTCACGCGGGTCCAGGTTCACCGCCGCGATGGACAGCACCGCCGGGCCCTGCGTCAGGCGGTAGAACCCCGCGCGGTCGGCGCGGGCCACGACCGCGCCGCCGTCGGCGTCGGGCGTGGCGTCGGGCAACTCGGCGTCGTCGGGCCCGAGCACCCGCAAGCCCGCCCCGTTCGGGTCGGGTGCGAAGCCCGCGGGCAGGGCCAGCGCCTCGCCGGCCACCGCCCCGCGCCCGCCGGCGGTCCCGGCGGCCAGGTGCTCGGCCAGGCCCTGCACCAGCACCACGAATGCGCCGTACTTGCCCAGTTCTCCCGCGTCGGCCGCGGGCGAGAAGGCCGCGGCCACCGCCACGCCGCGGCCCACGGGGCGGGCGGCCAGCGCGGGGGGCGCCACGCCGTCGCGGCCCGCGGCAAACGACAGCAGCACCCGCGCGTCGTCGGTCACGTCGCGCACCGCCCACCCGCGGCGCAGCGGGGTCTCGGCCAGCGACCGCTGCGCCGCAGCGTCGAAGGCGGCCAGCTCGGGCGACGCCCAGTCGCCGCGATCGAGCGGCACGCCCGACGTTCGGCCCGCCCAGGCCCATGGCAGCAGGCCCGGAGCCCGCAGCGGCGAGGTGCCCGCGAAGACCAGGACCGCGCCGCCCGCCTCGGCGTAGCGCGTGAGCGCGGCGGCCACGGCGTCGGACGCGGCGAATCCGACCTCGCCCACACAGACCAGCGCCGCGCCCCGCAGGGCGTCGTCGGTCAGCGCGGCCCCGGCCACGTGGGTGACGCGGAAGCGGTCGCGCTCGTCGCCGAAAGGGGCCAGGGCCCGGGTGACGTGGTAGCCCGCGGTGCCGGGCCGGTCGGGGTTGCGGTCGCCCACGAACACCGCGTCGTGGCGGGCCACCGGTCGGGCCACGAGGTACGCGGAGTTGTCGGCGGCCAGTGCGTCGTCGTCGGCCCCGGGGCCGACGAGCCGCAACGCGACGCGCTGCGGGCCGGCGCGGTCAAAGCGGTGTGTGAACGCGATACGCTCGGTGCCGGAGGCCGACGTGCGGACCCAGCGGGTGTCGACCGCCTGCCCGTCGATGCGCAGCTCGACGCGGAGGCGACGCTGCGGACCGGCGGGGCTGCGCAGCTCGGCCGAGACCTCGGCGGGGCGGCCGACGCCCGGCACCGCCGGACGCAGCGCGGGGCGGACCAGCCCGGCGTTCGGGGGCGGGTCGTCGGCCCGGGTTTGGGGCGTCCGCACGGTGAGCGATACGCCCGCGGGCAGCCCGACGGCGCCCAGATCACGCCAGTTGCTGGCCTGCCCGTCGGTCAGCACAACCACCTGCCGCGGCGCGTCGTCCGCGGGCGCCCCGGGCCCGGCCAGCAGGGCGGCGGCGGCGGACAGCGCGCCGCCCGGGTCGGCCCGCGGGTCGGCCGGGGCCGCGTCGGCCAACGCCTGCCGCAAGAGCGCGGCGTTGTGGGTAAGCCGCGGCGTGACCGCGTCGGCCCTGGCCCCCGCCCGCACGAGGCCCGCGGCGTCGCCCGCGGCCGCCGCGGCGTCCAGTTCGCGGCGGGCCTGGTCTCTCAGCCGGTCGAAGGCGGTGGTGTCGCCCGCGCGCTGCGTGGTCGAGGCGCTCACGTCCAGCACCACCACCACGGCCCCGCGGGCCGACGCATTCGCGTTGGCCGCGGCCCCGACACGGTCGGCCCCTCGCCACTGCGGCCGGGTGAAGGCCAGCACCGCCGCCGCCACGGCGAGCGTGCGCAGGGCCAGCAGCAGCCACCGCCGCAGCTTTAACGGCGCGGCGTGGCTGGCGCGGGCCGCGGCCAGCAGCTCGACGCTGGGGAAGACCACCCGCCGCCGGGCCCTGCGATTCAGCAGGTGCGCGGCCACGGGCAGGGCGGCCAGGGCCAGGCCGGCGAGCAGGGCGGGAGTGGTGAGAACAAAGGGCAAGGTGTGAAGTATGAAGTTCGAAGTGTGAAATGCAGGCAGGTCAGCGGGCGCTGCGATGGAAGAGGAAGTCACGCAGCGCGGCGGTGGGCGGGGTGTCCGTGGGAACCAGGCGGTGGGTCGCCCCGCGGGCGGCGAGCTGGCGGCGCCAGGTCGCGACGCGCCGGCGGGCGCGCTCGGCGTACGCGTCGCGGATGTCTTCGACCTGCACGTGCACGGTGTCGCCGGTCTCGCTGTCGACGAAGACCGTGTCCGACAGGTCGGGCAGGCTCAGCTCGTCGGGGTGCAGGGTCTGGAAGACGATGACCTCGTGGCCGCGGTGGGTCAGGCGGTTGGCGGCCTCGATAACCGGTCCCGGCGGGTCGGCCAGGTCGCTGAAGACCACGACCACGCCGCGGCGGCGGGTGCGGGCGTCGAGCGCCGCCAGCGCCGCGGCCAGGCCCGCCGACCCGCCGGCGAGCAGGCGCTCCAGCGTGGTGGTGACGCGGTGCAGGTGCGGCCAGCTGGCCGCGGGATCGATCGCGGGTCCGGCGCCGTTCTGCGCGACCGCCACGCCCGCGCGGTCCTGCTGGTGGATGACCACAAAAGCCAGCGCCGCGGCCAGCCGCCGCGCGTGGTCCAGCTTCGACGGCGGAGGCGCGCTGGGGGACCCACCGCCCAGCAGCCGGGCCAGCCGCCCGCCGGTCGGCGCCGGCGGCAGCGCGCCCGCGTACGCCATCGACGCCGACGCATCCACCACCAGATGCACCGTCAGGTCGGTCTGGTGGTCGTACTGCTTGACCACCAGCCGGTCGCTGCGGCCGTAGACCTTCCAGTCGATCGCCGACGGCGCATCGCCAGGCGTGTAGGCCCGGTAGTCGCGGAACTCCACCGCCGACCCCCGCTGCGGCGACGCGTGGCGACCGGCGTAGTGCCCGGTCACGCGTGCGCCGGGCGAGAACTGCAGGGGCTGCAGCGCGGCGCGGTCGGCGGGGGTGAGGAGGGGAGTGGACATGGGAGAAAGCGCAAAGCGCAAAGTGAAAAGCGCAAATTCAGAAATCGTTGGTCATCTCTACCGCTTGGTTAACGCTTGCGTCCTATTTGCGCTTTGCCCATAGGGCCGGAGGACCTACTCAGACAGGTCCGCTCTGCGCTTTCGCCGGGATCACGCCAACCCGCGCCGCACTACCGTGCCGCTTCCTTCACTTCCTTCAACACCCGCTCCACCACGTCCCCGGCGGAAATTCCTTCGCCCGCGGCGGTGAAGTTGGGAAGCACGCGGTGACGCAGCACGTGGGGCGCGGCGCGGCGGACGTGGTCGGTGGTCACGGCGGGCTCGCCGTCCATCAGGGCAAACGCCTTGGCCGCGCGGATGAGGTGCTGGCCGGCACGCGGCCCGGCGCCCCAGGCCAGGTACTGGCGGGCGGTTTTCGTGGCGGCCGGCGTGCCCGGGCGGGTGGCGCGGGCCAAGGCCACGGCGTAGCCCACCACGTGGCGGCCGGCGGGCAGGCGGTACGCGAGCGCCTGGTAGTCCTTCATCTGCGCCGCGTTCAGCACCGCGCTCACGTCGGTCACGCGGGGCGTGGTGGTCTCGGCGACGATGCGTTCTTCTTCTTCGAGCGCCGGGTAGTCCAGGTGTAGGCTCAGCATGAAGCGGTCCAGCTGCGCCTCGGGCAGCGGGTAGGTGCCTTCCTGCTCGATGGGGTTCTGCGTGGCGACCACCAGGAAGGGCGAGGGCAGGTCGTGCCGCTGGCCCAGGCTGGTGACCTGGCGTTCCTGCATCGCTTCGAGCAGGGCCGACTGGGTCTTTGGGGGCGTGCGGTTGATCTCGTCGGCCAGCACCAGCTGCGCGAAGATCGGTCCGGGCACGAAGCGCATCCGCCGCTTGCCCTGGTCGTCTTCGTCGAGCAGCTCCATGCCCACGATGTCCGCGGGCATCAGGTCGGGGGTGAACTGGATGCGCTGGAAGTCCCAGCCCAGCGCGTCGGACAGGGTCTTGACCAGCAGCGTCTTGGCCAGCCCGGGCACGCCGATGAGCAGCGTGTGGCCCTCGGCCAGCACCGCGGCCAGCAGGGCGTCGACGATGTCGGCCTGGCCGACGATCACGCGACCGATCTGCTCGCGCAGGCGGGAGAAGGCGGCCGCGCCCTCGCGCAGCAGGTCGGGGTCCGGGGTCGTGATGCCGGTTGCGGCAGCCGTTTCGGGGGCGTCATTCATGGTTGGTTTCCGCCGCGGCCGGTTCCGGCGGTTCGTTGTCGGGGGCTTCATTAAACAGTGCGTCGATCGCCGCGCCGTCGCCCAGCCGCCCGTAGGTCAGGCCGCCGCCGGGCCGCAGCAGCACCGGCAGCCCGCCGACCAGATCAGCGTCGCGGGCGGCGCCCCAGGCTTCGACGTTACGCCGCAGACGCGCGTCGAGGTCGGGGTCGGCCAGGGCCCGATCGAGCAGAAGCGGGTCGGCGAGCATGCGGGCGTGCGCCAACGCGTCCTCGGCGGTCCGTGGCCAGCCGTCTTCGGCAAACATCCAGTCGTCGAAGGCCGGCATCTGGTCCGGGGCCGCGCGGGTCAGGGCCAGGGCGGTCTTCGCCAGGTCGCAACTGTGGGCCATGGCCGCCATGGGCAGCTCGGCGATGAAGCGGTTGCACGCGGGGTTCAGCGGTACCGGCAGGTGTACCACGGCGATATCGGGCCGCTGCTTCAGCAGTGCGTGCGCGGCCCGGCAGTGCGGGCAGGCGTAGTCAAACAGCTTGACCAGCAGACGCGGGTGGTCCGGGTCGCCGGTCAGGTGCTCGTCGTCCAGGTCCACCGTCAGGCGTTCGTCCAGAAGGGTCAGCGTGCGGCCGGCCCGCTCGCCGCCACCGTCGGTCTGCACCACCGGATCGGGCACGGCGCTGGGGGCCAGCGTCTGGGTCAGGGCCAGGGCCGCGGTGGCCAGGCCGCCCAGCGCCAGGCCGCCCGCGGCCACGGGCACGCGGGTGTCACGCAGCAGCACGCCCGCCAGCGCCACCGCCAGCGCGTGCGCCGCGAGGCAGTAGCGGCACAGCGTGCCCAGGTGCACCGCCTGCACCGCGGTGAACCAGCCCGCCGAGCCCAGCATGACGCCCGCGGCGACGGCCATCGCCAGCCCCCCGGCGCGGCGGTGCACCAGCAGGTGCGCCAGCACCGCGGCGTAGAGCAGCGCCGCGGGCAACGCGACCGGCACGCCCAGCACCTTCGACCACGCGCTGGTGAGCACCGCCCCGCAGCCCGCCGCGTCGCCGCAGCCCGCGGGCCGGCCGTCGCCGGTCAGGGCCACGAAAGCGAGGTAGCCGCTGAGGGCCAGGGCCGCGGCGGCGATTACGGCCGCCAGCCGCCAGCGGCCGGGGTGGGGAACGTGAGGCGTGGGCCGTGGGCCGTGGGGCGTGGAGGTCACCCCACGTTTATAGCGGGCGGACCGCCGCCGGGGCGGGCGTGTTGCCGCGGTGGCCGCGAACGCGGGAGCCCCACGCCGGCCGGTCCGCACGATAAAATCACCTTCCCCCTCGCACGCCCTTCCCCCCGACGCCCCGAGAGACCCCACATGGCCGGCCACAGCAAATGGGCGAACATCCGCCACCGCAAGGGCCGCCAGGACGCCAAGCGTTCCAAGATCTGGAGCAAGTGCAGCCGCGCCATCATCGTGGCGGCGAAAGACGGCGGCGGCGACCCGGGCATGAACACCACCCTGCGCTACGCCATCGACGAGGCGAAGTCGGAGAACATGCCCAAGGACACGATCCAGAAGGCGATCGACAAGGGCACCGGCGACGGCGACGGCGTCAGCTACGAAGAGCTGCGCTACGAGGGCTACGGCCCGTGCGGGGTGGCCATCATGCTCGACCTGCTGACCGACAACCGCAACCGCTCGGCGGCGGAGATCCGCAAGCTTTTCGAGAAATACAACGGCAACCTGGGCGCCACCGGCTGCGTCAGCTACGACTTCACCCCCGTGGGCGAAGTTTTTTTAGCTAAAGAAAAGATTGACGAAGAACGTCTGATGGAACTCGCGTTGGAGAACGGCGCCACCGATGTGGAAGATCAGGGCGACGCCTGGCGGCTGGAGAGTGAGCCCACCGACTACGCGGGCCTGCGTGACGCGCTCGAATCCGCCGGGCTCGAGATCGATCAGGGCGGCGTGATCCAGAAGCCGGGGACCACCGTCGACCTCGCCGGCGACGACGCGCAGAAAGTCATGAACTTCGTCGAAGCGCTCGAAGACCACGACGATGTGCAGAAGCTGCACGGCAACTTCGAGATCGACGAGGCCTCGCTGGCGTAGGCGGCTCGGCGCCCCGCTCGCGTTCTGCAAGGCCAGAATGCAAGCGGACCTTCTCGGCCGCCTCGGCCTGCGGCCGCACCGAGGGTGTGGGTGGGGTTTTGCTCTGTCCGCTTCTTACTTGGTACTTCCAACTTCGAACTTCATACTTCCGCAGATGATCCGTGAAACCGTCTATTTCGAGGGCCGGGTGCAGGGCGTGGGCTTCCGCATGACCACCGCGCGGGTCGCGAAACGCCACGCGGTCGCCGGCTTCGTGAAGAACCTGCCCGACGGCCGCGTGCAGCTCGTCGCCGAGGGCGCGGCCCCGGCCGTGCGCGACTTCGTTGACGCCGTGCAGGCCGCGATGGGCGGGGGCATCGTGAACCTCGAATGCCACCGCGGGATCGGGACGGGCGAGTACGGCGAGCCCGGCGCGGAGCACGCGTTCCGGGTGGTGCTGTAAGGGCGGCTCTTCAGGAGAAAAGCAAACCCGCCCACGCGTCGTTGACGGTGCCGGGCAGGGGAGCGACGTCGGCGCTACCGCCCTGCAAAATCCAGCGTAAACGCTCTGTCATCGGCCCGCCCCGACAGCCGGCAGGCCCGTCCCGCATCCAGCGGCACCGCGGCGTCGGACTCCACGTCGCTCGGCTTTGCGGCCCCTGCCCACCGGGGCTTCGATTAAGGCGGACGCCTCCTGCTCCGGCCGTGTCGCTGGCTTGTTCAACCCCCGCAACGCCCCTGCACGGCCAGGGGTCCAACCCGGACCCGCTCCCGGCCTCGGGTTCGTTGACGGCCGCGCCGTCGCTTGGGCGTGGTCGGTTGAGATTGACGCCGGCGTCGGGGGCGGCCGGGATCGGGTCGTGGGAATGACCCCGATTTCCAGCGCTCGCACGGCAATCGAATGACTTCTCGCGTTCGACTCCACAACCCGGGGCGGGCGTTTCCGCCGCCTACTCGCGTCGCAGCACCACGAGGGTGGTGTCGTCGGTCCGGCGCGTGTTGCCGCTGTGCTCGTGGACGATCCCCAGCAGGTGGTTGATGACGTCGCAGGCGTCGATGCCCCGGGCGGCGGCGTCGATGAGCACGCGCTCGACCGGGCCGCGGCCCAGCCGCTTGCCCGCCGCGTTCATGGCGTCGGTAAGCCCGTCGGTGTGCAGCAGCAGCAGGTCGCCGGCTTCGAGATTCCACAAGCCCTTGTCGTAGTCCTGATCGGCGTCGATGCCCGCGATCATGCCCCCGGCGTCGAGCCGGTGGATCGTCCCCGCGCGGACGAGCAGGCCCGGCTCGTGGCCGGCGTTGCAATAGGTCAGCCGGCCGCTGCCGGGTTCCAGCGTGCCGTACCACAGGGTGACGAACTCGCCGACGGTGGTGTCGCGGGCCATGTTCACGTTCACCCGCGAGATGACCTCGTCCAGGTCGTAGACGTCCTGGGCGAAGGCGCGCAGGCTGGCCCGCGCCCCGGCCATCATGAGGCTGGCGGCGACGCCCTTGCCCACCACGTCGCCGATGGCGATGCCCAGCGTCTCACCGCCGTAGCCCAGCTCGATGAAGTCATAAAAGTCGCCCGACAGCTCGTAGCTGGGGACGTAGCGGGCGCACAGGTCGTAGCCGGGGATCACCGGCGGCGCGTCGGGCAGCATGCGCTGCTGCACGCTGGCGGCCAGGTGCAGCTGCCGCAGGATCGCGCGGTTCTCGTGGCGGGTCTGGTCCAGCCGCCTCTTCTCGATGGCGGTGGCCAGCAGCTGGGCGATGCCGCGGGCCAGGTCGGTCTCGAACGCGTCGAAGCGGCGCGGGGTGGCGGTGAAAAGCTGCAGGCTGCCCAGGGCCCGGCCCTCGTAGATGATGCCGACGCAGAGCATGGAGGCCAGGCCCTCGTCGGTCGCCTGCGCGGGGAAGAAGACCCGCGGGTCGGTGGGCATGTCGTCGATGTGGATGACCTCGCCGCGCAACGCGGCGGCCATCATCTCGGACCGGTTGACCAGCAGGTGACCCTTCTGGAGGTAGTCGTCGCTGAGCCCGGCGCTGGCCTCACGGCGCAGCTCCGGTCCGTCGGGCGTGTCGTGCAGCAGGCGGATCACGACCGCCTTGACCTTCATGGCCTCGCGGACCGAGTCGACGGCGGTGCACAGCACCTGGTCCAGGTTCTCGTGCCCCGCGACCGCGCGGGAGACGCCGTAGAGGACCGAGAGCTCGCGCACGCGCTGCCGCGACTGGTGCTGCTCGTAGCACAGGCGGGTGATGGCGTTGGCGATGAGGTAGAGAAATCCGATCGCCGCGCCGCGGTTGGCGCCGAAGGCCAGCTCGGCGCCGTCGCGCAACTCGGCCCGCTGCACGGCGTCAAGCTCCAGGTCCTGCGCCAGGTGGTCCAGCACGTCCAGGCGGTTGGGGTCGGCCTCGGCGAGGCCAGACTCGATGGCGATGGCGCCGATCTGCACGCCGCCGACGGAGATGGGGGCGACGAAACGCGGTTGGTCGTCGTGGTCGTCGTCTGGCCCGCTGCCGCCGTTGTCCGCGTCGTCACCCACCACCACGTCGACCAGCTGCTCGAACGCGAGGTCCGACGCGAAACGCCGCGCGGTGTCGGTGGGGCGGGTGACCGGCACGCCCGCGTCGTCGAGAATGATGGCCCGCAGCTGCGTGACAGCGGTGAAGGCGTCCTGGATCTCTTGCAGGGTCTGGCGGTCGACGAAGTCGATCAGCGCACCGGGGGCCGCGGCGCCGGGCGGCGGCGGCGGCGGGGCGGCACGCCCGGTCAGGCGCGGTGGAGGGGGGGGTTGTGGGACGTCGGTCACGGGTGGGCGGGCGCTGGGGCGGGGGCCGGCGCGGGGGCCGGCGCGGGGGGGCCGGCGTCGGTGGGCGTGTCGGCCGCGTCCCCCCCGCCGCCGTCGAGCCAGATGCGTTCGATCAGCGGCAGCAGGGCGTCGTCGGGGTCTGCCTCACGGGCAACGGCCAGGCCGTAGCGGATCAGCTGGCGCGACTCAACCTGGTGGCCCAGGTAGGCCATCATGAGCCCGGACTGGCCGCTGGCGCCGGCCTCGTCGATCGAGCGCTGCAGCTCGCCCTGCAGCCACACCATGCGTTCGCCGGGGGGCAGCAGCCGCTCGCCGTAGCGGGTGGCGATCAGCTCGGGGTGGGCCTCGAACAGGCCGCGGAGGTTGAAGGCGGCGGCCCGAATCATGCCCGCGCCCAGCTGGGCGTGCACCAGCCCGGCGCGGCCCAGCGGGTTGGCCGCGTCTTCGAGGCGCAGCTGGCGGTAGGTACGCTCGGCGTTGATAAAGCGGCCCGCGGCCAGGTCCTCTTCGGCGCTGCGGTACAGCGTCGTGGCACGTCCCTCGCGCTCGGCGACGAGCGTTTCCAGACGCACGTCGTAGTCCAGACGGTCCAGCAGGTTGCCCAGGTCGGCGGCGGCCTCGTCGCGCTGGGTGGCGGTCCGGGCCGCGTCGGGCGTGCCGCCGGCCTCGGCGCGGGCGTCGTCTTCCTCGCGCTGCACACCGGTGCGGATGCGTTCGAGCCGGTCCTGCATGCGGCGCTCGGCGGCCTCGATGCGCGACTCGGGCGGCTCGGCCAGCCGCTTCATCCAGTCGGGCCGCAGGTCGTTGGCGTCGTCGGTGCCGTCGGGGTTGGCCCGGTCGCGGCCGGTCGCGTCGTCCCGGCTGCCCTCGCGGTCCCGGCCGCCCGCGGCGGGGCGGTCGTCCTTATTGCGGTTCTTGACGCGCTCAAGCAGGCGGGTGTAGGAGTTGTCGGCCGTGGTCGCGGCCGTTTCGCCCGCACCGGCTTCGGGCCGGTCGCCGGACGGTTCGCCGGGCGATTTTCCGAAGATGCGTTCGCGGGCCTTGGCCACCTGCTCGCGGACCGTCTGGGGGTCGCCGTTGGCGGCGCTGCCCTGCAGCTGCCCCGACACAATGCCCTGAAGCCGGCCGAGCTGCAGGCCGTCGCCCCGCCCTTCGCCACGCGATCCGGACTGATTGGGGCCGAAGCCAGCGCCCGGCCGCGTGCTATCGCCGGGCAGTCCCGGCACTCCCGGCGTGGCGTTCGCGCCCGCCGCGGTGCCCCCCCATCCGCGCTGCCGCACGGACTGCCGCACCACGCCGCGCAGCGGGTCGGCGGTGATGGCCAGGGCCCCGCCGTCGGGCACCGTCAGCACCCCCAGGGTTGTGCCACCGCCCGCGACGGTGGAATAGCCGCCACCGCTTGTGAACGTGTCCGCGGGGTTCGGGGCAGCGGCGCTCACGCCCAATACGCCACCCCGCACGACCGTGGTGCGGTCGAAACCGCTGGCCTCGGGGGTGGCGAAGGTGTTGAAAACCACGCTGTCGGCGTCCAGCGTGCCGCCGCGGGCAAACGGCACGTTCACGCGGCTGACGTCCGAGCGGATGCTCTGGGTCCGGAAGCGAAACAGGTCGTCGCTGCCCAGCGCGCCCTGGAACTCGCCCGAGGACGTGTAGCCCAGGTCGTCCTGAAAGCCCAGCACACCGCCGACGTTGCCGGTGAGCAGCTCGTTGCGCACGCGGTAGTCAACCTGGTTTTCCCGGGAGTTGGTGCCGCCGCTGCCGGCACGCTGGTTGGCGTCCAGGGCGCGGCCACCGCTGCCCGCGGCCACCTGGGCCCACGATGTGGCACCCGGAGAAAGGCTCAGGGCCAGGGCGGCGGTCAGCAGCAGTCCGGTGGTGGGTCGTGTGGGCATGGCGGTTCTCCGGGATCGCGGACTCCTGATTGTAGGGGCCGGTGGGGCGGGCTCGCGTCGCGACGCTCCGGGCCCGCAGCGTGTCGGCCCACCCGCCGTTACAGCAGTTCAAGAATCTCAAAATGCTTGGTGCCCCGTGGCAGGTCGGCCTTGATGGTCTCGCCCACCCGGGCCTTGAGCAGGGCGTCGCCCAGCGGGCTGCTGACGGTCACCTCGATCTCGTCGCTGTCGAAGTTGCCGCTGGCCTCGCCCACCAGCTTGTAGACGTCTTCGTCGCCGCTGCCGGAGTCGCGCAGCTTCACGGTAGCGCCCAGAAAGACCATGTCCTCGGGCACGTCCATGTCGTCGGTCACCTGGGCGGTCTTCAGCCGCTCGGTCAGCCGCCGGATCTCCGCCTCGTCCATGCCCTGGTCGTCGCGGGCGGCGTGGTACTCGGCGTTTTCTTTAAGGTCGCCGTGGGCACGGGCCTCGGCGATGCGGGCGGTGATCTCCGGGCGGCGGTCGGTCAGCTCGCGCAGCTTGGCTTCGAGGCGTTCTTTTTCTTCCTGGGTGACAAAGTCCACGGTCTATTACCTCGGAGTAGGTTGGCGTTGCGGCGGGGGGAATGGTCATCTTACCCCGCGGGTCCGACGGGGCCCGCTCACCGCGCGGCGGCGGCCCGCAGCGAGGTCTCCACGCGGTGTCCCGCGGCGATCAGCACCCCCAGCACGATCCAGCCCGTGACGGCGGCCAGCCCGACGCCCAGGGTCTGGACCACGGCCTCGGCGTGGGCCGCCTGCGCGTACAGGTGGGTGGGGCGGGCGGCGGCCGCGGCATCCAGGGCCAGGGCCGCCCCGGGGTCTCCGCCCACGCGGCCCAGCGCCTGGGCCCCGGGCCGGGTCAGGGTCCAGACGCTCTGCAGGGGGCTGATGCGCATTGACATCTGCCGACCGCTGGCCAGCATCAGCGCCGGCTCCAGCAGCACCACGCCCACGCAGGCCAGCATGGCGCCCGACCGGGCGCTGCCCCGCCGGCTGCCCCGGGCCCAGGCGATCAGCAGGCCGATCAGCAGCGACGTGCCGGCGAGGGTCAGGCTCAGCCACAGCGTCTGATGAAGCGGCCAGTCGGCGACGGTCTGCAGCGGCCACCACACGGTCTGCAGCAGCAGGGTGAGTCCCAGCCAGTCGGTCAGGATCTCGCGGCAGCCGCGGGCCCAGGTGCCCGGGGTCACGCCGGTCAGGCCCCCGCCGGGTTGGCCCGGGGCGACGGTGTCGGGCGAGGCCTGGCTCAGCCGCAGCGCCGGCCACGCGCCGCACAGGCCCACCGTCGCGGCGAAGCCCATCGCCCGGCAGGTCTCGCCGTTGAAGCCGCTCTGCAGCCACAGCCAGATCCAGCTGCCCAGCATCCACAGCGTGCCGCCAAGCACGACCGCGCGGGTGGGGATGGGGTTGATGGCAGAGGGGGTGTCGGAGGGCACGGCGTCAGATGGTACGGCGTCAGAGCCACGCGCTGCCCGCGGCTCAGGCATCAGGGGACTGCCGCCCCTCCCGGCGTAGCCGGATCTGAAAACCGTGGCTTTGAGAAAAGGGGGCTGTCCCCGTCTGGCGCGCGACCCGCGGCGCCGGCGTTATCAAACGCGCGACCCAAGCGCTGGCTCATGGCTGGATCGCTGGCGACGCGTCAGACCAGTCCAACTCCCTTTTTTCCCAAAGTCGCTTGTTTGAGATTCGGCTGCGCCGAAATGGGGGAGTCGGATTCTGGTGCCTTGGTCGCACCGGACGCGGGCGTGTGATGCCTCGGTCCTTCAACGTGAAGGATCTGCCTCCGGCAGGACGTTGATGACGGGCGGGACGCCCATCCCACGTTCGCGCCGTGGGGCGGCGTTCAGGGTGGATTGAATCGATCGGATCACGGATCACGGATCACGGATCACGGATCACGGATCACGGATCACGGATCACGGATCACCGCCGCGACGCGCTCACCGTGTGCGGGCGGGCGTCGGTCTGCGCGGTGCCGGTATACACCCACACCACCTGCGCACCCTGGTCGATGCGGCCCTGGTGGCTGTAGGCCCAGTCACGCAGGGCGCCGATCTTGACCGGCGCCTCGGGCTCGACCGAGCGCTCTTCGCCTGGTGCCAGGCCCCACACCACCGCCGGGCCGTTGGTGTAGAGCACCAGCCAAAGCCGGCCGTTCAGGTCGCGGTGGCTCACGTCGAACGCGGTGATCTGGTCGGCGTAGGGTTCGCGCCGCAGCGTCTCTTCCAGCGTCAAGGCCGCGTCGATGTCGGTGCCGTCCCACGTGCCGCCGGCAAACTCCGGCGGCGCTGCGCTCACGCCGGTCACCAGCGGCAGCCGGCTGAAGCGGGTGGCGGCCCGGTCGATGTCGCGTTCCAGCAGCACGCCGGCGCGGTCCACCACGTGGTAGCCGTGACGCCCGGCGACCACCGCGGCGGGGGCGCGGAAGGTCGCGTCCACGTGCACACGGCCGTCGGCCATGCGGCGGACCTGCCGCACGTCGGCGACCCAGGGGTTTTCACGCAGCAACTCCACCGCCAGCGTGAGCCCGCGGCGGTTCAGCGGGTCCTCGATCATCGCGTCGGCCACCCGGGCTCGCAGCTGCGCGCTCAGCTTGGGGTCCATCCATTCGGGGGCGCCTGTCAGGGTCACCTGCTCGGCCGCCACCGGGCCGCCGCGTGTCTGCGCCGCGTAGCGCTCCAGCGCGTGCTCGCCCGCGTTCCAGCCGATCACCACCAGCACCGCCGCGGCCGCGCCGCCGAGCATTTTCAGGCCCCGCAGTGTGCGCTGCGGGTCCCAGCCCGTGGTCTCGCGCTTGCCACGCGACGCCGTTTTGCGTTTTTTGCCCGAGCCGCTCTTGTTCGAAAGAAACCAACCCATAAGCCGTGACCGCTTCCGAAAGGACAACGCAAGGGGGCACGCCGCCTCCCGGACGCGTTCTATCGTCTGCCCGCCGTTCAAACGGCTAGCCGGGCGCCGGGGGGCTGATAATCCGCAGCGTGGAGCTCTTCCAAGGCGTTTGGGGCCCGGATCACCCACGGCGTCGGCTCCAGGGTCCGACACCCCCTCCGGGGCAAAACAGTGGCTTTGAGAAAAGGGAGTTGGACCCGTCTGGCGCGTCGCCCGCGGTCTTGCTCAAGCAATTCGGCGCGTCACCCGCGGTCTGCGCCTCGTTCCAACACCAACGCACTTGGTCGCGCGCCAGACGGGGACAGCCCCCTTTTCTCAAAGCAGAAAAGGCGGCAGTCCCCCGATGCCTGGGCCGCGGGTGATCCGGAGCGAGGGACCTAAACGTCCGCCCGCGCCCGCCGCACCAGGTGGTCCACCAACTCCGGCAGCGGCCGCCCGGCGTGGGCCGCGGCCATGGGCAGCAGCGAGTGGGTGGTGAAGCCGGGCATCGTGTTGACCTCGATGATCCACGGCTGCCCCGCGTCGTCCACGAAAAGATCGACCCGTCCAAGGTGGCGCACATCCAGAGCCGTGAACGCCTCCACCGCCGTGCGTTGCAGCCCCGCGACGGCGTCGTCGTCCAGCCCCAGGTCAAAACGGTACTGCGTGTCGTCCCGCTCGTACTTGGCCGCGTAGTCGTAGAAATCCGTGGCCGGCACGATCTGGATCGGCGGCAGCGCGACCGGCGTTCCCACCGCGTCTTCCACGACACCGACCGTCACCTCGCGGCCGCTCACCAGCCGCTCGACCAGCAGCCAGTCGTGGTGCTGGGCCAGGTGGGCCCAGGCGTCGGCCAGGCTTTCGGCGTCGGGGCAGATCCGCAGGTCGATGCTCGACCCGTCGTCGTTGGGCTTGATCACCACCGGCGGATCGAGACGGGGCGCGAAGGCGGTGTCCACCAGCTCGTAGTCGGGCGTGGGCAGCCCCGCGTCGCGCAGCGTCAGCTTGGTGCGGGTTTTGTCCATGCACAGCGCCGCCGCCCCGGGCCGGCAGCCCACGTAGGGCAGGCCGCTTTCTTCGAGCAGCGTCTGCGCTCCGCCGCCCTCCCCCCATCTGCCGTGAAACACGGGAAACACCACGCCCCGCGGGTGCGCCGCCGCGAACGTGTCGAGTACCGCGGTGTCATCCGGTGCCAGGTCGCCCCCGGTCACGCGGTGACCTGCTTCGCGCAACGCCGTCGCCACCTGCGCTCCGCTCTGCAACGACACCGGCCGTTCCCGGTCGGGTCCGCCGCAGAGCACCAGCACGTCGAGAACGTTCGAACTCATCGGACAGACTTACCGCTGGCGTGGTTCAGCACTTCGTACTTCCCGCTTCGCACTTCGCACTTCCGTCACGCGCTGCTGGTGATCTTCTCCGCGATCGGCCGCAGCAGGTGCGGCACCAGCCGCTCGGCCGCCAGCGTCTCGCACCGCTCGTGCAGGTCGTCGAGAGTCGCGCCCAGCGTGCTCAGCTCGCCGACCGGTCCGTACTTCCGCACGGTCAGAAACAAGCTGATCGGCTCGCCCGCGTAGCGCTTGCTCGATCCGCGGCGGCTCTTGGGCCGGCTCTTGACCTCGTAGTAGGCTTGCAAAGACCCGGTGTCGTTCAGGGCGTGCCCCATTACCGGCTGCACGTCCAGCACGCGTCCCGGCTGCTCGGGCATCAACGCCTGCAGCGGCGTGTCGGCATAGAGCGCGTCGAAGATCACCGCGTCGTGGTTCTTCTCGCACTCCAGGTCGAAGCCGTACATCAGCTCGACGAAGTCGATGTCCAGCGGGCTGAGCGACAGGTAGTTGGGCGACAGCTCCAGCACCAGCTTGTGGTAGTCCAGCGCCTGCTCCAGGGTGTCGGGGTTCACGTGCCCGGTGCGGATGCTGTGACGCCGCAGCGCCAGCCAGTGGTAGCGCCCGTCGCGCCGCGCGCTCTCGAGCGCCAACTCGCCGTTGTAGCGTTTGAACCGGTTCATGCCCGGCATGCTCTTACGCATGCGCTCGAAGAACTCCAGAAGCGTGTCCCGGCCCGAGGGCAGGTCCATCTTGAGCGCAACCTTCTGGTTCACGTAAAAGTCGGTGCAGAGTGCGCCGTAGCTGGTCGCCATGGGCGGGATCCTTCGGGGTGCGGTCGGCGGGGCCGGACCGGCGTGTGAGCAAAGTTCAGCCGCCACCGTCAGCGGGCCGGGTGGTCGAGGCGTTCATCTCGAAAAGCAGCCGCATCGTATCACGACGCCGATCCGGCCCGCCGCGGCCGAACCTCAACCCCGCGGCGCGGAGCCGCGGAGCGTGAAAACGGTTCACGCCAGCCGGTCGCCCAGGATCCAGCCCTCCTCGGCCACGCAGCGGTCCCGGTCGGCGTCGCTCAGCCCCTCGGGCGGACCGAACCAGCCCGCCAGGGCCCCGTCGGCCGCCCGGTCGGCCAGCAACCCGGCCAGCGTGCGCACCTGGGCCGCGTCCCGGATGGGGTGCGCGAGGGGGTTGCCTCCGGCCTTCGCCGCGTCGTCCGACAGCCGCGGGTAGACCTCGGCCACCGTCAGGCCGCCGGTGGCCATCAGGCCCCCCGTCCCCGGCGCAACGAACCCCTCGGAAAACGGCCACACCACGTGGCGGTCGGTCAGGCCGGGCCGTTCCAGCAGCCGGGCCAGCCACGCGATGCCCAGCAACGTCTGCCCGCCCACGCTGCCGGTGGTGAACAGCTTCCAGACCTCGTGGGCGCTCTTGACGCGCTGCTCGACCATCCGGCGCCGGGCGGGCGGGGCCTCTTCGCCAGCCAGCCCGTCCGCGACCGGCGGCCGCCGGGTCGTCAGGTGCGGTCCCGCGGCGGCGCGGGGGCAGGCCCAGAAGCGCCGGGCCGTGCCTCTTCCCTCCGGCCCCGCCAGCCGACGATTCAGTCCCGCGGCCACCGAAAACCGGTTGTTCGCGTTGTCGGGCGCGTCCACCACCGCGTGCTTTAAGTAGTCCCACGCCCGCCGCCACGCCGGCCCGGTCCCGGGTAAGGCGGCCGCGTCGGCGAAGCCCGCCGGGTAGCCCAGCCCGAAGTCCACCCCCAGCAGCACCCGCTCGCCCGCAGACAGCGCACGCTCCAGCCGCGGCCCCAGGTCGTCGGTCACCGCCGCCCGGGTGCGGAAGTAGCGGGCCGATGCCGGGTGTGGCCGGCCGCCCCGTCCCCCAACCCGCGCGTGACCCAGCCACAGCGCGTCGGGCGACGGCTTCTTCGGCGACGGCGTGGCGCGGGCGCTGAAGTCCAGGATGTAGACGTGGGAGAAGGTCGCTGTGCGCTCCGCGAGAAGGGTTTGGGAAGGGTTTAGGGAAGGGTTTAGGGTCTAGGGGTTGGGGTCCAGGCGACGCAACACAACGTGCGGGTGGACGGTGGGCCGCCTTCGCGACGGCCAGCGCCCGTGCTACGGTACCGACGCCGTCTTCTTACCCCTGAACCCCAGACCCTAGACCCCAAACCCTTCTACCCACCGGGAGCGCAGCGACCATCTCCAGCCGCCGCGGAAAAACCGTCCTCGGGCTCACGATCGCCTGGCTGCTCATCGCCGCCGTGCTCGCCGTCGCGTGGCGCTACGGCCTGGCCCCGATGCTGGAGAGCTAGTCTGACGCCATGGCAGCGGACGACTCCAACCTCGGCAAACGCCTCGCCCTCGACCTGCTGGGCAGCGGCTGGGTCATGTTCCCCTTCGCCGCCGGCGTCACCAGCCTGCTCGCGGGCTGGGCCGTGCGGGCCGACGGGCCGGGCTTCGTCATGGCCGGCATCGCCGGCGTGGCCATGGGCGTGGGCGCCCTCGCCACCCGCTGGTTCACCGGCGCCGACCGCATGGCCGACCGCGCCCAGGCCGAGTTCAAACGCGAGCGCGACGCCGCCCACAAAGAACGCCTCAAGACCCTGGATCACCGCCTGTACCGCGACGGCGAGGCCCGCACCAACCAAGCTCTGGGCGGCCTGCGCGAGCTCGACCGCCGCTTCCGCGCGCTCCGCGACGACCCCGAACGCCGGCCCCCGCCCGAGGTCGACAGCCGCATGAACGAGCTGCTCGAACTCAGCGTCCGCGGCCTCGAGCGCATGGCCGACCTGCACGACACCCGGCAGGACCTGGTCACCGACGAAGCGAAGCAGAAGGTTCACGACGCCCGGGCCAAGCTGCTCAACGAAGTCGAGCAGGGCGTCGATGCCGTCGTCCGCACCCTCGACGGCCTCTACACCTTGAAGCTGAATCACGAGCGCCCCGCCGCCGAGATCGCCGAGTTGCGCGACGCGCTGGACACCAGCCTCGTCGTCGCCCGCCGGGTCGAAGACCGCATGGCCGAGCTGGAGCGGGACATCACGCCTTCTGACATTCGGTCGCGCGAGTTCTGAGCGTGGGGTCGGGCGCGAGAGCGCTTCCGGCGAGGTGTCAGGCGCTAGGTATTGGGTCCTGGGAAGACGCAAGCGGCGGTTCGCGCCTGGCAAGGGATCCGGCTCACTCCAAAGGTCAACCGTCCTTGGCAGCCCGCCGAAACCGCGTCAGCGCTCTTCCTAGCACCTAGGACCTAACCCCTAACACCTACTCCGCGTCGTCTGACACTCCGCAAACCCGCGCGGCGATGGCCCACCCGCGGCCCCCGACGTCGCGTCCCAAGGACAAACGCCACCCCAAACCCCGCCCCCGCGATAAACTCGGCGGCGACAATGCTCCGATCCCGGGCGGGCTCGATCCGCCCCCCGGCCCGCCTCCTGCCCACCATCCCCCCGCGAAAGCGAGTCCCACCATGTTCCGCGCCATCGGCAAATACTTCCGCGCCCTGGGCTACCTCGTCACCGGCCGCATCGACAAGGCCCGGAAAACGCTCAGCACCAATCCGCATGTGGTTCAGGCCACCTACGACCGTGTCGTGCGGGAGAAGAAGGAGCGGATCCAGCAGTACAAGGACGCCGTCGCCAAGATGATCGCCCAGCAAGAGAAGAAAGCCTTCAAGCTCAAGCAGCTCACCGAAGACGTCAACAAGCTCAGCCGCCTCAAAGAAGGCGCCGCCGCCAAGGCCCGCATCCTCGTCAAGCAGATGCAGGCCGAAGGCAAAAGCATGGAGCAGATCAAGCAGAACCCCGAATACCTCAAGTGCATGACCGCCTTCAACGACTTCACCTCCACCGAGAAAGAGAAGTCCAGCCACATCGCGGATCTGGAAGCCGACGTCGCCGAGATCGGAAGCAGCATCGACAACCACAAGGTGCAGCTGCAGAGCCTGCTGCGGGAAATCGACAAGATCAAGCAGGAAAGCAGCCAGGCCGTCGCCGACATGATCACCGCCAAGGAAGAAGAAGAGATCGCCGACATGATCAGCGGCATCAGCAAAGACCGCACCAACGAAGAGCTCGCCGAACTGCGTGAGCTGCGTCAGGAAACCAAGGCCCGGGCAAGAGTCGCCCGCGAGCTCGCCGGCACCGACACCCAGGCCCAGGAAGCCGACTTCCTCGAATACGCCCGCACCAGCGAGACGTCGGACGAGTTCGACGCCCTGATCGGCCTGGCCGGCGAAAAGGACGAAGCCGCGGCCAGCGACACTAACGAGTTCGATCAGGCCGTGCAGTCGCCGAAGCTGCCGGAGGGTTGAGGTGGAAGATTCCGATCTTTAAGAACCGGAAGTATGGCCACCATTGAGATGCTGATTTAAGCGATCCAAGAACGGCTGGATACCGTCTGCATAGACCCTTGGGAAGCAGTCGACGATGCCGGCCAACTCGGTGAGGTCGGGATTGATCCAGCCGATGGTGTCGAGAATTGCCTGGTGCTGATTGAGCAGGTCTTTCCAGTGGACGATGCGTTCGTGGTGGAAGATCCGATTGCGGAGGGTGCGGATCTTCTTGAGGTGGGTGTTCAGCCCCCGACGGTTGTGTTGCGACTTGGGCAGACCCGGGAAGGCGAGCTTGATGCCGCTGGGCAGAAAGCGTGCGGCGGAGGTTTCGTAGTGATCTTCGAACATGCTGGTCCAGAAGCCGAAGTTCAACTCGGCGACGACGCGGCCGGAGGTGACGGGCTTACGGCTACGGGCGAGATCCTGCTTGGCTTTGCCGATTTGCTTATGGCCCCAAGGGGTCAGGGAAACGGTGTCGTACCAGTGCGGCTGATTCGTGATCTGGGCCATGGCCTGATCTACGGCGTTGCGCAGGCCGACTTCGCACATCTGCAGTGGAGCGTAGAGGGCCTCGGACAGGGCGATATTCCATAAATATCGGGCTGTAATGACGGTGTGGGACGCTCCATCCTGCCCGTAAGCGGCTAACCGCTCCTTTGAGAGGCAGATTTCAAGTTTTTTCCACGGGTCCTGTTGCATCTTGCTCCAAGTTGGCGATAATGCCTGAGTACACCCCGACCGTCCTTCTCCCGTCCTTGCGGCGGTGCAGGGCACGGGGTTTCTTTTTGCGCCGATTTAATCGGCAGGGCTCCGAAATCAGAATTCAATTTCCTGCAACCAGTTACATCCTGATTGCGGACGCTGAACTTGTTGGACTGCGAAGAGTTGAAACAGCGCCCACCAACTTCTGAGGCTTCGCTTTGCGACAGTTCGACGATCGACAAGCAATCGCTCTAAAGAGCGATTGTATCAGAATTAAGGGGTATTTTCAAACTTATCGATTTGATCAGCAACGCGCCCTGCGGTACTGGGGTCGGAGCTCCAACAGCCAATAGCGACGATTTTCGGGAGTTCTGCGTTACCCAAGGCACCGCTCTCGCGGACCGCTGAGAAGCGCAGAGATCGCAGAGAACGCTGAGGAAGGCACGCAAGCGGCAGGAAGTTCCGTAGGTGGCGTGGGCCCGTTTGGGTGGAGCCAGTTTCGAATCTCGCAACGTAGTCGGATTGCCTTTCTCAGTGCCCTCTGCGTTCTCTGCGCTTCTCTGTGGTTTCGCGAGAGCGATGAGTTATTTCGCTCGACGGTCGCTGGTGGAGCGCTTGGCGCTTGGGGTCTGGGGCGCAGCATTTGGGGTCGAATCCTGTATACGGTATAAAGGGCCATGGCCAGACCCCTCCGCATCCAGTACGAGAACGCTCTGTACCACGTAACCAGCCGGGGTTTGAACCGGCAGGCGTTGTTTCGCGATGACGCGGACCGCGAACGTCGGCTTGTGTGGTTGAAAGAGGCGGTGATGCGGTTTGGGTGGAAGCTGCACGCCTTCTGCCTGATGGGCACCACGACCACCTGTACGTGCAGACGCCGCACGCGAACCTGGCGGACGGGATGAAGCTGCTGAATGCGGCGTACACGCAGTACTTCAACGTACGGCACCGGCGGACCGGGGCGGTGCTGGAGGGGCGGTACAAGGCCCAGGTGGTCGAGTCCGAGGGGCATTACGCCGAGCTGAGCCGGTACATCCACCTGAATCCGGTGCGGGCGCGGTCGATGGCGGGCGTGTCGGACCCGGCCGACTTCGTGTGGAGCAGCTTCCGCGGGTACTTGCGGAAGCGTGACCGGCTGGACTGGGTGACCTACGCGCGGGTGCTGGCGGGTTTTGGGCCCGGCAACACGGCAGCGCGGTGCCGCCGCTACGCCGCCTTTGTGCGTGCGGGGATCGACGACCCGCCGGCGCGGCCGTGGCACCGGCCGCGGGGCGGGGCGGTGATCGGGTCCGAGGCATTCTTCGACTCGGTGCGGGAGCGGCTGGGGCTGAGCGAGCCGCAGGACGCGGTCCCGATGAGCCGGGGCTTTATCGACCGGCCGGAGCTGGCCGACGTGGTGGCGGCCTGCGCCGCGGCGCTGGGCGTGGACCCGGGCGGGTGGGCGCCCGGGCGTCGCACCGGGGGGCCGGAGCGGTCACTGGCGGCGTACGTCTGCCGCAACACGTTTCACTACCGCGGCTCGGAGGTGGCGCGGGCGCTGGGTTATTACGACGCGGGCAGCGTGACGCGGTCGGTGGCCCGGGTGACCGAATCGGCGAAGTTGATGAAGGCGGCCCGACGTCTCGAAAAGGCGGCCCGTAGGGCCCACTCGTCCTGAGGACGCCGCTTATACCGTATACAGGATGCGACCCCACTTGCTGACGCACTTGCTGGCGAAATTGAACCGGGGCCGCAGACCGCGATCACCGCCGCTCGTCGGCCCGCTTGCGCAGGTTGCGCAGCTGCTGGGCGAGCACTTCGAGCTGGTTCTCGACCAGCGTGATCTCGTCGCCGAGGGTGAGGCGGCCGGTCTCGGTGAGGTGCTGCTCACGATCCCGGCGTTCGCGTTCGCGCTGCGCTTCGTCCATCGAGTTGATGATGACGCCGATGAACAGGTTGAGCATGATCATGGTGCCCAGCGACACGAAGGACACGAAGAAGAGCGCACCGACCAATGGGCGCGGGGTCGAGTGGAAGTGGTGGCGGGCCAAGTCCTGCTCACTGAAGGGGTAGTTGGCCGAGCCCCACATCTGGATGTACATGACGTCGGTCCAGTCTTCGAGGGTGACCACCCGGAAGAGGCTGAGCAGCGAGAGCTGCAGGCTGCCGAAGTGCACCGGGTCGTTGTCACGGAAGAGGAAGACCGCGGTGACGGCGTAGACGTAGAAAAGGATCGACAGCAGCAGGCCGACGAAGCACATGGACGGCAGGCTGGCGAGCAGCGCGCCGACCAGCAGCTGCAGCTTGGGGATGGCCGAGACCAGGCGCAGGGCCCTGAGCACGCGGGCGAGGCGCAGGACCTGGGCGTACTGCGCATCGACCGGCAGGAAGCAGACCACGACGATGGTGAAGTCAAACACGTTCCAGGGGTCGCGGAAGTAGTCGTACCACCGGCGGCCGCCGGCGGCGATCTTGAGGGCGGCCTCGACGGCAAAGAGCCAGATAATCACGCGGTCGAGGCCGTGAATGAGGCGGCCGTGCCGCTCCATCACCCCGGGGTAGGTCTCCACACCCACCAGCACGGCGGCGGCGACGATGAGCCCCAGCACCGTGTGGGCGAAGGCGTTGGACGCGGTGATCTTCTGGATGGCAGCGGTGAGGGCGGTCATGGGGGCAATGGTACGGCTCGACCGGGCGTGCCGAACCCCGACGTGACGCCCGACCGGGCGTCGATGCGGTGCGGACCTGGCCCATCGGAGGGGGCGGGTTGCCGGCGGGACCGGCGCGGGCCTGGGCTATAGTCGATGGCCGCTTGACCGGAGTTCGTGTGGCCGGGGGTGGCCGGAGCCGTTCGTATGCGAAAACGCGTTGACAGCCTTCTTTGCGCGGTATCGGGCGTGGTCTGCACGCTGCGGACCGAGCCGAACCTGCGGATCCATGCGGCGGCCGCGGTGGCGGTGGCCGCGGCGGCCGCGGCGTTGGGCGTGGGCGCGACGCAGTGGGCATTGCTGACGCTCTGCGTCGGCGGGGTGGTCTCGCTGGAATGCCTGAACTCGGCCCTTGAGCGATTGGCGGACCGGGTGACGACCGAGCGTGACCCGCTGATCGGACGCGCCAAGGACGCCGCGGCGGGGGGCGTCCTGATCGCGGCGGTGGCGTCCGCGGTGGTGGGGCTGCTGGTGTTCGTGCCCGCCACGCTGGACTGGTGGGCGGCTCGATGAGGCGGTGGCTGCGTCCGGTGCACGCGGTGGTGTGGCGGGTTGAGCGGGTGCTGGACGGCCTGCGCCGCTGGGTGGCGTCCTGGACGGGCACCGATCGGCCGCGGAGCGTGCTGGCGTTCACGGGCTGGAGCAACGGCGTCACGCTGCGCTGCGGCGGGCGTGTGCTGGCCTCGCCCCCGGCCCGCGGTCCCAACAGCGGCGACACGGCGTGGCGGAACCTGCAAAGCTCGTGGTACGCGTGGAACAGCCGCGAGGTGCGCGGTGCCGCCGTGCGGCTGACCGTCGGCGCGATGAACGACGAGACGGTGGTGACCGCCGAGGCGGTCAGCGACGAGGAGGGGTACGTGTTCTTCGACCTTGCGCTGGACGTGCCCCTGGGCCGCGGCGCCGCGGGGGACGGCCGGCACGCCACGCGGCTGGAGGTGCTGGGCTGGCCGGGGCGCAGCGGCGACGCGGGGCCAACGGGCGTGGCCGGAGCGGCGGTGGTGGTCGAGCCGCCGCCGGACGCCGACCTGGGCCTGATCAGCGACGTCGACGACACGGTGCTGCACACGGGGATCACCAGCCTGTGGACCACGCTGAGGCTGACTTTTCTGGGCAATGCGCGGACGCGGCAGGCGTTGCCGGGTGTGGCCACGCTGTACCGCTGGTTTGCGGCGGGCGGGAATCCCGACGCCCACCCGCGCGTGGCGCAGGCGGCGTCGTCCCGGCGCCCGGTGTTCTACGTCAGCAGCTCGCCCTGGAATCTGCACGGCCTGCTGACGGGGTTCTTCGCGCTCAACCGCTTGCCCGCCGGTCCGGTGCTGCTGCAGGACTACGGGGTGGACGCGACGAAGTTCATCACCGGCTTCGGCCACACGCACAAGCTGGACCAGGCCCGAAAGATCGTGGACGACTTTCCGCGCGTGCGTTTCGTACTGTGCGGCGACTCGGGCCAGCGCGACCCGGTGCTTTACCGGCGGCTGGTGGAGGAGCGTCCCGGACGGGTGGCCGCGGTGCTGATCCGCGACGTGGACCCGCTGCGGCCCGGCCGGCGCGACGGCGCGGCCGAGGCGGAGTTGCAGCGTGTCCGCGACCGCGGCGTGCCGGCCTTTCTGGCCCAGAGCAGCGCGGCAATGGCCGGACACCTGGTGCGAGCCGGCCTGCTGCCGAGCGACGCGGTGGCCGCGGTGCAGGCCGCCGCGGCCCGCGACCGGGACCGGCCGGCGGTGGCCCGGGCGGCGGTGGCGGCGGCGGTGGGGCTGGACGGGACGCCGTCGGCTCACCCCTCGACCGACCCCTCGACCGACCCCTCGACCGACCCCTCGACCGACCCCTCGACCGGCCTCTCGACCGACCCCGCGACCGGCCTCTGAACCGGATCGCTTACCGGGGCCGCCAGCGGCTGCG
>Ga0209187_1000462_pt1 | contig 69928 bp, 45 predicted proteins | sample BantaG_FD_187430 | JGI IMG/M metagenome (GOLD analysis project Ga0209187, IMG submission 187430) | Marine algal microbial communities from Bantry Bay, Ireland - BantryBay_4 metaG (SPAdes) (version 2) | ecosystem: Host-associated > Algae > Red algae > Unclassified | place: Bantry Bay, Ireland...
ATATTGAAGCCGGCGGAGCCAACGATCAATTATTCGGGACTGCAGGCGTCAATGAACTCTCCGGCGGGGGCGGCAATGACCTCATAGAAGGCCGCGCAGGCGGCGATGTGATCAATGGCGGCGACGGGGTTGATACGGCGAGTTATGAGAGCTCGACCAATCGGGTGATTATTGACCTGAACGCCGGACTGGCCACCAGCGGTCATGCCACAGGCGACACCCTAACCGATATTGAAAATCTAACCGGCAGCGCATTTGGAGATGAGCTCACGGGGGATAGCGGCGTAAACGTCCTGTCGGGTCTCGGCGGGAATGATACGCTTGAGGGCGGCGCAGGCGGCGACGCACTTATCGGCGGCGACGGCATTGATACGGCGAGCTATGAAAGCTCTACGAACCGCGTCGTTATCAACATGGCCACGAGTTCAATCACCTCGGGCCATGCCACCGGAGATACATTTGACAGTATTGAAAACGTCACCGGGACGAACTTCGGCGACACCATTACCGGCAGCGGCGGGAAGAACCTCCTTGTTGGCGGAAATGGCTTCGACGTTCTCTCCGGTTTCAACGGCAATGACACGCTGGACGGCGGGACAGGGCGAGACGTCCTGACCGGCGGGGCAGGCGCAGATATGATTGACGGCGGAGCGGGTATAGACATCGCGCGCTATGTTGGCTCGAATGAAGGGGTGAATGTTGACCTTGGTGCAGGCACAGCCTTTGGCGGCCATGCGGACGGCGATATTCTAACAAATATTGAGCAGCTTTTCGGCTCCAGTCATAATGACACACTTACCGGCAATGCGCAGAACAACTTTATCCTGGGCGCAGCGGGCGATGACACGCTCGACGGCGGGGCGGGCATTGATAAGCTGTTCGGCGGCACGGGCGCAGATACATTTGTGTTCGGCGCAGGAGATGACTTCACTTTCGTCACGGATTGGGAAGACGACATCGACAGCCTCGATCTCTCGCAATATGGATTTAACACTGTTGCCGACGCATTGGCGAACATGAGCCAGTTCGGCGCACATGTGCGGTTCTTCGTAAACGGCGAAACGCTGTTAATCCTGAATGCCGATCTGGACGAGATGGCGGATGATATCCTGATAGATGCGCCTGTCGTCTAAATAGGGCACGATATTGGAGGCGGGTAAGCCGCAGGTTAGCCCGCAATACTGCCCGCCAAAACCCCTTTCACCGAAAAATTGGACTGCTTCACAGCACAATCCCCGCTTGCAAATCTCCTTATTCTCCTTTAGCTTCCTTCGAGGATGGCGCAGATCTGTTGAATAGCGGATAATTTTGAGACTCAAAATTTGTCCCCGAACATTCTGAGCGGAGAGTCCAATGGCTGTTATTATCGGCGACCAAAACGATAATGTATTGACGGGCACCCCTGACGATGACGTTATCAGCGGCTTAGGCGGAAACGATACTTTAACCGGCGGTGACGGAGATGATATCCTTGAAGGCGGTGACGGAAACGACACAATTGACGGCGGAAACGGCTCAGATACTGCGTCATATGAGAACGCCTCTGCCGCCGTAACGATTGACCTGTTTGGTCAAAATCCATTTTTCTCACAGGATACAGTAGGGGCTGGGAACGATATCTTAGTCGACATTGAAAATGTGATAGGGTCCGCACATGACGACACCATAACAGGTGGTTTTGATGACAATATAATTGCCGGATTGGACGGCGCCGACACGCTCGATGGGAGCTTCGGCAATGATACGCTTGATTATTCCGCCAGTGACGCTGGCGTCACGATCAATCTATTTGCTCAAACAGCAAGCGGTGGACATGCCGAGGGCGACATGATCAGTCGTTTTGAGAATGTTATCGGGTCCGCATATGATGATATTTTAATATCAGGTGACATCGCGGGGGCCCTGCTGGACGGGAGAGCCGGGGATGATATTTTTGTGAATGGCGCAGGCACTCAAACCATACTGGGCGGCACCGGCGACGATATCATCATTGCAATTGCGAATGCTTTTCTGGACAATGTTGATGGCGGGGCAGGTGACGATGCTCTTGATCACTCACGGGTCAATGCAGCCAGCGTCAACGGTGCACAATATGACTTCGCAGCCGGAACCTTAACAACCACATTCGCAACCGGCGGAAATAATGGACCTGTCATTTTAGATTTGCTCAATATCGAAACATTTTACGATGGGGCAGGCAGCAACATCATCACCGGTACAAATTTGGCGCAGACCTTTTTCGGCAATAATGGCGATGATGATATCTTTGGCAATGGCGGCGATGACGCACTCCATGGCGGCAATGGCAATGATCTGCTGGACGGCGGAGCGGGTTTCGATACCGCGTCATATGAAGGCGCCGCGTCCACCGGTGTAACCGTGAGCCTTGCGATTACGGGCCAACAAAACACTGTCGGTTACGGTCTGGATACGCTCGTTGATATTGAGGGCCTGATTGGCTCGGAATATAATGATACACTCACAGGTAATGCGAGTGCCAACACGCTAGAGGGTAGCGGCGGCCACGACGTCCTCGAAGGCGGCGCCGGGGGCGACCTGCTAGACGGCGGGGCCGGTATAGATACGGCAAGTTATGAAGGCTCGACAAACCGTGTCCTGATTAACATGGCTACGAATTCAATCACCTCAGGCCACGCAACCGGAGATACATATGTCAGTATCGAAAATGTAACCGGGTCAAACTTCGGAGATGCCATAACGGGGAGCGGCGGCGATAATGTTCTCGACGGCGGGGCCGGCGCAGACATCCTGTCGGGCTTCAATGGCGACGATACGATCTTTGGCGGAGCCGGACGTGACTTCATAACCGGAGGCGCGGGAGCGGACAATATCGTTGGCGGCGCAGGCATCGACATCGCGCGTTATGTCGGATCAAATGCCGGAGTCGATGTCGATCTCGGGGCGGGGACCGCCTCGGGCGGCCACGCGCAAGGTGATGTTCTCAATGGTATCGAGCAACTCTTTGGTTCCAGCCATAATGACAGCCTGACAGGCGATGGTCTGAACAACTTTATTTTCGGCTCCGGCGGCGATGATACACTCGATGGAGGCGCTGGCATTGATAAATTATTTGGCGGCACAGGTGCGGATATATTTGTCTTCGGCGCTGGTGATACCTATGCCTATGTCACCGACTGGGAAGATGATATCGATAGTCTCAATCTCTCTGAATATGGATTTGGCACAGTTCAGGACGCTTTGGCGAACATGAACCAATTCGGCGATCATGTGCGCTTTTTCGTGAATGGTGAGACGCTGCTGATCCTGAATGCAGACCTAGCTGATATGGCCGATGATATTATCATCGACGCCCCGATAATCTAACCGCGATCGTCCGGCCAGTCTCATACATGCACCGAGGCTGTTATCCGTGCTTTGAAACAGACAGACTATCAACAAATTTCTCATAAGATAGATTATGCGGCTTTTGTTATGTCGCAGTAAATTTAATAGAGGCTCTGTGCGACGCCCTCAATGCGATAGAGCTTAGCGATACTTTCCTCACCGCGTAGGTCATTCAGCACGATGTGGATTTTCTCCTCAGCTGAACACTGTTCACGGGTCTTGCGTTTGATGTCTTTGATAATGCGCTCGCCGGACGTGTATCACTCTGTCTGATCTTTCTCACATGAGAATGAAGGTGATCGAAAAGTCTTTCCTAGCCCAGACCTAAATCTGAGATACACGCGCGGACGTGAGACATATAAATCGATAAACCGCCTCATTCGAACTGGCTCACTGTTGGCTCACGCGTCAGTACGGAAACTTAAAACTCTCAATATTGATGCTAGATTAACTCTATCTGAGAGGGTCATATTTATGAGTTGTTATTACGACCACTGCTTTAACAAGTTGGACCCTTTCATATGATTATGCGGACTTTTAAATCTAATGAGACTGGAAACGTTTCTCTGATGTTTTCGATTGTGTTATTTAGCTTATTAAGCGTGGTGGGTGTCGGCCTTGATTATACCAATTTAGTAAAAGCGCAGGCAGAGTTGCAGGCACAAGCGGACTTCGCAGCTTTAGCTGCTGCGACTGTAAAAATCAATTCATCAAGTAGCGAGAGCACCAATAATGATGTTCGAGAGGAAGCGGCGTTTCAGGTAATCAAAGCGAATGGTTACGAAAACTTAGAGGTGCGCCCTGACGTGTATGTCACTAGGAAATCTGTGACGGTAACTGCAACAGCTAACTACAAAACCATGTTTGGCAAATTCATTGGGAAAGAAAATGTCGTCATGCAAGCCATAGCAGAATCCGGTTTGCCTGGCGTAAGTGGCGTAGACATTGTTTTGGCGCTAGATAATACAAATTCGATGCGTGTCACGGGAAAAATGACAGCTTTAAAATCCGGGGCCGTTACCTTGATTGATGCCGTTGAAGAGAGCGGTAGCAATAGCAAGGTCGCCATTGTGCCTTTCGCGAGATATGTTGGGGTGCATACTGACTTAAAAAATGAGTCTTGGTTAAGTGTTCCCGAAGAGTTTACAACAGAGCGAACTTGGCAGCAAGCTACCCATACGGGAGGAACCTGCCGTACAGAGGCCCGCACGCGAGAGATAGATGGCGTAGAAGAAGAGTATGAGACTGAGGTCTGCGAAAATCAAGTAACGACCTATGAGACAAAAACTAGAGATATTGAATCACGCTGGATTGGATGCGTCGGAACGCGCACCTATCCTCTTAACGAACGAGACGGAAGCTATACAACGCCTATTGAGGGGCTTTTAGATCCTATCCCTCATGAGATTATCCCAAATCATAATATTGATCGAAGAGCTTTCTGCCCAACCGCTATCACACCTCTGACAAACGACTATGACGAGCTCCGCACTCAAATTAATCGCATGTTCACGACTGATGACACCTATTTACCTGCCGGGCTTATCTGGGGGCAGAGAGTCTTGTCTCCGGGGTTGCCATTTGACAATGTTCAAGAGAACCCAAACAATCCGAACCGTAGAGTTTTAGTCTTGATGACAGATGGAAATAACACAACTTTCATCAATGACACCGCAGCCATGCGGGAAGTTTTGAAAGCGCCTCCACGTATTGACAGTGTTAATTTTGAGGAAGGAGAGGTGGCAACCGAAACGGATCGGACCACAGAGCGGCTCTGCGATAGCATAAAGTCTGACGGGACTGAAATCTATACAATTGCTTTTCAGGTCGAAAGTGCGTCGGCTCGCACCTTGCTCAAAAATTGTGCCAGCACACCGTCAATGGCTTTGACAGCAGACAACAATAACGCACTTATTCGACAATTTGAGAATATTTCGGAAGCCTTAAAAGATAGAGTTCGTTTGATGCGCTAAAGCGATGAAACTTAGTTGGTTTAATCCGTTGATCCAATAGTTCTCTAAATTTACCAGCGAAAGCAGGGTTAGCTTTTAGGACAAGAATACCTAAAAAAGCTTCTACAATTCTCACACTGACATTACGCGGCTTTTGTATAAGAGTGCATAGTTGAAAGGCGACACTTCTGCAAAGCACAGAGTTAATGATTGAGCAAAGCTTGAGGGCTGTTACTGTCGGTCTCATCCTTTATGTCCAAAGTGACATCATATTTGTTGATGACCTCGCCTGTGGGTCACGTATATCCATTGCGAGACGACAGTAGAGAATTAGGCCCATGGAATTTATCGATCTTCACGCGCAGCAAGCCCGCCTCAAAGCTGAGATTGACGCCGGGATTGCCGAGGTCCTCGCCCATGGGCGTTATATCCTTGGCCCTCAAGTCGTGGAGCTTGAAGACAAGCTCGCAAAATTTGCAAATGCCCGACATGCGCTGAGCTGCGCTAATGGTACAGACGCGATTTTACTGCCTCTCATGGCTTGGAATATTGGCCCCGGCGATGCAGTTTTCTGCCCCTCCTTTTCCTACTGCGCGACCGCAGAAGTCATCGCTTTGCGCGGCGCAACGCCTGTCTTTGTCGATATTGACCGCGAGACTTATAATATGGACCCAGAGAGCCTGCGCGCTGCGATCACGCAAGTGCAGCGACAAAGTCAGTTGACGCCGCGTGCGGTCATTATCGTTGACCTGTTTGGGCAATGCGCGGATTACCCTGCCCTCGCCCCTATTGCCCGAGAGGCAGGCCTGAAAGTCATTTCAGACTGCGCGCAAGGATTTGGCTCAACGCGCGGCGGCAAGCATCCGCTCGAATGGGCGGATGTGCAAACCACCAGCTTCTTCCCGGCCAAGCCTTTGGGGTGTTACGGCGATGGCGGCGCGGTGCTCACGCAAGACGGTGAACTGCACACCTTAATGGCTTCTCTGCGCTTTCATGGGCGCGGGACTGCTCCGTATGACAGCGACCATATCGGCATGAATTCTCGTTTGGACACTTTACAGGCTGCGGTGCTGCTTCCGAAACTCGCCATTTTTGTAGATGAAATTACGGCCCGGAATGTTATCGCCGAGCGCTATTCGGACGGGTTGCACGCGCATGTCATCCGAACGCCAAAGATCGATAGCGATGTCGTTTCAACTTGGGCGCAATACACAATAGAAGTCCCCAATGCGGAAGACTTCTCTGACGCATTAAAAGCCGAGGGCATCCCAAATGCGCGCTATTATCCGCTGCCGATCCACATGCATACCGCCTATCAAGACTTCCCGATTTCCGGCAACGGTCTGCCGAACACCTTGGCCTGCCGGAACCATGTCGTGAGCCTCCCCATGCATCCTTATTTGTCCGAGGCCGATCAGGACCGCGTCATTGAGGCGGCCATCCGGGCGCTCTAACCCGAGACAGCCTCGTGCACCTGTTTCAGCGTTCTGAGCAGCGTCCCTGCCCCGTCAATTGGCAGGCAGCTCGGCGCATCACAGAGCGCGGCATCCGGGTCCGTGTGAAATTCGAGGAAGACGCCATCAGCCCCGGCCGCAATGGCGGATTTGGCAATCACAGGCACGCCTTCGCGCCGCCCGCCTGTGGACGCCCCTGCCGTGCGTGGGTCAGCGCCCGGTAATTGCACCGCATGGGTCGCGTCAATCGTCACAGGCACGCCCAGAGCCTGCATCGCGCCAATCCCGAGCATATCGACGACGAGATTATTATAACCAAAGCTCGAGCCGCGCTCACACAGGATGACATCCAAATCCGGCGCGACCTCGCCAATCTTTGAAACAATGTTTTTTGTATCCCACGGCGCGAGGAATTGCGCCTTTTTGACGTGCAAAACCCCGCCCGCAGCTTGCGTCGCTTCAGCCATAGAGACGACGAGGTCGGTCTGTCGGCAGAGAAAGGCGGGTAGCTGCACAATCTCCGCAATTTCGGCCACGCGCACGGACTGTTCTGGCGCGTGAACATCCGTACAAATCGGCACATTGAGTTCTGATTTCACGCGCTCCAAAACTTTAAGTCCTGCGTCTAAACCCGGGCCACGAAAGGATTTTATTGAGGACCGGTTCGCCTTATCGAAGCTCGCTTTGAACGCATAGGGCAAGCCCAAATCCGCGCAAATACGCTTAAGCTCGGTCCCGATTTCGAGCGCCAAGCCGACATCTTCAAGTACATTTAATCCGGCGATAACGGCCAACGGCCCCTCACCGCCAATGGCCCAATCCGATTTGGAGAGTTTAACAGCTTTCATTTCATATATCCGTTTCAGACAGTCTCAGGTCACTTTAGTTTCAGGTGCGGGCGGCATATCCCGATCCCCTGCACCGTGGATACGGCGCGTTCCGGGGATTCGAATATCCTGCACAAGGTCTTGGATAGCCTGCGGCGGCGGCGGCGTCACCAAAGAGACTCCTATACCGACAGCCAATGACAGCCACATAAAGACAAATCCAATGCCCTCGGGAGAAATCCCAAACAGCCAGTGCTCCACCGTACGGTCGATAAATTTGAAATAGTAGATATAGGCGAATGTTGTCACCAACCCCGTTAACATTGATGATATAGCCCCTTGTTTATTCATCCTTTTCCAGAAAATACCCAGAAAGATGATCGGGAACAGCGAGGCCGCCGCCAAACCGAAGGCAAAGGCGACCACCTGCGCCACAAAAGGGAGCTGCGTCGCAAAAATCCCGAGCAACCCCGCCAGCAGAACCGCGAAAGCCGCCGCAACTCGCGCGGCGAGCATCTCGCTCTTCTCGCTCATATCGGGCCTAAAGGTGCGTTTGAGCAAATCATGAGACACGGCAGAGCTAATCACCATCAACAGACCTGCCGCCGTGGAGAGGGCCGCTGCGAGTCCCCCCGCCACCACGAGGCCAATCACCCAATTGGGCAAATTCGCGATCTGCGGGTTGGCGAGCACGAAAATGTCTCGGTTCGGCGTAACTTCATTCGCCAAACCGTCAGGCGCATCCGGCCCGCGATATTGCATCACCCCGTCGCCGTTCAAATCCTCATAGGCGAGCAGCCCGGTCTTCTCCCAATCCTTATACCATTCCGGCACAGGCTTTCCGCCATCCGCCAGAATTTCTGCGGCACGGGTCTCATAATTTTCCGCGTCGGCAATGTAAGTCGCCTCATTGACTGTATCGACGAAGTTTATCCGCGCAAAGGCCCCGACGGCGGGCGCGACGGTGTAAAGCAGTGCGATAAACATGAGCGCCCAGCCTGCGGATTTCCGCGCGGCGCGCGCGCTGCCCACGGTAAAAAAGCGAATGATAACATGAGGTAACCCCGCAGTTCCGAACATAAGCGCGGCGGTAATACAGAAAACATCCAGCTTGGATTTATCTGTCGAGGTATATTCGCGGAACCCCAGATCTGTCACAACCGTATTCAGCTTATCCAGCATACTGACATCGGTTCCGGCTGCATTGCCGATAAAGCCGAGCTGCGGCACGGGATTGCCCGTAATGGTCAGGCTGATGAAGATCGCGGGCACGGTATAGGCGAAGATAAGCACGACATATTGCGCGACCTGCGTATAGGTGATGCCTTTCATCCCGCCCAGCACGGCATAGAAAAACACAATCCCCATACCGATCAATATGCCGACATTAAACGACACGCCAAGAAAGCCGGAAAAGGCCACGCCGACGCCTTTCATCTGGCCTGCGATATAGGTGAAACTGACAAAGAGTGCGCAGAGAACAGCAATGACGCGGGCGACCTTGGAATAATATCGATCCCCGACAAAATCGGGAACGGTGAATTTGCCGAACTCTCGCAAATAAGGTGCGAGCAGCAGCGCCAGCAAGACATAGCCGCCCGTCCACCCCATGAGATAGACGGACCCGCCATATCCCATAAAGGCAATCAGACCCGCCATAGAGAGGAAGCTCGCGGCGCTCATCCAATCCGCGCCCGTCGCCATACCGTTTATGACAGGATGAACGTCATGGCCGGCGACGTAGAAATCTTCCGTCGATCCGGCCCGCGCCCGGATGGCGATGATGATGTAGAGACCGAAGGTCGTGACGACCCAAAATATTGTCCAAGGATCGACCACGACCTAGCCCCTAATCCCGTATTTTTTCTCGAGCTGGGTCATGCGAATGCAGTAAATAATGATAAGGAGCAGGAAGACATAGATCGATCCGTTTTGCGCCATCCAAAATCCCAAGGGCGCGCCGCCAATGCTGAAATTATCTAAGGCGTCGCGGAACATGATGCCTGCGCCAAAGGAGACGAGAAACCAGACAGCGAGTAAGGAGATTGTCAATCGCAAGGTCGATTTCCAATAGGCGGCTTGATTGGCGGCGCTCGGGCCGTCTTGCTCCTGTTGTGACATAGCTCTCCCCTTTTGCGTAAGACGATAGGCGCAAGGTGTCAGAATGCAAGAAAACTTGAGGCTTTGCTATAGGCAGGAGGATAGGCCCGCAGCCCATCGTGGGGTCTGCCGATTGCTTGTCTTGGGGCAGAAAGGACTGCCCGCGGGGTCGGCCTCCACGACGGAGTACCGAAAGTAAAAAGTATTTCTCGCAAAGGCTAACCCCGCGGCGGTGCGCTCTAAGCCCCGGCCATACTTGACTGCCAACGTTCCAGTCGGTCTGGCGCACAGAAACTCAGCCCCCTGAACAAGGCCGCTACGCCTCATCCAGTAGACACACCGTCCTCCAGACCAGTCAGAAAGCGCTAACCTGTCCAATGCCCAGAAGAACAACCCTAATATGCGGCAGAATGGGTCAGGTGAGGATTTTGTTTTTAGTATTTTTTATAAGCGGTTGAAAAGGCGTTGAACTTCTTTCGGTGAAAGGTTCGCAAAACGAGGATAAATAGTCCGAACCCTCCACGCATGTCACACCGACGCAGCCCAAAAGGCTGCCCGGTGCCCATACCGTGAAGGTCAAGTGGTCGCCGAAACTTCAGGGAATAGGAACCGGGCGGCCCTAAGGACCGCGTCGGCGCGACATCTAAAAACAAACGCCTCAAAGAACCTGAATAAGTCGTGGCTATTCCTCTGATATAAAACCTTTTTCTACCAGGATTGCGGCGTAATGGGATTACCGCCCAAATTCTGCGTGGCATCCGCGTGACAGGATAAATAAAGGATTTGAATCGGCATATCGCCGGAGCTGACCATGCGCAGAACATCAAACATGGCGCCGCGGCGTGCATCATCCGCATAGACCAACGCATCGTCCAAAATGACAGGGGCCCCTGCTCCGCTGCGCGCCAAAAGCCGAGCATAGGCAAGCCGCGTCAGAATCGCGAATTGCTCCTGCGTGCCGCCCGAAAGCTGATCGATGGTCTCCAGCTTCCCATAGCGCGTGACCGTGTCCACACCCAAGCTGTCCCCTAAGCCTGCCTGAGCCCCGGGAATGACGTGGGACAGCAGTGGGGCAAGCTCTGCCGAGACAGGCGCTGTATAAGCGTCTCGTAGCCGCGTCTGCGTCTCTACCAGCGTATCCCGCAACAGCACCCGCACATCTTTTTCGCGGACATGGCGGGCGAGCCTTTCTTTTTCAGCCTCCAATCGGGCCGACAACCCTTCGACAATCGCATCGGCATCACCCCCCTCAAATGCCGCGTCCCGGCGCGCTTGCAAGCCAGCGGCTTCAGTTTTGAGGTTGGCCAGTCTCTGCTGCGAATTCGAAGCGCCCTCCTCCAATCGCTCCAAACGGGCGGTCAAAAGATCCACGGATTGCGCCGGAGCTTTGGCTTTTAGGGCCTCGACCTGGGCCGCAATCGCCCGAACATCCGCATCGGCTTTCAATTTTTCCCCGGCGAGTTCATTCGCCTCTGCCGTGCGGGCGGTTTCGTCCTCCGGCAGGGCCAAGCCAGTCAGCCTTTCGCGCAGGCGGGCTTGCTCTGTTTCGGAATTGGAGAGGGTTTGACGCGCCGTGTTGAGGGCCTCGTCCAGCACGTCCAATTTCGCGCGCTCGGTGCGCAGGCTCTCCAACACGGCCGTGTCATCCGCCTCCCCCAATTCAGTTTGCGCATCCTGAACGATTTCCGTCAATTCCCGACTTTCCGTTTCGCGCGCCGTGAAATCGGCCTCAATGGCGGCGCGGCCTTCGGGCGCGAGGTTCGCCATATTCTGCGTCACCGCTTTGCGCTCCGCTTCCAGCTCCTGCCGCTGATCGGCAAATTTTGAAGCCTCAGCCGTGTCTTTGACCGCGAGCCTTTCCAAAAGCTCTGTATAGCCCTGTTGGGCACGGCCGAGATTACGTGTCGTTTCGCGCAGACGGTCATCATCACTGCGCAGCGTGCCGATACCGTCCAAAGCGAGCGACGCGCCTCCCGGAAGCTCTAAAGGCCCGGACGGCACAGCCGCGCCGTCCAATGTGACCTTGCCGCGGCCCTCCGCCGAGAGATCGAGATAAAGATGGGTGGAAAACGCCGCCAGCTCCATCTCACATTGCCGGACGTCATTGGCCGCACGGCGCAACGTCTCGACATCCGCGCGAGTCACAACGGGAAGGTCAGAGATTTGATCTGTGAGTTTGGCTTGATCATCCTCTAAGCTTTTGAGTTGATCCAAACGCGCCCGTAATTGCTGCATGTCTTTCTGGAGGGTTTCCAGGCGCTGCGTCTGGCGCGCGAGCGTTTCGCGGCGCGTTCGAACCCTAGACAAGTCCTCCACGCGCGCTTCTAATTCCGTGACGGTTTTCCGCAGCTCTGCTCGGCGGTTTGCCGTTTCTGTCAGCTTAGCCGCCTGCGCCTGATGTGCGGCTTCAGACAGTTTAAGCTGGGCCGTTGCGTCATTAAAACTGACAGTCTTGGCGACATGGTCGTCCCGTCGATCTGCTGCCCGCGTCGCCGTTATCGCAGCTTGGTTCTGCTTGGCTTCCAGTAGCTCCAACTCAGCCGCGAAACGGCTGGCCGCCGTCATAGCCGCGCGCGTCGTCTCTATTTGTTCGGTGAGGTTTTCATCTGCCGCCTGCCCGCTCAACCGGTCTATCTCCCCCGTAATTTTGGTGAGCTCTACCCCTGTAGCCGTCGTTAAATCGCGCAATCGTGTGGCCTCAGCCAGCTCGGCCGCCGTCGCCTCGACTGCCTCCCGCGCGTTTTTCAGCGGGCCGCCTTTTTTCTCTTGCCCGGTCTTGGTCAGACTCTCCGCCAGTTCTGCCTCAACACGCGTCAGATATTCCCGTGCCCGCTCGCCGCCGATCAATGTGCCAAGCTCTCCCTCCAAACGCGAGGCGATTTGACCGTCATCTTTGACGCCGTCCATCGAGGACCCTTGCTTGACCCATAAAAGCCCCGAAGGTCCTTTTTCAGTCAGTTCAGCTTTCAGTAATTTTGCTAAGGCTTCTTCTGCAGTTCGATCTATTGCAATATTCTCACCTGTGTCGGCATCCTGTAAACGGGCACCTTTTTTCTTGATGAAACTCTTCCAGAAGCGATAGTTGCGATTTCCTACAGAAAAAGAAATCTCTCCTTCGAAGCCTTCGGTCGACCCCGAATGAACGAGTTTTTTAACATCAGATTTTGTTGAAGTGTGTGGTCTAAATAAGACGAATTGTAAGGCTTCAAGTATTGACGACTTCCCGAATTCATTGGTTTTGCAAACAACATTCAGGCCGGGTGTAAAGCCGTCCAGTTTGACGCCTTCCGCGCCAAATGGGCCGACATGACGGAAACTGACGCTTTTTATCCTCATGCCGTTTCGCTCGCATAGCGAAACAAGAGACGTAAGGCCTCGGAAGCAATCTGGCGGTCTTCGCGGGAGAGGTCTTCATCTTCAGACCTTGACGCGAGCGCTTCCGCCGCCTCCCGCACCGAGCCTTGCGCATCGAGCGATTCAATATCTTCCGCGACAACAACCAGCCGCACGAGATTGGCCCCGCGCAGATCGAATGATGCGCACTCCCCCGTCATTTCCTCTTTGAACGTCTCAAATTTAGCCCAATCCTCGACAGTCATGTCGCCGGAAATATTCAAACGCACATGGGTTTGGCGCAGAGGATGACCTGCCAGAAGCTCAGCCCGAAGCTCGCTCAACTTGGCCTTAATTGTGCCGGGCTGAACCGCCAAATCAATCAGCGGCCAATCATAGCTGGCGGTGGAAATGGTTTCAATTTTTGGGGTTTTACCCGGCTCCAATGTCACAGCCAGCACCTGTCCGCGCGCTCCGACCTTATGGCGGTCCGGCTCCGGCGTTCCGGGATAGGCCGTGCGTTTTGAGATTTCCGCATGAGCATGCCAATCCCCAAGCGCGAGATAGTCCAAACGCGCCGTCTCTGTGCGGTCCGGCGGGATAATTTCGCGCGCGCCCTCGCCTTCCGAGCCAAAGCCGCGCACGCCGCCATGCGCCAGTCCGATCCGCAGCGCGCCTTTTGCAGTCTCGCAAGTCGTCATCCAATCCGTCAGGTCCTGACCATGCTGGATGCGGGTCCAGGGCGCGGGCAGTATGAAAACGCCTGTCTCAATCTCGATGGCTTCAGGGGCGCGCAGGGTGCGCACATTGTCTGGCTTCACCGCATCAATCCGGTCCCACAGCCCGTCGGGTCCGTCCGGATCGTGATTGCCCGGCAGCAGCCACCACCGGAGTTCCGCCGCCTCCCCCATAATCGTGAGGGGTTGCCGCAAAGTCGTATTGGACGGAATAGCGCTGTCCCAGACATCGCCCGCCACCAGAACATGTTTCGCGCCTGCCGTCTTCGCCGCCTCAGCAATCTTCGTAATCACGCTTTGCCGGGCGAGCCGCAGTGCGCCGCCAATATCTGCCGGGAATTGCCCGAAGCTTTTTCCAAGCTGCCAATCGGCGGTATGAATGAAGGTAAAAGCCATCTACTTGATTTGGACAACGCGCGAGCGCCTGCGTCAAGCGGCTGTTCGAAAATAACATGGACGAAAAGGGTCTCGTGAACCGGTGGGGCTGGAACGACGCGCAATTTGATATGATTCTTGAACGGTACAACAGCCGTGTCGACGATCGCCTGACACTGACTCGCGCCAGATCAGCCGCGCTCCTAAATTCGATCGATTTAAGAGAGGATTTCACTCGCGAGGTGTTCACGGACCGCCGGGATCGCGGCGGTTTGGATTTTAAGGAATTTCAACCCCGTGGTTTCGCCCAAATTTTGGAAATCGAGTCAGTGGAACCTTTTAATTTCAGGCAACTAGCGCGCGTGTTTCATCCATTCGATTACATTAAGTGGAGCGCAAGCCGGTCGAGCTATCACCTGACCTCCTCCGTCATTTTGCACCGCGAGTTATACTAAAGCCCGTCTTTCCCTTTCGTCATTCCTACCTTTTCAAGTGGCAGAGGGAAAAGGACGCGCAGCCTTGAAAACTGCCACTTCCCTCAATAGATGTGATAGGAGAAATTACACCGATCTAAACATTCGCCAAGGGACTATTATGCGCCATTCCACTCTGACGGTCTCTGTCCTTGCAGCTCTTCTCTTGAGCGCTTGCGCTCAGGAGCCGCAGACCGACGCGGTTGCAGCCCCCATTTCATCGGAATCCACGGCTGCAGCGAGTGCAGAAACGACGCCTGAGGCGCCGCTCAGCCTTAAAAACCAAACCGCACCCTCGCCTGAGGCGTCTGACAGCTCCGCTAAAACCGAGATTCTACCCGCACTATATCGAGGATTGGACGCAAAAGAGATATCGCGTGCGGAGATCGACGAACTCGTGGCTTTGAAAAAGGCGAATGATGAAATCTATGACGCCTACCAGACGGAGTTTAGCGCTTGGCGCTCCCTGGACCGAGCAACAAGGGGACCTCGACCGAAGCAAGCTGCCTCACCACTCTCGCAGGAAGAGAACGCGCGTTTAGAGATCTTGAATCGCAAACTTAAAAACGCCGAAATTCGCAAGAAATACGAAAATTATGACTCAAAAATTCTGTCGGCGACGGAGGTGCAGGAGATCATTGTTTTAGAGCAGGCACAGGCAAAAAATCTTTCAGACCATCAAAACAAGGTTGCGGCATGGAACAAGCAAGACCCAGCGACACGGGGCGAAAGACCAGAGATGGATATGGCGAGGGTCATGGGCGGCGATCCCCGTCTGATGGAACTTCAGGGTAAAATTCAAACCGCCGAAGAAATGAAACGCCTGACTGAACGTGTGGAAAAGCTGAGCGAGGTCCATAATATATCGCTCTCAGACAGTCAGATAAGTGAGCTGACCGCGTTGGAAAAACAACAGCGAAAAGCCGAGATCGCGTTTACTCAAGCCATGATGGAGGCTGAAAAAGCCGGCGCGCTTACCGGCGAAGAACTGTCAGAAACTGACGTATTCAGCATACTTCCGAAACACCTGATTCAAGAAATGCTCGATGTTCAACTGCGCATCCAATCGATTAAGGGCCCTTTAGAGGCGGCGGAAAAAGCTGACCAAGTCCAAAAGCGGATGGCCGAACTCAGCGCGCAATCCGGCATCCCGATTTTATCCGGTGAGCTTTCTGAAACGGTTGCGTTAAATGCTGAAAAAGACAGGATCAAAAGTCAGACTCAGCTTGAAGCTATTCAAAAATGGCTCGCCGAAGGCGGCGACATATCCAACGGGATGCCCTTACCGAATGACGAAGACTATGCCCGCCTGAAAGAAATAGACGCGCGGCTCAAAGCGATTGCTGCACCCATGACCGCAGCGAAAAACGCCGCGCTGGAAGCTGACAATCCGGCCCTGCGGCAAATGCGCTTGGATCAGGAGAAACGGGAAAAATGGAAGACGGAATGGCAAGACAGAAAACAAGCCGGAGACATTCCATCGGACGTGCCGCTAACCTCGCCAACATTTGCTGAAATACAGGACCGCGTTGAAAATTACGGATCAAAACTAAAGGCCCGCGCTGACAAGGTCGGCTATTCCGTTCCGGACACCGACTTGGAACGTCTGGACTCGCTGAATGCTCAGATGCTGGCCATTCGCAAAACAGCTTATGAAGCTGAGGCCAATGGGTCGTCCCGGTTCAGCCGCGAAAATATGCATAACATGCCTAGCTTTAAGATGGAGGCGAGTATGTATAAAGTTAAGTTGATAGAAAGAGAACAGCGAGAGATTCTAGCGGGTCTTAGAGAGGCGGAATCCTACGAAGGGGGCGGCGCAGAATCTACATCCGGAAAGACTCAACCGACTTTTGGTGGTTTCGAAGTTGTCACCGGTCAACACAGCTCCGGTGATGCATATGGCGCTGAATCTATAATCGAGAAGCACCGGATGTTCGGTATCGAAATCTCCCAATCCGAGGCCGATGACTTACGCGCCTTTGAACAGGCGTTGAAAGGTCAGTAATCCAGGGAGCGGACAGATTTCCTTCCCCGTTAAGACGAAAACCCGGCCGTAAATGCGTCAATGAAACGCGTCATGTCATCCTCGGTCAGCAAGTCTATCCCGGCGGCTTCGGCGCGGCCGCCGCCCCCGAACTCTGCGGCAAAGTGATTGGCTTGCTGAGTTTCTCGAACAAGCGGAGCCCGCAAAGAGACGCGGTAGCCTCCGCTGTCAGGGCCGAGATGCGTCAATACGGCAAAGGCTTTGTCCGGTTCTTCATCCACAAGCGCGTTCGCGAATAATCCGCTGATACGATTGGCGGCGGCACTGGCCGGCAGCGAGAGGATTTGTCCCGCATTGGAAATATGGATTTCACGGGCGCTCTCCGCGATGTCCCAATCCGAGCGGTGGCCCTGACGCAGCGTATCGAGCGCGTCCGGCGCATCTTCGATAAACTCCATCGGATCGGCGTAAGCCGACAGACGCGCATAAAGATCAGATGGATGAAAATGCAGATCCTCTATCGTGAGGCCGTAAGCATTATAATTGACTAACTCACCGAGCTCCCGCAGGCGGCCCAAAGGTAGCATCACATTACGGTCCGCTGCGATCTTCCCTGCCAAGGCTTGGAAATTATCGCCGTAAGCACCGCAAACGGCCCAAGCGGATTTCGCCCCGCCCAAATGCTGATCGATCAAATAAGCCGTGCAGGTTTCCGCCGACGCATCCATCAGGACAGTTAGATTGTCGCTCTCCGGAATATCACCTGTCGCGTGATGGTCGCAAAAGAAAACTGCCGCGCCCGTTTCCAAAACTGACCCAAGGCCCCCTGCATTGCGGGCCATGCCAATATCAAGGGCCGTAATGCGGTCACCCGGGAGGACGTCATCCGCAATCCGTTTGAACAGTTGGGTGTCACGTTTGACGCCCGTGATGCGGATGGCATTGGGGCGCGGACGGGTCTGCCGCAATTGCAGCAGCGAGAAGATGCCGTCCGCATCTCCGTTGAACAGGTCAAAATCCGCCACGCCCTATGGCCTATTTATAATCCGGCAACCGTCAGGAAGCCATGGGAGTCCAAATACTCAACGATCTTAGCGGCGGCCTCTTCGGCTGTCGTCTCGACGGTATTTACGTGGATTTCCGGATTTTCCGGTGGCTGATATTCGGAATCGATACCGGTGAAGTTTTTGATCTCACCTGCACGCGCCCGCTTGTACAGACCTTTGACATCGCGTTTTTCAGCCACCTCGAGAGGCGTGTCGACAAAGATTTCAATGAAAGCCCCCTCACCTGCTTTGCTGCGCACCATTTGGCGCTCGGCCCGGTATGGGCTGATAAAGGAACACATCGTAATCAGTCCGGCATTATTCATGAGGCGCGAGACCTCACCAATGCGGCGGATGTTCTCGACGCGGTCTTCTTTGGTGAAGCCCAAATCGCGGTTCAAGCCGTGGCGGATATTATCCCCGTCCAATGTGTAGGTATGGTGGCCGCGTTCAAACAGCATTTGGTCGACATGATTGGCAATTGTACTTTTGCCGGAGCCGGACAGACCGGTGAACCAGAGCGTTGCAGGCTGTTGACCTTTTTGCTCGGCGCGGGCTTCATGGTCGACAGTAAAGTCCTGACGCACAATATTCTTTGATCGGCGTAGCGCGAAATCAATCGTGCCCGCACCCACCGTCCGGTTGGTCATACGGTCAACAACAACAAAGGCTCCGGTTGTGCGGTTCTTTATATAGGGGTCAAACGGGATGGGTTTGGTCAATGACAAAGTCACAACCCCAATCTCATTGAGCTCCAGTGTTTTCGCTGCAGCTTCAGAGAAATCCGCAACATCAATACGGTGTTTCAAAGCGGTGATAGAGCCTGCCGCAGATGTATTGGCCGTGCGGATAATATATTGACGCCCCGGAAAAAGCCGCGTGTCATCCATCCAAATAAGATGCGCCTGAAATTGGTCGGCGACCTCATTCGGCAGATCGGGGGTGCAAATCATGTCTCCGCGCGAAATATCGATCTCGTCTTCGAGCGTGATTGTGACCGCTTGGTCCATACGGGCGTGATCCAGACTCTCTTTATATAGGACAATATCTTTGACCTTGGAGCGTTTGCCGGATGGCATTGCCATGATCTCATCACCTTTGGACACGGTGCCGGAGGCGATTGTGCCGGAGAAGCCGCGGAAATCGAGGTTCGGACGGTTCACCCATTGCACAGGCAGTCGGAACGGCGCTTCCAGGCTCTGGCGGTCAACTTCGACCTCTTCCAAGAATTCGAGCAAGCTCGGACCTTTATACCACGGCGCCGCATCGGACTTGGTCGTGACATTATCACCGTCGAGCGCGCTGACCGGGATGGTCATGATGTCTTTGAAGTTCAGATTCTTCGCAAATTCGCGGAAGGCTTCGTCATGCTCGTTGAACTTGCCTTGATCGAAATCGACCAAATCCATTTTGTTCACGGCAACGACGACTTGAGGAATACCCAAAAGACTCGCGATAAACGCATGACGGCGGGTTTGTTCCATGACGCCGTAACGCGCATCGATAAGCAAGATTGCAACATCAGCCGTCGACGCGCCGGTCGCCATGTTCCGTGTGTATTGAACGTGGCCGGGCGTGTCGGCGATAATGAACTTACGCTTATCCGTGGAGAAGAAACGGTAGGCGACGTCAATCGTGATGCCCTGCTCTCGCTCGGCCGCAAGACCGTCAACGAGCAGCGCTAGGTCCGGCTTTTCGCCTTGCGTGCCTGACGCTTTTGAATCGCGTTCAATCGCTGCCATCTGGTCTTCATAGATTAGTTTTGAATCATAAAGCAGCCGCCCGATGAGCGTGGATTTACCGTCATCAACTGAGCCGCAAGTGAAAACCCGCAGGAAGCTTTTTTTCTCTTGGGCATCCAAATAAGCTTTGATGTCTTGAGCGATAAGGGGATCGTGATGAGCCATTAGAAATACCCCTCTTCTTTTTTCTTCTCCATGGACTGACCGGCGTCGGAGTCGATGACCCGGCCCTGACGTTCTGATCCTGTCGCGAGAAGGATTTCCTGAATGACGTCCTGCAGCGTTGTCGCCTCAGACTCGACCGCGCCTGTCAGCGGGTAACAGCCAAGCGTGCGGAACCGCACAGACTTCATCATCGGAGTTTCGCCTTTATTGAGCGGCATGCGATCATCATCAACCATGATCAACCCGCCGTCGCGTTCAACGACCGGGCGTTCAGCCGAAAGATAAAGTCCCGGAATTTGGATGTTCTCGCGGTAAATATATTGCCAGATGTCGAGCTCGGTCCAGTTAGAGATAGGAAAGACCCGCATGCTCTCGCCCTTTTGAACCCGGGCATTATATATGTCCCATAATTCCGGGCGTTGGTTTTTGGCGTCCCAACGGTGATGTTCATTGCGGAAAGAGAAGATACGCTCCTTTGCGCGGGACTTTTCCTCGTCGCGGCGCGCGCCGCCAAAGGCCGCGTCAAATTTCCCGGCATCAAGCGCCTGTTTCAGGCCTTGGGTTTTTGTGATGTCGGTATGGACGGCGGAGCCGTGGGTGAAGGGCCCGACATTATTTTCAATCGCTTCAGGATTGATATGGGTGATCAACTCCATGCCTGCCTCTTTCGCCCGGCGGTCGCGAAAGGCGTACATTTCTTTGAATTTCCACTGCGTATCGACGTGCAGTAATGGGAACGGCGGAGGCGACGGATAAAACGCCTTAATCGCAAGCTCCAACATGACCGAGCTGTCTTTCCCGACAGAGTAAAGCATGACGGGATTTTCGCATTGCGCGACGACTTCGCGCATGATGTGAATGCTCTCGGCTTCCAAACGATCCAAATGCGTTAGCGTCTGACCTGTCGGTCCGGCGGCTTCGCGCTCAAGCGTGTCTAATGCGGCCATAGCCTTTTCCTGTGTTCGAGGGGTTAACTGTCCGCCATTGCGCAGACGGGTCAGTGTTTTGCCATCGTTGAAAACTTTGCGCGCTATGGTCGACTCAGATTGACCCGAGCTGGCGGCAAATGTTTCGATACGTGTGATGATGTTTTGACTCATGTGGGATATTTCCCACGATTTACCCTGAAAGTCAACTCAGGCGGATTTAGAGGGGGTCATGCCCTACTCAAGATCGACAAAATCCGCGAATCTGGCAGCTACCCCTGCCCCATCTAGCTTGGCGCGTTTAAAGTCGGCGCGCAGGAATGGTTTATCTAGCGTGGCTTTGAAGCGTTTCAGAATCCGCGCTTGCTCATCCTCCGAATGCCCGTCGAACCAAGCGCGGGACGCCTTGATCCGCTCGAGGAGAATACGCTTCTCCGCTTCGCGGGCTTCGTTATCCTTGCGCCGCGCCGATTGCTCTCGGTCCGCTTTTTCTCGGCGGGCCGTCTCCTGCGCTTTCCGCTCAGCTTGACTCGTCTTTGACGGTCCGTCTTGATAATCATCTTTTATCGCCGCAGATAAATATCCGGAGATTGAGGTGATGGTCGTGCCTGACGCCTTTTGCGCATCGACGAGATCCAGCTTGGCTGCACAATAATCCTCACCATGCTGCGCGATCCAGCTCTCCGCCAGCTTGTGAGAAATTCCTGATGCGACAAGACGTTGATAAACGGTGGTGCCTTTGACTGCGGTGTCGTCATCTATGTCGAGCAATGGAAGTTGCGGATTGGCGCCTATCAGAAAACGAATCTCCGTGATGGAGCGGCCGGATCGTTTAAACTCAGGCGTGATCTGGATATCTGAGACCGCGTTGATCTCCTTGACCGTCGGCTTGATGACTTTGGCGTTCAGATGTTTGAACTGACGATAATAGTCGCTGTCATCAACGCCCATGAGACGGCGGAAGGTTTTGAGTTTCCACCAACCCGTCGAACGCACAGTCTTAAAGCGGTAGCAATTCTCATAAAGCGCGAGCGCATGTTTGGACCTGAACTTCCGCTGGATCGCCATATTGATGCTGGCGTAAATATCGGGGTTATAGAGCTTTTCTGCGAGCGCGGGAGAATAGCCGTATCGGCACTTTCCTTTTGACAGGATCGCATGGGACAGCAAGCTGGACACACCCCACTCGACCTCTTCTTGATTATCGCCCAGAATATTCCACTCGGCGTGGACGGAGGCCAAAGCCTTGAGTGAGTGTTTCAAGGGTTTGCGGTCGTTGGAGTCATAGCCCAACATCACGCAGAGTGTTTTCTCATCAATTTCGTGCTCGGTCTGGGTCAGCAGCGCGTCATAGGCATTGAGCAAAAGCACATTGGATAATTTGCGTTGGAGCAGAGACAAATGTCCATCCGTATGAATGGCGGCAACGTGTTTCTTTAACGGACGATTTGTGAGAGCTTGCGACGGCGTCACGACTCGGATTGAGGCAGGGGTCTTTTTCTTTCGGCGCTTTGAGGCCGGCGTTTTAGCGGGCTTGACCGCCGGACTGATATTTGGGTCAGGCATGTGACCGGTCTCCAAAGTCAGGCACCCCGAATCCCTTGCGTCTCGGATGCCTTGGAATCCGTTCTGCCGTAAAGGCACCCGTCGTCAAGCCCTTCACGGGTGCCATATCCTGTAATCGGGTGCTTTAGTTGTATTTCCCTTCCCCAATGGTCCTGTAAATAGGTGCTTTGCGGAAAATATTGTCATTTGATCCTGTAAATGGGTACTTTCAGAGGAGCTCGGCATGAATGTGGGTATCGATTCACTCTCTAAAGCCCCTTTTGGCCATGCCATCGCCTTTCACATCGAATCGGAGTCGCTCCAAACCTTGCTTAAGGCACCCATCTGCGGGATGATTCGCGAATCGGAGGCACGATATGCCGACTTATCCTGTAAATGGGTTCCTCAGATCGATTGACTTGAATAGTCATTATCGTAAGTTATTGAATTTATTCAATTATTAGGTGCTTGGGGATGAGGCATTATCACAGCCCTGTAAATAGGTGCCTCCCCTCCTGTGCTCGGGTGCCTGACGTCCCGCCTCTTGGTACCTGTTATCCTGTAGATTGGTGCGGCTCATCCTGAAAACAGGTTCCATGACCGGCTTGAAACCCCGCGTTCATGGGGGATCGCGCAACCCTAAACATTATAAACTCTGCTAAACCTAACAAACGGTAGTGTCGTTATATATTATGTGAAGGGATGAGGGGGCCGGAGAGCTTCGTAACGTTAGCTCTCTCCTCCAATATTTTACATGGCTTCTTCGACCAGACGCTCCATACCTTCCCAATATGACAGCTTATGAGTTTCGCAATAATCGATAAAGCCGTTTAGCACCCGCACAGGCCCGCGAATAGAAAGCTGATCAACGGCCTCTTCATGTTGAACGCGGCGCCGCTTTTTCAGCAGGACGGGCGCTGCCGGCGCTTGGCTGGCTTCCCGTGATGTAAAGCCCTGTGACTTTGCCAAGCGGTCAGCGAGATCGTCTTGCGCTTTACGAACGGGCGGTTTGGGTTTGGTTTTCCGAGGGGCTTTCGTAACGGCTTTCGGTTTAGCCGCTTTTGGGTTTGGGGCGGGCTTCGGTTTGGGCGTGCTACCTGTCGGTTTCACCGTTGAGAGATCGCCGAAATCGGCGTCAAATCCGAAGCTGGCCCGTTTAATTGTGTCGTCGCTCATGGTCGTCTCCTCTATGCGGCTTCAGATGCGGATTTTGAGGCGTCTTCGGCCTCGCCCCGCATTTCATCTTTCAAGGCTTTGATAACGAAATAGGCAAAGCCTTCTGCATTCTCCAAAGCCTTCGGCAATCCCGCGCTTTCCGACTTGGAGAGCTCCCGCAATGTCTTATTGAAAGAAAAAAGCGCGCGGAACGCGGCGCGTTCATGCAAAGGCACATCTAACATTGGGACGCCTGCGGCCTCTAATTGCTGCACAATCGCCTTTTCATCGCGCGTTTTAATCGCCGGATTGTTGCGTGTCATGAGGATGCGCATCGGGATCCGGCGGCGCAGCGTTTTCTCCTCAACCCGAATAAGGGCGACCGCACGGGCGGCTTGTTTGGCATCCACCGGGCTGGCCTGCATGGGAATGACGGTGAGGTCAGACCGGCTCATCGCGCGGCTCATCATGAGGGACGCCGTACCTTCCAGGTCAACAATCACGAAAGGATATTCCGCTGCGAGTGTGTCGAGCACATCGATGACGTCGCCCTCCCCCGGGTTCGGGATGGCCGTGAACGGGGTAGCGTCGCCATTGGCTTTGCGAGCTTCCGCCCATCCAGCCGTCACTTGGTTCGGGTCGCAATCGACGAGCGCGACCTTTCCGCCGCGATGTGCGAGTTCGAGCGCCAGTATAAGGGCGGAGGTCGATTTCCCTGTGCCGCCCTTTGGATTTGCAAAACTGATGACGGGCATGGAGAACCTCGGGTGAATTTAGATGAAAATTTGTTTCATGAGGTAAATGCAAAGAAAAGGTTAACGCTAGGTTACCAAGCCTGCCAATAACCCCTGCTTAGCTAGCAAACCTTGGCAAGCTATCATGGCTAGACTTGCGATATAGCTTTGCTAGCGATGCTAGCTTAGCGAGGTAAGATAGCTAAAATAGCCTTAGAATCAGAGTGTTAGAGGCGTTTTGGGGTAAGAGAGAGCGTTTATATGATGCTAGAATTGACGAGATAGGCCTCTGGGGGCGCTACAATAGAAATTTGGTAACCCACTGGCCAAAACTCTCGTTAGCGGCTCCACGGGGCTTATTTTTAGTTACCTATTTTCGAAAAATTTCGAACCGAATTCCGGCTTTCCAATTTCAACCGAAATTTCATCAGTTTTGAGCAAATCTTTCGATTTAGGAAAGATTTGGGAAAGTAACATGCAGGACTGCTCAGAATACTAAGGCAATTCGTGTAAAAGGGCCAGAAACTCACAAAAAATGGATAACGGTTTGTCTCGGATGAAAAGCACCTGTTTACAGGACGATCTTTAGAGTTTTATGCGGCCAATGCGCCCTGACCGGAATAGACGAGGAGGGGAGGGCGCTAGCCTGTGGCTTTGACGGTATTTTCCGACTCATACGCGCGCCGAATGACATCAATTCGGCCTTGATGCTTTGCACCCCAGCTTAGCAGTGCTTGCAAAGGCTCAATATAGGACTCACCAAGTGGGGTGAGGGCGTAGTCAACGCGCGGCGGAACGCCCGGCGACATCTCTCGTGTCAGTAAGCCGTCACGTTCCAACTCCCGAAGGGTCTGAGCCAGCATACGTTGGGAAATATCCGGTATAGCGCCGCGCAGCTCCGAGAAGCGGTGCGAGCCAAAAGACAAGTGGCACATGATGAGACTTGGCCATTTTCGGCCCAATTGGCCCAATACATTCCGGATCGGGCAGACGTCTCCATTATAGAAGATTTCCGGGGCTTTCCCGGGGGACGGATAGGCTTTTTTGGTTTTTGACATCGCAGGCACTATAGGTTCCAAATCGTAACCAAGGCCTTAATACGAACCTACCCATAAATGCCAGCAGTATAAATAAGTGCCCCGCGAAACTTCAAATGTCTGGTTCTAAAATGATACCTATGAGGCATCTTTTAAGTGCGTGGGTGTAGCGCGTAGTTACGATGATTTTTCAGAAAATACTTTCCCGCTTTGCGTGTATCAAATTGGAATTATGGTTAATAAAAAACACTGAAAAAGCACATGAAAACAGTCATATAGGGGATTTTCTTGCACTTAAATTAACGCCTCTGAACTGAAGCTGACCGGTTAACTATAAATACCCGTCACTCCCCGAACCGGTTTAACACCCCCTTCACAAATTCAACCGCACGTTATCGGCTTAACTAGAGCAAGGATGCGTCCGATGGCCGGATTATTCGATTATATAGTGAAGACAACCAAACGCCTTATGGGCGGAACGGTGAGGGCCTCGGCGGCCACCGCGCTCCTCCTCATGGGAGCGGCCACAGCCCCCACGGCCTGGGCAACGACGTATACGGAAACTGTTCCCGGCGGGAACGGCGCCATTCCAAACACATACCCTCCTGTGGGCGGTACAATGTTTGTTTTTGTCGGTGCAAACGGAAACCTATATTATCAGTTCGTCAATCCGTCGACACAATTTGAAGGATTTCAGAACACGGGCGCTCCAGTCGGGTATCAAAGCCCTGTAAATCCGATCCCCGGCGATGCGTCCTCGGGTGCGGCGGATCCGCAGCTCTTCCAGCTCGGCCCTCAGCAAAACCTAAATTGCGGTACTGTCAGCTGTACGGATTACTTTGGCGGCAGCATTGTTGAAGGCTATGCGCGCTTGACTGCGCGTGACGGCGATACTTGCCCCGGAAACTTTGACCAAAATCGGATTACTTTCCTTGTAAACGGGATTGATGTCGTAAATTGGACCGGACTTTCTGCGAATTCCGTTGAGAGAACGAACTTTGCTGGGACAACCTCTCTTGGATTTGAGGATTGTTTCCGTAACCAGGGCGCGACCGAAACCTCCACAGGTTGGTTTGATCTCACAGCTGTGCCTGGCTTATTGTCTGATGTTTTGACCCGCGGGTTTACCGTGCCGGTTATACGAGACACGACTCCCAATAATAACCGGTGGTTCTTCCGGGATGGTAATGATGCCACAGGTACGCCCGAAGTCGCGCCCGGCATCACAATTGAGAAAATGGCGGACCGCACAAGTTACACAGCGGTCGGAGATGTCATCAACTACTCGTTCTTGGTCACGAATATCGGATCCGTACAGCTCAATGATATTGTCGTCGATGACTCCTTTATTACAGGTACCGTCGTTTGTCCGCTGACAACTCTCGCCACCGGCGAGGATATGACCTGTACGGGTGAGCATATTGTGACCCAAGCCAATATTGACGATAATGTCACCTTTATCAACACAGCTAGTGTGACGGCGAATCCGAGTGAAGGTCAGCTTGGCAACGTGTCGGGAACCCTGGAAATTCCGGGACCGGCTGCGGACCCTGCTGTCACAATTACGAAAACAGCGTCACAATCATCGAACGCGCAAGTTGGCGATGTCATTACATATACATATGTCGTCGAAAACACGGGCAACATCACGATTGAAAATGTTGCGGTGTCTGATGTGCATTCCGGAACAGGGTCTCTCTCTGCTATCACCCCGGCATCCGTGACCTTAGCCCCGTCCGATCCGCCGCAGACTTTCACGGCCACTTATACAGTCACCCAAGATGACATCGATGCCGGAACGCCTATCACCAATACCGCGACACCATCCGGTGATCCGAAGCGCGGCACGCTCACGCCGCCAAGTGATGATGCGGAAGTGACAGTGGCAACCCCGAAAGCTGACTTCACGAAAGTCGCCGACATTACAACAAACCTGATGGTCGGCGATGTTGTCACTTATACCTATACCGTCACTAATACAGGTAGCGTCGACCTGACGAATGTTTCCGTTAGTGATGCCCATTCCGGCGCGGGGACATTGTCCGCGATTACGCCAGCCTCTGTTGGAACGCTAGCTGTTGGCGAAAGCGCCACATTCACGGCGACCTATACGGTGAAGCAAGCTGACATTGATGCGGCCACACCGATTACGAACATCGCGACTGTGAGCGCGACACCGCCGGGCGGAACTTTCCCGCCCACCACTGCGGATGAGTCCGTCACGACAGAAACCTCGGCTCCCGAGCTTTCGATTGTGAAACGGGCTATCGATACTGATTTCGCTGCCGTTGGTGATGTATTGAGCTATGAATATGATGTTGACAACACAGGTAACGTGACGATCAGCGCTATAACTGTCACGGATGACAAAATTCCGTCAGTCTCTTGCCCTGTCATGACATTGGCCCCCACCGAGACAACGACCTGTACCGGCACATATAGTGTCACTCAGGCTGACTTGGACGCCGGGTCTGTCACAAATATTGCGAACGCATCTGGCACCCCTGCGGATGGAACGCTTCCGCCCGCGACCGATACCGCGACAGTGGACGGCACGCAAAGCCCGGCCCTGACAACGGTCAAACGCGCTTTGACACTTGATTTCACCGCCGTCGGCGATGTGCTCAATTATGAGTATGACGTCACCAATACGGGTAATGTGACGATCACGTCCCCAATCACAGTGACCGATGACAAAATTCCCTCTGTTACTTGTCCGGCTTTGCCAACAGGTGGTCTCCTGCCAATGGCAACCCTGACCTGTGCAGGTAGCTATACAGTGACCCAAGCTGATTTGGATGCGGGCGAGGTGACAAACATTGCCTCTGCAACGGACGGAACGACAACGTCGCCGGACGATGACGCGACAGTCGATGGGGACCAAGCGCCTGCGATGACGATTGTCAAAACGGCCAATGAAACCGACTTCAATATGGTCGGCGATATTCTGACCTATGACTATACGGTCGTGAATACGGGCAATGTCTTTATTGCTGACCTGGTCGTCACGGATGACAAAATTTCAAATGTAATCTGTAATGTTACTACAATCGGGAACGGTGATGCAAATCTCGACCCGGCTGAGACAGTTGTGTGTACGGGTCAGTATTCCGTCACTCAGGCCGATCTGGATGCGGGCTTTGTAACTAATCTGGCGTCTGCGACGGGTACGCCTCCCGGCGGTACTCTGACAGACCCGGAAGCGACTGAGACCGTCAGCGCTGACCAAATGCCTGCGATGACACTTGTGAAAGCGTCCGGTAATAACAGCTTCGATGCTGTCGGCGATGTGCTGAGCTATACTTATACGGTGGAAAATACCGGTAATGTCCTCATCGGCGCTTTAGATGTCTCTGATGACAAGATCGCGAATGTGGTCTGCGACGTTCCGGCTATCGGAAATAATGACGCCAATCTTGATCCCGGCGAAGTCGTTGTGTGTACGGGTGATTACACTGTCACTCAGGCTGATTTGGACGCGGGTGAGGTCACAAATAATGCGTCCGCGACGGGCACGCCTCCGGGCGGCACGTTAACGCCGCCAACGGATGATTTAACAATCGATGCCGACCAGCAGCCATCGATGGAAACCGTGAAAACGGCAATAGACGTTAACTTCGAATTGCCGGGTGATGTCACGACCTATGAGTATGTCGTCACGAATACCGGTAACGTCACAATTACAGCGCCCATCACGGTGACGGATAACCTCATTCCTGCCGTGAACTGCCCGGCGCTTCCGGCCGGAGGTCTTGTGCCAACTGCAAGCCTGACATGTACGGGCGAATATACAGCGACACAGGCGGATTTGGATGCAGGGCAGGTGACAAACCTCGCCTCTTCATCTGATGGAACAACATCATCTCCAACAACGTCGGAAACAATTCCGGCTGATCAAAACCCGGCTCTGTCCATTGTCAAAACGCCTTTGTTCACAGACTTCACGTCTGCCGGCGATGTCGTCACCTATGAATTCGCTGTGACGAATGACGGTAATATCACTCTGACCGAAGGCATTGATGTCCAGGACGATAAAATCGGCACGATCTCTTGCTTCACGGGCAATCTGATACCCGGCGCAACGACAACTTGCCAAGCCACTTACACAATCACGCAAGCGGATATGGATGCGGGTGAAGTCACGAACGAAGCCTATGCGGAATCCGATGGCCTTGTTTCAGCACCCGTCGACGCCACAGTTGACGGCACAACTTCGCCGTCCCTTGGCTTTGTTAAACGCGCTGTAACGACTGACTTTAATGTCGCCGGCGATGTCATCAACTATGAGTTTGATGTTGAAAACACAGGGAATGTCACGCTGACCGGCGTGTCCGTGACGGATGATATTATCGCCTCTGTTGTCTGTCCGCAGACTGTGCTCGCGCCTGCCGCGACAATGGTTTGTACAGGCAGCTATACTGTCACACAGGCAGATGTGGATGCGGGCGAAGTCATCAATAACGCGTCCGGTTCCGGCAATCCTCCGGGAGGAGAGCCGCCGGTCGAGACACCTGACAGCACGACTGTCGACAGTACGGCTGATTCTGAACTCACATTTGTGAAACGCGCATTGAGCACGGATTTCACAGCCGTTGGCGATATTTTGAACTTCGAATTTGACGTTGAGAACACGGGCGCAATCACGCTCTCCAACATCGTCATCAGCGATGATTTGGTTGCATCGGTCAGCTGTCCTGCCACCACGCTTGCGCCAGCTACATCAATGGTCTGTTTTGCCAGCTATACGGTGACGCAAGCTGATTTGGACGCCGGAGAAGTTGTCAATAATGCGTCTGCCGATGCAACATTGCCGGACGGCAGCGACATTCCAACTGAGACGGATACAGCGACAGTGGAGGGTTCACCTTCGCCGGAGCTTGACGTTCAGAAAACCGCTTTGACAACCAGCTATAACGCTGTTGGCGATACTTTGGATTTTGAAATCACAGTGACGAATATCGGCAATGTGACGATTACAAATATCCTTGTTGATGATCCTCTAATCCCGGCGCTGTCATGCCCGGCCACTGTTTTGGCTCCGACGGATAACTTTGTTTGTACGGGTTCATATACGGTCACACAGGCTGACTTGGATGCCGGTCAAGTAGATAACACGGCGACAGTTACAGGCACGCCGCCAACCGGCACACTGCCGCCGGAAACGGCTGAGGAGACTGTGGATGCTGACGTTGAGCCGGAACTGACAATTGTCAAAACGGCGTTGACAGCAAACTTTGACGCTGTCGGAGATACGGTCGACTATGAGTATCTGGTCACTAATACAGGTAATGTCACGCTGACAGGCACGATTTCTGTCTCAGATGATAGAATCTCCTCTGTTTCTTGCCCTGTTCCGCCGGCCGGTGGTCTTGCCCCGACGGCGAGCCTGACCTGTATGGCGACATATGTTGTGACCCAAGCCGATCTTGATGCCGGCGAAGTCACAAACATCGCGAGCGCGACAGATGGCACAACGACGTCTGACGATGTCTCCGAGACTGTGGACGCTGTTCAAGGTCCATCCCTTGCGATGACGAAGACAGCTACGCCGCAAAGCTTCGCGGCTGTCGGCGATGTGGTGAGCTATGAGTATGTGATCACAAACACAGGTAATGTGACCCTGACGGATCCAATTTCTGTGTCTGATGACCAAATCGCATCTGTCACCTGTCCGGCTCTGCCTCCTGCAGGTCTCGTGCCAAATGCATCGCTGACTTGCACAGCAACCGATACGATCACGCAAGCAGATATTGATGCGGGCTCACTGACGAACACAGCCAGCGGCAGCTCGGGCGGCACGACGTCTCCGCCTGTCAGCGAAACTGTGAACGCGGATCAAATGCCAGCTCTTGAAACTGTCAAAACCGCGACAATGGTCAATTTTGAAAACCCCGGCGATATCACGACATATGAGTATGTTGTAACCAATTCGGGTAATGTCACAATTACAGCGCCTATCACGGTGACAGATAATTTGATTAGTAACGTGATATGTCCGGCTGTGCCGGCGGGTGGATTACTTCCATCAGACAGTCTGACATGTACAGGTGAATATACTGCCACGCAGGCTGACCTGGATGCCGGTTCTGTAACAAACCTAGCGTCTGCATCTGATGGCACAACGACGTCTCCGCTAACGTCGGAGACCATTCCTGCCGATCAGGATCCGGCCCTTACAATTGTGAAAACGGCTCTGTTTACGGACTTTGTCGCCGCTGGCGATGTGGTGGATTATGAGTTCGAAGTAACGAATACAGGTAACCTCACGCTGACTGGCGGGATTACTGTAGAAGACGACAAAATTGGGACAATCCCTTGTATTTCAGGGAACCTTACGCCTGGTGCGAGCCAGACCTGTACGGCGTCTTACACGATAACGCAGGCCGACGTGGATGCGGGCGAGGTGACAAACCAAGCCTATGCTGAAAATGGAACGTCTGTTTCTCCACCGGATGATGTAACGGTTGAAGGTACGCAATCGCCAGAATTAACGCTCGTGAAAACAGCTCTAACAACAGAATATGCAGCTGTTGGCGATACGCTAGACTACGAATATGTAGTGACCAACTCCGGTAACACGACGATTATTTCTGCGATTACGATTAATGATGATCAGATCGTGACAGTCAATTGTCCTGCGCTTCCAGCGGGTGGATTACTGCCCGGCGGTAGTCTCACATGTACGGCGACGGATACAATCACGCAGGCTGATTTAGATGCCGGCGAGGTAACCAACACCGCGTCTGCAACAGACGGGACGACTGACTCGGCTGATGAAACGGCGACCGTTACAGGCGACAGCAATGAAGGTGTTGAGATCGATAAGGTTGCGCGTTCGAATGACTTCTCTGAAGTCGGCGACATCTTGTTCTATGATTATATCGTTCGGAATACGGGTAACGTGACCCTGACTGACCCTGTCACAGTGAGTGATGACAGGATCGCAAATGTGGTTTGTCCGACAAACACCGGCCTTGTTCCGGGTGCAACACTGACCTGTACTGGCGAATATACAGTCGTTCAGGCTGATTTGGATGAAGGTTCGGTCACGAATATCGCGACGGCGACAGTTGGCGACACAACATCCGATCCGGATACTGTTGTGATTACAGGCACACAGGAACCGTCCTTGGGCGTGGAGAAATCCTCGTCAGCGGCGACGATCTCTTTTGCCGGAGAAACGGTGCCATATGATTACCTTGTTACAAACACGGGTAATGTCGTCTTCACGTCTGCTATCACGATTGACGATGATAAAATTTCAAATGTGATTTGTCCGGCCCTTCCGGCCGGCGGCTTGCAGCCGGGTGCGTCTTTGACCTGTTCTGCAGACTACACAGTCTCGCAGTCCGATTTAGACGCCGGGTTTGTCACAAATATTGCGACAGCAAGTTCCGATGTGGACGGCGCGCCCGTCACGTCTGACCCTGATACAGTCACGATCGACGCTGATATCACGCGTGATTTAGACGTCGTGAAGACGGCTACGACTGAGAGTTTCATGATGCCGGGTGATGTGATCAGCTACACATATGTTGTCACAAACACCGGTAATGAAACCATGCTGGAACCGATCACGATTTCGGATGACAGAATTCCATCCGTCTCTTGTCCGGCCCTGCCGGCGGGCGGCCTAGTCCCGGGCGCTAGCCTGACATGTACGGCCGATTACACGGCGACGCAGGACGACGTGGACGAAGGCTCCGTCACGAACCTTGCGACTGCGAGCACGACCGTCGACGGTGAAGATGTTATGTCTTCTGAAGTATCCGAAACGGTTGAAGCCAATGTTGAACCGCGTTTGGACGTGATCAAAACAACGGTAGCCAGCCGCCAGCTCTTTGGCCCGATTTTCGAGGTTGAATATGCTTTGGGTCTGGAAAACAGCGGTAATATCACTTTAAATAACATCCAGTTGGAAGATGACTTGGCTGTGGCTTTCGCCCCGGCAGTTATTGCCGGAACGCCGGTTGTGACGTCATCTGACTTTGCTGTGAATGCTAGCTATGACGGTGTGAGCCTGATTGACCTGTTGACCGGTACTGACAGCTTGGCTGTGGGTGAAAACGGCAGCCTTAGCTTGATTGCCCGTTTGGATATCACCAATGGTGGACCGACGCAGGGTAACACGGCTAATGGTCAGTCTGATGAGATCTCGACTCCTGTTCCGTCTGATGATCCGAATGTCACGCCCGGCACACCGGGAGACACGAACCCTGCACCATTGTCACTTGAAGACACTGATGGTGACGGCGTTCCAGATAGCTTTGAGAGCGGAACTGATGACCGCGACGGTGACGGAATCCCGGATTCCGAGGATTATGATCCGACAGGTTACTTCTATTGTGAAGAGAACGGCGCGATCCTGCCCGGCGGTAGCATTAGCGTTACCGGTCCAGTAGGCTCAAACAGCGCGGTTGGCCTTTCGAATAATATCAATATTGTTCAGGACGGCTCTAACGGTTTCTTCCAATTCTACGTCACGGAGCCGGGGCTTTATACCCTGACGCCGACTTATCCGACCAGCGGTGAGCCGTCCACGACGCGCCTGCCATCTGCAAATCCTTTGGATGTTTCCACTCGGACAGATAACCCTGCAGTTCTGGGGTCATCCGAGGTGGCGAGTACAGGTGTCATTGGTGACTTTACAGCAGGCGCGAACTCACCGTTCTACTTTGCTTTTGATATTGAAGCCGGGGACCCTTCCGTCTTCATGAACAATATTCCGATGCAGTCATGCGGCATCCCGGCAGTCGATTTGACCAAGACGGTCATGGGCGATCCGGACCGCTTGGAAGACGGGCGCCAAACCGTGACTTATGACTTTACTGTCGTGAACTCGGGTGAAGTCTCTATCTCCCAAATCGAGTTGTCAGATGACCTGAGCGCTGTCTTTGGCACTCAAATGGTTGAAGTGAGTAGCCTCGTCATCAGCGATTCCCCAACCGGATTTACCGGAACGGCAAATGGTGCATTTGACGGTGCGGCGAATTTGGGCCTCTTGAACGGTTCGGGTGTGTTGCAACCGGGTGAGAACGTCACTTTGTCATTAACCGTTTTTGTCGCCACAAATGAAGCCGGAGCGTTCATGAACACCGCGTCTGTCACGGCCCAGGGCCCGCTTAATACGGGTGAGGTCACGGATGAGGATACGGCTGAGGTAACTCTTGCGCCGCTTTCAGATGCCAGCTTCCTGCGCGTAAGAAAAACAGCGAGCCCGAGGACAGTTCAAATCGGTGATCCGGTACTGTACACAATCTCTGTCACAAATGAGAGCGCCTCTACCTTGAGCGGCGTCGACATTGTTGATCGTCTGCCGGACGGGTTCGCTTATGTGCCGGACTCCAGTTCGGTCTCCGATGCGGCCGGAACTGTTGGTATTGAGCCAACTGTCCGCGGTCCAGGTGTCTTGAGCTGGTCTTTGGGTGGCGGTCAGCCTGCGCCTCTGGATGCTTTATTGCCGGGTGAAACTGTGTCTGTGTCACTGCGTTTACTCGCAGGTCCAAACGTCACATTCGGCGCGCATGAGAACCAAGCCTTTGCCGAAAATACGGCGGATGGCTCACGCTCTGAAATCGCGACAGCGAGTGTGGATTTCATTCCGGAACCAAGTTTCGATTGTACGCCGGTTATTGGCCGTGTGTATGATGATGTGAACGTAAACGGCTATCCTGATGACGGTGAGCCTGGCCTTCCGGGTGTGCGTCTTGTCACTGTAAACGGCGACATCATCACGACTGATGAGTATGGCCGCTATCACATCCCATGTGCTGCTATTGCGGATGCTGAGAATGGATCTAACTTCCTGCTCAAAGCTGATACCCGCACACTGCCGCTCGGCTATGCGCCGACAACAGAGAACCCGCGGGTTGTCCGGGTCACGCGTGGTAAGTTTGTGAAGATGAACTTCGGTGCAGGTTTCCGTACGAAACTGCGCGTCGATTTCCAGATGAGCGATTTTAATGCTGATGGCACCGGTATTGCCGCGCCGAAAGTCGCGGAGCTTGCGAGCTTCCTAGCTCTGAACCAAACGGCTGAACGGGCTGTTCTAGTCTATCACGCCGATGAGGACATGAGTGTCGATGCAGCGCAGGCGCGTTTGCAAACCGCTTTGGACGCTGTGCGCGACCTGGGTCCAAGATCCCTGAGAGACATTGCGCTGGAAGCGCTTTGGAAAAACACGGATGGTGATGAAGGTTACGAGCTGACAGATCGCCGCAAGCGACTGCTGGATAAGCACGGCGCTGTTGGCGGTATTGCCGGGGAAACCTTTGGACCAGCAATATCCGGTGAAACCATCAATGATAATGGCCGCCGTAATGGCACCGATCGTCAAGTCTTTGGTGTCAACGCCAATGGTGACGTGTCGCCAATCTCCCGCGATGAGATTCCGGATCGCTCAGAAGATCGCCGTTGGAGCCGCAATGCGGGTCTGCGCGATAGCCATGGCGATGAGGATGGCGACAAGCTGTCCGGCGATACACGCGATAACCGTGCGTCCTTCTTGGGTCGTCGTGACCGCGTCGGTGAAGCCGATCGCAGCCCGGCTCCGGGCCGGTTGCAGCGCTGGCTCGGCTGGGGGAATTCTACCTCCGCCTATGTTGACGCGATGGAAATCGAGACAACTGTCGATAGTTTGGACCCTGTGAAGCGTTTGAATGCGCATATGGAAATCGTGTCCGAAAATGGACAACGAGTCTTGAAAGCCGCGACTTACTCTAACTATGTGGCCTTTGCAGGTGACTTCGAAATTCGGGTCTTTGATGCCAGACGTTCCGCGCGCGGTGAACCGATACTGGTCATCCCTGTTCGCGGAAACGTGGCAACCGCTGCGTTGCCGGAAGGTCTGCCTTACGAGTTGCAATATGTCTTGCGGGCTAAAGCGAGCGACGGGTCCTTTGACCAAACGGCGCCTAAGGGCCTTCGTATCGGCGATGCTGATTTCGACCTCACCCCGGCTGAATGGCTGGAGCGTGCGTCCGGAACCTATGGCCAGAACACACTTGAGACGTCGAATGTTCGCGTCCGTGGTGGATCTGTTCGGGTTTACGGCCGGAATGTTCCGGGCGAGATGGCTGTTGTCATGGGTGAAGCCGTGCGCATAGACCCGGATGGCCGTTTTGTTGCCGAGCAGCTCTTGCCTGCCGGACTACAATCCGTCACCGTTGATGCCGGGCTACAAAAGCTTGTGCGCTCTGTTGATGTGAAATCAAGAGACACATTCTATGTCGCGCAAATCGAAGCCTCAGTCGGCGAACGGATTGGCGACGCCGAGATGTTCGAAGAAGGCCGCGTGGCATTCTATGTTCGCTCGCGCCTGAATGACCGTTGGACGGTGACGGCCACGGCCGACACGGGTGAAGCCGGATTGGGTGACCTTGTCTCCACATTGGATGATAAAGACCTGAACCAGCTCCTGCGTCGTCTGGACCCGGACCGCTATTACCCGACATATGGTGATAATTCTGACATTGAGCAGGATGCGCCGACATCAGGCCGTATCTATGCCCGTATCGAACGGGATGATGATTACGCGCTCTGGGGTAACTACCAAACGAACTTCAATGATACTGAATTCGCACGGGTTAACCGCACGCTTTACGGTGCCAAGCTGCACTGGGACGAGAATGCGTTTACGACCTTAGGCGATGCCAGAACCGAGCTAACAGCCTTTATCGCAGAAGGCGGATCGCGCCAAGCGCGTGACGAGCTGCGCGGCACGGGTGGATCTGTCTACTACTTACGTCACGGCGATATTTCGATCGGCAGCGAACAGCTGCGGGTTGAGACACGGGACTCTGTCTCCGGTCTCGTGATTGAAAGCAGACGCCTGCAATACGGATCTGATTATGATCTCGACTTTATCCAAGGCCGTGTCATCCTGACCCGTCCACTGGGCAGCACAGGTGATGACGGACGTTTGTTCCGCGACGGTAGCCAATCCGGTAATGCACAAGTGCTTGTTGCTGATTATGAGTATTCGCCCGTCTTTGGCGGTGATGAGACCGGCGCCGTTTACGGCGGTCGGGCCAAGCGTTGGTTTGGTGATCATATCAAACTCGGCGCGACCTATAATCACTCGGATGAAGGCGGCGTTGAATCGGATCTCTATGAGATGGACTTGACCCTGCAATATGCAGCCGGGACTTATGTCAAAGGCGAGATTGCCCGCAGTGAAGGCATTGGGGTTGAAACCTTCACCTCAGTGGACGGCGGCTTTACATATAACGCAGCTGACCGCGGCGGCGTAACCACCGGTAATGACCTGACAGCTATGGCTTATGCGGTCGAAGCTGCGGTGAACTTCTCGGAAGTCTCCGGTCTCGACGGTAATGCTTATGCCTATTGGCGCAAGCGTCAGGCCGGCTTTGCAGGCTATTCTGAAGCGACCAACCAAGCGGTTGAGCAATTTGGCGGCGGGATGGAAATCGCGTTAGCTAGAGGTCTCGATCTCGGCGCTCGTGCGGATATCTCCGACAACGCGCTGAGCGGCACGAATAGCTTTGCCGAGGCACGTCTGGATTATGCGCTCAATGAGAAGGCAACGCTGAGTGCGGGTCTGTCATATAATGAAGATAGAGTTGGTAATTCCGGCACGTCTTTGGGTCTGCGCGGCGAACATAAGTTCGGCAATGACGGTAAGCTCTACGCCTTCGGTCAGGTCGGCCTGACGGGTGAGAACTCCCGGACGACGGACCGGATTGGTGCGGGCGGTGAAGTGCGCTTGTCCAAGACACTCTTTGGTGGGGGCGAAGTCTCCACGGGTGAAGATGGTCTGGGTCTGCGGGCAAGCCTGCGCCGTGAAGAGGAAGATGGAGACGAGTATTATCTCGCTTATGATCTACCGCTGCGCGCGCAACCGACAGGCAATTACGGGACACTGAACGTGGGTGCGCGTAAGCGCTTTACGGAGGCTCTCTCTGTCTTCGGTGAGGAACGCATGCAGTTCAATGATCGTGGTCTGAACGGTATCACCCATGCTTATGGTGTGGATTGGAGCCCCGGTAACTGGAACCTTGGTTTCTCAGGCGAAGTCGGCCGGATTGATAGTCTGGACCGCGAGGCGATTGCGCTCTCAGCCGGATTTGCCGATGAGCGTTTCAAAGCTGGATTTGCCGCTGAGTATCGTGAGGATGAGAACATCAACACGCAAGACAAGCGCAATACTTGGCTCCTGCGTTGGACATCCCAGTATCAGGCCAGTGAAGAGCTGCGCTTGCAAGGTAAGTTCAACCGTGCGTTCTCTAAGCAAACGCAGAACGGGACATTCGGACCGCTCGACTTCAATGAAGCTGAGTTTACGGAAGGCTCGATTGCAGCGGCTTATCGCCCAATCTGGGATGATCGCTTCAACTTGCTGGCGAAATACACCTATCTCTCAGACCTGTCTCCAACGAGCCAGCGCTTTGGCGGAGAGACGTTGAACTATCGTCAGAAGTCAGAAATCATCTCTATCGACACGGCGTTTGATGTGTCGCCGAAATGGACATTGGGCGGTAAATACGCGCATCGTTCCGGCTCAGTGACCGCCGATCGTCAGAGCCTGAACTTCACGAAGTCCACGGCTGATTTGGGTGTCTTGCGCCTTGACTATCATGTGACCCATCAGTGGGACATGCATCTGGAAGGCCGTTATCTGAATATCGGCGACGGGGTTATCACCCGTCTCGGCGGACAGGCCGGCGTCTATCGCCACATGAATGATCATGCGAAACTTGGCATCGGCATTACATGGGGTGGTATTGAGGAGCAATATCTCGCTGCGATAGCGGATGAAAACGACATTGGTTGGTATCTCAACCTCATCGGTAAGTTCTAAAAAATGCAGAAACCCCCGACTTTGTCGGGGGTTTTTTTGTTTCCATCGACTTGTATTGGATATCGACGTTATAAAACTGTCACAAAAATAGTGGATTCCTGTCACTAATCTTTGCCATTGGCTCGCCAACATAGGCTTTGATGGAATCGGTTCCGGAAATGCCTCGCGTCAAACAAAGAGGTTAGTGATGACGTTTACCCAAAAGGCCAGTTTGGCCTCGATTACGCTTGTTTCAGTTATGATGGCTACGCCAACAGCATTTGCGCAAGACGCTACAATAAAGATCGGTGGTCGGCTTATGCTCGACTACACGATTGCTGATTTAGAGGGGCCGGACACCAGTATTAGAGACAGTGAAGTCCGCCGCGCGCGATTATTTGCCAGCGGCAAATATGGGGACAGCATTTCATATAAGGTCGAGCTCAATCACGCGACGGGCGGCGGGATCATCTTGACGGATGGCTATGTTCAATTTGCCCCAAAAAACAGTAATTTGAAAGTTAAGGTCGGTCAGTTTAAAACCCATGTCTCTTTTGAAGAACAAACGTCCTCTCGCTTTATTTCGACGATTGAGCGGGGCGCATTTACAGATGCGTTTGAACTGGGCCGCCGTCTTGGCGTCTCGGTCAATCTGTCCGGCGAAAATTACGGACTGGATGTCGGAGCGTTTGGCACAAATGTCGAAACTGAAGGCGGGCCGGAAGAGGGATATGCGCTATCGGGACGTGGATATTATAACCCGGTGAAAACGGATGACGCGCTTGCCCATCTTGGTGTGTCTTGGCGCTACCGCAAACAGGGCGATTCGCAATCGGACCTGCGCTATCGTCAGCGCCCTTACACCCACTCAGCCCCTGACCGCATTGTGAATACAGGCCGATTTGCGGATAGCGATAACGTTATTATCGGAGAAGTCGCCTTCCTAAAGGATAATGTGTGGGCTGCCGGTGAATATGCCGTCCTCAGTGCAAATGGTTCTACGGGGAATGAGGATGCTGACTTTTCTGGTGGATATCTCGAAGCGGGCATTATGTTTGGCGGAAAACGCACTTATAAGAGCGGTAAGTTTAACCGACCCAAAGTTGACAACCCCGTCGGGGCAGGCGGCATGGGTGCGATTGCGCTCGTCGCACGCTATGACACGCTTGATGTTCAAGACGGTCCATATTTGGGCAAGATGGATACAATCGTCCTGGGGGCGGACTGGTGGGCAACGAAGCAAATGCGCTTTGCTTTGAACTATTTTAATGTCGATGCCGAAAACGGCACGGCCGAGAGTGGGAATGGGGTCGTCGGACGGCTCTCATTCGATTTTTAGACTGATTATTCATGAGGAATATGAAAATGATGAAGAAACTATTATTATGCGGCGTGGTTGCATTTGGCTTAACGGCTTGCGGGGGCGGCGATAGCGCGCCCACGGACACACCTTCCGCAACCGATACACCGGTTACATCCAATGGACGTGACCAAATTAAAATTGTGGGCTCTTCCACTGTCTATCCGTTCTCGACCACAGTGGCTGAGAATTTTGGGCGCAGCACTTCGTTTAAGACTCCGATCGTTGAGAGCACAGGCTCGGGCGGCGGTTTGAAGCTGTTCTGTTCCGGCGTTGGTGAAAATCACCCTGACATCACAAACGCGTCTCGCCGTATTAAGGCGTCTGAGGTTAAGCGCTGTGCTGACAATGGCATTGACGATATTGTTGAAGTGAAAGTCGGCTATGATGGGATTGTTTTGGCAAATTCACGCAAGACTGAGCAGTATGCGATTAGTCTACGCCAGCTTTATTTGGCCCTCGCGAAAGACGTTCCGAACGGCAATGGCGGAACAAAGCCGAATGATTATGATAAATGGAGCGACATCGATCCGTCACTTCCGAATACGAAAATCGAAATCCTGGGGCCGCCCCCAACATCCGGTACGCGTGACGCCTTTGTCGAGCTTGCCATGGAAGGCGGCTGCAAGACATTTGATTTCATCAAAGATATGAAATCCACGAACAGTGATATGTATAAGTCTTTATGCCATTCGATCCGCGAAGATGATAATTTCATTGAGGCCGGCGAAAATGACAATTTGATCGTGAATAAGCTCAACGCCAATCCGAATGCTTTAGGCATTTTTGGCTTTGGCTTCCTCGACCAAAATGCAGATTCTGTTCAAGGCACGATTATTGACGGCGTTCCGCCGACATTCGAAAATATATCCGACGGGTCTTATCCCGTCTCCCGGTCACTTTTCTTCTATGTGAAGAAAGACAATATTGGCGTCGTGCCGGGCATTGAGGAATTTCTGGCAGAGTTCATGAGTGACCGTGCGAGTGGCGAGGACGGGTATTTGGCCGAGAAAGGTTTGATTCCTATGACCTCCGCAGAACACAAGCAGTGGGAAGCCAGTGTTCTTAGCCTTGAGCCTCTAAGTCTCAACTAGTGCATGTGCCGAACTGCCATATGAAAGAGGGATTGCACTAAATGGAGCAATCCCAAGATCTTACGCTGAGGCGGTCGAGCCGGGCCAGCCAAGTTAGAGAGTATGCGATTCAGGGTGCCCTGATAGCATGCTCTTTAGTCGCGATATTTACGACCATAGGGATTGTGGCTTCCCTGGCCTTTGAGGCTATCCGGTTCTTTGGCAAAATTCCGATATCCAGTTTTTTATTCGGCTTGGAGTGGAGCCCGCAAACCGCGATCCGGTCTGACCAAGTCGGCGCAAGCGGAGCTTTCGGCGTGTTGCCGCTATTGACAGGAACGCTGCTTATCAGTTTCATCGCCATGATGGTGGCGACGCCTTTAGGCCTGTTATCTGCCGTTTATTTGGCGGAATTCGCGAATACGAAAACTCGTAATCTCGTCAAGCCAATGCTTGAGCTATTAGCAGGTATTCCGACAGTTGTTTATGGTTTTTTTGCCGCGCTCGTTGTCGCGCCTCTTATCCGCGGGGCCGGGGAAGGGGTCGGACTGCAAATTTCTTCTGAGAGCGCGCTGGCCGCCGGATCGGTTATGGGTATCATGCTTGTGCCGTTTATTTCGTCCCTGTCTGATGACGTCATCAATGCGGTCCCGCAGGCTTTGCGCGACGCCTCCTACGGTATGGGTGCAACCCACACGGAGACGGTGACGCAGGTTGTTCTGCCCGCCGCCACGCCGGGCATTATCGGTAGCCTGCTGCTGGCGATTTCTCGCGCGATTGGCGAAACTATGATTGTTGTAATGGCCGCAGGCCTGGCTGCGAATCTCACGGCCAATCCGTTTGAAGCCGTCACGACTATGACAGTGCAAATCGTGACCTTGCTCACAGGGGATCAGGAATTTGACAGCGCCAAGACATTGGCTGCCTTTGCGATTGCGCTCTTCTTGCTGGTTCTGACTTTGGGCTTGAACATAATCGCGCTAAAGCTTGTCGATAAATACAAGAAAAAATATGCCTGATTATTTGCTGACAACCTCGCCGCAAATGGCCAAGCGCCATGCGCGCCACAGACGTTTCCAGTGGTATGGGCGGATCGCCATTGCGATCTCCATTTCCTTTATGGTGCTGATGTTTACGGCGATTTTCTTTCGCGGTATCGGTGCGTTCCAGAAAACAATGGTCGCCGTGGATGTGCAGTTTACGGAAAGCCAGATAGATCCATCAGGCAAGCGCGAAGATGTGTCCCTCAAACAAGCCAATTATAAACCGATATTATTGCAAGGTCTGCAACAGGTCGTCCCTGAGGCGACGGACCGCCGCGATAGAAATCAGCTCTATAAAGTCTTGAGTAATGGGGCCGCCTTTGATCTCGGGGAACGCGTCGCAAAGAAACCCGATCTTATTGGAACTTCGAAACGCGTCTGGGTTGCCGCGTCATCCGAAGTAGATCTTTATGTTAAAGGAAAGATTGATCCAGAGGTTCCTGAAGACCGCCGCCGCCTGAAAGATCAAGACATCGTCTGGATTGAAAAACTGCGGGACGCGGGACAGCTCAAGAAGAAATTCAACACGACTTTCTTCACCAGCGGGGATTCACGCCAACCTGAAATGGCGGGCATTTTGAGCGCCGCGCTCGGTTCGTTTTTCAGCCTGCTGATATGTTTCATCATCGCGTTCCCGCTCGGTATTTTGACGGCTGTCTATCTTGAGGAATATGCCAAGAAAAGTCGCCTGACCGACATTATTGAGGTCAATATCAATAATCTCGCTGCAGTGCCTTCAATTGTGTTCGGCCTCTTGGGTTTGGCGATTTTCTTGAACTTCTTCCAGCTTCCGCGCTCGACGCCTTTGGTGGGCGGCATGGTTCTGGCCCTGATGACATTGCCGACGATCATAATTGCGTCGCGCTCCATTCTGCGCTCCGTCCCGCAAGCGACCCGTGACGCCGCACTCGGTTTGGGTGCGAGCAAGACGCAGACGACCTTCCACCATGTCGTCCCGCTCGCCATGCCCGGCATGTTGACAGGCACAATTTTGGGCATGGCCCGCGCTCTGGGCGAAACAGCGCCCCTGCTAATGATTGGCATGGTCGCCTTCATCGTCGATGTGCCAAAAGGCGTAACGGATGTTGCGACGGCTTTGCCCGTACAGATCTTCCTTTGGGCGGACAGTCCTGAAAAAGGCTTTGTTGAATTGACATCAGCTGCCATCATGGTCCTGTTAGTCTTTTTGATTTTGATGAATGTATTCGCCGTCTATTTACGTAGAAAATTAGAGCGGCGTTGGTAATGGAAACAACAATGAACACAGACGCCCCAAGTTTAGAGTCTGGCGCAAAGCCGATCATGACGGCGCGCAATGTCGATGTTTTTTATGGCAAAAAACAGGCTATCGATAATGTCAGTCTCGACATCCCGGAAAACCAGATCACTGCTCTGATTGGTCCGTCGGGTTGCGGAAAATCTACGTTTTTGCGCTGTTTCAACCGCATGAATGACACGATCCAAATCTGCCGGGTCAAAGGCGACATTCGATTTGCCGGTCAGGATATCTATGATCCGAAGGTTGATGTCGTCGCGCTACGGTCGCGTATCGGCATGGTGTTTCAAAAAGCCAACCCTTTCCCAAAATCCATTTTCGACAATGTCGCCTACGGCCCGCGCATTCACAGCCTGTCTGAATCCAAAGACCATCTGGAAGATATCGTCATTACCTCTCTAAAACGGGCAGGGCTCTATGATGAAGTCTCAGACCGTTTGGACGAGCCGGGGACGAGCCTATCGGGCGGACAGCAGCAACGGCTTTGTATTGCACGCGCCATCGCTGTCGACCCGCAAATTATCTTGATGGACGAGCCCTGCTCAGCCCTCGATCCGATTGCGACCGCGATTATCGAAGAGTTGATGGATTCCATGAAGGAGAAATATACGATCGTCATTGTGACCCATTCCATGCAGCAAGCTGCGCGGGTGTCCCAACAGACAGCCTTCTTCCATTTGGGAGAATTGGTCGAGAGCGGCGATACGCAGGCGATTTTTACCAACCCGGAAAAAGAGCGCACGCAAAACTATATCTCCGGCCGGATTGGATAACGCATGAGCGACGAGCACATTGTCTCCTCTTTTGACGAGGACATGACCCGCCTGCGGGACATGTTTCTCGAGATGGGTCATATTGTGTCATCGCAGCTTCAAGCCGCGACGCGTGCGCTGCGCAAAGAAGACCGCGCGCTCGCCAAGCAAGTTATCGCGGGCGACAAGGAACTGAATACACTTGAATCTGAATTGAATGAGCTCGCGATCAAGATCTTGGCCCTGCGTCAGCCTTTCGCGAAAGATTTGCGTAGAGTTGTCGCGACGTTGAAAAGCGCCGGCCATTTTGAACGGATGGGGGATCTCGCGCGCAATATCGCTCAGCGTACAAATACGATTACCAAGGCTGAGGCTGAAGTTGGCTCGATTGAGACCTTGGTACGGATGAGCGAAACAGTCCAAGTCATGACGAATTCCATTCTAACAGCCTATGAGCGGTTGGATGATGAGCTGGCTGAAGAGGTGAGGGCGCAAGACGAAATCGTTGACAGGCTCCATAACTCTCTGTTCCGCGAAATGCTGACATATATGATTGAAGATCCGCGCAATATCTCAGGCTGTATGCACGTTATGTTTATGGCGAAAAACATTGAGCGCATGGGCGATAATGTCGCCGATATCGCGGGAGAGCTTATATATATGGTCACGGGCGAATGGCCTGATAGCAACCGGATAAAGAAAGATAAGACCAGCAAAATTATCGCGGCCCCGGAAGATACCACTTAGATCACCCTAGAGTTAGTCCAGTCCCGATACCATTGGACGAATTCTGAAATGCCGGTTTGAAGTTTGGTCTCTGGCGCGAATCCGAAATCCCGTTTTGCCGCAGACACATCTGCAAATGTGCTACGCACGTCGCCGGGTTGTTGAGGTAGGATGATTGTCTCGGCCTTTTTACCGCAGGCCACCTCAACCGCCTTGACCAACTCATGCAATGTGTTTGGCGATGAGTTCCCAAGATTATAGATCGAGTGGCGTTTCGGCGGTGCTTTGAGCAGGGTCGGCAGAACACCGACAATATCGTCCACAAATGTGAAGTCACGTTTCATCAGCTCCGGCGCAAAAAGGGTTATTGGCTGCCCCGCCAGTATCTTCTCTGTGAAAATCCAATAGGCCATATCCGGCCGTCCCCATGGGCCGTAGACTGTGAAAAACCGAAGGCCTGTTTGAGGAATCCCGTATAGCCTCGCGTAGCTTTCAGACAGCATTTCACCGCTCAGCTTTGTCGCGGCGTAAAGCGAGGCGGGCTCCCGCACGCGGTCTGTTTCCTGAAAACCCGTTTTCGCTTCACGCTCGCCGTAAACCGAAGAACTACTGGCATAGGCAAGGTGCTCAAGGCTTTCGCAATGGCGGGCATATTCCAAGACATTCAAATGCCCCATTACATTGGATTGAATATAGCTATGCGGATTTTCAAGGCTGTAGCGAACGCCCGCCTGCGCGGCGAGGTGGAGAATATGGGTGATTTGCGAACCTTCAAGCGCCGTCTCTAATGCGCCTTTTTCCGCAATGTCGAGGGTATGAAAGGTGAATTTTTGATGGGAACTTAATCGGGCTAATCGAGCGTGCTTCAATGCCGGCGTATAATAATCATTTAGATTGTCGACGCCGATAACACGATGTCCATCCGCCAAAAGCCGCATTGCCGCGTGAAAGCCAATAAACCCCGCCGCGCCTGTTAGTAAAATCTCCATCAAGGCGCGATACGCCTTTGAGCAAGATATATCCAATTTAAAAATCCTGTTATGACCCCGGCGCGGCGCAGTCGCGGGGACAAGCATATAGGGTTGATGCTCAGAAAGTGTCTAACATGGCAAAATTCTTTGGAACAGACGGTGTTCGCGGACTTGCAAATGCAGGAAAGATGACGCCTGCCAGCATGTTGCGCTTGGGCCAGATTGCCGGACAATACTTCGCCTCAAAATCCGGCGAACGGTCATCTGCCCTGATCGGCAAGGATACGCGCCTGTCCGGAGACATGATTGAGTCTGCTCTCATTGCGGGCCTGACGTCGGTAGGCGTTGATGTGAAACTCGCCGGGGTTCTGCCAACATCGGGCACGGCGCTTATGACACAGGCGCTTGGCGCGGACGTGGGCGTCATGATCACGGCCTCCCACAATAAATACCCTGACAATGGCGTGAAGTTTTTTGGGCTGGATGGATGCAAACTTTCAGATCAAGCCGAAGCCGACATTGAGACCATGCTGATTGATGGCGGGGAGGGCGGTGTGGCGTCCGCCGAACTTGGACGGGTCAGCGGGGTCGAGGGGCTCCAATCGCGCTATATAGAGCTTTGTAAAGCGACCCTTCCTACCGGGCAGCGTTTGGACGGGATGAAGATCGTTATTGATGCTGCGCATGGCGCCGCTTTTGCAACGGCTGCTGAGACTTTAAAGGCGTTGGGCGCAGATGAAGTCATTTCAATCGGCGTCTCCCCAACCGGCGATAATATCAATGCGGGATGCGGCTCGACGGAAACCGCGCTCCTGTCAAAAACAGTCGTGGCGGAAGGTGCGGATGTTGGGGTGGCCTTGGACGGCGATGCGGACCGCCTTATCATGTGTGACGAGACCGGGAAAATTATCGACGGCGATCAACTATTAGGCCTCATCGCGACGAGCTGGCAGACGCAAAAGCGATTGCGCGGCAGCGGTATTGTGGCGACCGTCATGTCCAATCTTGGACTGGAACGCTATCTCGAGGCGAATGGCTTGCATTTGGTGAGGACACAGGTCGGTGACCGACATGTGGCCTCTCGCATGCGGGCAGACGGTTACAATGTTGGCGGCGAGCAGTCCGGACATTTGTTGATAACGGACTATAGTCCGACAGGGGATGGCACGATGGCGGCCATTCAGATTTTGTCAGAAATAAAGCGACAAGGCCGTCCGGCGAGCGAGGTTTTGAACGTGTTCGAACCTGTCCCGCAGCTCCTAAAAAATGTACGTTATTCGGGTCAAAACCCGATGACCAACCCGGATCTTCTTTCGGCGATCGAGGCCGCCGATAAGGCTTTGTCCGGTGAAGGCCGCGTTTTGGTTCGGGCCTCAGGCACAGAGCCGCTCATTCGCGTGATGGTTGAGGGCGGCGACAAACAGATGATTCAAGCAACGGCAGATGAGCTTTCGCGCTTGATTGAACGGTTGAATGAAGCGAGTTAGTTGCTTAATTTACAGTAAGGTTTGTGGCCGGGTTTTTAGAAACACCGCAGATTGCCGGTATTGAGCCTAAGATTCTTATGACCCTTTTCTTGATATTTAAATTGTTAGTAAGGCTCTCCGTACCGCACTAAGCGTGCAGGTTTAGGGTTTTAACCGACATTAAATTTAAGAATTTTACTTCCGATTTGAAGCTGGAACCTCATCCTTAAATTACATTTTCGTATAAATGCGATTGCTCTGACCACCAGGGGGTAAAACCTTGCTATTGGCTGCATGTGCAGATAAATCGCGCCGAAACTGGATAGACTATAGAAGCGTGGGAGCTTTCTGATGAAAACAGCATTTGTTACAGGTATTACTGGACAAGACGGCGCATATTTGGCCGAGCATCTTGTTAATAATGGATATAAAGTCATTGGCGGAGTCCGCCGCTCGTCCGCCGCAAACACATGGCGTCTCGAAGAGCTTGGCCTGATAGGCAAAGTTCATCTCGAAGCTTATGACCTTTTAGACCCCCACATCACGTCCGCGATTATCCGCAAACATCAGCCGGATGAGGTTTATAACCTTGCGGCGCAGAGCTTTGTTGGCACGTCATTTGATCAGCCTGCTTATACGCTGAAAGTTGACGCGCTCGGCGTTGTTTACTTGCTTGAAGCTATTCGCACAGAAAAGCCGGACGCGCGCTTCTATCAAGCCTCAACATCTGAAATGTTTGGTTTAGTGCAGGCCGTTCCGCAAAAGGAAGACACGCCGTTCTATCCGCGTTCGCCTTATGGCGTTGCTAAATTGGCGGCTCACTGGATGACGACGAACTATCGCGAGTCCTATGACATGTATGCGTGTTCTGGCATCTTGTTTAACCATGAGAGCCCGCTACGCGGCCCGGAATTCGTGACGCGTAAAATCACAATTGGCCTCGCCGAAGTTCTCGAAGGCCGTGAAGCGGCTGTTCAGCTCGGGAATATGGACGCAAAACGCGACTGGGGTTTTGCTGGAGACTACATCAAAGGTATGCACTTGATGTTGCAACAAGACAAAGCCGATGAATATGTATTGTCTACGGGCGAGACGTATGAAGTTCGTGAATTTGTTACTCGCGCAGCCCAAGCCATCGGCTTTGACGCCGAATGGGAAGGCAGCGAGATTGACGAGAAATTGCGTGACAAGAAAACCGGTAAAGTCATCGTTGAAGTGAACCCGCAGTTCTTCCGCCCATGCGAAGTTGATCTGTTAATTGGGTCTCCGGAGAAGGCTGAGAAAAACCTGGGTTGGAAACGCGATGTCTCATTTGCGCAACTTGTGCAGATGATGGCCGAGCAAGACCTTGACCGCGTGCGCGCCGGCAAGCCGCTTTACAACGCAATCGGTTAAAACACTCGGTTGCGGCGCGAGCGGCCGACACAAACTCCATGGCAAAGAAAACCAAGCATTTAATAATTCCCGGAATGGCAAAGTGTGGCACCACATTTTTGTGGGATCAGCTTGTTAATCGTACTGACAAAGTAAATTACTACTCTAGGAAGGAGCTCGGATACCTTTCCGTCGGGAGTGATTACGAGAAATATTTGCGCCTTTTTGACGAACAAAAAGCCGGTCGTGTTTTCCTGGATGCGACGCCGCAATATGGCGAGTTTTATAGAGAGTTTTCGGCGAACGCGAAAGAGGCTCTAAAAGGTCAAGACGCCCAAGTTATTTTTTGTTTCCGGGACCCCGTTGCCCGCGCCTTCTCTCATTACAGGCATGACCTATCGACGCATTTCTGGACGTCCATGATGGGGGATTACTCCTTCCTCAATGAAGGGGCGCTGCGGAAATATCTCTGCCCTTATAGTGAAATGGTGAAATCTCTTCAAAACGCATTTGGCGCTGAGAATGTTCATGGGTTTACGTTTAAACAGTCCAATTCAACGCTTCCACCATCTGTCCTGAAAATGCTTGGGTTGCCCAAAAATTGGAAATTGGATTTAGATACAAACCCGGCTTTGGGCGGCGGCGTCCCCAGAGTTGTATATGACGAAAAGCGCGAGACTGTTTTGGAGCAGGACGGCGTCCTCTATACGTTGCCAGCCAAAGCCCTTTTAATTTGTACAAACCGATGGACATTGCTTCTTCCAAATTATCCTGCAAGCCTTGCAGAGAAATTTCTTCGGCATTCCGCAAGCTGGACGAAGGAATTTGATCGTGCGACCCTGGGTAAGGCCTGGACCGTCATTCAAAAAGATTATGATGCAACATTAGACGCATTGGGTATGCCTGAGGATGCGCTTAAAAAGGACGGCATAATCCCTTACAAAGGGGAGATGCGAATGAATGATGATGTCCTCGAAAAGCTTGAGAAAATTGGCTCTGTTTCAAATATCGCAAAGCAAATTTATAAGGATGATGCGGCCGGAGAGCCTTGGACAAGCGGAAACGAAAACTTGCCGGATCAAGCTATTACCTTACCCGGGCAAACCGGTAAAATTTTTCGGGCTTTCATCAAAGGCGATCTAAAAACCAGAGTATTTGAGTTGCGCAGAACGATAGAGCAGTTCGGGCCGATTAAGACCTATTTGACCCCTTACATCGTCATGCAAATATCACTGGGGAATTTGGATGAAGTCATCCGCATTTTAGAACTAAAGAAACATGCCCCGAGATTTATTGATAAAGCTAAAATAAAAGTCATATTGGAAGCCAAAGCTGATAAGTATGACCCGCATAAAGTTAAAAGCATTCGGGACCTAGCCCGCATTGAATAGTGCCTGACACCAAAGTCACAGAGGACAAAATTATGACCACCGCTGAAAACACTGCCGCCGGGCTCATGTCCAGCCAGCTGCTGGAAAAATTGCAGAATTACAAAGGCGCACAAGACTGGGACGGCGTCGCTGAAACGTTGGTATCCTACAAAGAACATGTTGGTGAAGACCCGAATTACTTAGCCTATGCAAGTAATCTGGCTTTTCAAAATCGCGACATGGATCGCGTTCGTGAATGTAATGCAAAAATCCTCGAATTAAATCCGAATGACTATTGGTCACATTACCGTCTTGGGGACGCGGAACTGGCGAGTGACAATATTGACGCGGCTTTCACCCATTTCAGTGCTGCGAAAAAAGTGGGTCAAACCGCTCCTCACGCAATTGAACGCCTTGCTAAAATTTTGGTCTCACGGGGTGAGCTTGATTTGGCGACTACAGAGCTAAGAAATTCAATTGCTGTCAATCCGGACCACCTCTGGTCGGTTCTGCGTCTGGTTAGAATTGAAAACGCTTTAGGTCATTATGATGAAGCTTTGAGGATTATTGCGGAAAATCGCAACGCGATCGGTAATCACGCAGAGTCAAATTTGGCAGCGGTTGAAGCGGAAATCCGGCGTAATGCCGCTTTTGAAGCCTCTATCAAAGCCAACTTCGACGCCATCAATGATATTATGGGCGGCACGACAATTACGGATGTTGGCGCGGCTGACGGCCTTTTCTGGAAGTTCACGATCATGGCGCGCCTTGGCATTATCAATGGTGTTGGGTTTGAGCCTGACGCTTTTGAAGTGGGCACGCTCAATACGCTATATCCCTATGTTAAATTTATTCCGATCGCGATTGGCGCGAAAAAAGGGAAAGCGAAATTCCGCATGGCTGAAAACATGCCCTGCTCATCTTTGCGCGAGCCGGATATGGATGTTCTGGGACGTTTCCCTATCCGATCTTGTTTTGCAACCAAACGTGAATTTGATATTGAAGTTGACACGTTAAACGCCGGGCTAAAATCAGCTGGCATCACGCATATTGATTTTCTGAAAGTTGATGTACAGGGCGCGGAAAATGATATTCTGAAAGGGGCCGGCTCTCTTTTAAAGACAATGCTCGCCATCGAGTTGGAAACTCATATCCTACCGCTCTACAAGGGTGAGGACGTGCTGTGGAAATTGATTGCTACGCTCGCTGAGCATAAGTTCCGTGTCCGTGGTCTTGCGCCTCAGGGGTCCTTCGAGGGCGAGGTCGTCGAAGTTGAAGCGTTTTTTGGAAAAGATTTTTCAGATTTATCCGACAAGCAAATTCAGCAGATATTTATCTGGGAAGCAATTAGCGATTGTCCACAACTTCCCTTCATGGCGGATGATAAAGGCCTAGACCGTTATCCGCATCTGGCAAAGACTGTATCCCAGCGGGACAAAGACTTGGCTGATTTACGCGTCACCACGAGGGCCTTGCTGGGGCTTTAGTTCAACGATTTAGCACACTGATCTCAAAGGGGGGGATGTGAAGTTTCTAATCATACCCGGCTTTGCAAAATCCGGAACGACATTTTTGTTTGAGCAGCTCGCGGCCAGCGGCGCGCCGATAAACATGCCTAAACGTAAAGAGGTCGATTACTTCCGCCGCGCGGATAGTTTTGAAGGCTACTTGGATCAGTTCGAAACGCAAGATCCGGATAAAGTGTTTCTCGACGCCTCGCCGCTTTATGGCCTGCCTGGAACCAATGTTGCTGAGCGCATCCAGAAAACCCTGAAGGGCCATGATGTAAAAGCAATCTTCTGCCTGCGAGATCCTATGTCGCGCGCTTACTCCCATTATATGCACGATATCAGCACGCATTTTTTCTTATATGCTCACGGACCTTATAGTTTTTACTCACCAGCTGTTTTGAAAAAGTATTTCCATCCGCTGTCTCCGTCTGTGCGTGATTTCACGAAAGCGCTCGGAAAGGCCAATGTCTCCGGTTTTGGGTTCAAATCCACGGGTTCAAAATTGCGTGAGGATGTTCTGGAATATCTGTCTCTACCCGCAGATTGGGAACTGGATTTCAACGTCAATCCGGCGCTTGGCGGCTCTATTCCGCGGCTCTATTTCGATACGGATCGATACTTGACGATACGCAGCGGCAAAGAACTTTACGCCTTGCCCCCGCACACTTTTTTACTGTCTAACATCCGTTATCAGCAATTCCGGCCAGATTTTCCGGCCCACATTGCAAAATTGCTTTTGAAAAATTCCGCAAGTTGGGATCGCCAGTTTGATCCAGAGGCAATAGGGCCTGCTGTTAAGCCTATTCGTGAAGATTACTTAAAATGCTTCGATGCGCTGGGTATGGAACGGGAAGCTTTAAATCCGCCCAAAGTTATCAACGCGAATGACCCACCGGCTTTGACTCCGGCAATTCGTAATCAAATGGAAAAACTCGGCACAATTACGGCAACACTCGTGGATAATATTCGGCCTGAAGTTAAAAGCCGCGGCCTATTGGGGAAATCCAAATCAAGTAAAACGACTGATTCTGTTGCAAGAGACCGGCATGAAACTCTGCCTGACATTATGGAACACATGGATGAGGTGATGGGTAAGTCCAACGGGAAACGTGCCCAGGCTTTTCAAAAAGCCTTATCTGAATTCGGACCTGTTCCGGACTATGTCCGTGGATATTTGCGTCACTTAATTCAATTGGGGGATGCGGAAGGTGCTCTAGACTATCTAAGCCAAAACCCGAACCTGAGTCGTTACATTTCATTTAAGGTCATGTTAGAGGACCTTGACAAATTTCAACATAAATTTACGCAACCTCAGCTCGTTGAGCTGCGTAAATTTATGGGACATTAGGGAACAATATTATGACTACGAAACCTAAAGTCGCCATTTTATCCACTTGGGACGAAATCTGCGGCATTGCTCATTTTACAAAAGGCATCAAAGAAGGTCTTGAAAGCCAAGGGTATTACGTAGAGGTCTTGCCAACGCCGCGCATGATCTTGGGTAATTCTAAAGATAATGCGTCAAAAGCTGCAGCTGAAAACTACTGCCGCCATTTGAGTGAGCGCGTTAAAGAGTTTGATCACATTAATATCCAATTTGAGCCCGGTATTTTAGGCCCGGAGATGATGACGTCCATGCGTCGATTCAAAATTATTACGAAACACGCCAAAAGTCTTTCCATTACTTGGCATTACTTAGGCCGACGTCAGTCTACGCCAATGCTAGAAATTATACGCATATTTTTTAGCGGTAAGGTGCGATATGCTGCAGCGCTGAGACGGTCAGAAAACGCGCTCAATAAGAGTTGGAACTTCCTTTTTGATACAATAGCGGATTTGGGTAAAAGAATCCCGATCAGTCATATTGTCCATACGAAACGGGATCTGCATTTGGCGAATGCTATTTTTAATGGCGATATCTATAATGCAGAGAGTCAAACCAAAAAACGAGTTCAACCGATTACGGCGACACCGCTAACCTATCTGTCTAAAGAGGCGAAGGCGAGAATTACTGAAAAACTCAAAACGTCCAAGCTTAACAAGGTCCTGCCGTATCAAAAGAGTAAAGATACTCGCTATTTAGGTGTGTTCGGTTTTTTCTCCGGCTATAAAGGGTTTGAAACCGCCATTGATGCTATTGACAGTCTTCCGCCAAATTATGAACTTTTGATGTTCGCCTCTGTGCATGAAAGCACTCTTAGGGTTGAAAGTCGGCGAGATGAATATTTGGGAGAATTATATGATAGCGTAAAGAAGCGTGACAAAAGTATTCGGAAGCGCAACGCTGAAAAATCCATCGCAAATGGTAAGCTTACCGAAAAAATTACTGATAAAAAGGCTGTCTCTTCCAAAAGCGCTAAAGTTAAAAAGGAGAAGAGTCTGAAGAAGAAATTGCTCTCCGAACGTGTTCATTTTCTTGGCGCTGTCTCCGATGACGATCTGGTGTTAGGCATGTTGCTCTGTGATGCTATCTTGTTCCCTTATATCAACTCACCGCACACAGCGTCCGGACCTATGGCCCAAGCTATTGAACTTGATCGCCGGATTTTCGCCTCTCGGAACATACAATTTGTTGAACTTTCGAAATTCCACGATGATCATTTCGAATTTTGCGACATTGGCAACTCAATTGAATATGCGCAGAAAATTCCACGCATGACGGAAGACAGAAAAGATCGTATGGTGCACGGCTATCGCGTCATTGACTATCCTGAGCGAGAACGGAAATATGATATGGCGCATGCGATCAGCTTATATGAAGGTGCGATTTCAAATCGTTAGCATATTTGAGGCGTTTCTTTGTGACCTTTAAGACTGCTTGGGGGCAAATTAAACGCCGGGTTGGCTACCACTACTACGAACGCAAAGCGCGAAAGCTACGGTCTAAAGCCCTTCCACACCAACATGGCCGGGTTTTAGTCGCCGGATTACTGTCCTCTCCTAATGGTATTGGCAGGGGGGGGCGGCTCGTTTGTAATGCGATACTAGACCTTGGCTACGACGTCTCGGCTTTTGATCTCTCTCCTGTCATCCAGCCGGAGCTGTCGTCAATTAGTGTTCCGGAAACCGCTTCAGATGATGGAAAAGGGCCCATAATATTACATGTCAATCCGACTGAAGTGCCCAAGGCGCTCCATCTGTTAAGAGACAAGAACCTAAAAAACAGAAGGCTGATCGGTGTCTGGGCTTGGGAGCTCGAGCAAGTACCAGAGGTCTTTTACAAAAGCGCCGAATTATTCGATGAGGTTTGGAGCATCAGTGAGTTTTCGCTGCATAGCTTTCGAGATCTTCCTGTTCCTACCGTCAATATGGGTTACCCCATCAGACCCTCTCAGAAACCCATTTCCGTCGATTGGAGAGAGAAGCTGGGCATCTCTGAAGTGTTTTTGATTCTAACGTCATTCGATAGCCGGTCGAGCCTGAGCCGGAAGAACCCCAGAGCCGCGGTGAGGGCCTTTTTAGAGGCTTTTACAGATAGCCCCGACGTCAAATTGATCGTCAAGGCTAGCGGCAATCTGAGCCCTGATGATCAGGCCATGTTTGAGGCCGAGAACATCGACGTTATTGTAGACACGTTAAGTGAATCTGAAATGACCGATTTGATTAGGTCATGTGATTGTTACTTGTCTCTAACCCGGGCCGAAGGATTTGGGTTGGTCGGCGCCGAAGCCGCTTCATATGGAATTTCGACAATCATAACAGGATGGTCTGCGCCTGCAGAGTGGGGTGAGTGTCCATGCGTCTATCTTGTGGATTACGATCTAACGCCGGTTCAGGATGTTCATAAAGTCTACGAAAACACGAAGGGACTCCGTTGGGCGGAGCCTAAAATTGCTCATGCGGCGGAATTGCTCAAACATATTGCAGGATTAAAGCCATCTGAACGACAGGCCCTGGGGGCAAAGTCTATGGTCTGGTGGGGCGACAATTATGGACTTGAAGCCTATGAAGATCGGCTTTCGGAGCCAACACGCCTTTTAATGGCTGAAAAATCTGTCGCCTGATTCAGGGCTTTGCTTTAATTGTAATGTCGTTGACTGAGAGTGTGCTGAGGCCGCTGTAAAAAACCCGAAATTGAACCTTCTCCACATCTTCCGCGAGTTTTACATCAAGTTTTAATGTTGAGGTTGACGGGTTGAGCTGGCCTTTTTTGAAAATGGTTGTTTGTTCACCGGAAACACCAATAATCGAATAGCTGTCCATTTCAGTGCGTTTCAGATCGGACGGAGCCTCCAAACCGTAATTCAGGGTGAAACCATAATTCCCGGCCTTGAGTGTTGCGTAAGGTCCAAAAGTTAGGAAGCCTTTCGCTGTACCGGGAGAAGCCTCGCGGCCAGTTCCTTTTACTTTTCCAACACGGCTGAAAAGATCCGCAGCGTTGACAGAAAGGGGATCATGACAGTCTCTTCCCACCTTAATTGGGCAATCCACAACATTGTTTTTTATGGTATTTACTTGGCTATCTGTTGAACTCTCTTTAATTTCCACAGTCGCAATTGTGTCGGATGGGACTGTTTTCGCTGCGTCCACCGGAGCCGTGTCCCCGCCACATGCGGATAGGCCGAAGCCAAGCAAGAGCGACAAGCATAAAAAGGCTTGGCGAGGATTAACGAACAAGCGTTGTTTTGGGATAGTATTGATCATCGCAAGAACCTTGGGGTGTAATGGAGCCACTTTATATTCGTCAGGTGTATGGTTGCCTAAATCTATAAATTTTTCAATTATTTATCTCTAAACTCTGCTTAATGACAAGGGTGTTCGGGTGTATTTTGAGCTTTGCATAGTCCGGCGGTGAGTTATGTATGACGCTCATTATCAGGAGCGCAATGTGCCTCAGAAGGCTTTGATAACAGGGATTACGGGGCAAACAGGGTCCTTTTTGGCGAAGCATCTCGTGAGGGCCGGATATGAGGTTCACGGTACCACGCGTTCGCTGGAGACGACGCCTTGGCGGCTTGCGCATTTGGGTATCGCGGGAGAGGTTCAACTCCATCAGTTAAGCGCCACGGATTTTCGCGAAATTGACGACATAATCGCCCGAAAATTTGACTATATATTCCACTTAGCAGCGGAAAGCTCCGTAGCGACCTCACTCAAAGAACCAACAAAAACGGTGACTGCGAATGTGACGCAAACGACGGCGTGGCTGGAAGCTGTTAAAAATGCCTCGCCGGACTGTCGTTTTTTCAATGCGGTGACCTCTGAAGTCCTGACGGCGTCTAATAGACCCTTGGGCGAAGGTGCTCCGTGTTCAGCCTCGAACCCTTATGCCGTGACGAAACTCGCCTCCATGAATATGGCACAGGTCTTTCGGGAGAGTTTTGATCTTTATGTGGTGAATGGGCTTTTGTTTAATCATGAAAGCGAATTGCGTGATGCACGTTTCGTTACAGGGAAGATCATTCTCAACTTGTGCAATTTGGCAAATGACACATCAGCGCCGGCTTTTCAGTTAGGAAATGTTCTGGCGGAACGTGATTTCAGCCATGCAGAAGATTTCGCGCGGGGTATCGCGTCGTCTCTAAACCATGAAACGTCACAGGATTATGTGTTCGCATCGGGGACATTACGGTCCGTGAAAGACTTCTTCGATGTCGCGGCGAGTCAACTTGGCTTTGATCCGAACTGGACAGGTGAGGGGACGGACATGGTCTGCCGCGACCTCAAATCGGGGCGGGAGTTGGTCACGATCAATCCTGAATTCTATCGCCCGATTGATGAAAAAGGAAAAGTCGGTAATCCGGCCCGCGCACAAAGTCACTTAGACTGGCAGCCGCAGATTACGTTTGCGCAACTCATCGAACGTATGATTGCTTTTCATATGAATAAGACTTAGGTGGCCACAAATGTGTTGGTAGCGGTTGAAATCGCTATTTTCGCGTGGGTAAATTCGTTGCCTGATTGAGTTGAGCGGGAAAGAGTATTCATTTTATGTCTGCATTGTCCTCCGCAATCGTCGATATTGCCCAAGGTTGGAAATACCGAAGCTTTTGGAAGTTATTGGCCTGGAATGATTTGAAGCAACGCTTTCGCAGGAGCTGGTTGGGCGTCGGCTGGGTGATGATGGCTTTCATCTTATTTCTGGGTTCCAAACTTGTAATATTCAGTCAAATTTCACAATCAGATTTCAATGTATTTGCAGTCTATCTGACCGTCGGGTTCGCCGCATGGCGGTTTATTCTAGGGGCTGTGGTCGAGGGTACGAATACGTTCATAACGGCAGAAAACTGGATCAAGGGCGAAAGGCTCCCCATGTCGGTCCACGTCTACCGGACCGTTTTCAGGAATTTCCTCCTGGCGCTCGGGACCGTGCCGCCGGTCATGATTGCGTGTTGGTATTTCATGGATTCTCACCTCATGGCCTGGATTTCCTTGCCCTTAGTTTTAGTGACTTATTTGCTCACCGCTTTTTGGGTTTCTATCCTGTTGGGTTCCCTGTGTTCGCGGGTTCGGGATTTTTCTCATTTGATTGTCACCACCATGCAGATCATGTTTTTTCTGACCCCAATCATCTATGAAATTGAAATGCTTGGGCCCAATGTTGCCAAATATATGGCTTTCAATCCTTTCGTTTATTATCTGGACATCCTGCGTGTCCCCGTTCTTGACGGCGTAATGCCGGTGCAAAGCTGGATAATTGTCGGCATATTCACAGCTATCGGGTCACTCATGGCTCTCTGCGCCTTCGCGTTCTCCCGCCGCCGCATTGTGTTTTGGCTCTGATTTATGGCTCACGTAATCGCAAAAGATGTATCGCTTGTTTATCCGATGGTGGGATCCCATGCCCGTGGTCGCCACAAGATCAATGTTGGCGCGGGCGGCGCGGCCCAAGTGGGCGGCAAAATCATTCAAGTGGGTAAGCGCGGGCGAGGCGTACAGGCCCTTAATAATATCAATCTGGACATTAAACCCGGTGCGAGGCTGGGTATTCTGGGGAGTAACGGGGCAGGGAAGTCGACCCTGCTGCGGGTGCTGGGCGGCATATATCGCCCAAGCTCAGGGACGTTGGATGTAGAGGGTCGGATGACGGGTCTCTTTAACCTGAACCTGGGCGTGTCGAAAGAATCGAGCGGTTATGAAAACATCATCTTAAAAGGCTTGATGCTCGGATTGAGCCGCGAGAAGATCAAAGAGCATGCAGAAGAAATCGCCGATTTTTCGGAACTCGGCGAATATATCAATATGCCCGTGCACACTTATTCTTCCGGTATGGTCATGCGGCTGATGTTCTCGACCGCCACGAGCTTTAAACCAGAAATCCTACTTTTAGACGAATGGATTGCAACGGGCGACCGCCATTTCCGGGACAAGGTCGATCAGCGTTTGGATGATCTACTCAATTCCGCCCTCATCGTGATTATCGCCAGCCACAATCGTAACCGAATGGCAAAATGGGCCAATACAGTGATTGAGCTGGATTCCGGGACCGGTGTGCAAATACCGATTGAGGATTTTGTGCCTTAGCAGTCGAAATGAGGGCTGTCGGTATGACCCTTCTTGGCGCTGAAATTTATGAACTTTTGTTCTTTTTATTTAGGTGGTTCTTTCTGGCTATCTTTAGAATTTTGTTGGGCCCGTTTTTTCTCTAAGGCTTCTATCCGAGCTTTTTTTTCAGCTTCTTTTTGAGCCAGGATTTTCTGTTGTTCTGCGCGTCTTTTTTCTAGCGCCTCTATCCGATCTTGTTTTTCTGCTTCTTTCTGCGCCAAAATTTCCTGCTGTTCTGCGCGCCTTTTTTCCAGTGCCTCTATTCGGGCTTCTTTTTCCGCTTCTTTTTGCACCATAATGGCCTGTTGTTCCGCACGTCTTTTTTCTAACGCCTCTATTCGAGCTTGTTTCTCGGCCTCTTTTTGCGCCGTAATCGCTTGTTGTTCTTCGCGTCTTTTTTCTATCGCGTCCTTCTTAACTTGCCTTGCCTTTTCTCGAGCTTTAGCTGCCGCAACTGCGGCTTCATTATATATTTGCTTTGTTTTGTCTGCAGGTGAAACCCAATCCAGGAACCCCGGATAATGAAAATCTGCAACCGTGATAAATATGTCATCTGCTTTTAATATATCTGATTGCGCCAGCAATTTTTGCATATCCGGACCATTAATGAAGCTCGAACGCAAATGATAGGTTGTCTGAAAGTGACTTGCGATCAATTCTCTTACCACGGGCCCAAAGCTGTTTGAAAAAACAATTGCGGTTTTATTATTAGGGGCATTCAGATTCGTCATTTTAGCGACGATAACCTCGTCTTTGTCGGCCCCCTCATTCAGTGGATAGGCAAATGAGGCATCCACGACGATACCTAGCGCTTCCCTGTCTCTATCACATCCTAAAGTCGTCTCTCCTACCCCGATAAGCATTCCGATATCCCATTCGACCTGAGTGTTTTTACAATCACTCTCTTGCCATTTTGGTGAAACGTCCAAGTCATAGGCTTTCGCAAGCTCTTCAGCAAAAATCCACGAGCTTTCCCCTTGCCAATGGTAAGCTTTTGAAGGGTAAAATAGCGGATCTTCTATGCGCGCTTTGAACGCCTCGTATGGGTAAAAGAAATTTAAATTTGGCGCACTTTGTGAAAGTGTTTTGGCAAGATTATTTTCGGCTGAAATTTTCTTGCAAGCCTCAATAATTTTATAGGGTGTTGATTTAGGTAGTTTATCAGCCATTAAAACTGATTTCGAAGGCACCATACCGTAAACAACATTGGCGCCATACCGTGCTAAAAAATCATGACTTTTATTAAAACGTTCAACGTAAGATTTTTGGTAATTCGGGTTCTGTCCATTCACACATATGTTCAACCACCAAGAAAAAGGGCGCTCCCTAGTTTTTTGTCGAAAAGGTGAGGTTAAAAAATAAGCACCCTGATTATTGCCTACGATGTAAATGTCATTCGTCGCCCCAAAAGCCTCGAAATAGAATTTTCGCCGAGCTTTGATGACTTGAAATCCACCGCCAATGTGATCATCCACATAATCATCCAGCTGGGCGAAGGCTTGCTTTGGCTTTGTTATGACCTCCGCCGGTTTAGGGCGTTTGGTCAATTTCCGATTCTCCCATTCCTGACGGGCGTCGTGATCCACCATAGGAATCGTAAGGGCCGGTATCGCGAGCACAGCCGACAAGATTATTACATAGAGAAGGACGCCTTTGTTTATTTTGCGCATGATCTAGAACCTGAAGTAGATGAACGGGTTATATGTCGATGACATGACTTCGACAAGGCAGAGGAGGAACAGAACGAGGGCAACCGTCATTTTCACCACAGCGGCCTTTTTCTTCGTGCGGAGGCCCAATGCGCCCATCGCTTTAATGCCCTGACGTTCAACAAAATTTGATGCGAATAAAACGGCGAGACCCATCGCAATCCAAATCTCCAGTCCGCTGTAGAGGAAGAAATAGCTATTATCACCGCCTGTCGGAATGATCATTTTCTTCGCGACATCCAAAGCCTGCGGAAGCGTGTCTGCGCGGAATAAAACCCACCCAAAGACTGCGACAACGAATGTGTAAAACCATGCAATTGGTCCCCAAGTCTTCGCCAAGACATTTTTTAAGCCCAGACGCTCAATGACAAGAAATGCGCCGTGATACATGCCCCATAGAACAAAGGTCCAAGCCGCGCCATGCCACAACCCTGAGACCAGGAAGACCAGGAACAAGTTCCGGTATGTCATGAAGTTCCCTTTACGATTACCTCCGAGAGGGAAGTAGACATAGTCACGGAACCACGACGTCATGGAGATATGCCACCGGCGCCAGAAATCGGTGATGCTCTTGGCCACATAGGGATGGTTGAAGTTTTTGGGAAAACGAAAGCCCATCATAAAGCCAAGACCAATTGCCATGTTGGAATAGCCGGCAAAATCAAAATAGATCTGACCCGTATAAGCAAGAGACGCGGTCCAGGCCGTGGCCGTCGTCAACAGGGCAGGATCGATACCAAAAAGACCGTCTGCCGTCACAGCGAGCTTATTCGCAATCAGCATTTTCTGCGCGAGGCCAACGCAGAACATATAGATACCAACGTTGAGATTGCCCGTTCGGATTGTCCGGTTCTGCAGTTGCTTTGCGACTGAACCATACCGCACTATCGGGCCCGCGATGAGCTGCGGGAACATGGACACATAGGTCGCCACATCAATAAAGCTCTTCGCAGGTTTATGTTTCCCGCGGTGAATGTCGAAAGAATAAGACAGACCTTGGAAAATAAAAAACGAGATGCCGATGGGTAAAAGAGCTTCCGGCCATGTCCAGCTGGCGTCTCCAATCAGAAATACGTCCCTCACAAAGAAGTCCGAATATTTAAAGTAGAATAAGGTCCCCAATTGCAGGACCGTTGCAGCCCACATGATTTTCAATGAAGGCCCGTTTTTAATGACCCAAACGCCGTGTAACCAAGCGATCAGCACAGACCCCAAAAGGAGAAGTACAATCCAACCTTCACCGAAAAAATAGAAAAATAGCGAGAAAGCCAGAATAATGATGTTTCGGCGGCCAAAGAGAAAATAGCACAGCAAAAAGGCCGGTAAAAACATGAAAAGGAAGAGGGGCGATGTGAATAACATATAGCTGTCTGAAAAGCCCTTATCCCGCTGACCGGAGCGGTCATCTCACTGATAAATCCTCATTTAGTTAGCCGCTTGACCCAGCGCACGCAACGGTGATTTTGCACCTCGTAATGAGGGGATTAGGTGGACAAAGGGTCGGTTGTAAGACTTGTTCTAAGAGAATAATCCTCAGAATTTGGAAAGGCGGTAATCTTCAGAAAATCAGAAATTATAGCGAGAAACTCTGTAAATGACCCAAACGAACCGACTTAAAGTCTCCTATATCGCGCCGTCACAGGCTTTGAAATATGTCACGATCAATGAAGGCTTTAAAACCATTGACCGCTTGAGCCAGATCAGTGTCGTTGCGCGTGATATTGGGAGCCAGCCTGATGCACCTGTAAACGGGGACGCTTACATCCTACCTACCAGTGCCGTGGGCGAGCATTGGACCGCAGCCGCAGACAACGCCTTAGCTTTTTATGATGGAGGCTGGCACATCTGTGACCCGCAAGAAGGCTTTCAGGTTTGGGTGGAATCCGAACAGGCCGCATTTGTCTTCTCAGATGGAAATTGGATAGCCTTACCGGTTTCCACATCACCAAAATTTGGCGTGAATGCGGCGCCTGATAATATAAACCGGCTGACCGTAAAATCAGATGCTGAGCTTCTGACGTATGATGATGTAACACCCGGAACGGGTGATGCTAGGAAGGTCATCAATAAGAAAACGGCCGGGCATTCAGCTTCCCTGACTTTTCAAAACGACTATCTTGCGAAAGCAGAGCTAGGCCTTATCGGGGAAGATGCATTCTCCATAAAGACCTCTTCCGACGGTATTACCTTTAATCCCTCCCTGCGCGTCAGTGTGCAGGAGGATAAGATTGATTTGTTCCACCCGCTCAAAGTCAATAATAGCGCTGTGCTTTCGATAGCCGATAAGCCGGTTTTCGTCGCAAATGTCGCGAGCGCAAATACGAATTATGCGAATGACGACCTCGTAGATCTCTCAGCGAGCCTCGATACGCACCATAGGTTTGACAGCCCGAAAAATGCTTTCATCGTTCCGTTCACGGGCGTCTATTTCGTTCAAGTCGGTGTCGTCATTCGGTCGGTTACGTCCGGGGTTACGATCGTGAAATTGCGCGCGTTTAAGAACGGAACAATGGGTCAATCCGTTAGCGCCGTGACCGCCGATGCGAATATTACAACTGTGAATGATAGCTCGCTGCTCCAGTTTCAGGCCGGGGATGAAATATCGCTCCGAACGACGCTGAATGACGCGGCGGGCACAGTTCAATTTTTCCCTTCAAGCCGTTTGGTCATATATAGGATTATTTGATGAAAGGACTGTATTCCGGGGCCGCGCAGCAGGGATTGTCGTCTTGATTTTTAGAGTTCAGGCCGTAACCTGACACCAGAAATAAGAGGTGTATATGACCAAAATCTATCCAGTTATTATGTCCGGCGGTGCAGGTACACGCTTATGGCCTGTATCTCGTAAAAAGACGCCGAAACAATATCATGCGATGGTGGCAGAAAACACGATGTTTGCCGAAACGCTTTTGCGCATGCGGGATAGCGGTGAGAATGACGTTGCGGACCCGATTATTATATGTGCGAATGGGCATGAAACTTTGGTTCAGGCTCAGGCGGATCAGCTCGACATAAACCTGACAGCGATTATTTTGGAGCCGATGGGCCGCAACACTGCGGCCGTCGGCGCGATTGCTGCGGAGTTTGTGCATCGTCTCGATCCTGACGCTCTCATTTTATTACTGCCGGCAGATCATCATATCGAACAGCCACAAGAATTTTGGCATGCGATTGAGAAGGCCACGCCTGTCGCGGTGACGGGTCATCTTATGACGCTGGGCATTGAGCCGACAGGACCGGATACAGGTTTTGGCTACATCCACCGCGGCGAGAAGATCGCAGATGACGTCTATAAAATTCAGGGTTTCAAAGAAAAGCCGAATGAGTTCACGGCCAGTAACTATTTGAAGACCGGAGAGTATTCTTGGAACGCCGGAATATTCTTGTTTGATGTGAAACGTCTGATGAAAGATTATGAAGAGCACGCCGCTGATATTTTCGAAGACAGTGTTAAGGCGCTGGATCACGCCAAGAAAACCGGAATTTGCTACCTTTTGAGCCAACCCCATTTCGCTGAATGCCGGAGCGAACCTATTGATATCGCCATCATGGAAAAAACTTCCTACGCAGCGGTTGTTGACCCGGTGCGGGCCGGGTGGAACGATATCGGGTCTTGGGCGGCAATCAGTGAATTTATGGTGAGCCAATCGACAGATGAATCGGCCTCTATCGGTGACGTTCGTATGATTGATAGCGACAATTGTTTTGTCCGCAGTGACGGGCCTTTTGTAGCGACAATTGGCGTAGAGGATCTTGTGGTTGTGGCGATGGAAGACGCAGTTTTAGTGACCCATAAAAACAGCACGCAAGACGTGAAGAAGATCGTCAATTTCCTTAAAGACGAAGACAGGGGAGAGCTGCTTTAGATATTGATCTCTATTGCGGTTGGCGAGCCTCATAGGCGTCGATTTCTTTCATCACCTTACCTGCCAGAAAGCGCGCCCCGACTAAACTAAGATGATCCCCATCCCGGTATAGCAACCTGTCTTTCCATATTCGGTTACACGCGATCTCGTTCGGTCGACAAAAAACCGGGTTACTATCAATGTATAAGGCCCCGGTTTTTTCTGCCAGATCTTTCAGAAAACCTTCTACTTTTGCTGTCCGGTCCATGGATTGTTCTTGGCTGAAGCCAGGGCAATGTTTGAGGGCGGTTTCGATATTCCGAATGACCGGTTTTGACAGGCATTTTACCATATCAACACCCGGATTGGGGACAGGTCCGACGATAACCGGAATACTTCCGCTTTCTTGAACCACGCGAATAGAGTCTGCCATAGAATTGCGAAACGTCTCTTGCGCATCTTCAATCGACGAATTGAAAGCCTCTCCCGACGGCACAAGGAAAAATCGCAAGTCTCTTTCATCTTGCTGCGTTTTTCGGGTCGTCCAATAGATCGCATATCGCGCATGTAGGATGACATATTTCGGAGACTCGCTTAGCAAAGCCTCAAAGTCATTGGTTCTATTACCCCAATTATCACCCGGGCCTCTATAATGATCTGCGCCGATAAAGGGTCCCACGCCACCTTTTGACGACGAGATACCTGTTAGTTTTCTATTTCGGAGGCCGAGAACTAAACCTGCCGCCAAGGCGTTGGAATGACTGTCTCCAATAACGACTATGTCAGCTTTCGTTCCTTGCTCGCCGAAGAAGCAGAGCCTCGTCTTGCCATCTTTCGCCATGCGGAAATTACAATTTGGATTGGGTCTTTCTTGCGAAGCTTCAGTTATATCTTGCTGAGCTTTGGAGAGGCGCCCGGTCCAACCGCTTTGCGCCCAAGGGTGGCTTGCGAAGACGACGAGCCCTGCGACGCAAGTCATCAGCCCCGCTGGAACGGCCAACCGCTCAGTGGCGGGGTCTTTTCTCCAAGGCTGTCGAAATCTGTTTTCAACGAAATGGTAGGATAGGCTGGCCAAAACAAATGAGAGTATGACCGCCGCAGCCATTGTCGAGGCAGACATGTCTTGGCTGCTATAGTAATTAATATAAATAATGACCGGCCAGTGCCAAAGGTAGAATGAATAGGAAATCCGGCCGAGATAGGTCGACACCGGATTTGCCAGCACGAGTTTCGAAAGTGGATTTAGGGGCGCGCCGATGACTAAAGCCGCGCCGAGTACGGCCATGAGATAGGGGTATTGAAACGCACCGATATTGGCGCTGACCAAAAAACTGGCTATCATGAGCATAAGACCGGCACAGGTCGCGGCGATTGACAGCAAGCCGCCCTGACCAACTCTAATGGCTGCTAAGGCCAAAATTCCGCCAACTCCGAATTCCCAAATTCTGAAAGGCGTCAAATAAAATGCAGCATTCGCAGAAGTCGCACTCATCGCTGAAAAGGCAAGAAAACTTATGATCGTGAGGACGACAATAAAACCTAATCTGAATTTTAGCCCGAATAATTTTGCGCTGGTAATAATTAACAAAGGCCAGATTAGATAGAATTGTTCCTCAACGCTCAGTGACCAAAAATGTAGAAATGGCTTGTACTGACTGGAGACGTCAAAGTAGCCGGCTGAAAGCCAGAAATGTATATTGGCGACCGATAGGGTCGAATACATGGCCGACTGAGACGCGCTCTCGAGATGTTGCGGGCTCAAAAGTATTACGCCCGCGAGAAGCGTGACCAATATGACTAAACATAAAGTTGGCAGTAATCGGCGCGCCCTGCGAATATAGAAATCGATATAGGAGAAGTTTTCGGATTTCTGACGTTTCGCGATTTGCGCGGTAATTAAAAATCCGCTCAAGACGAAGAAAATATCAACGCCCAGAAACCCATTCTGGAACTTTGTAATTCCCAAATGGAATAACAAAACACCGAGCATTGCCAAGGCCCGGAGACCATCCAGCTCGGATCGGTAGTTTTCGACTGTATGACTTAAAACCAAAAATCACCTGAAGATAGCTATCTTGCAAAGAAGACTGCCTTATCTGACTTCAGTCCACTTTCCTAGATGCTCAATGGCGGTCTCAACCTAATCCTTATTTGCAACGCGGTCTGCCTCTGACGCCATGCAAAGAATGTGGTAAAAGGTGCTGACTGGAATAGTTTTGGCAATGTTTGCCTCGCAAGCATTGATCTGGTCATTCCATAAACCTTCAGCCGTCAAATAGGTCGGGAATAATGCGTCAATTGTCGCGGCTGCCATATCGCGGGCGCCGGGAACACCGTTTTCGGTCATAGCAAGATAGGCTTTAATGACTTCGGTTTGTACCCAGAGGCGCTTACTTTCTCGCCTGATACTGCCGTCTTTCGCTTCTTCATCGTTTAAGAAGTGGGCACGTTCGACTAATGCTCTCGACAAGAGGGCATCTTGATAGTGCCGGGTATTTTGACCCGTAGCTTTACGGAACTCCCCCAGCAACCAAATCCATTCCATGGCGTGGCCGGGTTCATTGGTTTGTCCGGTTTCGCCGGAGCTCAATGTCCAATCCGCATCAAAGAATTCACTGACAGTCCCGGAGTCAAAAAAGTGGTCTTCAAAAAGTGAATAAACCCGCTTGGCAAATTTTAGATGCCGCTTTTGTTTCGAAACGCCATAGAGAAACAGGCTGGCTTCGAAGAGATGCATATGAGGATTCTGTCTGCGAGGGTCCGACTCCGTCGCTCGGTCAGTTTCGCGCCATCCGCCGTTCGGATGAGCTAGGGATTCATCTACCCAATCGAGGAGCGCGTCAGCATCGTCGAGATAGTCTGATTTTCCCGTTAAGCCATATAAGCTGCTGGCCGCGAGAATGTAGAAGGCATGATCATAGAGATCGCGCATGTCATTGGTGATCTTGCCGCTCATGGTCACCCGATGCACATATCCGACAGCTTTCATCTTTCGATAGGTCGCCTCAGCTATCTGTTGTCCGTCAAACCATCCAAGCGATGTTGCTTTGGCGTAAACATAGACTTGCCGCGCCAAGACCCGCCATCTGCGCTCAGCAGCGAGGTCGGGCTGTCCGTTTAGATGCAGGTGCTCAACCCAGCTTCCATCCTCTAAATGCGCACGATCGGCCCATAGGGGGAGGGCGTGCTCGGAGCACCATTTTTTCAAACGGGCGGCGCTTAACTGCAGAGCGTCAGATGTCATATCTTTTGGTCGAATTCTCCGATTTCGGGATATTCGGCCAAGCGGCGTTCAATCTCGCGGAACATGCCGATCATATTCTCCTCGGAGGTCGGGCTCTCGACCACGACGACAAGATTTGGTGTGTTGGAGCTGGCGCGCATGAGGCCCCATGTTCCGTCTTCGAGCGTGATACGCACGCCGTTGACTGTGTTCACGTCGACGATTTTTTGACCCAGAATTTTAACTTCGGCTTTCCCGTCGGCTTCTGCGGCCGCAACGATACTGTCAATGACACCATATTTTTCTTCGTCCGCACAATACGGGCTCATGGTTGGCGATCCCCATGTCTTCGGCAGAGCTTCGCGCAGGTCCGCCATTGTTTTGTCCGGATTGCGGTCGAGCATTTGCAGGATGGCGATGGCTGAAACCAAACCGTCATCATATCCACGGCCAAGCGGCGCATTAAAGAAATAATGGCCGGATTTTTCAAAGCCGACGAGGGCGTTCAAATCATAAACGCGGCGTTTGATATAGCTGTGACCCGTCTTGTAGTAATCTGTCTTCGCGCCATTGGCTTTCAGAACAGGGTCGGTGTGGTAAAGACCTGTTGATTTCACATCGACAACAAATTGGGCGTCCTCGTGGATGGCAGACAGATCGCGCGCTAACATGACACCGACTTTATCCGCGAAAATTTCTTCACCCGTATTATCAACGACGCCGCAACGGTCGCCGTCGCCGTCAAACCCAAGAGCGACTTCAGCTTTGTTCTCGAGGCAAGCATCCCGCATGGCATGAAGCATTTCCATAGCTTCGGGATTAGGGTTGTAGTTCGGGAAACTCCAATCCAGATCACATTCGACAGGGACAACATCCGCGCCAATACGCTTCAAGGTTTCTTCGGCGAAGGCGCCCGCAGTGCCGTTACCGCAAGCCGCGACGACACGGATTGGCCGCGAGAGTTTTATGTCTTTGGTCAGATCGGCAATATAGGCCTCGCGAACGCCGTCGACATAGCGGTAAGATCCGCCTTCTCGTGAGACGCTTTCGCCTTTTAAAACAATCTCTTTGAGTCGGCTCATTTCATCAGGTCCGAAGGTGAGGGGCGCTTGAATGCCCATCTTAACGCCCGTCCAACCGTTTGAATTATGAGAGGCCGTAACCATTGCAACGCCTGCGCAGTCCAAATGAAACTGTGCGAAATAGGCCATAGGCGACAGCGCCAAACCAATGTCATGCACATTGACACCCGCATTCATCAGCCCAACTGTGAGAGCCATTTTGATGCCAAGAGAATAGTGACGGAAATCGTGACCAACAGCGATATTTGGCTCAACGCCCCGCTCATGAATCAATGTGCCGAGTCCTTCGCCAAGGGCTTGAATGCCGTAAAGGTTTAGCTCGGACGGTTTCTCTTCGCCGGGCAGACCAAACCACCAACGCGCATCATACTCGCGAAAGCCCGTCGGTTTGACCAGAGGAAGCGTTTCGAACTCAAGTGTATTAGCGCTAATGTCAGAGCGTGGAATACGTGTCATAATCTTATGCCTTAAGTGTCTTCAGTCGTGTTTGTGTCTGAATGGAGTTCGTGTCTGAAACTGCGTGCAAAATAAACTAAAATTTAAACAATGTGCCGTCTTAGTTAGTAAGTATTTAATCTGTATTCATCGCACCCGCAAAACAGGTTTAGCATAGCGCCGCGCGAGCCGTGTGACCCTGGCGATTGACGTATTCAAGAACTCTAAGATGGAATTGAGCAAGGTTTGGCTGATTTGGCAGAAATAGACACCGAAATTCGAGATATTCTACTCAGGGATGGACCGCAAACGGGCAAGGAACTTGTTGAGAAACTGCCGGACAGAAGTGATATTGCCATATGGCGCGCTTGCTACGGGTCAGGCGAAATCCAGGTGAGCAATTGCGCACGTTACTACCTGCGCTACGATATCTTACGCGGCAATCAACTTCGCCTGTCTCCCTCTATTCTCCGAGATT
>Ga0209187_1000464_pt1 | contig 69890 bp, 54 predicted proteins | sample BantaG_FD_187430 | JGI IMG/M metagenome (GOLD analysis project Ga0209187, IMG submission 187430) | Marine algal microbial communities from Bantry Bay, Ireland - BantryBay_4 metaG (SPAdes) (version 2) | ecosystem: Host-associated > Algae > Red algae > Unclassified | place: Bantry Bay, Ireland...
ATTATCTATATATCAATATATGAAATATTCACCTCAATTCAATACATATTATTCAACTTATTTCCTAATTAATTCACTAATCATCAGGCAGTTATGATTAGGGCTTGTCCTTTTCTGTCAGACACTAAGTATATATCAAAATGACAACATTTTGGGAATTTCTAACTCGATCTTTTAGCCGTTCTCATCGTTGATAATACTCGCATTCACTGCGTTTCTCGCCTTGATAACAACTAAAACCTCTGGCCAATTAAAGTCCCAAACTACTTTCTTTCTGGTATAGATAAATTATCCTCCCAACGCAGCAGCTCCACCAACAATCTCTGACAATTCTTTGGTAATTGCTTCTTGTCTCGCCTTGTTGTAGCTGATTTTTAAGTCTTTCACTATCTCTTCTGCATTCTCTGTGGCTTTGTCCATCGCTGTCATACGTGCGCCATGTTCAGATGCATTGGTATCGAGTAAAAACTTTTGGAAAGTGGTCTGTAAAATACTTGGTATAAGGTTTTCTAATAATTCTTCTTTGGATGGTTCGAATATATAATCAGCCTTTAGTTTTGACTCTTGCATTTCACCTTTTGCTTCAATTTTCTCAACTGGTAAAAACTGAACTGCTTCTGCAAACTGAAGTGCTGCATTTTTAAAGCGACCATAGGTCACATAAATCTTATCATAAGTACCCTCGGTAAATTCTTGCATTAAATTAATAGATACAGTGGAGACATTATCAAAACTTAAATCACTGAATATTTCAATGTGATCTGTAATAAATGTACAGTCTTTAAATTTATTTTTTGTCCCATCATATCCTTTCTTACCCAAAGGCATAATGGTTAAATTTCCTGCTTTTCGAACATCATCAAATTGTGCAATTAGCTTAGAAGCTTCTTTGACAATGTTTGCATTAAATGCACCACACAATCCTCTGCTAGAAGTTACAGGTACGATCAATATTTTTTCGACAGGTCTTTCTTGACCAAAAGAAGAAGAGGCATCACCTTCTATATTAGACAAAATATTTCTTAGCATCTGGTCCAGCTTGTCAGAGTATGGGCGTAGAGCAACAATAGCATCCTGTGCTTTTCTCAACTTTGCTGCCGACACCATTTTCATAGCTTTGGTAATCTGCTGTGTTGATTTTACAGATTTGATTCTTTCTCTAACTTCTTTTAACTGTCCAGACATCTTTTGTTAATGTTCAATTTTGAATGTTTAACCTGCCTGCCGGCAGGCAGGTGTTTAATTTAAACACACAGTATTAAGCAAATTGTTTTGCTATTTCTGCACCTATTTTTGTTACTGTTGCTTTTCCTTCATCAGTCAATTTACCTGCTCGCAATTCATCAAGGGTTGCTTGAGCTTGTGTTTCCATAGCCGTCATAAATGCATCTTCAAATTCTCCAACTTTATCGACAGGAACATTTTTCAGCTTACCGCCCGTACCCAAAAAGATAATAGCTACTTGCTTCTCCACAGATACTGGTGAATATTGAGCTTGCTTTAGAATCTGCACATTTCTCAAGCCTTTGTCTAATACTGCTTGTGTTGCTGCATCAAGATCAGATCCGAATTTGGCGAAAGCCTCTAACTCTCTATATTGAGCCTGATCCAATTTCAATGTTCCAGATACTTTTTTCATAGATTTTATCTGTGCATTTCCTCCAACACGCGATACTGAGATACCCACATTAATCGCTGGTCTGATACCTGCATTAAACAAATTTGACTCTAAGAATATCTGTCCATCTGTAATCGAAATGACATTGGTCGGAATATATGCTGATACATCACCCGCTTGTGTCTCAATGATCGGAAGTGCCGTCAATGAACCTCCTCCTTTAATCATCCCTGCCGCCTTCAAGCTTTCTGGTATATCATTCATATCATTCGCAATCTCATCATTGTTAATGATCTTTGCAGCTCTCTCTAACAATCTTGAGTGAAGATAGAATACATCACCAGGATACGCTTCACGCCCTGGAGGTCTTCTCAACAATAAGGATACTTCTCTGTATGCGACTGCTTGTTTTGATAAATCATCATAAACAATCAATGCAGGTCTTCCTGTATCTCTGAAGAATTCTCCAATCGCTGCTCCAGAGAATGGTGCATAAAATTGAAGCGGTGCAGGATCCGCCGCAGATGCAGCTACAATCACTGTGTAATCCATTGCTCCTTTCTCTTCCAACACTTTTGCCACTTGAGCGACTGTAGATGCTTTCTGACCTGAAGCTACGTATATACAGTAAACTGGCTCTCCCCTGTCGTAAAATTCTTTCTGATTAAGTATCGTATCAATAGCAATGGCAGTCTTACCAGTCTGTCTATCACCAATAATTAATTCTCTTTGCCCTCTTCCAATCGGGATCATAGAATCAATCGCTTTTATACCTGTTTGCAGTGGCTCACTTACTGGTTCTCTGTAAATCACACCAGGTGCTTTCCGCTCAATAGGCATATCAAATTTATCACCAGTGATTGGGCCTTTCCCGTCAATCGGCTGACCCAGAGCATTGACTACACGTCCAATCACTCCTTCACCGACTTCGATGGAGGCTATTTTACCTGTACGTCGTACTGTAGCGCCTTCTTTGATGCCTTCACCTGAACCTAGCAAAACCACACCCACGTTATCTTCTTCCAAGTTCAATACAATTGCTTGTACGCCTGTTTCAAATTCTACAAGTTCACCAGCTCTAGACTTTAACAATCCGTACACACGTGCAATACCATCTCCAACTTCTAGTACTGTGCCTACTTCTTCTAGTTCAGCTTCTGTGCTAAATCCTGACAGTTGTTGTTTGAGTATAGCTGATATTTCATCTGGTTTTATATCAATCATTTTGGTAGATTTTAATGAGTGTCTTTATTAATATGCTTTTTCGTAATCATTCTTACTAAAAGCCTTTTTCAATTTTTCTAATTTTCCTTTGACGCTGTCGTCATATAACTTATCGCCTATTTCGATAATGTATCCGCCCAAAATGCTTTCATCTACTTCATTCTCAATATCGACGAACTGATCAGTAGCAGAACTTTCTAATAATTTCTTTTTAATAGAATCTAAAATGCTTTGATCGACATCGTGAGCAGTTGTCAACTTAATTGTCGTAATGTGGCTTCTACTCTTATACTGTTTGATAAATTCAGTTGTAATTTCAGGAATGTATTGCTCTCTCCCCTTTCTCATAATGATATTAAAAAACTCGGAAGATAGTTTACTGATTTTCCCATCAAATATCGTATTGAATACAGCGCGCTTTTTATCACTTTTAATAATTGGACTTTTAAACAGTAGATACAGATCTCTGTTTTTGACAGCTTCTTGCATCCCTTGCATATCAGATAACACCTCTTCTAACTCTCCTCGCTCTGCAGCAAGGTCCATAATGGATTTAGCGTATCTGAATGCGATTCGTATTACTGACATTAATTCAAATTAAATCCGTCAACTAATTTATTTACATATTCCTCATGCTCAGGCTTGCCCTTCAATTCTTTTTTGATCACTTTTTCTGCAATCTCTAGAGCCATGATGCCAGCACTGTTTTTTACTTCAGTAATCGCTGCACGTTTTTGATTATCAATTTCAAGCTTAGCTGTAGAGACGATTTTATTTGCCTCTGCTTTAGCTTGATCTTTTGCTTCTGAAACGATATGATTTTTCATTTCCTTTGCTTCTTTTAAAATCTTGCTTCTTTCTTCACGTGCCTCTGCAAGGATACGCTCATTCTCCGCTTTCATATTGGCCATCTCTTGTTGAGCTTTTTTGGCTTCATCAAGTGCATTCTGAATATCGTCCTCACGCGACTTAAGTGCGTTTGCGATAGGACTAAATGCTGAACGACCAATTAACCACCAAAATCCTATAAAAAATATTGTCGTCCATAAAATCAAACCTAAGTCTGGTTTGATGGGGTTAAAATCGAGTAAAAAAATGAGCATAATTTAAATCTTGATTATGAATTTAAAAAGGTAAACCAACAACCAACCGTTATCGGCTTACCGTTTAACTTAATCTGTAAAACAGATTTAGATTTTCTAACTTACTAAGAATGACATAACGATAGCGATAAGAGCAGCACCCTCTACAAGTGCAGCCATCAAAATCATATTTGATCTGATGTCACCAACAGCCTCTGGCTGTCTAGCGATCGCTTCCATTGCTCGTGATCCTACCATTCCGATACCAATACCAGCACCGATAACAGCTAATCCCATTCCTATAGCAGCAATTGAACCTACCATAATTTTAAAATTATTTGATTAAAAAATATTAATGATGGTGCTCCTCAGTAGCAGCACCAATATAACTCGCTGTTAAAATGGTAAACACAAATGCCTGTATAAAGGCAACCAACAACTCAATAGCCATCATAAATACCGACAAGAGCGCTGATGGAATCACCGTCCCATAGCCACCCAATGTAGATGTACCATTCTTACCAAATACAAAAATCAAACTCACAAATATCACCATTACCATGTGCCCTGCTGTAATGTTAGCGAACAATCGCAACATCAATGTCAAAGGCTTAATGAATACACCAAGGACTTCCACAGGTGTCAAGATAGTCTTAACCCATGCAGGTACACCCGGCATCCAAAATATATGTTTCCAATAATCTTTATTGCCATTAAAGTTAGTCACTAGAAAAGCAACGATCGCAAGGACAAAGGTGACAGATAAACTTCCCGTCACATTAGAGCCGCCCAAAAATGGAACTTGACCCCATAGATTTAAACCTAGAATGAAGAAAAATAACGCCATTAATAAAGGCAGAAATTTTTGCCACTTAGCACCAAGAAACGGTTTAGCCACTTCATCTTGAATAAAGACAAAAATAGGTTCAATAAGACCCTGCATACCTTTAGGCGCCATCCCTTCTCTTCGTCTATATGCTTTTGCTATGCCTAAAAACAACCAGCCGAGTAAAAAGACCACGATACCCATTGAAAGCACATTCTTCGTAATGGATAAATCATGGAAAGACGTAAGCCCACCTCCAAAATAACCAGCATCAAGCGTACTCCTATCTTCGGCTTTGTACTTAGTACCATTATAGCATAAATAAGAAACGCTCTTCTCTGTTCCGTCAACTGTTTCCTTTACGGCTACAACACTGTGTGCGCCAATATCAACTAATTCGTCTGTTGGAAAATCAGGAACTCGTTGTACTAATCCTTCGTGAAGGACATATTTTTTATAAGCTTTTGTTCCATTGCCATGAGAATCACCATCAAATTTACCAGAAGAGAAAAAGTCAATCCCTTGTCCTGGCACCCACATGATGCAAGGAAGAGGAATATGAAATGGTCCAATGTTATAGACATTTTGATCACTGACGTGATGAAATGCTAATTCGCCAGGATCAAACTCATGATGATCTGACATGCCACATGCATTGGCATGATGCTCATCTCCATGAGCTGCTGCTCCATGATTGTCAGCGTCATGAGCATGTTCTCCATGATCATGCCCATCATGAGCGTGGCTATGGTCATGTCCGTCGTGTTCGTCATGATTATGTTGTGCTGTCAGAGAGAAGCACAAGAAGAGCGAGAAAAGAAGAAGGAAATGCTTTATCACAGTTTGATCACTTCAGAGGTTATCAAAATCGGCACAAAGGTAGGTTTTATCACCGTATAAAGGAAGTTTAGCTCATTCAATTTTTGGAAAAAACTAACAATAATTTAAGAAAAGATGCATTTGTAAAGTCTTGAAAATGAAAGTGCTCCAACAAGATATTCTGTTAGAGCACTTTTATTTGGAATCTTATTTTTAATCTAGATAGTAGAACAATAGAATTGGCCTAGATATCTATAATTTTCATTCTATTCTTGAAGTTACAAACTATTTTAACATAAATTCTCAAAACACTTCATTACAATAACGGAGCAATTACTAAAGCAACCACTGCCATCAATTTTAGCAGGATATTTAATGATGGTCCTGATGTATCTTTAAATGGGTCACCAACTGTATCTCCGACAACTGTCGCTTTGTGAGGCTCCGATCCTTTGTAGTACATTTTACCATTAATCTCTACACCTTCTTCAAACATCTTCTTAGCATTATCCCATGCTCCACCAGCGTTTGACTGGAATATCGCCATTAAAACACCACAGACTGTCACACCTGCAAGTAATCCACCTAGCATCTCAGCGCCACCACCGAAGCCAATTAAGACTGGCGAGATAATAGCAATCAAACCCGGAAGGATCATCTCTCTAATCGATGCTTTCGTTGATATCTCCACACACTTCTGGTAATCAGCTTTTCCGTCAGCAGCATCGAAGGTAGCTCTATCAGCATCATTCCATTCTGACATTTCTTTACCATCATATTTCTTCATCAATGCCAAAGCCTTTGTTAATTCTGGAATATCTTTAAACTGTCGTCTTACCTCTGTGATCATATCCATCGCGGCACGTCCAACAGCATTCATAGATAAAGCTGAGAACAAGAATGGTAACATACCACCCAATAACAATCCTGCTAATACCTTAGGTTTTGCAATATCTATTGTTGTAATCCCTGCAGTTGCCATAAAAGCAGCAAACAATGCCAAGGCAGTCAATGCCGCAGAGCCAATTGCAAATCCTTTACCAATCGCAGCAGTCGTATTACCAACGGCATCTAATTTATCTGTTTTTTGTCTGACTTCTTTAGGTAATTCAGCCATCTCAGCAATCCCACCTGCATTATCAGAAATCGGTCCGTATGCATCGATCGCTAATTGGATACCTGTATTTGATAACATCCCGACTGCAGCAATCGCAATCCCGTATAACCCAGCAAAGTGATGAGCGCCCATAATAGCAGCTGCCAATACGATAGTCGGCAATGCCGTTGATTGCATCCCTACACCAAGACCAGCGATGATATTTGTAGCTGCACCAGTGACTGATTGATCTACGATTGATTGGACAGGCTTTGTACCTGTACCTGTATAAAATTCTGTTATTTTTCCAATGGCTAATCCCGAAGCCAAACCAATTAAGATCGCATAAAAGACTCCCATTGATCCATATGAAGTCCCTGCACCATCTGTCCAACTTCCTGGAAGCATCCATTGTACGATAAAAAACGTCGCCACCAACATCAAACCTGCAGCTAGGTATTCTCCAAGATTCAATGCTTTATGAGGATCACCACCATCTTTCACTTTTACAAAGAAAGAACCAATGATTGACGTAACAATACCAGTTGCTGCTAATACTAATGGTAAAAGAACTGCTCCTTTTCCTCCAAAGTTTTCAGCAAATTCAGGATTCGCCATAAAGACCGCACCTAAAACCATGGTACCTATAATAGAGCCAACATAAGATTCGAATAAATCAGCACCCATACCTGCGACATCACCCACATTATCACCGACATTATCCGCAATCGTTGCTGGATTTAGTGGATGATCTTCAGGAATACCCGCTTCTACTTTACCGACAAGGTCAGCGCCTACATCAGCTGCCTTAGTATATATACCACCACCGACTCTCGCAAACAAGGCAATCGAAGAAGCACCAAACGAGAAGCCAATCATCACATTGATCACTCGAGTTACTTCATCCTGTGTAGTAATACCATACATATTTCCAAAGAAAAGATAAAGAATACCAAGTCCAAGTACACCTAAACCAACAACACCCATTCCCATCACAGATCCTCCCGCAAAGGCGACCTCAAGGGCTTTTCCTAAACTTGTACGTGCAGCATTAGTCGTTCTGACATTTGCTTTAGTGGCTACTTTCATACCGATGAAACCGGCTAGTGCACTAAAAATTGCACCTAAAATAAAGGAAAAAGCAACCAACATGGACGATGTTTCTTTGTTCGCAGTAAATGCCAGTAAGACAGCCACAATGAGTACAAATGGAGCTAACACTTTATACTCCGCTTTTAAAAAGGCCATGGCACCATCTGAGATGTTTTTGGCGATTCTTGCCATTTTATCTGTACCGACTTCTTGTTTGCTAACCCATCCTGAGCGGATGATTGTATAAATCAGTGCAATTACTCCTAGCACTGGTATGATATAGCTAATGTTTTGCTCCATAATATAGATAGTTAATTAGTCTTATTTTCTGAAGCGATTTTAACCTTGATCATGGTAGGTAAATGGCCGCTTCGTTATCAATGATTTCTAAAGGGCAGCAAAACTATGGTTTTTTTTGAGATTTCAAGGTTTTTGTTGTTGATTAATGAAGGTAGTTATATGGTGAACTGTCATCATTTTTGTACAGATGGTCATATTTCTTGTCTAAGTACAGCTCACTAAGATCAATTCCTGAATGACATTTTTGAAACTATCTGTAATAACATCATTTTAAGATATCATAAGTATAATCTTATTGATTAGTTAGTTTGTTCTGCTCCAAGTAGGGATATTCAGAAGAAACAACATGTTTGCTGTTCCAAATCGTTAAGAATTGAGTGTCAAAATTTTAAGAAATTAAAATTGTCATTACTTTTGAAATCACTTATATAATATACCCTGATATCGTTTAAAAACACAGTTATTAAAAAAATTAATTTGTCAGGAATTTTTTTTAAAAATCACGCCAAATTGCAATTCTTTTTCTATATCCGCCGCGGGATAAATCCAGAGGCTACTAATATTTAGTACTTACGGCACTTTTGCTTTTACTTCTGAATCTCCCTAAAGTAGTCTGATTACCACTAGCCAAAACATTTTGTAGGTTCGTTCTAGTCTTTGCTAATATCATTTAATTATCAATTAAGCGAGTAATAAAAAAAGACCATGATTACATGGTCTTTAATTGAGATTTTAAGAATTTAAGAGGCTAATATTTTTGATTAATTACAACCTTCTATATCCGCATAGAATGTAGTCCCTACTGTTACCTCAAAACCAATTTCTAAACTGATTATTTCTCCAGCTTCATAAATCACAGATTCGCCATCGATAAGTTGTTCAGAATCTATAGACTCTGAAGCTTCATAATTAAATAAATCTTCTGTACCTGTTAGATATAAACTGTCAAGACATTCTTCTGAACTTGGTGGGATGACAAGACCATCTGCACTGATTAAGATATTGTCAATTAATACTTTGTTTTCAAAAGTTGCCGAATATTGATAGGTTACAAAGTCCTGTTTCCACCTTCTGTTCATTTTAGATGCTGTAACCCTTATATTGATCAGACTTCCTGAATAATCATTCAAAGAAATGCTATCTGTAGAAGTCCAATCTGAAATAGGTTGTTCGCTTTCACTATAAATCAGAGTCCAAGCAGACTGCTCGATAGTATTAACATGTATATTTAAGACAGAAGATATATCTGGGATAAGTCTGTCAAACATTAGAAAAGGATTACTTAATGATGAGTCGACTTGTATACATGGTATAATAAATGAAGCATATTCATTGTAATTCTTCTTTCTATTTGGATTCACAAAAAACTCATCTTCTTTTCCATTGCCTATTTCATAACCGAGCGAGTCAATATGTCTTGACCATAGAAAAGTAAGATCTTCAATTTCTACTCCAAATGAATTTTTAAAGAAAAAGTTATTGGATTCAGAAAAATCTTCTAGATAAGGCAATGTATACATTGGTGTAGTGCAAATAGGTCTGGTGTCACACTCCTTTTTATAGGTATACCAAGCTTGTTCACTATGATGATCCGCAATATAAAGATTGTCATCTAAATCTACTGTCACGCCAGATAACTTTGTACCGAATATCCCAGTGTCAAAGAACCCAAACAATTCTAATGTAAGCGGATTTATTTCGATGAATCTATTCCCATTCTCAGCAACAGCCAAAAGAGTTCCTGTATTTGTCATTGATAATCCAGTTAGATCACCAAAACTTCTAACTTGTCCAGTTTCTACATACTCTTCTTGTATGTCAATAGTTACATTAGGAAAAGTAACATCAGTACCGAGGTAGTCTAATGGATTTTCTAGAGTATAAACACCCATCTTACCTAATGGAGTATCTTTTTCCTTTCCAATATAAAGGATTTTATTTTCCTGATCATATGTAGCACCTTCAATTCCGCCATTATCCATCATTTGAGGAAAATGGATCACTTTATCATACCCTGGAAATTCAATTAATCCTTTTTTTATATGATCTGGAGGAAGGTCAACAAAAATCAAATTCCCGCTTTGATCTTCTGTCGCAATTGCTATAGTATTTTCATCAATGACAACAACACTTTCAAGATCATTAAAATATGGAAGTTCTAAATCAAAATCCCGTATTATAGTACCATCTTTATGCATTTCATATAGCCTTGGATCAAACTTACTATTAACAACGTAAAGATGATCATTATACTTGCTGTATGCTATTCCTGATGTTTGTATTACCTCTGTACCCCAAATAGTAGCAGTCTCACAAATATTGTAATCATCCAAAACAATACTTGATGGACAACTCCCTTCGCAGCAACCGGCGTATGACGAACAGAAGTCAGTCCATGGCGCATCGAAATTATTGCCGCTATAAATATTGACATTTGCGCCACAGATATTTTGAAGATTAATGTCAAAGCACCCAGAAAAATTATTGTTAGCTAATTTTAAAATGCTTAATGGAAGATCTCCAATTGAGCCTGGGATTGTCCCTTCATGAGAAGAATTTTGAAGATTTAGATTTCTTAAGTTTTTCAATTCGCCCAGTTCAACAGGTAAAGTCCCAGTCATTTTACTTTGTTCTATTCTTAGGATTTCTAATGAAGACATATTTGCTATTGCACTTGACAATGAACCATTGATATTAGTCTTGTACAAGGTTAGATCTTTGAGATTTGTTAAGGCATAAATTTCTTCTGTGAAATTACCACTAATTCCACCCTGATTATATAAATACAATTGTTCAAGATCTTTTAGATTTCCGATTTCAGGAGGTATTTGTCCATTAATATTTTTACTTTGACTAAATACAATGGACTTTACACAGCCTTCTGGATGTAATCGCACCCCAGACCAAGAAGACATAGGCTGTGAAAAATCCCATTGAAATCTACTCCAATTGGGGCCATTTAGACTATGATAAAAACTGACTAGCGCAAGAGAATCACGAAGACGGCAATCATCCTGTATTTGAATCAATGCATTATTCAAATTTAAAACTCCTGAACTTTTAACTTTACTATATAGATCAGCATTGAACTCTACTGATGAAAGAATAGCATCTTTTATTTCCACATTCGTTTTCTGTGGGTATTGCTCCCATAATAATGCTGCTACTCCAGTAACTTGAGGACAGGCGAAAGAAACTCCTTTATCGTACTCATACGTGCTAGAATTAGGATAAGTTTGAAACCCGAAACATACATTTGTTATTCCTATAGAGATGAGAAGCAACAGATATTTGAGATTTAAAAGATTCATAGTTTAATTTTTTATTATTAATTTATTCTGATATGGAACTGTGTTCTGAAGGGAGGTCTAATGTACGTTTGGCAAGTCATTATATTTGGACAATTCACAAAAAAGAAACATCAATTTATAAAATGTATTTTTTAAATAAAGCTAAGTCGTCAATTTGACAGTGTCAAGCTGGTGTGGAACCGCTCTTTTTTTAAAGTCTTAAACTTGAGTCCAATTTGAAAACTGATGAATTGCATAAAATGGAATATTTTGGATGAGAATTTTGGTTTTTTAGATTCAGTGATGCCTGAGGATCAGAGGTTTGAGAAAATGAAAACTATCGCCGAAAGAAATATTTCTGATTTTATGAGATTTCGGAGTGGGCTCAAAACTAAATGTTATTTGAATCGAGCAATCATTGGCAAAATTGAACTGCATGGTGACTGAAACATTAAGAATAAAGAAGGCCATGAAATGCATGACCTTCTTTGAGATTCTAAAATATGAGAGACTATCTTTACCAATAATGAAAGTGGTTAGGGATTTTTATTAGTGAAATGTTTTAGTCATTATCAAGTCGAGAACCGCAGTGAATATTGGATGTTCTGAGAATTTTCAACAATGAGAACGGATAAAAGATTGGTTAATAAATTTCCATAATGGTTTCTTTTTGGTACATCTAGATTTTAATTACATCCTTCGATTTCTACAGAAAAAGTTGTCGTCGCAGTAACTTCAAATCCAATGTCTAAACTAATGACTTCTCCTGCCTGATATGATACATCTGTGCCATCAATCATCTGTGTCGATTGAATGGTTTCTGATGCTTCATAATCATTTGATGAGTCATTTCCAGATAACATTAAATTTGTGGGACAATCATGTGAATCTGGAATAGTTAATCCATCTGCACTGACAATGATATTGTCAACCATTGTTTTAGTTGAATTGGACTGGTCCTCATAGGATGTAAATCGTAATGAAATTACTGATTCCGAGTAAGCACTCAAATCAATATTTCCAGAATTTCGCCAATTACCAAAAAGGGGATTGTCTCCAATATTAAGTAGTATCCATTGATTAGAAGTGGGTTCTTTTACCTCAACTATAAAGTTTGTACTTCCTTGTAAACCGTAATCGAAAGATAAGAATGGATTTAGAGTATCATGAGGAATAGCTAAACAACTTACAATAAATTGAAGCGGAAAATTCGTATTGAATCTTTGTCGTGGTGCGATAACATAGGTGTCGTTCTTAAGACCATTATTGACGTTCTCTCCAACTTCATCTGCATGTCTTGGCCAAAAAAGTGTTTGGGCATTTTCATCATAACAGACTTTATGACTGTCTTCAAAGTCTTCAAAATATGGGAGAGATACGGCTTGAGCATTACAGTCTCCACATGACAAACATTCTTTTCTGTAGATCATGATAAAGCGCTGAGAATGATCAGCTGCATACAGGTTTCCTTCATCATCTATTGTCACACTTTGAGGTCTGGTTCCGTGGGTCGGATGAGCATCGACATCACCATATATTTCACCTGTTAATGGATTCAATTCGACTAGTCCACGTCCATTTTCTGAAGCGATTAATATTGTTCCTGAGCTTGTCATCGATAAACCAGTTAAGTCTGTATAGTTGTCAAGTTGGGCAGCGGCCAAAGAAGCTTTAATATCAAGTGCATCAATTGGTGTGTTGATCGTCTGGCCTTTGTAAGAAAGCGGATTTTCTAATACATGTAAAGCCATTTCGACTCCTGCTTCATCTTTTTCTTTAACATAGTATAGCAAATCATTTTTTGCATCATAAGTCATTCCTTCAATTCCGCTATTGCTTGCCATGCTTGGAATATGTATGATTTCACTTTGAGCAGGATAAGGTATAGTTATGACTGTTTGATCCGCAGTCGGAAAATCCACGAAGACAATATTACCTACAAAAGCTTCTTCTGCGATTACCATAGTCTCGGCATCAATAAATGTAATGGCTTCTGTGTCAGTAAACCCTTGCAGTTCGAACACGCGCAATAATTTACCAGCTTTATCCAATTCCCATATTTTCTCTGGCGTAGAATTAGACATATAGAGTAAGCCATTAAATGGATTATAAGTCAAGCCTGAAAGTTTTCCGCCACCTGAAACAGTTTCTTGCACATACATTGAACCACATAATTTATAGTCATTGATCCCAATACTTGTCGGGCAATCTCCGCTACAGCATCCAGCAAATGACGAACAAAAGTCAGTCCATGGCGCATCCAAATTATTACCATTGCTAACTGAAGCGTCCGAGTTGTGGCTAGAAGTAAGTTGGCTACAAATTGAGATTAAATTACTTGGATAGCATCCTTCTAATTGATTATTAGCAACTGCCATTATCTGAAGATTTTGCATATCACCGAGTGAAGCCGGTAATGATCCTGTCAAATTATTTGAAAACAAAAACAATCTAAACAGATTACTAATATTCCCAATTTCTTCAGGTATTGGACCTGTTAAATCATTAGCAGCGAAAGACAAGACAAATAGATTTGTCAGATCCACTATGGATTCAGGAATGATACCTTTCAAGTTTGGATTATGTGTGATCTCTAGAGAAGATAATTCGGATAAATCTCCTAAATTTGGAGGCAAGCTTCCAGTTAAATTATTTTGTACGATTTTCAATTGACGGGCACATCCCGAAGAATTAAGTGTTAATCCAAACCAAGTATCCATTGGAGCATCTAGATCCCAGCTATTTGTCCAATTTGCACCATCAGTATATTCATACAAGGACACGAGAGTTAGGGAATCTCTTTGGCGGCATGATAACTGTTGGTTGTATACATAATTAATCGCGTTGTTGATGTTAAGATATCCTCCTGTTTTGTTTCGTTCAATTAAATCAGGGTTTGGTTCTGCGGAATTGAGAATTGATTCTTTAATTTCTGAAGCCGAAAGATTTGGATATAATTCCCAAAGCAAGGCAGCAGCTCCAACGACAAATGGTGCAGCGAGCGAGGTGCCACTTTCAAATCCAAAGCTACTAGCAGAAAAAGCAGTAATGATATCTTTTCCAGGAGCAGTAATATCTACCGATTCAAGACCATATGCTGAGCTGTAAAACTGACCATCACTGTCCATCTGATTGACACAGATCACATTATCATTAGGAAAACTGCAAGGATATTTGGGAATAGAATCTCTATCAGATATACTATTTCCTGCCGCAGCGACGATTAAATGATCATTTTGTTCTGCATAGTTTATTGCATCTTCGAAAGCAGCATTGTAAGAGCCCATCACAAAACTGTAATTACTTACTCGAGCGCCATTATCGACAGCATATCTAATAGCCTCTGCAATAATATCACTGTCTTTCTCATCTCCGTAACTAAGAAGCATGACTTGCGCATCCCAACATACTCCTGTTAAGCCTTTATTATTGTTTCCTTTAGCACAGGAAATTAAAGAAGTCTGCATACCATGTGTTATTGACACTGAATTGTTTTTATTATCTCGGAAATTCCATCCCACGAAATCATCTGCATATCCATTACCATCATCATCAATACCGTTTTTATCACCAGGATCAAAAACCCAAGCGCCTGAAGCTGCATCCCATTCAATGACATGGCCATCGTTATCGACATCTTCGCCCAGATTTTGCCATAGATTATCTCCAATATCTTCGTGCATATAAGGAAAATAACCGCTGTCAATAAATGCAATCACGGAAGAAGTACAAGATGTTGTATGTGTCCACGCCTCTGGTGCATCTATATCGAAGCCGGCAGTTCCAGCGTTTTGAGTTGTATTATTAAGGCCCCAATTTGAGTCAAATAAGGTATCATTTGGATAAATTTGAAAGCCGTAACTTATATTGCTAATACCAAAAAAGCTAATAAATACTAAACAGTTAAATCTTAAACAATTCATACTAATTAATTTTTAATCAATGCTATCTATTCAATTCAAAAAGAAATGAATAAAGCTTAAAAGGAAGGGGACGCAATGTTACAGTGATAAATTAAATTTGCAAACTTGAATATTTCCAATATTAAAATTTTGGGCATCAATTTATAAATTGAATATATAAAAGAGTCTGGAGCTAAAATCAGCAAAAGAAATTCCTAAAATTGATGCTTTTAAGTTAGGCACTATTCTTAAATTAAATTAATTCAGGTGTTTTGAGATCAAAAATGTAAGTAAGGATTGTGGTCATGTTACAATCATCTTTGATGAAAATTTCTAAAGTTGCTGAACTTGATAAAATTGTTATATAGTTAATTTTTTTTATGCTTGATCTAATATGTACATTCAAGTTTTAAAAAATAAACCCTTCGTTCTGGAAACAGAATACAGCTTTGTATGAAAAAATCAATTAGAATTAATCGTCCTGCTTTTGAGTTATTCGATCCATCGACTGTCGAATCCACACTTGACGAGTTACTGACTCAATGTCGAAAAGTAACGGCTACTGTATCAAAAGTAAATCATCCAAGTTGGCACTCTGTGATGTTACCATTAGATGAAGTACATAATCACCTTAACTTGTTCTGGTCACCAGTCGGTCATTTGAATTCGGTCAAAAACAACCCCGAACTTCGAAGTGTGTACAAAGCTTGTTTACCAAAGTTGAGTGCCTACTACACAGAACTCGGTCAAAACAATGATCTGTATTCAGTAATCAAAAAACTACGTAATTCAGATGAATTTGAAACTTTACCCATTGCTCAAAAAACAGTAATCGAAAATGAATTGCGTGATTTTGAATTAGGTGGAGTGTCCTTAGCTGATGATAAGAAGAAGCGTTTTGCGGAATTATCACTAGAGTTATCGAGGATCGCAACCGAATTCAGTAACAACGTACTGGATGCGACCAACGCTTGGGAATTGTTACTACCTGATGCTACTCGGCTTGATGGCCTGCCTGATAGTTCTATTGCTGCAGCCAAACAGCGCGCAAAAAGTAAAGATCAAGAAGGTTACTTGCTGAACCTTGAGTATCCGGTGGTACATGCTGTGCAAACGTTTGCTAAAGATGCATCTCTCAGAAAAGAGATTACTGTAGCATTCAAGACACGCGCCTCTGAGAATGGTCCACACGCGGGTAAATTTGATAATAGCCAACACATGGTAGACATTCTCAATTATAGAAACGAGAAGGCCAAGTTACTCGGGTATGACTCATACGCGGATTTATCGGTGGTAACCAAGATGGTTCAGTCACCAGAAGAAGTCATATCGTTCTTAACAGACCTTAGCACAAAAGCTGTTCCTCAGGCTAAAAAAGAGTTGGAACAATTACAGGAATTTGCGGCTAGTAAACTCGGCATCGAAAAGCTGGAAGCTTGGGATATATCATATGCCAGCGATAAGCTAAAGAAAGAATTATTTGATTTATCTGATGAAGATTTAAAACCATATTTTCCGGCAGACAAAGCAATACCCGGTATGTTTGAAGTGGTGGGCCGTTTGTTTGGTCTCCGCATCACGCAGATAGATGGCGTAGACGTTTATCACGATGATGTGTCCTATTATGAGATTCGTGACAGCCACAATAAAGTGCGTGGTCAATTCTATATGGATAATTTTGCCAGAGAGAATAAACGTGGTGGCGCTTGGATGTCTGTGTGTGCAACCCGTCAACGCTTAGCTAATGGTAGTATACAATTGCCTATTGCATTTTTAACCTGTAATCTAACGCCTCCAGTAGGTGATAATCCAGCCTTACTAACTCATAATGAAGTAGTCACCTTGTTCCATGAGTTTGGTCATGGCTTGCATCATATGTTGACGCAAATTGATACATCTGGTGTTTCTGGTATAAGCGGTGTGGAGTGGGATGCTATTGAACTGCCGAGCCAGTTTCTAGAAAACTGGTGTTGGGAAAGTGAGTCGCTCGCTTTAATCAGCGGTCACTATGAAACCGGAGAGCCATTGCCTTCAGATTTATTGAGAAAATTACGCGATGCAAGAAACTTCCAATCGGCTATTCGACTGGTGCGACAATTAGAATTTGCTCTATTTGATATGCGCGTACATGCAACTCCTCCTCCAGCAACAGCTTCAGCGATTGGAGAGATTCTGGAAGAAGTTCGCTCGGAAGTGGCTGTTACGCCTGCGCTGGATGTGCAACGATTTCAACATTCATTTAGCCATATTTTTGCTGGGGGCTATGCGGCCGGGTATTTCAGTTACAAATGGGCCGAAGTCTTGTCGGCGGACGCTTACTCTCGTTTTGAAGAAGAGGGTGTCTTTGGCGAATCTGCAGGAACTGATTTTTTGAACGAAGTCTTATCAGTTGGTGGATCACGGCCTGCACTTGAATCGTTTGTTGCGTTTCGCGGTCGAAAGCCTAGTGTTGATGCTTTGTTGAGGCAATCTGGGCTTTGTGTATAGCTACGATCTGCAGTAGTTCCTACCGCGAGGGGAATCAAAGCCTCGTAATGATATCAGCTGCATTGAATCATTCTACCGTCATATTATGTGTTGTAGCCGAAATGTAAATTTCATCAAACAAATAATATTTTTAGATTAATCTAAATTTATTAACTTTGCATCATGGCTTTATCCTACACAGAGGAAAATTACCTCAAAGCAATCTACAAACTTGCAGAAATTGAGCAAGGGTCGGTCAGCACCAATGCGATCGCAAAAATGATGAGCACATCCGCAGCGAGTGTCACAGATATGATCAAGCGCCTCTCGGAAAAAGAATACCTCAACTACAGGAAGTACTATGGATCAGAGTTGACATCAAAAGGTAAAACTACTGCCACGCAGCTTGTCAGAAAGCACAGATTGTGGGAGACTTTTCTTGTGGATAAGCTCAATTTTTCTTGGGAAGAAATACACGACATAGCAGAAGAACTAGAACACATAAAGTCTGATAAGTTGATTGCGAGACTTGATGAATATTTGGGCTGTCCAAAATTTGATCCTCACGGCGACCCCATACCAAATACAGAAGGTAAATTTACTTTGCGTTCCCAAACCCTGCTGTCTGAGATGGAAGTAGGTGAAGAAGGAGAAGTCATTGGAGTAAAAACACATGATACCCCTTTTTTACAACATCTAAACAATATTGGCATTCGAATCAACACACCACTTCAGATCATAAGTAAGCAGAAGTATGATAATTCAACGACAGTGAAAATTTACGAAAATGACATCTTGATTTCTGAAAGAGTTGCGACTCAATTACTAATAAAAAAAATATCGTGATGCCGAATTACATGTATAAGCTTTACACAGCTTTGTTGCTTCTATCATTGTTCCCTAGCTTTTCATTTAGCCAAGACAAATTGAATGTGGTTAGTTCTTGTTCCATTTTCAAAGACATGGCGGCAAACATTGCAGGAGATAAAATCGAATTACAATCCATAGTCCCAATCGGAGGTGATCCGCATTTACATTCACCGACGCCAAGAGATGCAAGAATTGTAGCAGATGCAGATTTGATTTTAATTAATGGGATGACATTTGAAGGTTGGATTCAAGAATTAATAGAAAACTCTGGCACTACGGGTAAAACAATTTTAATCACCGAAGGTGTTGCTCCAATCCAAAGCGTTGTGTATAAAGACTCTTCAGATCCGCACGCATGGATGAATGCTGCAAATGGTTTGATTTATATTGAGAATATTAAACATGCTCTAGTAGAAGCTGATCCTTCCAATAAAGACTACTATTTAAATAACTATAATTCTTATAAAACCGAGTTAGAAAAAGTGCATGTTACCATTAAAGAGTTAATCGCAACTATCCCGAGTGATAAACGTATTTTAATCACTTCACATGATGCGTTCTCCTATTTTGGTAAAGCATATGGGATGACTGTAGAACCTATCATTGGTGTATCTACGGAAGCAGATGTACAGACATCGGATATGGTCAGAGTTGCTAAAGTGATCAAGAATAATAAAGTTCCTGCGGTATTTGTTGAGAGTACTATAAATCCTAAAATACTCCAACAAATTGCAAAAGACAATGATTTAGAAATAGGTGGCGAATTGTATGCAGACTCGTTAGGAGAACCAAGCAGTGAAGGTGGTACTTATATTGGAATGCTATTGCATAATGCCCAAACAATTAGTCGTGCACTGAGTAAAAAAATAGTAACAGATACTGCTGAAAATAAAACTGGAGGAGATTCCAAAGTTTTACTTTATAGTCTTGCCTTACTAGGTTTATTTCTAGTAGTCGCAAGCTTTTTATTTTTAAAACGCTCTACGTCTCATGACTAGTCCCATTTCGATAAAAATAGATGGTCTCTCTGTTTCCTACGACAGGAAGCGTGTCTTAAGTAATATATACTTAAACATAGAACCTGGATACGTTTATGGAGTCATCGGACCAAATGGTGCGGGTAAATCGACATTATTTAAATCAATCCTTGGACTTATTGATCCTAATGCTGGGGATATAAAAGTACTGGACAAAGACATCACTGAAGTCAAACGTAAAGTGGCTTATGTTCCACAGCGAGATGAAGTAGATTGGCAATTTCCTGCTACTGTTTATGATATTGTAAACATGGGTCGGTATCCATTTAAATCTTTTTTAGATCGATTAAATAAAAAGGACCACGAGATAACGATGGAGTCTATGGAGTTAGTAGGCATCACTCATTTAAAAGACAGGCAAATAGGTGCTTTATCTGGAGGACAACAACAACGTGTCTTCATCGCCCGAGCATTGTGTCAACAAGCAGAAATCTTTTTATTGGATGAGCCATTCGTTGGTATTGACATTACAACTGAAGAAACAATCATTAAAATATTAAAAGAATTAGCTGCAAAAGGAAAAACATTATTGGTCGTCCATCACGATTTGTCTACAGTAGAAGATTATTTTCATCGAGTGATTTTATTAAATCAACGACTCCTTGCATATGGAGATACCAATACTATTTTTACCCAAGAAAATGTTGCTAAAACTTACGGAGCTCAATTGACTCTTTTACACAAGGCTGGAATGGTCGACAATAAATAAATCAAATGATTTTAACAAACATTAAATGGATCATGTTTGACTTGGACAACACACTTGTTGATTTCAATATAGCAAGTAAAAAGGCCTTAGTTCAAACTTGTGCAGATAATAAACTTGAATTTAATGATAACTTCTATGCTACCTATTCTAAAATAAATAAACAGTGCTGGGAAGATTTTGAAGCAGGGACAAAAACTGCTATGGATATACGCAAAGAACGTTTTACGCATACGTTTGAACAATTAGGCATCACCCATTTAAATGGCTTTGCATTTAATGCCGAGTACTTACAACATGTTGTCGGATTTACAGAAGCATACGATGGTGTTGTCGTTATGCTTAAACTATTAAAAGACAATTATTTATTAAGTATTGTCACTAACGGTTTGAAAGAGGTGCAACGACCAAGAATGGATCTCGTCCAAATAACAACATATTTTGACAGCATTATTGTCTCCGACGAAATAGGATTCAACAAACCGGAAACTGCTTACTTTGAATTTGCCTTTAATTCTCTAGATAAGGAATTTGATAAAAATAAGGTTCTCGTTGTTGGCGATAGCTTGCGCTCGGATATTGCAGGAGCGAACAACTTCGGATTACAATCTTGCTGGATTAGTAATGGCAAAGTGAATGATACTGATATAGTTCCAGATCATACGATAGAGAAAGTGGTTGGTTTGCTAGCCTATTAGACAAGATTATCAGGTTTTTAATCTTATTTGTATTCTACCCTATTCATATTCAGATTATTCCTTTTCTTTGTGCTTCGAAGTTAAGTTTGCTTTGAGAGTGTAGCTCAGTTGGTTTAGAGCATTACCTTGACAGGGTAGGGGTCGGGGGTTCGAATCCCTCCACTCTCACATAAAAGCCGTCGCAAATGCGATGGCTTTTTTTATTTCGATTGTCAGGATTTTGTCCGCCCACCCTGATCTGATGATCAGGTTCCCTCATTTTGGCTTAACGGTTAGTTAAGCCAATCCCGCTTGTTAGCGGGACCATTCGATCTTCTCCACTCTCACATAAAAGCCGTCGCAAATGCGATGGCTTTTTTTATTTCGATTGTCAGGATTTTGTCCGCCCACCCTGATCTGATGATCAGGTTCCCTCATTTTGGCTTAACGTTTAGTTAAGCCAATCCCGCTTGTTAGCGGGACCATTCGATCTTCTCCACTCTCACATAAAAGTCGTCGCAAATGCGATGGCTTTTTTATTTAAAATTGCCCATAAACTTTTACATTCCTTCATAGTTTATCTAATATGAAATCTTCAAATACTCCCCTAATCTCTTCAACTTATTTTCTTGATTATGAACATTCATCAATACAAGAATTTAAGAAAACTCATACTGACGATAATCGTACCAAAAAAGAGCAGGCTATTGACTTATACTATGCTGTAAGAGATGAAATTCGATATGACCCATACACCTTCAGCATGGAAAAAGAGCAGTTTAAAGCTTCTGCAGTATTAGCAGCTGGACGAGCTTGGTGTGTGCCCAAATCCATTTTATATGCTGCTTGCTGTCGATCTATTGAACTGCCAGCTCGTCTAGGTTTCGCGGATGTCAAAAACCATCTGTCCACGGAACGCATGCGCAAAACGATGAAAACAAATGTCTTTCATTGGCATGGCTATGCGTCTGTCTTAATCGAAAATCATTGGGTAAAAGCAACTCCAGCATTCAATATCGAATTGTGTGACAAATTTAATCTCAAACCTCTTGAGTTTGATGGCACGAAAGACAGCTTGTATCATGCATTTGATACTGCTGGCAATAAGCATATGGAGTATATTCATGATAGAGGCGAATACGATAATTTCCCATTCGAAGAGTTGACAAAAAGTTGCCTTGAGTTATATCCAAATGCAAAGATGGAGGATGCCTCATTTGAGGATGATGTGGAAGCTGAAGTAGCTTAGTTGACTGAGTCCTGTATGATTATTTTATTTTGATTGCCTCAATCTCGGCAAGAGGAACGGAGTCCTTTGCCTCAGGGTGGCGATCTGAATGGTTTCTGAATCGAAGGTCTCCGTACCTCTCGATTTATTTTCTTGATCTTGGCAAGAGGAACGTAGCCCTTTGCCTAAGGGTGGCGATCTGGACAGATTCTGAATCGAAGGTCTCCGTACCTCTCGATTTATTTTCTTGATCTTGGCAAGAGGAACGGAGCCCTTTGCCTAAGGGTGGCGATCTGGACAGATTCTGAATCGAAGGTCTCCGTACCTCTCGATTTATTTTCTTGATCTTGACAAGAGGAACGGAGCCCTTTGCCTAAGGGTGGCGATCTGGACAGATTCTGAATCGAAGGTCTCCGTACCTCTCGATTTATTTTCTTGATCTTGGCAAGAGGAACGGAGTCCTTTGCCTCAGGGTGGCGATCTGAATGGATCCTGAATCGAAGGTCTTCGTACCTCTCGATTTATTTTCTTGATCTCGGCAAGTCCTTTGCCTCAGGGTGGCGATCTGAATGGATTCTGAATCGAAGGTCTCCGTACCTCTCGATTTATATTAAGATGCATTACCTAGTAGTATATAAATCACAACTGTCACAGCAATCAACATCCAACTCAATGTTTTGGCATATTTCCAAGGGACCAATTCTACTGCTCCGACATCTGTAATGACAAATGGGTTCTTTCGCTCATACACCAACGACACAACGTGCATCACAATGACATTTAAGACAAATTCAATGCCCCAAATGTGCACAAAGTGCAAATCTACTTTCAAAATGAAATATAGTAATACATAAAATCCTAAGCCAAATAACAATCCCACTTTAGCTCCAACAGCAGATACTTTAGGGAAAAAGAAACCTGCTAAAATCACTGTCGCCATTGGTATAAAAAATATGCCGTTTAACTGTTGAAGTAACTGATACAATCCATCTGGTGCGCTTGCAACATATGGCGCAACACCTATTGCAAATATTGCTAAGAGTAAGGAAGACAGACGACCCATCCATACTTGTCTTTCTTCGGATGCATCTTGATTTATGTAACGCTTATAAATACCTAGACTGAATAAAGTTGCTGCACTATTTAAAGCGCTATTAAATGTACTTAGTACAGCACCCATAACAACTGCAACAAAAAATCCTGTCATCCAAAGCGGCAAGACCTTTTTCAATAACAGCGGATAAACTATGTCAGGATTATCGTAGTGTATATCTCCGAAATAATAGAATCCAATAATGCCAGGCAGTACTATGACAATAGGAATTAATATTTTTAAAACACCCGTAAACAGCAATCCTTTCTGTGCTTCTTTCAAACTGACAGCTCCGAGAGCTCGTTGGATAATTGACTGATGCATCGTCCAGAAATACAATTGGTTGACAATTAAACCAGTAAACAAAACACTAAAAGGCAAAATAGAATCTCTCGATCCGGGGCCAATAGATGGTTCATCGCTAATCAATATAAATTTTTCTGGAGCATGTTCAAATACGATTTTTAATCCAGCTAATATATTGCCATCGCCTATGTTCCACAACGCAATAAATGGGACAGCAAGTCCAGCGATTAATAAACCAAAGCCATTAAATGTATCAGTATATGCCACCATTTTTAGTCCACCAAAAATAGCATAGATGGCACCAATAATTCCGACAACGAGAACTGTCAACCACAAGCCTTGATTCTTTGAAATATTTAATACTTCTGAAATTTCAAAAATGCTCTCAATATTAATTGCACCAGTATATAAAACAATTGGCAGTAAAGTTGACACAAAAGATGTAATCAATAATAAAGCTATAATGGTACGTGTCATCCCATCAAATCGTCGTTCTAAAAATTCTGGAATGGTTGTCAAACCCATTTTTAAATAGCGCGGAACAAAATACATTGCTGCTGCTACCAAAGCTATTGCTGATGTCACTTCCCAGGCAACGATAATTGCTCCATTGCGATAGGCAGATCCATTCATACCAATTAAATGCTCTGTCGATATGTTAGTCAACAACATAGAACCAGCAATCACAACACCTGTCAAACTTCTGCCACCAAGAAAAAATCCGTCATTAGAATTTAATTTGTCCTTGCGTAAATTCCAAGTCGCATATCCGGCTACCAACAGTGTAAAGACAAGAAAACTAATGAACTGAATCATAGTGGAAATTCTAATTTAAAAAATACTAAATCATATGTTTAAGATACCACTTATACCTGCGATTAATCTCATCTATTTCTGGAATATAAACGCCTACTTTCTCAACGACACAAGATGCTGATGCATGAGCAAAAGCAGCAGCATGTACAATGTCGTTTGTTTTATAAAATTGATATAAAAATGAAGCAGCAAAAACATCACCTGCACCCGTTGGGTCAAGCTCATTCGTTGGGTAAACAGGAAATGACATTTCTTTACCATCATGAAAAACAGTGACTGGTTCTTTGCCTTTAGTTAAAACTAAATACTTTACATTCTTAGTGATAATAGGAATGGCATCTTCAAATCCGCTAATATCCTCTTCACTCATAAATACAATATCAATGTGAAGTAGTAAATCCCAATTCATTTCCTTTGTACTTACTATTCCTTTGTCATTCCACTGCCGAAGCCAACCTTGAATAGTGGCAGCAACTAAGGCTTCTGGAAAAAGTGGCAAGCAAGTGTGATCAGCTTCATCTGCAATCAAACAAAATTTTACGATCGGAATATCTTGCCAATGTTTGGGTAAATGATGAGCAGATAATGTCGTCGCTCTCTGATGCAAATGTTGAGTCCGTCTACCCTCTTCATATACATTTTCAAATACCGTTGTATTATCTGCTTGAATTATTTCTAAGGCAATACCTCGATCAGCAAACTCAGATATGAATTTAAAATCATCACCAATACTAGTCAAAACAGCAGTTTCCAATCCAAGATGATTTGCCATTATACTCGCATATGAAGCAGTACCCCCAAGTATGTATTTTCCTTGATGGAGATCGTGACATAAAAACCCGATGCAAAGGATTTCCGGAATTTGCATGTAATTACAAAATCAAAGATTAATCAATTAATGCTTGATATACCATATTTTGAAAGGTCTGCCTGGCTTGCAAATGATCATATGGCATTAGCTGAATCATCATAATAGAAATCATGTTCTCTTCAGGGTCAATTCTAAACACTGTTCCAGCTGCACCACCCCATCCATACACACCTTCAGAACCGAGTAGATTTGTTGCCGCAAGGTCGTTGATAACAGAAAAACCTAAGCCAAATCCACTGCCGCTACCAGGGATAACGACAGGACCTCCGTGATGAACCACATCTGTACAGTGATCTTTCAACATTAATTCTAGGGTCTTTCTACTTAGGTATCTTTTGCCTTTATATTCTCCTTCATTCAATAACATCTGACAAAAAATAAGATAGTCATCCATTGTGGAAGCGAGTCCACCACCAGCCGACAACAATGTCACTTCTTTGGTATATTTACTCATGGAGTAGTGATCTATTACTGTCAAAGAATCCCCTCTCCGATCGGTATAATTTGTAACCAATCGACTTGCCTTTTCTTTAGGAATAGAAAAATAAGTATCACTCATATCCAAGGGTTTAAATAATACTTCACTTAAATATTTGTCTAAGGATTGCCCTGAGATAACTTCAATAAGACAACCGATGACATCTGTAGACATTCCATATCGCCATGCTGTACCAGGTTCAAAATAAAGTGGTAGTTCTGAGATTCGATTAATAAAGTCCTCCGTACTTTTAGAATTCCGTAAACCTGCCGCTGCATATAAAGTGTCAACGTATCCACCTCCCCAGCCATAACCAATCCCACTCGTGTGAGTCAATAGATCTACAATTGTTATTTTATTTTTCGCTTCAACAATTCCTTTTTCTTCATCATATACCGTCATGTTTTTAAATGCTGGTATGTAGTCCTCGACAGGATCTTTTAGATTAAATAATCCTTGCTCATATAGCATCATCAAACCAACAGAGGCGATTGGCTTTGTCATAGAATATATTCGCCAGATGTGATCTCTTGTCAAATTAGTCTCAGAAGCTATATCTGCATATCCGTAAGAATCTGAATATACCAATTGACCATTTCGCATAATTGCACTTTGTACTCCAGCCAATTTACCCTCATCTACAAATTGATGCATGCGTGTATCAATACGCTCTAACCTATCTTGATCAAATCCATATTTTAGATTCCCTTTTTCGATAGGCACCAATTGTGCAGAAACAGCACTGGTGAAAAATAAACTGATAATTAGAATTATGTAACTCATTGTTTAATTTGAATTATTTAGAAAAATCGTAACCGACAGTAATTAAATCTTTTTTATAATGCTTGGCTGCCATTATTGTTAATATCATTGAAATAATTCCAGCAATCATCGTCAACATAAATGCCCATCGCAAACTCTCCGCTCCAAATTGTGGCGTCAATAGGTCACTCACGATCCCAACAAACAAAGGCCCAAATCCAAGACCAATAAAATTGAGTATGAAAAATAAAATTGCAGAAGCGAATGCACGCATTTTCGCATTCACCAAACTATGCGTCACGGCAATGGTTGGCCCTAAGAAAAAAGCTGTCAAACTACCTGTAAAAAAAGTAGTCACCATGGCAACGTTAGCATGTGGTGTTAAATATAAAATAAGGCCAGGAACGATATTTATTATGCCAGCAATCAATGGCACCCACATGTACCAGCGCATGTCTTTTGATCTTAATAAATCAGCTAAGAACCCTCCTAAAAATGTTCCAAAAAATCCACCAATACCAGTTGCAGCACCAAGTACTAAACTAATTGTAACTATATCCACCTCATGTACTCTGTATAAAAATGATGGTAAAAAATTTCCTACTCCATAAGTCGTGAATGTGTGAAAACCAGCAGCAAGTGCTGAAAATAAAAATGTTTTTTTTGATAATAAATGACGGACCGTTTCCATTATAGTCGGATCATTAATAGAATAAACTGCATGATCTGAAAAATCATCAACAGCATCATTCTGACCTTTGACTGGTTCCTTTATTGTAAAGTAAACAACTAAAGAAAATAAAATACCTGGAATGCCAAGTGCATAAAAAGCCATTCGCCATCCATACTCTTTAGCAATTATCCCCCCGACTATATAGCCTAAGAATATTCCAATATAAATACCAGTTGAATAAATGGATAGTGCAGTTGCCCGCCATTTTGGAGAAAAATAATCTGATATGATTGAATGTGCCGGTGGACTACCACCTGCTTCTCCTATCCCTACTCCAATTCTAGCAAACAATAGTTGTGTGAAATTCATTACTCGACCCGAAACAACTGTCATCGCAGACCAAACAGCTAAGCTTAAAGCAACAACATTTTTGCGATTGTTTAAATCTGCATACCTAGCAATGGGAATTCCTAACACGACATAAATAGCTGCAAATGCTAATCCTGTCAATAAGCCCAATTGAGTATCAGTGAGATCGAGTTCTGCTTTTATTGGCTCCTGAAGGATAACGAGAATTTGTCGATCTATGAAGTTGAACGTATACATGATGGTAAGCATAATCAGGACATACCATTTATATCCGCCAGAAGCAGGTGTAGACATTAAATCAGTTTTATCCTCATGACATAATCATCACAAGTCATATACAATATAGAATAATCTGAATTGAATGCACAATTTGAAGTTGCTTCTCCTGAATCAATTCTTCCAAGCACTTCACCCTCTGGAGTAAACACCCAGACACCTCCTGCTGCTGTTGCAAAAATTGTCCCATTTGGATGAATTTTCATTCCATCTGGTAGTCCTTTACCTGGCTTACCTGTGACATCATAGAATACTCGCTCATTCGATATTTCTCCTCTTTCATTAATATCATAGGCATTCCAAATAGCTTTATTAGGATCAGAATTAGCTATGTAAAGTGTTTGTTCATCAGGAGATAATGCCAAACCATTTGGTCTTGACATTTCATCAGTCAATAGTGTCAAAGCCCCTTTATTACTTAATCTATACACACCCTGAAAATCAATCTCCTTTTTTGGATCTTTGTCATTTAATTCTAGACCATAAGGTGGATCTGTGAAATATAAATTGCCTTTGCTATCATATATGGCATCATTTGGACTATTAAATCTTTTGCCTTTAAACTGACCAACAATAGTAGCAAAAGAGGCCTTGGGTTTATCCAAAGATGAATCCATTCTTGCCATTCGTCGATCTCCATGTTGACACAGAACCAACCGACCTTGACCGTCTAGTATCAATCCATTCGAACCTGATTCACCTGTTCTTGGAACTGTACCAGTATACCCTGAAGGTGTGATGTAGACTTCTGCACCCGATTCTTCTGTCCACTTATAAATGGTGTTTGTTGGAATTTCAGAAAACAGTAAATAGTTACCATCCTCAATCCAAAGTGGGCCTTCTGTCCATTGATATCCTTCAGCTATTTTTTCGATGTATGCACCTGGCTTTATGACTTCGTTTATTCTGTCATCTAGTCTAATGACTTGACCTATAGCGTCGGCATTTTCATCCATTGTATTAGTTTGATTAGTTTTGGGCTGACAAGAGACAAGTAGGCAACAAATAATTAGGCTCACTTGTAAATAGAATTTCATGTGTGACATATTGGTATAGATAATTTTCTATAATCAACTTTAATAGACTATTCGTCCAAATTAAGCTTTTAACTGTATTTTCAAGGAATTATATAAATTAGAATATGAAGTTTGTAATCTACCTTTCACTGCTACTGTTCGCATTACCAAGCATTTGCCAACAATCTCTGAATGCCAAACTTGGATATTCCGAAGATGCAAAGCTACTGATCATTCATGGAGATGACATGGGTGTCGCACATGCTCAAAACGAGGCAAGTATTCTCGCAATGAAAGTGGGGATGGTCAATTCTGGAAGCATCATGATGGCTTGTCCATGGGTAGAAGAAATAGCTGCCTTTGCGCGTGAGAATAAAAAAGCTGATCTGGGATTACATCTTACCTTGACTAATGAATGGTATGATTACAATTGGGGACCAGTGGCATCCAAAGACAAGGTGTCTAGTCTGGTCAATGAAAATGGATTTTTACATCCCGATTGTCTTGTCTTCAGTCAACATGCCAAAGTGCAAGAGACTGAAATTGAACTCAGAGCGCAAATTGAGAAAGCAATTCGCATGGGAATTAATCCTACCCATTTTGACGCCCACATGGGTTGTTTAATATTCAGCTCTGCAGAGATGTTTGAAGTTTATTTGAAATTAGGAAGAGAATACAAAGTACCAGTTATGGTCTCTCGTTTATTCCTAAAAGCTGCAAGTCAAGCATTTATTGATAAAATGACAGACGAGGACATCATTATTGAAAATGCAATTACAGCCGGTCCTCCTGATTACGAAGGTGGAATGGACAATTATTATACAACTGTACTCAACGAGTTAGATTCGGGTGTGAGTGTACTACTCATACACTTGGCTTTCGACAATGCAGAAATGCAAGCAATTACCAGAGGCCAAGAATATTGGGGTGCAAGATGGCGGCAACAAGATTTTGATTTCTTTACTAGCGAAAAATGTAAACGACTGCTAAGAGAGAATGACATACATTTGATCACTTGGCGTGAGATTGGAGAAGCGATATATAAATAAGTGAGAATGCCAAAGCTAGGACAGATATTTCAATTTGTGGTTAATGCTTAATTAGTGTTACATTAAATTATTTTTCAAAATGTCATTGAAAGGATCCATTGGGTAAGTTTGATGGGTACTGATGCCAAACCAATAACACGTATCTTTTTTGGGTGGTTTGGCCCACGTGGTTTGGCAACAGCATTATTCGCATTGCTTATTGTTGGTGAGATTACTGAAGACTATTCCGAGTCTGTGTTGATGATTGCGATAAATGCAGTTTGGATCAGTGCACTATTGCACGGTATGAGTGCCGCCCCCTACTCTACTTGGTATGCAAAAAAGGTAGGTAAAGCTGATGTTTATTCCTGACGGTGCATGCGAATTAACGAGTTATTAACTTCGAGTTTAAATTATTAGGTGAGAAGATTAAGCTAGGTCCTTATTGAAATTACTAGAGTTCAAAAGATCAATCCAAAAAATATAACTTTCCCACGCGCATTCTGTTATTTTTGTACAAAGCCCTCCACCATGGAAAAAATAGCACCATATAAAGCCAGCAACAAAATACGTATTTTGACTTCCGGCTCTTTATTTGATGGTCATGATGCCGCAATTAACATTATGCGGAGAATCATTCAAAAATCTGGAGCTGAAGTCATCCATCTTGGTCACAATCGCCCTGTTCACGAAATTGTCGATGCTGCTATCCAAGAAGATGTTCAAGGCATAGCTATCACATCTTACCAGGGAGGCCACAATGAATTTTTTAAATACGCTTTTGACTTATTAAAAGAGAAAGGAGCTGGTCACATAAAATTATTTGGCGGCGGCGGCGGTACAATTCTTCCTAGTGAAATTGAAGAATTACAAGAGTATGGTATAACAAAAATATATTCGCCAGATGATGGTCGTTCTATGGGATTGCAGGGTATGATCAACCACTTATTAGAAGCATGCGATTATCCTGTAGGCGTACAACTCAATGGGCAATTAAAAAAACTAACAACGAAGGATCAACCGTCAATAGCAAGACTCATCTCCGCTGTTGAAAATTATCCTGAAGACAATGCATCTTGGGTCATTGATCTTAAAGATAAAGTCAAAGACTCTGATATTCCTGTCTTGGGTATCACTGGTACTGGCGGTGCTGGTAAATCAAGTTTGGTCGACGAACTCGTGTTGCGATATCTGAGACAATTTCCAAACAAGACGCTTGGAATTATTTCTGTTGACCCTTCAAAAAGAAAAACCGGAGGTGCCTTACTCGGTGACAGAATACGGATGAATGCCATTTCAGATTCCAGAATATTCATGCGCTCTCTGGCGACACGTCAATACAATCTCGCCTTAAACAAACACATCGGAGCAGCCATCTCCATACTTAAACATGCAGGCTTTGATCTCATTATTTTGGAAACTTCAGGCATCGGTCAATCGGATTCTGAAATTGTCGATCATGCAGATTTGTCTGTCTATGTGATGACTCCAGAGTTTGGAGCAGCTTCTCAATTAGAAAAAATTGACATGCTTGATTTTGCAGATGTCATTGCCATCAATAAATTCGATAAACGTGGCGCGCAAGATGCGTTGAGAGATGTCAAAAAACAATACTTGCGTAATCATGAGTTGTGGGAGACACCTATTGATGATTTACCTGTCTTTGGTTCGATAGCTTCTCAATTTAATGATCCTGGTCTCAATAGGTTATTTAATGCACTAATGCAAAAACTTTTCCCGTCAGAAATCAATGCCACAAATGTCGATGGTGAAAGCGAAAAACACTATATAATTCCGCCATCAAGAGTGCGATATCTTTCTGAAATTACAGAAACCATTCATCAATATGATAAAGAAACAGAATCCCAAAGTGAAATTGCGCGTGGATTATTCTCTGTAGAAAATAGTCGAGAATTAATATCGAAATTAGAAGAATCAGGCGATGCAATTATTGTGCTTGATAAAGTCCATGATGATTTATTGCAAGACTTATCTAAAGAAAGTAAGTTAATCTTGGATAATTGGGAAGAGAAAAAAAATAATTATAAAGCAGATGAATTTGTCTACCAAGTAAGAGATAAAAAAATTACTATTGAAAATTATACCACCAGCCTTTCACAAAATAAAATCCCAAAAGTAGTTTTGCCAAAATTTAAAGATTGGGGAGAAATTATTCGCTGGGTAAGACAAGAAAATGTGCCTGGCGAATTTCCATTTACGGCAGGTGTATTCCCATTTAAAAGAAAAGGAGAAGATCCGACTAGAATGTTTGCAGGTGAAGGCGGACCTGAACGTACCAATAAACGATTCCATTATTTATCTAGTGGCATGCCTGCCAAACGCTTGTCGACTGCATTCGATTCTGTGACCCTTTACGGGAATGATCCTGATCATCGCCCAGATATTTATGGTAAAGTTGGCAATTCTGGAGTCAACATCAGTTCACTTAATGACGCTAAAAAATTATATTCTGGTTTTGACCTTTGCAATCCTAAGACTTCTGTGTCGATGACCATTAATGGTCCAGCAGCAACCATCTGTGCATTTTTCATGAATGCTGCTATAGATCAACAATGCGAATTATATATAAAAGAAAATAAATTAGAACATTTGGTCGAAGTCGCTTTTAATAAACACTACGATTCAAAAGGACATACTCGACCTGCATACAATGGCGATATACCAGAAGGAAATGATGGCCTTGGATTAATGCTACTGGGTCTGACTGGTGATCAAGTTCTAGATGCACCTATTTATAATCAATTAAAAGAGAAAGCACTTAAGGCTGTTCGCGGCACAGTGCAAGCAGATATTCTAAAAGAAGATCAGGCACAGAATACTTGTATCTATTCGACTGAGTTTTCTTTGAAATTAATGGGCGACATGCAACAGTATTTTATTGATCAAGGTGTCCGTAATTTTTATTCTGTTTCTATCTCTGGCTATCACATTGCAGAAGCTGGAGCAAATCCAATTTCTCAATTAGCCTTTACCTTATCTAATGGGTTCACTTTCGTGGAATATTATTTGGCTCGAGGAATGGACATTAATGACTTCGCACCGAATTTATCTTTCTTTTTCTCAAATGGTATTGACCCTGAATATGCTGTGATCGGAAGGGTGGCTAGACGTGTTTGGGCAAAAGCAATGAAGTATAAATACAATGCTAACGAGCGATCTCAAAAGTTAAAATATCATATCCAAACGTCTGGTCGCTCGCTACACGCACAAGAAATTGATTTTAATGATATCCGTACCACTCTTCAAGCTTTGTATGCGATTTACGATAATTGTAATTCACTACATACAAATGCTTACGACGAAGCAATTACAACTCCCACTGAAGAGAGTGTCCGTAGAGCTGTAGCCATCCAGATGATCATCAACCATGAGCTTGGTCTTGCCACTAATGAAAATCCGTTGCAAGGGTCATTTATCATTGAAGAATTAACAGACTTAGTGGAAGAAGCAGTGCTTACAGAATTTGATCGAATCACTGAACGAGGGGGAGTTTTAGGAGCAATGGAAACCATGTACCAGCGAAGCAAAATCCAAGAAGAAAGTTTGTATTACGAAACATTAAAACACACAGGTGAATATAAAATAATAGGCGTTAATACATTCTTATCATCAAAAGGATCACCAACAATTCTTCCCAAAGAAGTCATTCGAGCAACAGTTGAAGAAAAGGAATTACAAATAAAAAATCTTACTGATATTCATACAGCCAAAAAAAAATTAATTCCTGAACAGATTAAAGCATTTCAACAAATAGCCACTGACAATGGAAATGTATTTGATGCTTTAATTGAGGCGACTAAACATTGTACGCTGGGTCAGGTTACGGATGCGTTGTTTGAGGTTGGGGGGCAGTATCGGAGGAGTATGTAATGAAAAGATCAAAATCAAGGATCAAGTTCAAGTTCCTATATTGTCAGAATTAAGATTTTTATGATTTTAAGATTCTAGGATTTTACATAAAACAGACTAATCGCATCCATGTTTGCATCTTGCAAATATTACTTTTGACAGATTTCGAAAACTTTAAAATCCTAACATCCTTTAATCCTATAAATCACAATTCAGACAATTTTAAGATTCTATGATTTTACATAAAACAGACTAATCGCATCCATGTTTGCATTTTGCAAATATTACTGTAGACAGATTTCGAAAACTTTAAAATCCTAACATCCTTTAATCCTGTAAATCACAATTCAGACAATTTTAAGATTCAATGATTTAACATAAAAAAAACTAATCGCATCCATGTTTGCATCTTGTAATTATTACTTTTGACAGATTTCGAAAACTTTAAAATCCTAACATCAATTAATCATAAAAATCCTAATTCAGACAATGTTAATGGATGAATTTATATTCTTGATCTCGACATTGGAACGGAGTCCTTTGCCTCAACTTGTTCTGGAATGACTTAGAATCAAAGGTGTCCATACCGCTCGATTTGTTATTCAATGCGCATATACGCAATCCCCGTATCAACCAAAGAACCTAGATAAATATGTCCATCATGTTCGGTCACACTAGTAATTTCTACAAATTCAGGATTTGAACTTTGATAATTATATTTTACTTTACCATTCTTATCTAAGCCTAAGACACAGCCATAATGTACAGGTGCAGGATGGAGTGATTTCGGTAGCTTCATAATCAATTTTTTCATAAATGGCTTAGGCATTAAATCCTCAATCGATTGTTGTCTTGGAGATACAAGCGTCAGCCAGTACGTACCCTTAGTGCCCGTTGTAATGTTATCAGGAAATCCAGGCAAATTATCATTGACAAATTCACGTGTTCCAGCCTTAGGACCTTTGAGCCAGTATTTTGATATACTAACATTGCCCGTTTCATTAATAAATACAAATGATTCATCTTCTGCCAAAGCAACGCCGTTTGCAAAATATAGCTCATCCAATAATAACTCTGTCTTTTTAGTAGCTGTGTCATAGGAGTACAATGCGCCGTGGGGTCTTCGTTCCATAATATCTTCTACAACCTCTTCGTAACCATACTTTGATGAAGCATCAGAAAAATAAATAACACCAGTTGAACTAATATCTAAATCGTCAACAAATTTCATTTCTTCGTTTTGGTAAGACTTGGTTAAAAGAGATATTTCATTGGATACTAAGTCAAGAGATAATAATCCCTTTATCCCATCTGCTATAATCAAGTCACCATTTGGATGTAGTTGAATGCCAAAAGGACGTCCTTCTGTGTTGACAACAACTTCTGTATTTTTAGATTGTAGATTGACTCGAACGATGTCACCATTCGCAGCTCCAGCATAGACAACATTTGCGGTTGTATCAAAAGCCAGATCTTCACAGCCGATGCATGTATGATCAATCAGAAAAGTTAGGTCATTTAATTTTTCATTAGAAGCAAACTCGCCAGTAAAGCCTTTATCTACTGGTGGCTCCCAAATGACGGGATCAATGGGAGATGGAAGAAGTAAAAAGACAACAAGCAATATTAAAACTGCAATTATTGAGTAGAGTATTAATTTTTTCATTAAGATGATTTTACCCAAAATAAGAAGAAGTATTTAAAATGGATTGCCGACTTTCATTTATATGAAGAATCATTTATAGTTTAGCGAATAAATTTTGATGCCAATCGAAGAAATGAAAATCGGATAGCCTATCTAAGTCCGAATAACAAGTCTATATTTAACTCCGTAAATCTTTGCATTAATATGAAGACACTAGATTTAATCTCTAAGCATTTGAAAGAGCTTTATTATGGCAATAATTGGACTGCGGTTTCATTCCCTACTGTGCTATCTGACGTCGATTGGAAAATTGCCTGTAAGGAAAGAAAAGGATTTAACTCTATTGCAACTTTAGTTAACCATATGAATTTTTATGTTATTGCAGCTATCGACGCCATTAACGGAGCAAGCAGTATCCCGCCTGATAAGGATAGTTTCATCAAACTTGATTTTCAATCAGAAACAGATTGGATTAACTTAAAACAAGACTCTTTGGATGCAGTCAATCAACTATTGGAATTATTATCAAAACAAGATGATGATATTTTACTCAAGCCATTTATTGATCCAGCTCATGGTAATTATTACAGATTCATCCAAGGCTTGATCGAGCACAGTCACTATCATCTTGGCCAAATCATGATCTTAAAAAAGCTTGATTAGTTTGTTTCTTATTTCAGGATTATTGTGAAATGTTGATTCTGGATTTATAGTACTCAATCGATATAAATCAGCAATATTAATGTCTATTGACTCTTGACATTTGAGTTGATATTTCCCAATAGTCATAGATTGATTCATCGGTTTTCCCTTTAGAATTGCTTGTGGTAATGGTATGCTCATATACTCAACAATAATAACACTGATGTCATCAACTTTAAATTCTACTGCTGGTGTCTGCTCTAGATTTGAATCCTCATCATTAAGCTGGATGTATACAAAACTACCTTTTAGCGCACTAATCTGATGATAAATAAATAAAGCAATATCGTTGGGCAACCATTGAGCTACTTCTCTGGAATAAGTCGTATACTTTGACTGGATACAATCTTCTTGTCCGACTACATTAAGCATTCGTTTTGATGGAATTTTCCAATGATGGAACTGTTCGATGATTGTAAGCATTTGAGATAAATTTTATTCTAAATATCGGCGTCATCGTGCAGTACATGTACACCTTAGAAAACAATAAGCCTCATGTGCTGATCAGCACAATTAAAGATTGTCGCAGTCTTTATAGTTAGTTAATTTCATTAAAATTAAGCATAACCAGTCCAATTAAAACATCATGCAGCGTAGACAATTCATACAAAAATCAGCCTTAATAACAGCGACTACAGCGGTACCATTCTTTAACAAAATTTCAAATTTCAACGTTGATAAACTGAGAGTGGGAGTCATCGGATGCAAAGGGATGGGATGGTCCAATACCAATTCTATCTTAAAAGTTGATGATGTTGACTTAGTTGCAATTTGTGACGTGGATCAAAATGTTGTCGATGTAAGGATGACAGAATATGCCACGAATCGAGATAATAAGGTTTCCAACTATGGTGATTACAGGCAGCTGTTAGCAGATAAAAATGTAGATGCTTTAATCATAGGGACACCCGATCATTGGCATTGTAAAATTTTCTGTGATGCATTAGAGGCAGGTAAGCATGTGTACTGCGAAAAGCCGTTGTCCAATTCTATTGAAGAAGCATATGTCATGCGAAGAGCAGCAGCCAAATATCCAAATCTTATGGTACATATAGGTCAGTGGCAGCGCAGTGGTCCGCACTATGCTGAGGCGATCGATATTGTTCGCTCGGGAGATTTGGAAATGTTAGGTTAGTTAAAACATGGGCATATCAAGGATGGATGAAGCCAATGACCAAAAAGCCAGATGGTCCAGTACCAAGTGGCGTAGATTATAAAATGTGGTTGGGTCCAGCTCCAGAAAGACCCTATAATCCTAACAGATTTCATTTCAATTTCAGATGGTATTGGGATTATGCAGGCGGTTTAATGACAGATTGGGGAGTGCACGAGATTGACATCGCATTGTTTGCCATGAATGCGGATGCTCCAAAATCTGTGATTGCATCTGGCGGAAAATTAGCTTATCCAGATGATCCGGCAGAAACGCCAGATACGCTACAAACCGTATTTGAGTACGATGACTTTAATATGCTTTGGGAGCATGCCACAGGAATTGATGGTGGCCCTTATGGACGTACAGAAGGCATTGCCTTTATCGGCAATAATGGCACCTTAGTCGTCAATCGTCAAGGATATGATGTCATCGAAGAGTCAGAAGGCAGAGGAGATAATAAAACATATAAAATGAATCTGATGGAGTCAGTCAAGCGCCCAGAAGGGGTCAATTATCTAGACTTACATACGCAGAATTTTGTGGATGCCATTCGAACAGCAGATGCTTCTATTTTGAAGACGCCCATTATTTCGGGAAGTGTTGCTGCTATAAATGCACACATGGGAAATGTTGCATTTAAAACTGGTGAAAAAATCTATTGGGATAAATCCAAAGCAAGATTCACCTCGAAAAAAGCGAATCAATTGCTCAAGCCTGAATATCAGAATGGTTGGAAGATGCCTAGCCATTAGACGACGAGATATACATATAGTTTAATACCGAATAATCCCCTTTGGATAAAATAGTAGAAATAGACTATTTTTATCATTGATGAAAATGATAACCATTCTATGTCTGTGTTCTTTTTCTCTTAGTCTCATCGGTCAAGAGGCCGAGTACACAAAAGACGATTTCTATTTGTACGGCAGCGCTATTGTAAAAGATGACACCACCATAATGTTGACAGATAATCTGCTTAGGCAAACTGGCACGATGTGGTTCAAGAATGATATTGACTTAAGACATCACTTCCTTATCGAGCTAGATGTTTTCTTTGGTTGCTCAGATGGTGGTGCTGATGGCATTACTTTTATTCTTCATCCAGAAAAGTCTATAGGTCCTACAGGTGAAGGTATGGGTATTGGTCGTCTTTTTCCCTCATTTGGAGTGGAAATGGATACCTATCAAAATTTTCATTTGTCGGATGCTCATTTTGATCATGCTGCATTCATGGCCAATGGCATATCTCATCACGCAATGGGTCTAACAGAGCCTGTGCCATTATTGCCTAGAAAAAAGAATGTTGAAAATTGCATGTATTATCCTGTAACGTTTGAATGGAGTCCAATAACTCAAATTTTCTCTTTTACATTCAATGGTCTCGAACGAATAAGAAGACAGATGGATTTAGTGTCTTTAATATTTGAGAATAATGCAAAAGTTTTTTGGGGCTTAGGTTCTGCAACAGGACAAAAGCGCAATAAGCAAATGGTCAGAATAAGAAAACTGGAATTTACTTCCACAGAAACATTGAGTGAGTATGATCAAGCGGCTTTGTTAAACGGTGAGATGTCTATTTTTCCTGAAATAGAGTTTGATTCTGGAAGTTCAGAACTCCCTGAAACAGCCAAACCGATATTGAATAAACTCATGAAATTTCAGCAACAGCATCCTCATTACACCATTATCTTAGACAGTTTCACAGACTCTTCAGGTAAAGAAAGTAGCAATTTAAAAATAAGTAAGGAACGAGCTGAGGCTATTGCAGATTACATGATCTCTAATGGATTTGACAAACGCAGTCTCCTGTATTATTGGAATGGAGAAGCCAATCCAATCGACACCAATGAAACGGAAGATGGTCGTAAAAAGAACAGACGTATCGAAGTGAGGATGAAGATTATAAGGGCATAGGATTAAATCAATGGGAAAATATTTGGTTTGATTCTCTTTTAGAAATACAATCAGTAAAAGCAATAAATTTGGCACAATTTTTTACGGAAAATTACGCCAAATTTGCGTTGTCATCCTATTATACCACCACGGTTAAACCCGTGGCTAACGTAATTTGATCCCGCTGGGATCATTCAGTTTACTAGCAGCCCACCTATCCGCCAGTTGGGAGAGCGGTTCCTTCATTTAAGATTCGCCAATGGAGAATCGCTCTGTCTTCGCCGAGATCATTCTAAGATTATTAATCTACCCCCATACCTCATACATCATACATAATACATCACACATTATACCTCATACCTCATTCATTCCAACTCATACTTGAAACCTCACTACAGAGTCTTAATGTGCTGATTATAATCTACTATACTTTGCTCTATAATTTGTTTGGCTACTGCAGCATCTTGAAAATCTTCAATAGCGACTGTTTTCTTTTCTAACTTTTTATAGTCTTCAAAAAAATTCTTAAGCTCTTTAATGAAGTGAGCATGTAATTGAGATATGTCATCAAAATGATTCACACCCATATCATTTTCAGCAACAGCAATGATCTTATCATCCATCTCTCCATTATCTACCATTCTCATTACACCAATCACCTTGGCTGAGACAATACACATTGGTACGATTGCAATTTGCGAAAGCACCAAGATGTCTAACGGATCTTTATCATCGCAATAAGTTCTAGGTATAAATCCATAATTGGCGGGATAGTACATCGATGAGTAAATGACTCTGTCCATTAATAACATGCCCGATTTTTTATCTAGCTCATACTTAGCTCTTGTATTTTTGGGGATTTCTACAATTCCATTCACGATATCTGGGGCATGACTACCAATGTCTACCTTGTGCCAAGGATTCTGCATATCTACTGCCATTCAAGTTTGTTTATAATTTCTATTGTTACAAAAAACGCCCTATCTAAAGAGGAGTGCAAAAGTATGTGAATAAATCCTTTGATGAAAATTCAAGAATTAATTTAAGTTTATTGACTATAGATGTAAGATTTCTGATTTGGCCGAATAACCAAATTCAACATAAATTAATCCAATTCTCTCACCAAAATCTCTGATGCCAATTTCCCTAAATTATTGGAAGTTAATGGGCTTGCACCTGTGATCAATTTCCTTTCTCGGCAGACACTATCACCTGATTTTAATGCTGTCAGAGTATTAAATTTTTATTCTTATATTAGATAAAAATAAGCTGCCATACTTCTTAATTGAAATTTCTAATCATGATTGTCAAAACATTTACTTTACTTTTCATATTCTTCACATATACATTTTTGGTCACGGCCCAATGTCCAACTGGAGATATTACACTCTCTTCACAAGCTGATATTGACAACTTTTCAATCAATTTCCCTGGTTGCACAAATATTCCAGCAGGTGTGAATGTGACAATAAATGAAACAAACGCTGGTGATATTACAAATTTGACGGGACTCAGTCAAGTAACATCGATAAGTGAAAATCTTGTCATTTGGAATAATGGTGCTTTAAATAATTTAAATGGTCTTCAACTAACAACTGTTGGAGGTAATTTGACAATTTGGAATAATGATGTGTTAACAAATATAGATGGACTTAGTCAGGTGGTTTCAGTTGGTCAAAACCTTGAAATTTTGGGCAATAAAATATTACCAAATTTAAATGGTCTTAGTCAAGTATCTGCTATAGGCCAAGACTTAACGATCAATGGCGCTGATGGTTTAACAGATATCCAAGGGTGTAATTCGATCTCTTCTATAAATGGAAATTTACGGATTAATAGCAACGATGTTTTACTGAATGTAGATGGTCTTGATCAAATCACAACTGTATCAGGCGAAGTTCGAATAAGGAATAATAATCTTTTATCCAATTTAAATGGACTTAATCAACTTACTTCTATTGGCAGTAATTTCCATATACGTGAAAACATATCACTATCAAATTTGGATGGCCTAAGTCAGCTAAATACCATTAACGGGTTTCTTAATATTGAATTTAATGCAATCACAGATTTAGATGGCTTTGCCCAATTGACAAACCTAGGTGGTTTTTTAATTATCGAAGACAATGACAATTTAATTAGCTTACTTGGACTCAGTCAGATCACTAATATCGGGGACTTATTATTTATATATGATAATGATGCTTTACAAAATTTGGATGGATTAGACAATCTTACTACAGTAGGAGATAGGCTAAGTATTTCAAGTAATAATACATTAACCGATGTAAATGGACTAAATCAGGTCATGTCAGTTGGTGGAGACCTTGAAGTTATTTTCAATCCTCAACTCACTGAATGTTGCACTTTTTGTCCATTACTTGCAGCAGATATGGCAGACCCAACTGTTATTGGTGGAAACATCACAATCAACAACAATCTACCCGGTTGTAACAGTGCTGCTGATATAAATGCGTGCAGTCCATGTGTCTACTGTGTGCCAGATTTAACATTGACGTCAACAGAGGTCGGCAGTCAAATTTATATTGCATCTAATTCAATCATTTCAACTGATATAATAGCAAGCGGAGAAATTGTTGAATACGATGCACAAGTTATTATCGAGCTTCAAAGTGGTTTTGAGACATTTACCAATTGTACTTTTTCAGCTATTATTGGTGGTTGTCAATAATGAATGCATTGACAGCATTACTGTTGTCCTATTTGAAATAAATGTGTCAGGAAGTTAAATGGCGTCTTCCGGGGCATTAATATTGAGACAATGTGTCGATAATTATAATATTCTGGTATGTCTTGACATATAACATCAAACGCTGGCTTCGTAATACTATGCAGTGTCGAATCTTTCAAATATTCAAAATAAGATTCTGCCTTTGAATGTTTCTTTCCATATAGAGCTATTTAGTCACTTATACACCACAATTAACTGGAAACTTTCAGATGTGTTATTTGCCTTCTTTATTAAAAAAATAATTTCTCAAGCATCCTAGATGGATTAAAACATATCGCCAACGGTTTTTTTAGCAAGAATTCTACTTTTTGGGGCTAGATAGCTCTATATTATTGAGAGTACTCTGATTCAATCCGCCTTAAGAGTTTTTGGGAAAATTTCATTGACATGTACTTAAAGGATGTTGTTTATTATGACATGTGCTGAGTTTAATGTGTTTTAAAATCGCAATTAATTACTGAATCAATTTCATTTAATCGGAGAACCATTTTGGTAAACGAATGATAATTGAACTATCCTTTTAATGTTAAGATTTTAAATTTTAGGAGAAATTTCTATCTTTATATTACCGTACTCAATTTTTTAACCGTAAAAAAAATGCATACCTCATGGAAGAGAATACATTCTTCTCAATCTGGCTTCCCCGAATTCAGATTTTCTTAATCTTCGTCTTGGTGATCCTTTTTATTTTGAATAACACATTTGGATAAAGTAACTATACAGCTTGAGTTTCTTTGATCTCCATTCCTTTAAAGAAATCAGATTCATCGCCACCAGCAACTTTAATTCCTGCTCTATTATTTCTAAGTGTTCTAGAATATAAAGACAGATCTTTATCTACCAACCATCTCCAAAGTAACTTCGTCCAGGATGTATGATAGACCAAAGTATCATAGTACTCAGGCGCAATAGCTCTTACCTTTGGGAGATTATTCCAAGGAACATAAGAGAAATCGTGATGCTCGTTGTGATACCCCACATTAAATGACAATAGATTTAGTGGTCCATAGTAACTGTACGTTTCTTGAGGTTCTGCAATTAAGTAATGCTCTTGTATCCATCTTGCACCTACCGGATGAAGTCCAACTGCAAAGAAGAAAGACAATAGGAAATAGACAATCGCAGCCCAACCAAAGAAATATACAATCGCTGCATCAAAGGCTAGTACAAATATGAGATTAACCCAAATCCATTTATTAGCAAACTTGATTTCTTTTAAACGAGGCGGTCTTAATCCTTGGAATATTGGAAAGAATAACAACCAGAGTGCTTTACCTACGAAGCCATTACCAATTAACTTCGCTTCCCAACGACTTGGTAGATCTGCATCTAAATCATAATGACCTTGAAATGCGTGATGCTTCAAATGGTATTTTCTAAACCCAGCTGATGCAGGAAATGCACCTGGCAAATCACACAAAAAGCCTGTCAGTATATTTGCTATTCTATTTTTGAAAACCATGTTATGCGTACATTCATGGATCAACACAAATAATGCATGATTGGCAAATGCACCAATACCATAAGCTGCCAATAAGATAACCCACCACGCTTGAGTACTCACAAATCCTGCGACAGCTATTTGTAAAGCAACAAGACCAATGATGAAAAAAAATGTATAGACATTTCTGCCCATCAAATCTTTTATTTCAGGATGCTTTTTGATGATTTCCTTAGTGCGCGCAATGTGCGGCTCTGCATCATGAGTATGATTATATTCTTGAACAAAAGAGCTCATAAGCTTAATTGAATGAAATGCAAAATTAGGTATTTTTTCTGTATCTGTCTGAGTAGAAACCAGCATTTACAACAATGGTTTTTGAAATCTGCCCCATTAACATTGAGTGCGATAACATTTGTTACGCATTACCCCTCTGCCATTTTGTCACTTAACTAAAAAAGAGCTTATCTTTGTTCACTTATGTACAACCAAAATCCAACACTCGAAGACGTCGCTAGGAACCACGACGAAAAAAGACAAGGTGAAGCACTCGTGTTGAATGAAACCCAAGGAGGCAAGAAATTTTATATAGAAAGTTATGGCTGCGCTATGAACTTCAGTGATTCTGAAATAGTAGCTTCTATCTTATCCAAAGAAGGTTATTCATCAACGAGAGTCATGGAAGATTCAGATCTCATACTCATCAATACGTGCTCTATTCGGGAGAAAGCAGAGTATAATGTGAGACAACGACTCCGCGAATTCGATAAAGTAAAAAAGAAGAATCCTGGAACATTAGTTGGCGTCATGGGATGTATGGCAGAAAGACTAAAAACAAAACTATTAGAACAGGAAAAATTGGTAGATATCGTTATCGGTCCAGATGCCTACAGGGATCTACCAGGACTCATCGCTACAGCCGAAGATGGTAACAAGGGTGTCAATGTATATCTATCAAGAGAAGAAACTTATGCAGACATCTCGCCATTGCGACTTGGGTCAAATGGGGTGACTGCATTCATATCGATCATGCGCGGCTGTGACAATATGTGTTCGTTTTGTGTCGTGCCTTACACTAGAGGAAGAGAAAGAAGCAGGGATGCATATTCCATTGTTGCAGAGGCTTCTGATCTTCATGAAAGAGGCTTTAGAGAAGTGACATTACTTGGACAAAATGTTGACAGCTACAAATGGGAAAGTCCTGACCAATCAGAAAAAGTAAATTTTGCTCAGTTACTAGAAAGAGTAGCCTTGATCTCGCCAGAATTGCGCATTCGATTTTCAACATCGCACCCTAAAGACATTACAGACGAAGTGCTTCACACTATGAAAGCACATGAAAACATCTGTAAATACATCCACCTTCCAGTACAATCTGGAAACAGTCGAATTCTGGAATTGATGAATCGCACCTATGATAGAGAATGGTATATGGAGCGAGTGAATAAGATATATGAAATTATGCCAGAATGCGCTATCTCAGCGGATATCATTACAGGTTTTTGTACAGAAACGGAAGAAGAACACCAAGATACCTTGAGCATCATTGAATTTGCAAAATATACTTACTCGTACACATTCTCCTATTCTGAAAGACCTGGAACGTCTGCTGCTAAAAAATATGATGATGATATTCCACTTGACGTCAAAAAACGGCGACTTGCAGATGTCATAAAAGTACAGCGGAGAATATCTGCAGAACACAATCAACAAGACCTTGGCAAAACCTTTAAAGTATTGATCGAAGGAGATTCCAAAAAATCAGATCTTCATTTTAAGGGAAGAAACAGTCAAAATAAAATGATCGTATTCCCTAAACAAGATGGATTAGGTCCAGGGGATTATACTTACGTAAACGTAAATGACATCACTAGTGCAACATTAATCGGAGAGATAATCAAAATATGAACCCAACTTTACAAGGCATAAAACGGCGTTTTGGTATCATCGGAAATGCAGATAAACTCAATAGAGCATTGAGTACTGCAATGCGTGTATCTGGTACGGATCTCTCTGTTATGATCAGTGGTGAAAGTGGTGTGGGTAAAGAGGTATTCTCGAAGATTATTCACCAAATGAGTCCGCGCAAGCACAATCAATTTATAGCCATAAATACAGGAGCAATACCTGAAGGGACCATAAACTCTGAATTATTTGGTCATGAAAAAGGGGCATTCACAGGGGCATCAAGCGAACGTAAAGGATACTTCGAAACAGCTAACGGCGGCACTGTTTTTCTAGATGAAATCGGCGAAATGCCTTTGGATACTCAAGCATTCTTACTGCGTATTTTAGAATCTGGAGAATATATGAAAGTGGGTTCTTCAAAAGTACTCAAAACTGATGTGCGCATTATCGCCGCTACCAACATCAGTCTGGAAGAACAAATCAAGAAAGGTAAATTCAGAGAAGATTTATATTATAGACTTAATACTGTCCCAATATTTGTACCGTCTTTAAAAGAACGACGAGAAGATATTTATCCACTTTACAGAAGATTTGCGATTGATTTTGCTGAGAAGTACAGTACAGAAATCATAGAACTAGATGAAAAAGCGCGTCTATTGTTTGAAAATTATACATGGCCAGGAAACGTAAGAGAATTAAAAAATATAGTAGAACAGTTGTCTATCTTAACTGATGAACAGATCATTACTGCTGAGCAGTTGTTGGATTTAGTACCTCAAATTACTCAACGAAATCTACCAAGCTTGAGAAAAGGAGCGACTAATGAAGATATACCTCAAGAAAGAGAAATACTCTATCAACTGCTCTTTGACATGAAAAAAGACTTGAACGATCTTAAGTCTCTTGTCTTCGAGTTGGTCAAATCCAATGATCTGCGCATGCCAGATATGAGTAGGCTGAATAGTATAGCAACAGCCCCTACTGCTTCAGATCTCGTTTACGATTCTTATGCTGCACCCACATTTGATAGAGAAGAGACAAGTCATTCAAGACCTGTCATTATTAATAAGGAGCAAGATTTTCAAAGTTCAGAAATTGTAGAAGAAAATCTCTCCCTTGAGGAAATGGAGAAGGAAATGATTGTCAAAGCGCTAAAAAAGTACAGAGGTCGGCGCAAAGATGCAGCTGTAGAATTAGGCATCTCTGAACGGACATTATATAGAAAGATAAAAGAATACGAATTGTGATAAAGTACCTATCATTTGCTTTGATCAGTGTCTGGTTATCGTCATGTTACAGTTTTAAGGGGATTAGTATACCCCCAGACATCAATACATTTTATGTTGAAAATTTTCAGAATAGAGCATCTAATTCACCAGCAGGTTTAGAAATAGAATTTAGGGATGAATTGGTAAATAAAGTGAATTCAGGTTCAAAACTGAATTTAGAGGAGACTAATCCTGATATTGAATTCAGAGGAGATATTTCTCGCTTTGCTGTCGAAGCTGTTGCACCTCAGCGAAATGATGACGTCGCTACAACTGCTTTCAATCGATTAACCATTGCTGTGAGAGTAAATTATATCAACAATGCAAACAAAGAGGAAGATTGGGAACAGTCATTTTCGTTTTTTGCAGACTTTGAGAGTACTACTGACCTCAGTAATGTACAAGATGATCTAATAGATATTATCTTTACTCAGATTCTAGAAGATATTTTTAACAAAGCCTTCACAAACTGGTAATTGACTTTAACTGACGTTACATCTGTTTTAAAAAATCCTTCCTCTATTGATTCGTTTTCACTGGAAGAAATAACTGCATTGGCGATACAGCATCCCAACATCCCACAGGTGAGAGCCGTTTTGCTACAAAAAAGGATGCATGCTGAAGAAGAATTTCCAGTGGATTTTGTAGATACAAATTATTATTACGCAGATAATCAACATTTTATCAATGATGTTTTTCAAATTCAACTTGATGATGAAAAGGCGGATCAAGAAAAAAATCAGGACGCAATAACATCTAGCAAGCAACTGCCTGTTACAGAATCTGCTAGTGATATCAAATTAAAAAGTGAAGATCAACAAGCAAATAAAAGTAAAGAAAATCACCTTGAAGCAGATGTATCGGTAGACACTACAAATCAAACTGGCTCAGGTCATCATTTATATGCCCGCATCGAAGCATCACCATACGCCAATTGGCTGTTAAGCCTAAAACAAACAAAACAGGCAACATCAAGTACTGGTATCCAATCAAGTACAGTCAAGGAAGAATTAGTAAAAGACCTAGAGCAAGTTGACTCCGATTCATCTGTTAAAGATAAAACAGGGTCAGATTCAGCTATAAAAGAGACCTTAAAAGAAGAGTCCAATCGACAGTTAGCAGATAATAGCTCAACATTAAATGAAGAAATTGCCTCAGAGAGCCTCGCAGAATTACTGGCGAAACAGGGTCATCAAAAGAAAGCAATTACCATGTATGAAAAGCTTAGTTTGATATTTCCAGAAAAAAGCGCTTATTTTGCAATTCAGATCAAGAAAATTAATAGAAAATGATTACTCTTCTTACTATAATTACAGCAATCGTTTGTATTCTACTCATGGCGATAGTTCTTATCCAGAACCCTAAAGGAGGTGGAGTTGACTCTACTTTTGGAGGAGCTGGTGCTAATCAAATGTTTGGTGCGGCTAAATCAACTGATTTGGTTGATAAAATCACTTGGGGACTAGCAGCTACACTATTTGTGCTTTGTATAATCACTGCTATTTTAGTTGGTGGTGATTCAGTAGGTGGAGGAGCTCCATTAAAGTCTGGTCCAGGTTTCTTGTTCTGGTAGACTACAATTTAATCAAATCAGCATTGTTTAAGTTTTTATACGATTCAAATATCCCCTGTGTCCAATATTATTTGGTAATAATCAACATTATCCATTGAATACGAGTGTATAAGTTGTCTAAAGATGTAACAACTATACATTTTGTTAACAATTGTCCCTTATTTCCTTAGTTTTGCACTTCATTTTGAAACAACGGTGTCAAAATGGCACTATCACTGAAAATAATTCAGTCAAGAGTCTAAAAAACAGCTATAAAATGTAAAAATGTCAGAATCTAGCCATTGGCACAGACTATGATATACATACTTCGTAATTATTTATTGTCACTAAACAAAAATTGTAGTACAGATATGAAATTGAAGCCTATAAACGACAGAGTAGTAGTTCAACCTGCTGCGGCTGACGAAAAAACTTCAGGAGGAATTATCATCCCCGATACTGCTAAGGAAAAACCACAACGTGGTAAGGTCGTAGCAGTAGGTCCAGGTAAGGACGATATCAAAATGACTGTCAAAAAAGGCGATGTTGTCCTTTACGGAAAATACGCTGGTCAAGAACTTCAGTATGAAGGTAAAGACTTACTGATCATGAGAGAAGATGATATTCTCGTAATTCTTGGTTAAGCTATTTAACCAACTCACTTTTATTATTTAACCCGATATTTAAAACTAAAAAAAAGATGGCTAAACAGATAAGCTTTGATTCTGATGCAAGAGCGAAACTAAAATCAGGAATTGATGCTCTTGCCAACGCTGTAAAAGTAACTTTAGGGCCTAAAGGTCGTAATGTTGTTATACAAAAAAGCTTTGGTGCACCGATTGTTACTAAAGATGGTGTTACCGTTGCAAAAGAAATCGAATTAGAAGATCCAGTAGAAAACATGGGCGCTCAGCTTGTGAAAGAAGTTGCCTCTAAAACAGCAGATCAAGCTGGTGATGGTACGACTACTGCAACTGTCCTTGCTCAATCAATGGTTACTGCTGGTATGAAGTATGTCGCTGCTGGTGCAAATCCAATGGATCTGAAAAGAGGCATTGACAAAGCAGTGCAGACTGTTGTCGGTTCCCTTAAAAAAAGCAGTACTGTTGTTGGAAACGATTTCAGTAAAATAGAGCAAGTTGCTTCTATCTCTGCTAACAATGATTTCGAAATTGGTGGACTTATTGCTGATGCAATGAAAAGAGTGACCAAAGATGGTGTCATCACTGTTGAGGAAGCAAAAGGTACTGATACCTACGTTGATGAAGTCATGGGTATGCAATTTGACAGAGGATATCTATCTCCATATTTCGTGACTAATACAGAAGACATGAAAGCAGAGTATGAAAATCCTTTGATCTTGATACATGACAAAAAGATTTCTAATACAGCGGATTTAATTCCAATTTTAGAAAAAGCATCTCAAGCAGGAAGACCATTATTACTAATTTCTGAAGATGTAGAATCTCAGGCTCTTGGACTATTGGTGGTTAATAGATTGAGAGGTGGATTAAAAGTAGTTGCTGTAAAAGCACCAGGTTTCGGTGACAGAAGAAAAGCAATGCTTGAGGACATAGCAACCTTAACAGGTGCTACAGTTATCTCTGAAGAGAAAGGCTACAAGCTTGACAACACAGAGCTTGAGCATTTAGGAAGTGCTGAGAAAATCACTGTAGACAAAGACAATACAACAATCGTCAACGGAAGCGGTAAGAAAAAAGATATCCAAGGTAGAATCAACCAAATCAAACAACAGATCGAAACCACAACTTCTGACTACGACAGAGAGAAGTTACAGGAAAGATTAGCGAAGTTGTCTGGGGGTGTGGCTGTACTTTATGTAGGTGCTGCTACTGAGGTTGAAATGAAGGAGAAGAAAGACAGAGTTGATGATGCTTTACATGCAACGAGAGCTGCTGTAGAAGAAGGTATCGTCACTGGTGGTGGTGTTGCACTTGTGCGTGCTATTCCAAAACTAGAGAAGCTAGAAGGAGCAAACGAAGATGAGAACATGGGTATCAAGATCGTTAAAAAAGCATTAGAAGCACCATTAAGAGGTATCTCAGACAATGCAGGTGTTGATGGTTCTGTTGTGTTACAAAACGTATTGAAATCTAAAGGATCTCAAGGTTATAATGCTAGAACAGACGTATATGAAGACTTGAGAAAAGCTGGTGTTATCGATCCGACTAAAGTAACAAGAATTGCGATTGAAAATGCAGGTTCTATTGCAGGAATGGTGTTGACAACTGAATGTGTTGTTAATGACAAGCCAGAAGAAGCAGGTGGACACGGGCACCCAATGCCAGGAGGTGGCGGAATGCCAGGAATGATGTAATCAATTTTTGATTCTCGAATAGATAAGAAAACCGATGTGTCTTGACGCATCGGTTTTTTTTGTATGTTGGTTTTATGGACATAGCCAATTCAATAGATGCAATATTTGATGAAGAACACTTTAGAACTCAAGGTCACCAACTTGTTGACATCCTAGCTGACTATTTAAAGAAAGCGAAAGCTGGAAAGATTGACACCATCAATTATAATGACCCGGATCAATTACTTTCTGAATGGACAGCTAAATTAAATACCACCTCAAGCTTCTCTCAATTGGTGCATCAAGTATTGGATGACTCCATCCATCTTCATAATCCCAAGTATATTGGTCATCAAGTAGCTGTACCAGCGCCCATGTCCAGTCTAGTTGACATGCTTGTCTCCCTATTAAATAATGGTGTGGGCGTCTACGAAATGGGATCAGCGGGGACCATTGTAGAAAAAATTCTTATCGATAGATTCAGTAAGAAATTTGGTTATTCAGATGGTGGTGGTTTTTTCACATCAGGTGGTACGCTTGCTAATCTTACAGTACTTCTAGCAGCACGACAATTAAAAGCACCAGGTAATGTTTGGGAAGAAGGAAGTAAGCAACAATTGGCACTTCTTGTATCAGACCAAGCTCATTATTGTGTCGACAGGGCAGTACGTGTCATGGGTTGGGGTGATGAAGGAATAATAAAAATCCCTGTAGATGATGAATATAGAATGCGCACAGATCTGATACCACAATATATAGAGGAAGCCAAATCCAAAGGCACACAAGTCATCGCGATTGTTGGCTCTGCCCCATCAACATCTACTGGCAAATACGACGATTTGAATGAGATCGCTAAACATGCGCAAGTGTATGACTTATGGTTTCATGTCGATGGTGCTCACGGTGGTCCAGTTGTATACTCCCCTACTTATGCACATCTCATGGAAGGTGTTGAAAAAGCAGATTCGATCATATTCGACACACATAAAATGATGTTGACATCTGCTCTTGCAACTGCTGTTTTATTCAAAAAATCAGAGACAAGTTACAGCAGCTTTCAAATAAAAGCAGAGTATCTCTGGGAGAAAAGTCAGGAGGCCAAATGGCACAACCTTGCAAAGCGAACATTTGAATGCACCAAGCAGATGTTTGCTTTGCGAATTTACTTTCTGTTTCAGCTTTATGGAGAGTCAATCATTAACGAGCATTTTACCAAAACATTCACACTAGCCAGGACATTTGCAAATAAAATTGAGGCGACCAAATCATTTGATCTTGCCGTTTATCCTGATTCTAACATCGTTTGTTTTAGATGGAATAATCAACAGATAAACACACATGACAGAAACACATGCAATCAATTTATCAGGCAGCAGTTATTGGAAGAAGGGACATTCTACATTGTTCAAACCAAATTAAATAATCACACTTGGTTGCGGATATCTATCATGAATCCTTTGACTAGCATCAATGACTTAGAATTATTGATTAGTGCTATTGAATCATTAGGAGAATCATATAGACCAGAACAATTGATTACGGATTAAGAAAGATGTCACTAATTAAGATTTAGTAAAAAAAGAAAAAAAGCTTGTCGACACTATTGCCGACAAGCTCACTTCCTACATCAAGATAGTCAGATAAAATTCTGACTATTTAATTATTTTCAAAATTCAACAGTTCTTTATCAAGCTTGATGCCTTAACTATGTGAGTACCATCAGTGCTCTATAAATATCCTGCATACAAGCATGTCATTATCTTTCATTTCAAGAGTTATTAACTTATTGACAGGATAGAAAGCCGTTTGGAAGTTGTTTCTGCCCTGATTAATTTAAATCTACGACTTTTTTAAAAAATATCATATCCCCTTTTTTAGTGATTCTGTGTAAAGATGTTTTACCATATTAAAATGTAACCCTTACTTTAGATTTATTTTTTATCATAAATATTTGACACTTAACTATGCACAAGCTGATTCAATCAATACTATCTATCACTATTGTATTATTTTTTAGTTGCAAATCGACACATCAGTTTGTCGCACCTCTATATTCAGAAGAAGAAAGTGTCGACTATCAGAGTCTAGCTAACTGGGCTGCTCATCCAAACAAACTTGATGAATCAGATAGTATACCTGGTAAAAAAGGAAAAGCAAATCAAGTCGATCCCAAGGTTGATGTCTTTTTTATCCATCCCACAACATTTACCAAAATAGACGAAAAAGAAAGCTGGAATGCTAGTCTGGCAGATGAAAAGCTCAATAAGAAGACTGATGAGACCACCATTAAATATCAGGCAAGTATATTCAATGAGGCTGGTAAAGTCTACGCACCTCGATATCGTCAGGCGCAACTCAGAGCGTATTATAGTCAAGACAAAGTAAATACGGATAAGGCCTTTGAAATTGCTTACTCAGATGTAGAAGCTGCATTTTTATATTATATAAAAAACTGGAATGGTGGCCGTCCTTTTATTATTGCTTCTCATAGTCAAGGTACCACTCATGCTATTCCTCTCATTAAAAACCATATAGAAGGTACTGATCTTGAGCAAAAATTAATTGCAGCTTATATTGTTGGAATGGTTGTAAAAGAAAATGAATTCAATAACTTGAAGCCATGCGAGAGTCCCGATCAAACCAACTGTTTTATTTCGTGGCGCACCTTTAGATTTGATCATACGCCTACTCCATTTGTTGGAGATCACATTGTCAATACAAATCCTCTTACATGGAAACTGGATGGTGCATACGCAGAAAAATCCTTGAATAAAGGAGCTGTTCTACGCAAGTTCGACAAAGTATTTACCCAAAGAGTTGATGCACAAGCGGTCAATGGCATGCTATGGGCACATAGACCAAAAGTGCCTTTCAGTTTTTTACTGACAACGAAGAACTATCACATCGCTGATTTTAATTTCTATTATATGAATATTAAAGAAAACGCAAAGCTAAGAGTAGACAATTACTTGAATAACTAATAGACTTTCTGTTTACGTATTATTTAAGCTTTTATCAAATTTAAGTAGGAAAATGCTCTCAATAGAACATCACATTCTAACAATTGAGATGAGTTCGATAATGAACAGATATAAACGATTGACTTATAGTAATTAAAATATTAAGAAAAATCATCATATAATAACAACATCCAATTAACTTTCTCGCAATTTTAATTCATGCTTGGCACTAATGGGAATCAAGAAAATATTTTTCAAGAAATGTCATGTTAAAGTAAAGGATCATTCTTTGAAATACAAATAGCATTCCTATATTTGTACCATCCCGAGTTCTACTGATTTAAATCAGCGGTTCCAGAACATATCCTTTTTCTAAGCAAGGCAAGTCGAATCTTTGAATGTTTTTTTTTAACCAACCGCTTTTTTGATATGTGTAGGAGTATACCCGCAGTAATAGCTATTTGCCTTTATTCTGTTCTGTCTTTCTGTAGTTCTATTATCCCTTATAATAATTTACCACACCTCTCTACTTCCAGTGACCTTATAGTCATTGCCAAAGCCTCGTCTGAACAGACTTATAATCAAGATGGAGTAACTTCTTTCTATAGAAATTTCCAAATTCATGACTACATAAAAGGTCAAATTCCAGTAGGTCAAGACATCAATATTGTATCGAGGAAGAAAGTTGTTGGAGAATACACGAACAACATACATGGTGAGTTTGATTTTCATACAGGAGACACATACCTACTGTTTTTACAAGAACAACCAGATGGTAGCTATTACCCTATTTGTTTATCCTATTATGTTTTTCAAGAAATCCAGAAAAAAGGTCAATCGTATTTAGTCCCTGCATATGAGGAGAATTCATTACAAATATTAAAGAAAAATAAAGAACAAATCCTTACTGTATACAACAAAGACCTATTTGTACAAGAATTGAAAGCGTATTCTGAAACCCAATCAGAAATTGATTTTTCTAAAATCGTAGCAGATCAAGAAAACCAAACGCTTACTCAGGCAATCAAGAAAGCAGCTCCAGCACATTGTAGTTACCTCAGAACAAATAACGGGCTTCGTTTTCATGTAGAAAATTTAGCAACTCAAGTTTTACCAGTTTACTATCAAAACGGTCAAGACGAATGTGCATCAGTAAATGCAGAAATGCAATCAGCTGTGCAACACATGAATGCTAACTATGATGGCATTTCTATCCAAATGGCAGGAAGCACATCAGCTTATAATCCTAATTGTGTTGGAGGAAATGCATATACTATTTCCCATTTTGGTGGCAACTATGATTTATTCATGGATCAACAATTAGGAACCTCTAGAGCTGTACTCGTACAATTCGGAGATCCGTGTAATGAGATTCCAGCACTAAATAATTGTTCGGGAACGGTTGCTTTTGGCGGTTCTTGGGTAATAGGATCACACGATGAGAATGGAGAGTCATTCAATACCGCTGTGAATGGGTATGTCGTCATCAATGACGGAATGGGTAGTTGTAATTGTGGAGATGTCACTCCTGGTTCACCTGTATCTGACTTTGCAGCTGTCATTGCTCATGAACTGAGTCACACTATAGGTCTCAATCATATACCAAGTGGATTTGGCTCCGCAAATATGAACCCGATAAGCGGATCCCAAATCACCAATTTGGATATCCAATGTATGGATGATTTATATCCAGCTAGTACAACAACCCAACCAGCTGAAGAGCCAAATGAGCCTGCTAGTAGCCCTGATTTGGTATCCATCAATTGTGGTGTGATGTCGCAAAATGGTACGATGGTTTCATATAGTGGTCTAAGGGTTAGAAATAGTGGTACTGGCGTAAGCCAAGCCACACGCATTGCTTATTATTTATCTACGGACAATACGATAACTAGCAATGACAGATTAGTAGGGACGGCGTCATTACCTGCTCTAGCTGTAGGTGCAAATACTGCAATAAATAATACATTTTCAATAGCAGGTATCCCCGATGGTAATTATACGATAGGTGTCATCATCGACGACACGAATCAAGTTAACGAATCAAACGAAAATAACAACAGTTGCTTTATTCAAAACCCCAGCGTTGTCATATCAACAGCTCCTCCTGGTCAGCCAGATCTCGCATTCAATATATGTGGAAGGGTTTCTCTTCAGAACAATACAATCGCGATAAATAATCTTCGTGTAGAAAATACTGGAAATGCAGCTGCGACAGGAACTATACGCATACAATATTATGCATCATTGGACAATCAAATTACAGCCAGTGATCACATACTGAGTAGCCAAACAATCAACGGACTTGCTGTTGATGCAGTCGAAACAATAAATACAACAATGGCAATTCCTGATTTGCCAGATGGCAATTATGTTATAGGTATCCTCCTAGATAGTAATAACGCAGTCACTGAATCTGATGAATCAAACAACAGTTGTTTTGATAATAACCCAAGACTTATTATTGAAACAGAAGTCCCTCTTCCTGATTTGAATATCAATTGTGGCACGCTAAATGTTTCTGGCAATACTGCTAGTTTGACTAATGCTATTATTCGAAATATCGGATCAACAATTTCGCCAGCTGGAATTCAAGCCAACATCAGTCTATTAAAAAATGGAAATCGGACCAATATTTTGACGAGATCCCTGCCAGCAATGGTTGTCAATGGTTCATATAGTTTAAGTCATAATTTTAATATCTCGAATCTCACGGAAGGGTCATATAACGTGATTTTGACTATAGATGGTGCTGAAATCTTAGAAGAAGAAAATGAAACCAACAACAGCTGCACCATTTCGAATCCTGCAATTGTCATAGAAGCTGAAGAAGAATTATTTCCTGACTTAGACATTACTGCTTGTGGACAAGTAAGTCAATCTGGAAACGAGCTGGTCATCAACAATGCTGTTGTAAAAAACATAGGTACTGGATCAACTAGCGCACAATTTTTCCTTGGTTATTATTTATCAAAGAACAATCAGATTAATACAAATGACGTCTACTTAGGATTTGATTTTATCAATACGCTAAATGCTGGAAGTCAAACTGCTGAGTCTGCGACATTTAATTTAGACAGTTATGATTTAGAAGAAGGTGAATACTTTGTTGGATTAATCGCAGATTTTAATTCAAGAGTTACTGAATCAAATGAAGCAAATAATACTTGTAGAAAAGTAAACCCAAAAATTATCATTGGGTCCGAACCAGAAGAACCAGAGCAAGAGTTAATTACGGATCTATCAGTCACTTGTGGTACAGTATCTCAATCAATAAACAGCATTACTTTATCAAATGCCTTTGTAACAAATAGTGGAAATCAAGCAGTAACTGACGGCTTTTTCGTAGGACTTTATTTGTCAGAAGATCAAAACGTAACCACCGACGATCATTTGATAGAGCTAGGTCAAGAATATATCTCAAGTTTAGGTGTAGGTAATCGCGAACCATTCAACGGAAATTTCAGTCTCAACGGAATCCCTCCAGGAGACTATTATTTTGGAATTGTTGTAGACAATACATCAGACATAGCTGAAAATAATGAGAATAATAACGTGTGTGTCATAAATTCAAGTCAAATCACGATTGGAGCGCCAACGAGTGATTCTGCCGATTTAATGTCTACTTGTACTCAAGCGATTGTACAAAATAATCAAGTCAGCATTAATGATATGACTGTTCAGAATGAAGGACAGGATGGAAGTGGTTCTTACTCTTTTGTTGGATTCTATATTTCTGCAGATCAAGAAATCTCAATTGACGATCATTATCTAGGTTACGATTATGTCTCCAGCTTAGATGAAGGCGATTCCAGTAATGAATCTGAAACATTTGACATCAGTGATTTACCTTTACCAGATGGTAATTATTTTTTAGGTGCCATTGCTGACTTTACTGATCGAATCAACGAATCAAATGAATCAAATAATGCTTGCTTATTTTCTGGAGTCAGAATAGAATTGGGTGGAGATGGACAAACAGGCGGTGGTTCTTCAGCTCCTTTATCTGATGATTGTGAGACGCTGTCATTAACTACTTTTGAAAATGGTCAAATAGCTCCTTGGGTAGATGGAGGAGCACATGCCTTTATAAACTCAGGTGAGACTTATGCATCTACAGGTCAGCGTTCATTAGCACTAAGGGGGGATCTTGGACAACAATCTTCCATCTATTTACGCGAATGGATCAACGCAAATTCATCTATGTCATACAGACTTAGCTTTAATGTTTTGACATACCTTGTAGAGAGAGGAGATAATTTAATCGTAGAAATTAATAAAGGTAATGGATATACAGAACTGGAAAAATTAGAAGCAAATGTTGATTTTGATCCATCAGTGAATCATGCTGTAATCATAGACTTCACTTCTAATAATCGATTTAAATTAAGAATACGATCTAATACCAGTCACACCTATGAATACATGTTTGTTGATGATATTAAAATTCAAGCATGTGCAACGACTAATTTTGCAACAGTAAGTGCTCAGGCTAAAATAATAAGTGCTCAAGCTTCACTTGAAGTCACTCAACAGGTTAGTAATTTAGAAGTTAAGTTATCTCCAAATCCAATAACACTTCATAACACATTAAAGATCGAAATTGAAAATGACTACTCCGTTGGTCGTGTGAATATTTATGATTCAGCAGGAGCATTGAAACAGAGTAATCAATTAAATGGTGTTGAAACGAATATTCCAATCGATAACTTGACCATTGGACTCTACTATGTTTCTATACTAACCGATGACCAGCAAAAGACTCAAAAATTAATTATTGTAGACTAGACTGTTAAAGACCTATTTCTGGCTTTTACCGACCAGGTTTCATTCCACTTTTGATCTTCGATGACAAAGGCCTTTTCATAGAGATTTACAGTAGGACATACATGATATGGAATGCCATAAAAGCAATCTCCCACTTGAATCTCGTTCCAGTTAACCACCTCTAAAACGCCGTGTTCTTCGCTCTGGCTTTTTAAGGTGTAATTTTCTAAATTTAAAAATCTGACTCGGTTGTGGATAGGGTTTTCTGAAGCAATTGCCTTGTGTCCTAAATCTACTGTTACAATACCTTTTGCAGGTTTAGAGATAACTCTAGTGAAAACAAGAGCAGCAAAATCATATGACTGTTCTTTACATTTTTCAGCGTAACCCCAATCCCATAAAACTGTTGTACCTGGACTCACTAATCTGTCAGCGAACTGATTATGAACACTAAAAGCCGGCGAACCACCAGCGATCACAATCGGGGTTGGCAATCCAGAACATTCAATATCACTTATCAAGTTTTCTACTGCTTTGTAAGAATTCAAAATAGAATCTTTGCGCTCATCCACATCGGGCTGTCTCAAGTGACCATCATACACATGTAAGCCTTTACATGCTAATGAAGGCGTGCGATACAGTGATTGATAAAACAATAGCGCTTGATCATCTAAGCGTAGGCCACTTCTATTCATACCGTTATTAATGTCTAGGAAAACAGAAATGATTAAGTCATTAGCTGCTGCTTCATCAGATATTTTTTCAATGATTCTTTTATCATCAACTATTACTACAAATTCAGTATTTCGATAGGTCTTGCATAATGTAATAAATCGTTGGATTTTGGGGCCAACAGGTTGATGAGCGAGTACAACAAATTTCATCCCAGCAATAGCTGCCAATTCTGCTTCCGCTATAGTGGCAGTTTTTACTTTATTAATGCCTCTTTCTCTCATTAACAAGATGACCTCTTCCATCTTATTTGTTTTCACATGCGGAATCAGCAAATTGACATGCAATGCAGAATCTATCATATTGTCAAGATTAGAAATTAAGTTCTCTTTGTAAATCAATAAGGAAGGAGAATCTAACTCATCTTCATTTGTAACAGTATACCAATTCATAATGATGAAGATAGTCAGAATGAATCAACTATCTTTGCACTAAATAATGAGGTATTGAAGAAATTAGAAGCTTTTGGAGGTAAAGGGAAACAATTACATTTCGCACATGCAAATGCATATCCAGTAAATACTTACAGACATTTTTTAGATCTGTTTAAAGATCGATTTGAAGTATATGGGATGCATCAAAGACCATGTTGGCCTGGAAGTGACGAAAATGATTTTGTTAAATGGGAACAATTGGCCGCTGATATGATAGAGGTGTTTGAAGAACACAACATGAAATCAGTCATCGGTATGGGACATTCTATGGGTGGCGTAGCAACCTTGTATGCAGCAAATAAACGACCAGATTTATTTTCTGCTATTGTACTGATTGATCCAGTGATCATGGATAAAGACATGTTGAAGATGTTGTCACAAATGCCATTCGAAATACAAGTCGCTAATAACCCAATGGCACAAATAGCCATGAAGCGTCGCAACACATGGGAGACTAAAGAAGAAGCGCTTAGCTATTTCGAAAGCAAACGGTTCTTTCAGGCATTTACTAGTGAAGCTAAAAAACACTTTATTGCGCATGGATTATCATCAATTGATGGCCATTTGACTCTAAGTTATCCAAGAGAATGGGAGGCAAGAGTATATTCTATGGTACCAGATGTATGGGAAGAATTAGCAAAAATCGATTGCCCTGCTCTTATTGTTAAAGCTGAAAATTCTGATGTTATTCGTACAGAAAAACATTGGAATATGATTAAAGAAGTAGCGAGAAATGCAAACTGCGTTGAATTGCCAGATAGTGGACATTTGATTCCTCAAGAAAAACCAAAGGAGCTTATGCAGGTGATTACAAATTTTTTAGAAAATGTACATGATGGAAGAAAATAGACATCCTGCAATGGAAGGGCTATTTCTACTTCTAGAAATAGTTTTATTTCTTGTTTTACTGTTGGGCTCACTAGGTGGATATTTTCTTTGTATACACGATTTAATCTTTGATACAGACATGTTAGCAGTCGACATGGAAGCTTTGATAGTAGATCAACCCATTCAATTGCTGCTCATTAACTATATACCAACAACACTTATACTCCTAGTTATTGTACTCCTGGTACACGTCATTATTTTTAAACGGCATGAATTCAGATTGGGATTTAGAAAAAAAGGGATAGTCTATGAGTTTTGTATAGGCATCGTAATGGCATCAATTTTAATCATTAGTGGATTCCTTTTGATGTGGGCTTCTGATCAAATTGATGTTATTGGTTTCGATTGGAAATGGAAATTAATTCTAGGTTTTCTTTTGCTTTTTACCGTTCAAAGTTTTCAAGAAGAAGTGATATTCAGGTCTTACTTGATTCCTACTATAGAAAATAGGATTGGAACATGGGCAGCATTGATTATTTCATCCATCGCTTTTATGGCACTACATTTAAGTAATGCTGGTATTAGTATCATTGGCTGTATAGATTTGGTGGTCGGTGGATTTGTGATGGGTATGTTGTTTATTATTTACAGAAATATATGGGCGCCTACGGGTTTTCACATGGCTTGGAATTATATACAAAGCACCCTCTTAGGTTTTGAAGTTAGTGGAGTTAAGACCTATAGTTGGTTTAAGTTGAGAGAAAAAGGATCGGACTTTTTTACAGGAGGTGAATTCGGATACGAAGGTTCTATATTTTCTGTATTATTTTTATTGCTCTGCATCGTATTCTTATGGAAAAGATATCCAGATTTTACAACTAATTTCATCCCTTTTAAAAAAGAAAATGTTGAATTATTAACAATAGAAGAATCATGAAAAAACAAACGGTCATCTTTGATTTAGGAGGAGTTTTGGTTGATTGGAATCCTAGATATTTGTACAGAAAAATACTTGACTCTGAAGCTGAGATCGATTTTTTTTTAACACACATTGCCACCTCAGATTGGAATGAGGCTCAAGATGCTGGTAGGTCATTAGTTGACGGCACGAATATATTATTGGAGAAACATCCTGACCCTAAATGGAAAGAACCAATACTTGCCTTTTATAACCGTTGGCCAGAAATGTTGGGAGGAGCTATTATGGGTACTGTCAATATACTCAAAAGATGTGTTGATGATCCAAACTTAAGCGTGTACGCATTGACCAATTGGTCTGCCGAAACTTGGCCTATTGCTTTAAAGGAATTTGATTTTTTATATTGGTTTGAAGGGGTATTGGTATCAGGAGAAGAAGGTATGCGAAAACCCGCACCAGAATTTTATCAACTCATGATGGATAGATACTCAATAGATAAAAGCGCCGCAATCTTTATAGATGACAATCAACGAAATGTGGATGCATCTAATGCTTTCGGCTTAACAGCCGTCCTGTTTAAGGATGCATCTCAATTAGACAAAGACCTTCAAGATTTGAATATTCTTGATCAGGGATAAGACAAAAAAAGAGCCATTATTCTTGCGAATAATGGCTCAAGGATATCCTTCTTATATCATTTACATCAATTTCATTGTCTGACGAATCATCCAATTCTTTTCTGTATAGGCTGATATTAGCGACCACCCAACTGTATCATTGCTGATACAAAATCCAACAAAGTATCTATTGGACCGCCTTCCATTTGTACAATTGCTTGTCTTCTTGGTCAGCTGTGCTTCAGAAAATTTCTTCTCTTCAGCGTAATCAATCATTTTCAATCATGATCTGTAATTTCTACTTCCGATTGCTCTTCTGTATTAATTACAATGCTAATATATATAGGAAAATCTCTTATACAAATAAAAAGGATATATAGTTATTCACAATATATCAACAATTCTATGTTGGTTATAAAAGACAGAATATTCGATGGCGAACTATCATCTTTTAAGAAGGATCAATTCATCGTTACGGCGAATGTTTCTCCATCAAACTCGATGACATCAAATGTCTTGGCTTCCAAAAACAACTCATCATACAACGGTGTTTTGATTTGGGACTGATGTTGTGTTAACAATAGATCCAATTCGTCGAAACTGTAATTGATATCCTTATCTACTTTCTTGATTTCTTCCGGAGAGATATACAGACCTTTAATGGTCATATCCGGGTTTCTTCTTCTTTTCCTAACCGCACGTCTTCTTCGTATTTTCATTTCCGTACATTTAGTTCGTTAATAACATTCTAACGATTGACATAACCATTTGGTTCTCTGCAAGTTGTATATTATTAATTTTTTAAATTATTATTAACGTTAATATATTGATTATGAAATTACCTTTTTATCAGGTAGACGCTTTTACTAAAGATGCTTTTAGCGGTAATCCAGCTGCAGTAGTCCCATTATCAGCGTGGATTGAGGATAAGCTCATGCAGCAAATAGCTTTGGAAAAAAATTTGAGTGAAACAGCTTTTGTAGTTTCATCAGAGCAAGGGTATCAAATAAGATGGTTTACGCCTAAAGTTGAGGTCAACTTATGTGGTCATGCTACGCTAGCATCTGCATATGTCATATTCAATTACTTAGAAAAAGATCAAGATCGCATCAGCTTCGACTCTAAAAGTGGCCCGTTGTATGTGTGGAAAGAAGGTGATTTACTGTGTATGGATTTTCCCACTGATACACTAGAGAGTATAGAACCTGATCAACAGATCGTTGATGCTTTAGGTGCTACGCCCGTCGAATGTTATAAAGGAAGAGATGACATCATCTATGTGTATGATAACCCAACGATTATTAAAAATATGGAACCAGACTTTAATGCTTTAAAGAAAATTCCTACTCGTGGTTTTCTAGCAACAGCACCTGGATATGACAACTACGATTTTGTGTCTAGAGGATTCTTTCCAATCACAGCAATTAATGAAGACCCTGCTACTGGATCCGCGCACACAAGTCTATGTCCATACTGGTCAGAAAAATTAGGAAAATCAATATTAACAGCATACCAAATGTCTGAACGCGGCGGCTATTTGACTGTAGAAAATAAAGGAGATCGAACTATTCTAAAAGGTAGAGCAATTCTTTTTGCTTCGGGTAACATTCACTTAACTTAATTTTTCATTCTCATGACAATGACATTATACAATCGATTAAAGTCAGAACAATCAGATCCTAGCCTATATGAAAAAGCAAGTGAATATGCGCAAGCGTATTTGAAACAATCCTACGACAGAAGTGTCTATCCGGAGCAAGAAACCTTGGAGGAGTTAAACGTATTTGACGAACCCGTACCAGATCAGCCAGCTTCAGCTCATGAGATTCTAGACCAACTGGATAAAATCGGATCAGCCAACACGGTCATGTTAAACGGTGGCAGATATTTCGGCTTTGTCAATGGTGGCATCACACCGGCGAGTATTGCTACCAAATGGTTGGCAGATGTATGGGATCAAAACACGGCTATGGATGTCATGTCTCCAATCTGCGGCAAATTAGAAATAGTGGTAGAACAGTGGTTGCAAGACTTGTTTCATCTACCAAAAACGACTGTTGCAGGTTTTGTCACCGGCACATCAATGGCAAGTTATTGCGGATTAATTGCGGCACGAGAACGAGCCTACAAATCACTTGGTTACGACTTAAATCGGCAAGGGATGGTAGGCGCTCCGAGCTTAAGAATTATTACTACTTCTCATACACATGGATCCATAAATAAAACAATATCCATGTTGGGTTTTGGTTTGGGTAATGTAGAGTATATTCCTTGTGACGATCAAGGTCGCCTATTGGCAGATCAACTTCCTGCTCTTGATGAGCGATGTATCGTAATTCTTCAAGCTGGCAACGTAAACTCTGGTTCTTTTGATCCAATCGACGAGGTCTGCGACTTAGCAAATGAAGCAGGCGCGTGGGTTCATATCGATGGGGCATTTGGTTTGTGGGCAGAGGCAGTGCCCGAACTTTCTCACCTAACTAAAGGATTAGAGAAAGCTGATTCATGGAGTGTGGATGGACACAAAACTTTAAACACACCCTATGATTGCGGCATCATCATGTGCAAGCACAGAGAGTCTATGATATCTGCTCTACATGCAAGTGGTGATTATTTAATGTTGGATAAAACTCGCGAAGGTATGCTCTACACGACGGACATGTCTAGACGAAATCGCATTGTAGATCTTTGGTCAACAATTAAAAGTCTAGGTCGAAGAGGCATAGCAGAACTCGTTTTCACCTTTCATTTACGTGCCAAACAATTTGCAAAAGAAATTGAAGAAGCAGGATTTCATGTGCCTAATGATGTCGTCTTTAATCAAGTCCTTGTACTATGCGAAAAAGACGAGGAAACAATTGATGTATTGCATGACATACAGAACCAAGGTGTCTGCTGGTGTGGAGCTTCCTCATGGTTTGGTAGGCCTGTGATTCGGGTCAGTATTTGTGCTTGGACGACGACAGAGAATGATGTTACGAAGTCAGTAGCATCGTTCAAGATAGCATTGGAGAATATAGGAGCGTAAGACTGTGGGAGTTAGTCAAGTTTGATAATAGCATTAGTCCCTGACTACTTATCCCTTTTGCGATGCTACACCAAAAAGAAACCATTCTAGGAATTTCTTAGCTATTCATTTAGCCGTTCTCAACGTTAAGAATACTTGCGAATACTACCATTCATTGCGTTTTCTTACCTTGGCTTATATAACTGATCATAATGAAATTACTACATCTATTTGCTGCCTTGTTATTTGGATTAGGCATTTGCGCTCAACCCACTTTAAAAGAAATTTTAGATGCCCCTTTTGCATCTGACATCATCGCAACCAAAGATGGCAAAACGATTGCCTGGGTAGATAACACTGCTGGCGAACGCAATATCTTTATTGCATCAGGAGAGAATTTTTCCTCTGTCTCTCAGTTGACAAAATATGTCGGTGATGAAGGCATAGCATTGAGTAATCTGGCCTTCACACCAGATGGGAGTAGCCTGATCTTCGTACGTGGCAACACGAAGAACCGTCAAGGTGAGTCTGCTAACCCCGCCTTGCTTCAGCAAAACACAGAGCAAGTGATATTTACACAGCCCTTATATGGGGGTGAGAAGATTAAAATATCTTCAGGCACTCAGCCGATGCTTTCTCATGATGGATTTACTTTGGCCTTTATCAAAGGTGGTCAGATATGGACAGCATCACTCACAGATAGTGTACCTGATGTGAAGCAGTTGTTTAAGACTCGTGGTGGTCAATCTAATATCAAGTGGAGTCCTGATGATAGTAAACTACTATTTATGAGTCGGCGGGGAGACCACGCATACATCGGAGTATACGACTTCGCCAATAATAAGTTAGCTTTCATGGATCCCTCTGTCGATCGGGATTATTCTCCAGAATGGCGTCTTGATGGTAAAAAGATCGCATACATCAGAATTCCCAATGCTAAAGATGTACCTCCCTTCATGCCTCAGATCACTGCGCATCCATGGAGTATCAGACTATTAGATATAAATAGCGGTAAAGCGCGTACGATATGGAAAGCAGATAAAGGTATGGGCTCTGCCTTCTTTAGTCAGTTTCCAAGTGCGGCTCTGAAGTGGGCTACAGAAGATCAACTCATTTTCCCTTGGGAAAAAGAAGGATGGATGCATTTGTATTCGCTACACATTACATCCGGAAAAACCTTTCTGCTAACGCCTGGAGATGGTATAGTAGAGAACTATCATCTGACTGCAGACAGGCGTTCTATTCTGTTGACCACTAACATTGGTGATCTTCATAGACGACATATCGGTAAGATAGATCTAAGATCAAAAGAGTTAGTCATGCTTACGAGTGGAGAAGGCGTAGAGTATAGCCCACATCAGACACATTTTGGCATTGCCTTCCTCAAGACGACTGCGCAACATACTTCGCGGCCAGCCGTTCACGTAAATGGGAATACACAACTTATTGGTAATCGCACAAATTTGTTTGAAAATCAAAGAATACCTGAGTTAGTAGAAATCTCTGCGACCGACGGTAAGCAATTTTTGGCTACCATTTTTTATCCGGATAATTACGATGAAAGCAAAGAATACCCATCTGCTGTATTCTTACATGGCGGTAGTCGCCGACAGATGCTACAAGCCTATCACTACAGTGGATATTACAGTAATGCCTTTGCCCTTCAACAATATTTTGCCAGCCAAGGTTATATAGCGATGATGATCAATTATCGTAGTGGCATTGGCTATGGTACAGAATTCAGAGAAGCCGATAATTATGGTATCACAGGAGCCAGCGAGGTCTATGACCTATTGGGAGCGGGAGAGTATCTGGCAGCAAGAAGCGATGTTGACCCAAATCGTATAGCTCTATGGGGTGGTAGCTATGGTGGATATTTGACAGCACATGGACTGGCACGAAGGAGTGATCTTTTTGCTGTAGGTGTAGATATACACGGGGTCCATAACTGGAACACCGAGTTACCCAACTTCGCTCCTTGGTATAATCAAAACCACTACCCTGAAATTGCAGCTTTGGCTTTTCAATCTTCTCCAGAAGCCTATCTAGATGGTTGGAAAAGTCCAGTGCTATTGATTCATGGAGATGATGATCGCAATGTTCCATTTTCAGAATCCGTGGTGCTATCAGAACAGCTACGAGATAGAGGAGTATATTTTGAACAGCTGATATTTCCTGATGAGGTACATGGATTTTTACTTCATGATAATTGGGTGAGATGCCAAGAAGCAACCTTTGAGTTTATAAATAGGTATATCGGAACCAAAGGAAAATAGTTTCGATTCTTGCACAAGAAATTGGCTGAATTATTATATTTTAATGCTTGATCTGATTCAAACATAAGGTCTTTTGATTCCATCATTCGGAGTAATGAATAAATGACTTCAATAAATTAATCTCAGCGACATGAAATACATACTACTCTTGGTCTTTGTACTTTTTATTGGCTGCAAACAAAATTCCAATTCTGAGTCTGCGGATTCGACCAATTCAGCAATCTCCGAATTGCTCCAAGATGCTATGGAGTACGAACTGATCGACAAGGATTTGAATGCGCTATCTATTGTATTGGTAGACGAAAACCAAATCGTATGGAATAAGACTATCGGTCACCAAGATGAAGCCAAACAGATCCCTGCTTCGAATGAAACTGTATTTCGAGTAGGATCGGTCTCTAAGCTTTTCACAGATATAGCCATCATGCAAAAAGTAGAAAAAGCTGAGCTCGATTTGGATGCTCCTATCGCAAATTATCTTCCTGAATTCAAACCAAACAATCCTTATGGCACACCGATAACCCTAAGGCAGTTGATGTCTCATCGATCTGGCTTGCTGAGAGAGCCAAGAATTGGGAACTACTTCGACGCTAAAAATGATAATTTAAAACAAACTGTGGAGAGCATCTCGAATAGCACACTGGTCCACAAACCTGGTTCTAAAACCAAATACTCGAACGCAGGAATCGCTGTAGTCGGTTATGTACTGGAACATATTTCAGATCAAAATTATATTGATTACATGCAAAAACATATTCTCGATGTTATCGGTATGACAAACAGTGCCTTCTTCCCTACCCCAGAGATAAAATCAAATCTGGCTGAAGCCACCATGTGGAGTTATGATCAGCGTACCTTCACAGCGCCTACCTTTCAACTTGGCATGGCACCTGCAGGTAGCCTCTATGCACCAATGAAAGATCTAGGTCGATTCATGATATCTTTATTGGAAGATGGCAAAGGCCAAAAAGGTCAGCTCATAACTAAAACAACACTAGATAATATGTGGTCACCACAGTTTGATGGAGACCGACTCAATGGTTATGGTATAGGATTTAGGCTAAGAGATTTTCATGGGTCTCAACAAGTAGGTCATGGTGGTGCCATCTATGGGTTTTCGACCCAGCTTGCAGCAGTCCCAGAGTTAAACATGGGTGTGGCTTGCGCTTCTTCTGTTGATATCACAAATACTGTGACCAGTCGATTAAGTAACTACGCTCTCGAATTAATGCACGCTTCAAAAAAGAATGAACCTCTGCCACAATATGAAAAAACAGATCCGATCGATCCACAAATTCAGAAAAGTCTTGCAGGGTATTACCAATCAGAGGATGTAGATACAGAATTAGTCATCAAATCGGATGCGTTATACTTAATTTCTGATTCACATGAATTCAGATTGAAGCAAGGAAAAGAAGGAATCATTTCGGATGGCAGAAATAATTTTGGGTCTTTTAATTTGACTGTGGATGAAGGCAATATCATCTTAAACGAAAGAGTCTTTACTAGAACAGCCAAACCCTCTTCAAGCAATTACCCAGAGGACTGGAATAATCTAATAGGAGAATATGGCGATGACCATATCATACTCTACATATATGAAAACCAGGGAAATCTGTTTGCCCTTATTGAATGGTTTGAAAAAGATAAACTCACTCAGCTCAGTGAAAACGAATTTGCATTCCCTGAATCTAGCGGAATGTATCATGGCGAGAAATTCATTTTCGAAAGGAATGCTGATGGATTGGCCACAAAAATTGCTATAGAAAATGGCCCTGAATTTACTCGAAGAGATGTCGGTGCATCTCTTTCCGAGACATTCACCATCGAACCAGTCAAACCCACAAATGAACTAAGATCTGTAGCGCTGAATGGGCAACCACCCGTCGAAGAAGGAGACTTTTTATCATCCGACTTGGTCGAACTCAAATCGCTAGATCCCAGTTTTCAATACGACATCAGATACGCAACGACCAATAATTTTATGAGCAACAAATTTTACACCCTAGCGGAAGCATATTTACAAAGGCCTGCCGCTGAGGCCGTGGTTAGGGTGCATCGAAAACTACAAAGCCAGGGCTTAGGCTTGTTGATTCATGACGCCTACCGACCTTGGTATGTCACTAAAATGTTTTATGACGCAACCCCATCTGATAAAAAAATATTTGTAGCAGATCCAGCAAAGGGCTCCAGACATAATCGGGGCGCAGCTGTCGACCTCACCCTGTTTGATTTAAAAACTGGTGAAGTCATCGAAATGGTCGCTGGCTTTGATGAAATGACCGATCGTTCTTTTCCATTTTACCACGGAGGCAACACAAAACAAAGATACTATCGATCCCTCCTAAGGAAGGCAATGGAGGCTGAAGGCTTTTCTGTTTATGAGTATGAATGGTGGCACTTCGATTACAAAGATTGGAAGTCTTATGGAATTGGCAACACGCGTTTTGAAGATCTTTAAGAAGTGTTTTGAAATAAGATTTCGATTTTTTGAATCGCAACTTCCTCTTTGAGAGACGGCGCTTAGGGTGTGATTGGAAAAATGAAGATACTATTATTCTGAAGTATTGTCTCTTTATCGACTGGCTTATTAATGTTCAAAATAATTCATGCTTTTCCAATACTTATCCTTAAAGACTTCAACATCATATTCAAAATCTACTTTGGTTTTCAGCTCTGCAAATATTTTGATCGGTTTTACAAAATCTTTAGTTGCAAAGTAGATTTCTCTTTTCCCAAGACCTGTTGTTTGACCAGCGTGTATATAACCGTCTTTAATTGAATTGTAAGCGAACCACCACCTACACCACCAGATTTCCAGGCAACAGATCGGCATAGTTTTCGATTTTAGTGTGCGTCATTTTTTCCATTGCTTTGATTAGCCAATCTCTTGGATTGATGTCATGCATGTGGCAGCTACCAAAAAAG
>Ga0209187_1000465_pt1 | contig 69593 bp, 58 predicted proteins | sample BantaG_FD_187430 | JGI IMG/M metagenome (GOLD analysis project Ga0209187, IMG submission 187430) | Marine algal microbial communities from Bantry Bay, Ireland - BantryBay_4 metaG (SPAdes) (version 2) | ecosystem: Host-associated > Algae > Red algae > Unclassified | place: Bantry Bay, Ireland...
AGGTCGTGAATAATGACGCCGATGTTGGCGATAAATTGAAGGTTATCTTCCTGCCGAACTACAATGTGTCCGCCGCGGAAATCCTTATTCCGGGTGCAGATTTATCTGAACAGATTTCAACTGCGGGCTTTGAAGCTTCCGGGACAGGCAATATGAAATTTGCGCTCAACGGCGCGCTCACAATCGGGACGCTAGACGGGGCCAATGTCGAAATGGCAGAACATCTCGGTGATGAGAACATCTTCATCTTTGGTATGAAAGCTGACGAAGTCGCCGAGCGTCAACATGCGCGCCGCCGTCCGTCCGAAGTCATTAAAAACTCGCCAAAATTGCAGCGAATTATAGATCAATTGAAAAGCGGCGTGTTTTCCGATGGCGATGGTGGCCGCTTTAAAGATATCTTGGATAACATTGAACATCACGATTATTTCCAAGTCGTTCCTGATTTTGAGGCTTACTGGGACATGCAACGTCATGTAGACACCGTATATGGCGACGCAGAGAAGTGGGCGGAAATGGCTATTTTGAACACAGCCAAAATGGGTTGGTTTAGTTCAGACCGCACAATCCGAGGCTATGCCAAGGATATTTGGGATACTCCGACGAACAAGGAAAAATAGACGGATATGGATATGTTTCAGCAAGACAGCGCCCGACTTCTACGCGGCCTTCATGCTGATCCATTTACTTACCTTGGCTCTCACCCGGACGGTGATGATCTAATCATTCGGGCTTATGCGCCCTATGCGCAATCCGTGGCGATCGTGAAGCCCAAAGGCAAAAAACCCGTCGCCGCTTGTGAGCGTTTGCATGAAGGCGGCGTTTTTGAAGCTCGCATCGAGGCCTCAAAGCTAAAGACCGGTTATCAGTTAATCGCGAGTTATGACGGTGTCGATCACCGTTATGATGACCCCTATCGCTTTGCCCCTGATCTCGGCGAGTTAGACCTGCATTTGTTGACAGAGGGCAAGCATGTTCACGCCTTCAAGGCCTTGGGCGCGCATGTCAAAAAGCAAGAGGGTGTAGACGGCACACGGTTTACACTTTGGGCCCCCAATGCGGCAGGCGTCTGCGTTGTTGGTGACTTCAACGCGTGGAGCACAACCAAACACCCTATGCGCTCGCGCGGTGGGAGCGGCATCTGGGAGCTTTTCATTCCGGGTGTCGGCGATGGTGCCTCTTATAAATATGCGATACGCGATGCGCAGGGACACATGCAGCCACTTAAAGCTGACCCGGTCGGATTTGGGTCCGAATATCGGCCGAAGACCGCCTCTGTTGTGCGCGATCTCTCGACCTATAAATGGCAGGACTCGAAATGGATGAAGACACGCGGCGCGCGCCAACACCGCGAAGCGCCGATGTCAGTCTACGAGCTGCACATGGGCTCTTGGCGACGCGGAGAACACAATCAGTATCTGAGCTATGCCGAATTGGCGGATACGCTCATTCCTTATGTCAAAAATTTGGGCTTCACCCATATTGAGCTGTTGCCGATTACGGAACACCCCTTTGACGGATCTTGGGGTTATCAGCCTATTGGCCTTTATGCACCGACAGCCCGTCATGGCTCGCCAGCCGATTTTAAGGCCTTGATAGATGCCTGCCATAAAGCCGAAATCGGCGTTATTCTCGACTGGGTCCCCGGGCATTTCCCATCGGATGAACACGGCCTCGCCCGATTTGACGGCACGCATCTCTATGAGCATGCAGACCCACGCAAGGGGTTTCATCCGGATTGGAATACGCTGATCTTTAATTTCGGCCGCCGCGAAGTTGTGAATTACCTTGTCGCCAATGCACGTTTCTGGCTCGAAGAATATCATCTGGACGGCCTGCGCGTAGATGCCGTCGCCTCTATGCTTTATCTCGATTACTCCCGCGAGGATGGCGAGTGGGTCGCCAACTCCGACGGCGGAAATGAGAATTGGGAAGCCGTTAACTTCCTACAATCGATGAACGCTGATGCCTATTCTTCAATGGACGGCATTATGACGATTGCGGAAGAGAGCACGGCTTGGCCAGGCGTCACTGCGCCAACCCATCACGACGGCCTCGGATTTGGGTTTAAATGGAACATGGGCTGGATGAACGACACCTTGGAATATATGTCCGAGGACCCGATTAACCGGAAGCATCACCATCACAAAATGACCTTCGGAATCGACTATGCTTTCTCCGAAAATTACTTTTTGCCGCTGTCTCATGACGAGGTTGTCCATGGGAAGGGTTCACTCATTGACCGCATGCCCGGAGATCGTTGGCAGAAATATGCGAACTTGCGGGCCTATTACGGCTTTATGTGGAGCCATCCAGGTAAGAAACTACTTTTTATGGGATGTGAGTTTGGGCAGTCTGAAGAGTGGAGCGCTGACCAATCATTAGATTGGCACCTAACGGAATATCCCGAGCATAAAAACACACAAACGCTGATTGGCGATTTGAACCGCGTCTACCGCGAGACCCCCGCGCTTTATGAGCGGGATTGCATGGCCGACGGGTTTGAATGGGTTGATGGCGGCGCGCAGGCTGAAAATATCCTCTCATTCATTCGCTGGGATGCGCAGCGCAAAGCGCCGTGCGTCACCGTTTGCAACTTCTCCCCCGTACCGCGCGAAAATTACCGCGTCGGCGTTCCTATGGCGGGGAATTGGGAAGAGGTGGTCAATACCGACTCTGCGCTTTATGATGGGTCCGGCAAAGGCAATATGGGCGGGGTTGAAGCGGAAAGCGTTGCGGCGAATGGCCGGGAATACTCGCTTAGTTTGACGATTCCGCCTCTGGCCACCCTGATTTTCCGCTTGAAATAATTTGATTTCTACAACTGAGAGCTAATGCGATATGTCCTTATCCTTCAAAAGTCAGCTTCCCAATCTTGACGGTATTTACGCGGCGCTATTTGCCGCATCCGAAGCCATATACGCAGAATTGAAAAAAGGCTCCGGCCTGAAATTTGCGACATCGAGTAATGAGTCCGGTGATGACCAGATTGAGCTCGACGTCATCGCAGATGAGGCGTTCTTTGAGACTTTGAGCAAGGACCCCAATGTTCGCTATGTCGTGTCAGAAGAACGCCCCGGTATGGAAAAAATCTCCGACGGGAAATACAGCGTCGCCCTCGACCCGCTCGACGGCTCTAAATCCGCTCTGGTCGGCATCCCGTCAGGCGCAATTTTCGGCATCTGGGAAGACGCTGAAATCGCTGCCGATTTCTCGGGCAAGAACATCATCAGCGGCGGGTTTTTCGTTTTCGGCATGAACCTCGAAGCTTATTTCGCGGATGGCGCAAATGTTTACAAAGGCTTGTTCGATCAGGCTAAATCGGAATGGACGGTTATGCCGATAGAGGGCACCTTGCCATCTGCCAATGTCATGTCCCTGAATGCCTGCAATCAAACCATGTGGCACCCATGGATGCAGGACTATTACGCTAGTCTCTTTATGAGCGCTGACGGCACGCCAACCCCGCATAACATGCGCTGGTATGCATCTATGGTGTCTGACATAAAGCGTCTCGTCTTGCAGGGCGGTTTGTTTGCTTATCCCGAAGCAAATCGCAAAGGCTATGAGCAAGGCCACCTGCGACTCGTCTATGAAGCTATTCCGATGTCATTTCTCATTCACGCCATGGGCGGGTCTTCAACGAATGGCGATGTATCTTTGTTGGAGGCACCTGTGAAAACCCTGCATCAGAAGACCCCTGTTTTTATCGGCGAGGCAGATATAATCGCGGCCATTGAGGCGGCCAAAAAATCAGCCTCAGCTTAGATTTAATCCCTCAGCACATTAGTCGTAGTGAGTGACACCGCAGATCTCGGAAGGCCGCGGGCTCCCCAATCCGGCATTTTGTAGGCTCCGTTTTCAACATATAATATTAACGCATTAGAAGGCTTATACACCTACAGCGAAAAAATGACCAAAAACGTCATCATAGTGTTAGTGTGGACACTGTTATGCTCGGGTCGTTGTTTTGCTCAGCTTGCTGAGGGCAGTAACGGTGTCGAAATTGACGGGCCTACGCCTGAGTCGAGCGCTCCGCTTTTGCGGAACGAGCTTAAACAATATGTCTCCAAAATGACATTTGAGTCCGGCGAGAGACGGATACTCTTCTTGCCGACGCGTGTTCAAAGTGAAAAAATTCAACGAAATAACAGTTCGACCATCAATCGTGCTGCCGAAAGTTCGGCTTTAAGTCACAGTCATGAGCCGCTTGGGCAAATTTCCGTTCAATGTAATCCTCTAGGAGAGGCGGATGCTATCGGCATCATCCCTGATACTTATAAAAAGCCCCAAAAGCGGAGGAACTCGGTAAAAATCTACGCTTCGGATGATGTTGATTTCAGCTTAGAAAAATGGCGCCGCCTTGCGGAATTAGCTTGCTTGGAAGATGAAATTTAGTTGGCTCATAGCTTGGGTAGTTTTTCTACTCGTCGCGGCCGATAACGCCCGCGCACAAACGGTTGTGAATGCAAATGACCGTGGGTGGTATAATACGGGCGGGAACCACTCTCCTACAAACAATAATACATTCACGGGTTCCTTTAACGGAACCATTTATAGGTCATATTTTCGCTTCACAATTCCGGTTGGCGTTACGTGCATTTCATCGGCCACTTTGGAGCTCGAACTCGAAAACTATTATGGCGACGGCGCGGCGCATACCTCAACGATTTACGATGTAACCGCAGCAAATACCGTCCTGTTGGATACCGTAAATGGCAGCGGTAGCGGCGTGGCCATACACACGGACCTTGGCACGGGAGCCGTTTACGGGAGCCAGGCTGGACTCACAAGTGCCGATGTTGGGTCTATCATCAGCTTCACCTTATCTGCGGCGGCGCTCACCGATATCGCTGCGGCATCCGGCAGTGATTTCGCTGTTGGCAGCCACACGACGCAGGGCGGAACCGGAACGTTACGCGCTTTGAGATACAGTGCCGGAAATGAGGCCCGTGTCCACCGCCTAACTTATACAGAATGCCCGGCTATTCCGGACTTAAAAGCAAGCAAAAGCGTCGCTGTTTACGATCCAAGTTCTCTTGGTCTTTATGCCGTGCCGGGGAATGATGTTATTTACACAATAACCGTGACAAATGACGGCGCCGGTAGCGTTGATGCCAATACGATGTTCCTGACTGACAAAATACCGGACAATACGACATATTATAACGGCGATATAGATGACGGCGGTCCTGAATTAAATTCGGTCTCCTTCACGGAATCCGGCTCAGGGCTCATCTTTACATATGCAACAGATATCGCGTTTTCAAACGCCGCCGCAGTGCCAGCCAATTTCGCAGCCTGCACATATACACCAAGCGCCGGCTATGATGAGAACATCGAATATATATGCATTAATCCCAAAGGGGCCTTTGCATCAGGAACGCCCTCCCCAAGCTTCTCCGTCAGCTTTAGAACTAGGATTGATTAGAGCGCGTCTGGCAACGCTCAGATCATCAAAGTATAATGAAGGAAGTGAATGGCTCCGCAAGCAGGACTCGAACCTGCGACAAGCTGATTAACAGTCAGCTGCTCTACCAACTGAGCTATTGCGGAATAGACCGTTCAAGGTAGGCGCGCCTGATACAAGCGTTTTTGCGGTTCGGCAAGTCCGCTTTTCACTCATTTCCCAAAAAAAGCACTCGAACCCCAAGCTCCCAAAAAAAATGGACGCCGAAGCGCCCGAAGGTATTAGGTGAATGGTGGGTGTCCCCTAGAGGAGACATCACCTCTATTAAGGAACAGGGTAAACATCCCGTTAACATGGCCAAACTCTTACAATTTTCTTCAAACCTACATTAGCCGCATTGGACAAAAGCGGGGATTTTCTTTAGTCTGCGTCCATGAAAACGATTAAGACTTACACGGAATTCTGGCCCTTTTACCTGCGGGAACACGCGCGGCCTGCGACGCGGGGGTGGCATTATGTCGGGACGGCCCTCGCGATAATTCTCCTGATTTACCTGCTCGCGACGCAAAAATGGGTGCTGATTCCTTTCGTTCTGGTCTGCGGATATTTTTTCGCTTGGGTCAGTCATGGTCTCATTGAGAAGAATAAGCCCGCGACATTTACCTATCCGCTTTGGTCATTGGCGTCTGATTTCAAAATGCTCTTTCATTTTTTGACTGGCACGATGGGCCGTGAATTGGAGAAGGCGGGTGTTACGCCCGTTTCTCAAGCCGAATAAACAATCTCGCCCTTTTTAACCGTATGACGCACGCGCCCCGTGAGGCGGCGGCCGTCGAATGGTGTGTTTTTGGAGCGGCTTCGGAGCTTAGAGGCATCGCACACCCACGGCTCATTTGGATCAAAAATCACGAGGTCTGCTGCCGCGCCGACGCGCAACCTTCCGCTGTCGAGTCCCAGCAAATCTGCCGGATTACACGTCAACGCCGCGAGGAAGGGGAGTATCTCTAATGCGCCATCCGCAATCTGGCTTAGGCCCGCCGCCAAGAGCAGCTCCAAACCAACAGCGCCGGGCGAGGCTTCCGCATAGGGCAGGCGCTTTTCACCCGCAGGACGCGGGTCATGATCGGACACGATGACATCAATCGTGCCATCATTAATCGCGCCGAGCAGCGCTTGACGATCACGCTCTTCTCGCAAGGGCGGCTCTAATTTCGCAAAGGTCCGGTAGTCGCCGATATCCAGCTCATTCAACGCCAGATGGTTGATGGAGACAGAGGCGGCGACGTCGAGTTCTTTGGCTTTGGCACGGCGCAAGACGGGCAGCACTTCGGCAGAAGATACGAGATCAATCAACACACGCCCGCCCGTTAATTCAGCCAAGGCGACATCGCGCTCCGCCATCATGCGCTCGGACACGGCGGGCGCTGCCGTCAGGCCGAGGCGCGATGAGAAATCGCTTTCATGGGCGACGGTGCCATTTGACATTTCCGGCGTCATGCAGTGGTTGGAAATCAGGGCGTTGAAACTGGCGGAATAAGACAGCAGGCGGCGCATCATTTGCGCGTCGCGAATGGGGGATTTCCCGCTGGCAAACATCACCGCGCCTGCGCCCTGCATCAGGCCGATTTCGGTCATGGTCTCGCCGCTCAGGCCTTTGGTCAGCGCGCCTGCGACATGGATATCGACGGGTAGATTTTCACCGCGCCGCATCACGTAATCAATGAGTGCCATATCATCGAGCACAGGGTCCGTGCCGGGCATGACAACCATCGCCGTGACCCCGCCCGAAATGGCGGCTTGCGCGGCGGTGGCAAGGGTTTCGCGGTTCTCACGTCCCGGCTCGCCGGTGGTGACACGCATATCGATGAGACCGGGCGCGGCACAGAGGCCTTGGCCTTCAATGACCGTACCGGAGACTTTGCAGTCAGGGCCAAGCTCGGCGATCCTACCGTCTTCAATCCGAATGTCGCCGATTTTGTCGGTCCCGCTCTCGGGATCCAGAATGCGGATATTGGTGAAAGTCAGGCTCATGCCGCATCTCCCGATTTCCGCCGCGCATCCTGTGCATCGGACAGCGCGTGGAGAATGGCCATACGCATAGCGACACCCGCCCCGACTTGGTTCGTAATCAGGCTGATGTCCGGGTCGTCCGCCACGTCAGAGCTGATCTCGACGCCGCGGTTCATCGGGCCGGGATGCATGACCAGCGCGCCGGGTTTGGCATGGGCGAGCTTGGCACGGGTCAGTCCGTGGAAGTGATAATATTCGCGTTTGGACGGCACAAAGGCGCCCTTCATCCGCTCCATTTGCAGGCGCAGCATCATGACAACATCGCAGCCCTTTAGGCCGGTTTCCATATCGTGAAAGACCTCAACGCCCCAGCGGTCTGCATCTGTTGGAATAAGAGTCGGCGGCCCTATGAGCCGCACATTCGCGCCGAGCAAATTGAGGAGCTGCACATTAGAGCGCGCGACGCGGCTATGCAGAATATCTCCGCAGATCGCGATTTGCAGTCCGCCAATATCGCCGTCAAATGCGTCTCGTAAGGTCAACGCATCCAGCAGGGCTTGAGTCGGATGTTCATGCATCCCGTCGCCTGCATTAATGACAGAACAGGAGACTTTCTGCGAGAGCAGGGCGGGCGCGCCGGAGCTGCCATGGCGCACGACCAAAAGGTCCGGGTTCATGGCGTTAAGTGTGGCAGCGGTGTCGAGCAGGGTTTCGCCTTTTTTCACGGAGCTTGACCCGACCTGCATAGAGATGACATCCGCGCCGAGGCGTTTGCCTGCGAGCTCGAAGGATTTCTCGGTGCGGGTCGAGTTTTCGAAGAAGAGATTGATTAGGGTCTTGCCGCGCAGCACCTCCCGGTTTCCGTCCTTTTGCTCATCCAGATTTAAGTAGCGCGCGCCAAGCTCCAGCAAGCGTTCAACGTCAACTCTATGGAAATCAGAAATGGAAAGGCAATGTTCGCGCTCAAACGGATAGGCGTCGAAATCATGTGTCATGGGCAATCCGGTCCTTAACTCTCGGTGCCCTAGCGGGATGGGGGCGGGGGGTCAACGCGAAACGCGCAGGGAGGAATGTTCGCTGCCAATCTAGTGGTCAGCCAAAGTCTCATTTTAAAGCAGGACATGCCCGCAGAGTTGGTCTTCTGATGGAATACCAGAAGGAAAGTTAGTTTTACAAAAGACCGCATCCCCGATTGTAAGACGGAAACACATGACTCTGCGGCGATGGTTTTTGAAGAAGCGGCCCGTCTGTCCTACCAGTATGGCCAGCGTTGGACCATGGCATCGGCTCTCACTCCTAAAGCCCCGGCACACTCCGAGTTCTCACACTCAGGCGCTCAGACCCATCGTCTCTCAAACGGCAAGCGAGGCCTCGCCTGTCCCATGTTTGAAAGAACTTGCCCACTCTATCACAGCTTTTGGAATCGAGGATTATTCTCTTGGAATTAGGTGTAAAGGGTTGAAGTTGAACGGATTTAATTTTTTTGAAACAGGGATTAGGTTTGAAAATCGCTTTCCGGCGTCTGCTTAAGAGCAGTCAAAGGATCAGCCGAGCGTCCCTATTGGGGTGAATGAGAGCGTAAAATGCAAACATTACCAGCGGCTGTTATGGAGCGAGTTTAGGACGGTCAGGTTTTAACGGCTTTAAGGCAAATCGGACGCCTTTAGAGTATTGCTTATAGGTTTAAGGTTTGTAATCGGAAAATAGTGTGCATAATTCAATCATGCGGCATTACTCTCTATTTCTGTTCTTACTTTTGATTGGATGTAAAACTACTGCCCTCAATCAGAATGACATTAAAACTAATAGCGAAGTTTTTGGAACTGTAACAAGCGCATTTGAGCGGTTCATATTCACACCCCTAGAGGTTGGCGAAGTGCCTGCTCTTAATGATAATGTTTCTTGGGTCTCTAATGATAGTCGCCAAGCTGAGGATGGGGACATACTCTTTTCGATACACGATAGATTAATGCAAGGGTCGGAATGGAAGGGGTTTCAAATATGCGTCAGTGGTATTGCCACAATAAAATCGGCTGAAAAAGATACGCAACCGGATTTTGGTCGGGGAACAGGTTTCGGGCATCTAGGTCAATGGTATTCAGAAATTACTTTCACCCGTATAATTTCGGCCGAAGCGGGTAAGTGTAAAACCACCTAAATAGTGAATTTGTGAATTTAAATGTAAATCGAAGAGTCCGCTTTTGCAGAAAAATGCGGAAATTGCTAAGTGTCTTATTCTGGGCGTTCTAAGCCTCTCGCCGACTAATGCCTAAGCCTATCCAGAACGCCTTGCAAAATATATCCGGCTGCCAGTTTATCGACGTTCTCCGCGCGTTTCTTTCGGCTCATATCTGCGTCCATCATACCGCGTGTGACCGCCATGGTGGACAGGCGCTCGTCCCAGAAAACTATCGGTAGATCGCGGATTTTTAGCAGGTTGGCCGCAAAGTCCTTGACGGATTGCACGCGGGGGCCCGCGGTGCCGTTCATATTTAAGGGCAAGCCGATGATGAGGGCGACGGCTTCATTCTTGTCATAGATATCTAAGAGCTCTGCTGCGTCCGGCGTGAATTTCTTGCGGCGGATAGTCGTTAGCGGCGTCGCGATGAGGCGCGTGCGGTCTGATATCGCGAGACCCAGCGTCTTGGTCCCCGGGTCGAGTCCGAGCAGCGGGCCGGTCGTAGCGGCTATATCATCAAGGGTTTGAATGGGCATAGGGTTCGCTTATCCGAAGAGATAGGGCCGCGCGAGTGCGAAAACGCAGAACGCGAACATAACGGTCAGCACCGTTCTGACCCGGCGGGTTGGAAAACGCTGCCACAAGACCGCGATACTCCCGAGGGCAATGGCGACATCGACTTTGCCGATCCAGCCTGCGTGGTGATCTACATCCCAGTAGGAAAGCGGACTGTAAAATCGCCAATCGGAAATCGGCCAAAAATGTCGGTAAGCGTCATCCGCGTGGACGGGCATATCGCCAGCAATATGGATAAGGGCGGCGAGGGCGAATACGAGCAGAAGTTTGCCCCATAATTTAGAGCGCGCGAGAAAGCCTATGAGCGCGAGTGCGCCGTAAATGGGAATGGAATTGAACCAAGCGATAAGGTTCTGCATGGGCGGCTCGAAATAGAGCTTGTCCCACATCTCCTCGCCCGACACGCCGTTGACGATGGCTTGGTAGGGTGCCCAGAGAAAAATCGCCATATCCGGCAAGAGCGAGCCAAACAGAACGGAGAGATTGCGTTTCCGCTCGCCGCGTTTTGACAAAACTGCAAGGGAGAGGAGGGCGTGGGTAGATGTAATCACTGGCAGGCTCTTAGCAGGCCGTTTCGGTCCGTCATAGAAAGATTACTTCTGACGTTCCGGATGCACTCCGGTCCAAGTTGCATCTACATAATCTTTGATGGCTTTGGCATCGACATCCAAATCACCCGTCAGCGGGAATAACCTGTCGAGCACGACATGCTTATTTGGGCCGTCAAAGGCGCAGATAAAGACAGGCACGTCCGCAGCATAGGCCACGCGCAGGAATCCCGTTTTATATCTTTTGACAAGTGACCGCGTGCCTTCTGGCGGGAAGCCGATGCAGACTTTATCCGTCTCTTCGATATATTTCGTAAGCTGAGCCACAACGGCCTTACCGCCGCGGCCGCGGTCAACGGGATAGCCGCCAAGCGCGCGAAACAACGGGCCCATCGGCCAGAAAAACCATTCTTTTTTGATGAGGAACGTATATTTAAATCCGCTGGCGAGCATGGCGAGTGACGCCGAAATCGCGTCCCAATTCGAGGTATGTGGCACGCCGATAATGACGAATTTATCCACATCGGGCATAGAGCCTTTCAATTCCCAGCCCGTCAGCTTCAAGAAGAATGAGCCGAGGCCGCGCGTCAAGGCGTTGCCCATCCGGGGGCTGTGCGAAGACATATGAGGATTGTCATATTTCATAATAGGCGGGTCATACTGATTTTTGAGCGCGCGAAAAGATGCGGGAGTGAATAGTTATATGACAAGTGTGATTAGAAAGGTCATCCTACATTTTCTCAGGATTTATCCCGACATAGTTGGCTTCGATATAAGTCTTAATCGCTGCGTTCTCGACATCAATTTCTCCCGTGGGCTCCCAGAGCTTATCCAGAACGACACGTTTATTTACGCTATCAATGCCGACGATAAAGAGCGGCACGCCAACGCCTTTTGCCATGCGCAGATAACCAGTCTTATAACGATCCACTTTGGACCGGGTACCTTTGGGAGTTAGGCCGAGCCAGACTTTGTCGCTCTCCGCGAAGAAGCTTTTGACCTGCCCGACGACGTCAATATCAGCTCCGCGATCAATCGGGATGCCGCCGAGGGCTTTCCATAAACCGCCCAGCGGCCAGAAGAAGGCTTCTTTTTTCATCATCCAAGAAAACTTCAGGCCGACTGAGAGCATGGAGCCCATAGCCAGAAATAAGTCCCAATTAGACGTGTGTGGGCCGCCGATGATGATCGCTTTTTTCAAATTGGGTAGCTCGCCGTGCAGCGTCCAACCCATGGATTTCAGGATAAAGTCGCCAATCCACCGCGTCAGCGCATTCCCCATACGCGGCGTGTTTTCGCCAATGAATGCGTTATCAAACTTCAAATTTGTCTCCGTCTAACTATTTTCAGGCTTTAGTCCTGTATAATGGTTACGCACGAAATTGCGAATTTGTGCATTGTCGACTTCAATATCTCCGGTCAGATCCATGAATTGATCGAATACGAGCGTTTTGGTGACTTTATCGACGCCCACGACGAAGACGGGAACGCCCGTGGCATAGGCGATGCGAAGATAGCCTTTCTTATAGCTATCGACTTTGGTGCGCGTGCCCTCGGGGGTAATGCCGATCCAGGCTTTTTCATTCGCATCGAACCACTCGCCCATTTGCTCGACAACGTTTTTGGCGGCTTTGCGGTCAATCGGGATGCCGCCCATCGCTTTGAACATGCCGCCAAAGGGAAAGAAGAAGGCCTCGGCCTTCATCATCCATTTATAGTCCAAACCCAGTGCATATTTCATACCCATCGCGAGAATGAGGTCCCAGTTGGAAGTATGCGGCGTGCCCAGCAAAATAACCTTCGGGACGTCCGGCACGGTCCCGCCGAGTTTCATGCCGACTGTCCAGAGCAAGAAGCGACCAAAGGCGCGGGAAATCGGGCCGCCAAAGGCGGGTGCGGAAGCGGGTAAGGTAGGTTTCATATCGTTCCGCCCTAGAGGGGGCAGGACTGCGATACAAGTGACAGCGGGTCCACTATCTCTTGCGACTGTGTTTTTGCCCTGCTAACCGCGCACTTCAAGATTGAAGGACCACGAAAATGGCTCAACCAGAGAACGGTGTTTCCGAAGCGGACGTCAAGAAAATCGCAAGGCTGTCCCGCCTGCATGTCGAAGACGCGGCTTGCGCGCCGATTGCGGAAGACCTGAACGGGATTCTGGCATGGATCGAACAGCTTGGCGAAGTTGATGTGGAAGGCGTGGAGCCCATGACATCCGCCGTCGATATGCCTGCACCTCTGCGGGCGGATAAGGTCTCGGATGGTGGCAAACGCGATGACGTTCTCAAAAATGCGCCGAAGTCGGATGATGGTTTCTTTGTCGTGCCTCGGTCAGTGGAGTAGGGGTATGAGCGATCTCACAAAACTCACATTATCCGATGCGCTGGACGGCATGGCCAAAGGCGACTTCAGTTCTGAAGAGCTGACCAAAGCGCATATCGACGCCTGTATGGACGGCGCGGATTTGAACGCCTTTATCACGACGACTTTCGAGCAAGCGATGGAGGGCGCGAAAGCGTCTGACGCGCGGCGTAAGGCTGGCGATGTTGGCAAGCTGGAAGGCGCGCCGCTGGGCATCAAAGATTTGTTCTGCACAGAAGGCGTGAAAACAACGGCCGGGTCAAAAATTCTCGGCGAGTTCACCCCGACTTATGAGTCCACGGTTTCGGCCAATATGAAAGCCGACGGCATGGTCATGCTGGGTAAGCTCAACCTCGACGAATTTGCAATGGGCAGCTCGAACGAGACCTCCGCCTTTGGCCCCGTCATAAATCCTTGGAAGGCTGGGGGGCGCAAAGGGGAAGACCTTGTCCCGGGCGGTTCCTCCGGCGGGTCGGCTTCGGCTGTTGCAGCGGACTTATGTTTGGGCGCGACGGCAACAGATACAGGCGGCTCCATCCGCCAGCCCGCGTCATTCACAGGTACGGTCGGGATAAAGCCAACTTACGGGCGTTGCTCCCGTTGGGGCACGGTGGCCTTTGCCAGCTCGCTTGACCAAGCCGGACCGATTGCCAAAACGGTCAAAGACAGTGCGATCTTGCTGGAGAGCATGGCGGGATATGACCCAAAAGATTCGACGTCGATCAATGCTGAGGTTCCGAATTGGGCGGCCTCTTGTGGTCAATCCGTCAAAGGTCTGCGCATCGGCATCCCCAAAGAATATTCCATCGACGGTATGCCCGAAGATATTCAATCGCTTTGGGATCAAGGCATAGCCTGGATGAAAGCGGCGGGCGCAGAAATTGTGCCGATTTCGCTGCCCCATACGAAATATGCGCTGCCTGCTTATTATGTCGTGGCCCCTGCGGAAGCGTCGTCAAATCTCGCGCGTTATGATGGGATGCGTTACGGACTGCGCGTTGACGGCAAAGACCTCGCCGACACCTATGAACGGACCCGCACGGAAGGCTTCGGAGACGAAGTCCGCCGCCGCATTATGATCGGAACTTATGTGCTCTCAGCCGGCTATTACGACGCCTATTACCTCCGCGCCCAAAAAGTCCGCACGCGGATTGTCCAGGATTTCGAAAATGCGTGGGAAACATGCGACGCCATCCTAACGCCAACCGCGCCAAGTGCTGCCTTCGCTGTTGGCCGTAAAGTGAATGACCCCGTGCAAATGTATCTGAACGATATTTTCACGGTGACAACGAATTTGGCGGGCCTGCCGGGAATTTCTGTACCGGCCGGATTAGATAAGAATGGTTTGCCGCTGGGCTTGCAGATTATCGGACGGGCTATGGATGAGGCGACGGTGTTTAAGGCGGCAAGTGCGCTGGAAGATGCGGCCGGGTTTACGGCTAAGCCTGAGAAGTGGTGGGTTTGATTAATGGATGACGAAAACTCGACTAAGACTGCTGACCTTTCCTTACAGGATTATGTAAAAGAAGTTTGCCTTCAAATTCTGAAAGGCGTCGTAGATGCTCAATCAGATGATGATTTGGGAAAATATATCGGTCGTGCACCGGTCAATGCTGAACATATGGATGAAGGTTCCAACAGTATCACACTAGTTGATTTTGATGTTTCTACTGAGGCATCAGTCAGCATGGACGGGAAAGGTCGAGTAAATGTTGCGACCATAATAAGTGCTGATGGGAAAATGGAAAAAAAGCGAGTTGATGCAAACCGGATAAAATTTTCCATACCAGTAGCCATCCCAGCCCCATCTGACCAGATTTACTTACGTTCACGTTTAAACCGAGAACGTCAGGCTGATATCGACGAACGAAATCGTCGAAATAGACAATCTAGCCCAGTGGTTAGGAATCGTTAGGCGTTGATTATAAAAATACTGGACCCCAGCCTGTTGTTTGCTTGCAAACAACTTGAGCTGGGGTCCAGAACGGAGAGGTGAGATGTTTGACAAAGTCTTCTATGTTTACATCATCACCAATTTTAGAAACGGGACTTTGTATATTGGACAAACGGATGACTTGGGAAAACGAATGGGTGAGCATATCCATGAAGTTTTCGAAGGGTTTTCAAAACGTCACAAACTCAAGTGTCTTGTCTATTTTGAGGAGTTTGAAACGCGAGCTGAGGCTTTAACCCGCGAAAAGCGAATGAAGGCTTGGCATCGCAAATGGAAATTGCGATTGATTGAAGAGACTAATCCGCATTGGATTGATATCAATAAAAGCCCGGTTTGGCCTCTGCCTGACCAAAAAATTTTCCCGGAGTTATATGCACAATGCATGGCTTGCGCTCTGGACCCCAGCCTTCGCTGGGGTAAACGGAATTAAATTAAAGCGCCGTCCACCCCGGCGAAGGCCGGGGTCCAGATTGAGGAAGTAAATTGAAAGTCGCATTCGCGTTTATGGTATTTGGCACTGTCTTAACTGCAAACGCGCTGTTTTGGCTGCGATTTACATTTGCAGGTAGTACAGAACGAGAAATGTTTGACGCGGGTGTGTCACCTGTATGGCTTGGCATGGATTGGCTGTTTACATTTGATATACCTTCCATTTCGGTGACTTGGTATGCGGGACTTATCTGTTTGTTGATTGGTACGGTCTTGGTTGTTAGAAAAAAGAGAGCTTGAGAATGTTCATAGCCCCCCGCATAGCGGATAAAAAAGACTGGATCACCACGGATACCGGTGATTGGGAAATCATCATTGGGCTGGAGGTCCATGCGCAGGTGGCGTCTGAGTCCAAGCTCTTCTCCGGCTCGGCCACGGACTATGGCTCTGCGCCCAATACGCAAGTGTCGCTCGTTGATGCGGGTATGCCGGGCATGCTGCCTGTTGTGAATGAGTTTTGTATTGAGCAAGCCGTGAAGACGGGGTTTGGCCTCAATGCCAAGATCAATCTCTTCTCGCGCTTTGACCGCAAGAATTATTTCTATGTCGATCTGCCGCAAGGCTATCAGATTTCGCAGTTTGAATTTCCGGTTGTGGGTGAGGGCGAGATCGAAATTCTTCCCATCGATGCGGACGGCAACGTCGGCGAGCCCGTCACGGTCGGGATTGAGCGCCTCCATTTGGAGCAGGACGCCGGGAAATCCGTGCATGATCTCTCGCCGGATGAGACTTATGTCGATTTGAACCGCTGCGGCGTGGCGCTGATGGAAATCGTCTCCAAGCCGGATATGCGCTCGCCCGAAGAAGCGTCCGCCTATGTTGAGAAGCTACGCGGTATTGTGCGCGCGCTCGGCACTTGTGACGGCGATATGGAGAAGGGCAATCTGCGCGCCGATGTGAACGTGTCTGTCCGCCGCCCCGGCGGAGAGCTTGGCACGCGCTGCGAGATTAAAAACGTCAACTCCATGCGCTTCATCCGTCAGGCTATTAATTATGAAGCGCGACGTCACATCGATATCCTCGAAGGGGGTGGCGAGATTGATCAGGAAACGCGTTTGTTTGACTCTGTCAAGGGCGAGACGCGGACCATGCGCTCCAAAGAGGACGCGCATGATTACCGCTATTTCCCCGACCCGGATTTGCTGCCGATCAAGCTCGAGCAATCTTTCGTGGATCGGATTAAATCCGAGCTGCCCGAAATGCCCGATGCGCGCAAAGCCCGCTTCATGGCGGATTACGGCTTGCCGGAATATGACGCACGGATTTTGACGGCGGATAAGACCAAGGCGGATTTCTACGAGACGGTCACCAAAGGCCGCGATTCCAAAATCGCATCAAATTGGACAATGGGCGAGCTGTTCGGCGCGCTGAATAAAGCGGGTCTTGAGCTGGAAGACAGTCCTGTTTCCGCTCATGCGCTGGGCGGATTGATTGACCGTATTTTAGACGACACTATTTCGGGCAAGATCGCTAAAAGCGTGTTCGAAAAAATGTTTGCGGGCGAGGGTACGGCAGATGAAATCATCGAGCGTGACGGCCTGAAACAGGTGACTGACATGGGCGCGATTGAAGCCATGGTCGACAAAGCCATTGCCGATAACGCAGGCCAAGCCGCCGCCGCCAAAGAAAACCCAAAACTCCTCGGCTTCTTCGTCGGCCAAGTCATGAAAGCCAGCCAAGGCAAAGCCAACCCGCAAGCGGTAAATAAGATATTGCGCGAGAAGTTGGGGCTTTGATCATTTGACGGTTATTGTTTTAGTTTATCGCTAGTCCGCTATTGTGTTACTCAAGGGGCATGAAGCCTGTTTTCAGAACTCTTATACCTGCATTATTGACGCTTGCTGCGCCGCAGTTTGCTAACGCTTGTGGTTCTAACATTCCGCTCACAAAAATTGATGTCGCCTTTGCAGATGTGATTTTTGAAGGCCGTATTTTAGATGTACGTCCTGATATGACTGACCGATCCAGTGAGCTCTTATTCGATGTCGTTGATGTCGTGAGGGGTGAATTAGCGCAAAAACAGGTGACTGTCGTTCTACAGGGCGGTGTCGCTTATAGGGCTCCACAATCAGTAGAAGAATTTGCGAAACGTTATGGCGAGACGACGCGCATCGCTTTGACGACGCCTGAACAAGTTGAGATGTTCTGTCGGGATGTGTCAGCATTCTCTGTTACTGGGTCTGGGGAAAGGCGTGAGGACACATTTTACAGATGTGATTATGCGTCACTTAGCCTCTCTTCGAAAGCGAAAGACAAGCCATTTATCCTGAGACGGACATGTGGTGAGCCTTATCTCTTTGAGACGGCGTCATTTGAGAAAATGACCAGATATGATGCGAATGTAGAAAAATTCAATCGTCTGCCTCGAAGTTTTCAGACCCCGAAAGCGTTTAGAGACATGGTCGGCGGGGGGCGTTTGCCATGGGAATATGCTCATTCCGGACATTCGCAAACCGTGGCTATCGAACTCTACCGTAATTACGGTTATCTATTCACCTCCGCGTTGAAAGAAGATGAAGCTGCTCAAAATATGCTTCTAGAGAAGGGTGTTGAGCTAATTAAGAATGACAAGACGTTCTATCCCCGGTCTCCTGCGCGCGAGAAAGACATAGAGTATTTTAGAGGACAGCTTCAGCGAGAGCTCCTGCAAATATCCTCTGTCGTTGAAGAAGATCCGAAATTTGGCAATCGACTTTTGCGGAACGATTGAATACTGCCGCGCGAACGGACAGGAAAGACCCATGACTGACCAAACCCGAGAAGAGAAAGAAATGGCCATTGTTGTGGTGTCGATCTCCTTATGGGGGGCGGTGATTTTGTTTGGCGTGGTGGCAGGGCTTTTCCTCTTGGACATCATTCCGTCCGGCAATGGGGTTATCATTGGATTGGGACTTTTGGTGGTCGCGGGACTTAATTATGTCCTTATGAAAGTCATGGTCGGCAAGATGGAAGCCGAGCTGGAACAGTCTTCTAAATGACAGATCAGAAAATCAGGGTTTTAGAAATTCTCAGAATCGTAAATCCTATTCTGATGTTTACGATTATTCTGTTTGGGCTAGCTTGGGTGGTTGAGGTGCCTTTGGTCTTGGCTGTTTCGGTCGCCTGCCTGTCGGCGATAATCGCCTTCACGGTTATCTCTAAGGTCTTATCTATTCAGAGAAAAAAGCCATGAAATCAAAAGATGAAATCGAGCGGACAAAAGCTATTCTAAAGCTCATGCGTCTGACGATGCCGCCGATATTATTTGTGGTCCTGATCGTGGTCTTAGCGGGCGTCTTTGGGATGGCTTTCTGGCTGGCGGCCCTCATTGCGCTACTCTTAGCCGGAACAGAGTATATTGCTTTCTCACTCATGCTAAACCGTTGGGCCGGTCTTTAATCCCGCCTCTGGGTTCCTTACAATTGCGAGCCTGTGCAGGAAAGCCTTGTGGGTTTTCATAATTGAGGGGTGTAGGTCGTGGTTTCGACGGCTAGTCATCTGGCAGGCCAAAGAATTGAAGGATTTACCCATGAGCTTAAACACAGAGAAGAGCGCCTCGGTCACGGGCGCATTGGACACGCGCATTACAGTGCGGCAATTCCTCGATAAGCCTGTTCCGGATGATGTTCTGCGCGCAGTGTTAGAAAAAGCCATGCGCAGTCCGTCGGGTGGGAATCTGCAGCCTTGGAAGCTCCATGTCATGACGGGTGATACCCTTGCTGCATTTACGAAAGAGGCCGTAGAGATCACGCTGGCAGGAAAGGTCGAAGAGCCTACACATCCCGCTTACCCACAACCGTTGTGGGAACCGCACCGCTCTTGGCGCTATAAACTGGGCGAAGATATGTATGCGCTGCTGGGCATTCCGCGCGAGAATAAGATGGGCCGTCTCGTCTGGTTTGCGGAGAATGCGAAGTTCTTTAACGCGCCGGTTGGGATTATCATTACGGGCGACAAACGTTTAGGCGCGCCGCAACATATGGATATCGGGATTTTGATCCAATCCATGATGCTATTGGCCCGTGAAGCGGGTTTGCACACCGCCCCGCAGGGCTGGTGGCGCAATTGGAGCTCGGTTTGTCACAAACATTTGGACATAGACGACGGCCACGAAGTCATGGTCGGGATGGCAATGGGCTATGGCGACGCCTCTGCGCCGGTGAATAATCTATATGCGGATCGGGCGGGCTTGGATGAGGTCGCGCATTTTTATCTATAGATAGTTGAAACTTCATCTAGTTAATTTTGAGTAGTTGAAACTTCATCTAAATAAGATTTTGGTAACATCTTTATTACTTTCTGATGAATTCCAAAAGCCTAGGGGTGTTATGTTTCCCAAGACTTGATTTTAATCTGATATTTACTGCCTTATACTTCATATTCACGAAGTTTTGAGCAAGTTTAACTCAAGTAAAGCCAAATTAACTACGTCTTTCTTTAACCTTATGTTTAGGTTGACAGCCTCACACTCATTTCAAGCCGAAGAGAGGTGCGCCCAACGCATCCAAGTCAAGGCAGCCCCGGGATAGGCCCGAAGGTAAGGTGAATAAGAATGTGAGGAGAAGGCCATGGCCTTTACAGAACTAGAGATCCGCGAAGCGGAAAAAGCTGTCGATACAGCTGCAAATGCTGAAGACATGTTCCGCTTGGGACTCATCTATTCAACGGAAATGGAAGACCGCGGCCCCGACTTTGTCGAGGCGCATAAATGGTTCAGCCTAGCCGCAATGATGGGTAACTTGCCGGCCAAAGCGTATCGCGAAGAACTAAAGTTTGAAATGAGCGCAACTGATCTGACACTGGCACAACGTGCCGCGCGTGGGTGGATGGCTGAAAACCGCGCATTGCTGGCCGCTTAAGCCAAAAATCACTGTTTGGTGTGTTCGGAGTGCTACGCTCCGAATAAGGCTGAAAGGTCCAAGCTAATCAGGCCGTTAATGATCGCGTCAATGGCAACGGTGGCGAGGACGAGGCCCATAATACGGCTGATGACGCTGGCACCTGTATCGCCAATAATTCTTTGGATGCGGGTTGCAGCCAAGAGCAAAACAAATGTCAGCGCGAGAATGCTCAGCAGAATGCCGCCGGTGACGGCTTGCTCGGCGATAGAGTTACGGTGATTATCCGTCAGAATAACAATCGCCAAAATGGCGCCCGGCGATGCGATAGACGGCATCGCCAAGGGAAATACCGCTCCCGATAAATCGTCGTGCTTGGCCATTTCAATTTCGCTAGCGGGTTTCGATTGGCCGAAAATCATATCCAAGGCGAATAGGAACAAGATAATCCCGCCCGCGACTTGGAATGATCCCAAGCGTAGTCCCAGAGCTTCCAAAAGCAGCTGTCCAACAATAAGGAAGCCGAACAAGACGCCGCCTGCGATTAAGACCGCGCGCAGGGCAAATTTCACGCGCAGTTCCGGCTTTACGCTTTTCGCCGCATATAGGAATACAGGTATTGACCCAATTGGGTCGATGACCACGAAAAGCGTGATAAATTCGCGATAAAGGTCGGCCCAAATCATGATGCGCTGGTGCGGTTTTGCGGCGCGCGAGTCAAATTCAAGACGCGGCTTAAGGTGAAATAACCGTCGTGGCGCCGTTACCTCCGGTCCCGAGTTGATAGGACAGATTGAAGTCAACCGGCATGGCGCGTCGGAAGCCATCCATGAATGTTCCGATTTCGCCCAGCGTATTCTGCGGCACATAAATGATATCGCCGCGGCGCAGCTGAACATTGTCATTGTACTCGCGGATATTCAGCATGCCGCCGCGTATATTAACGCTGCGCATCATCATGCCGCCATTCGGGGCTCGGCGCAAAATAGCGACCTGACGAGACCGCGCGGTCGGGCGCATACCACCTGCCATAAGAATGCCTTCCAGCGCACCAATGCGGCCAGGGATTGTATAGGTGCCGGGCGCGCCGACTTGGCCGCCCACGTAAATTTGCTCCGGTGCATAGGCGCGGGGCGTCACAGCAATTCTTGGATCGCGAAGTTGTTTGCCAAGCTCTCCCATCAATTCATGCTGGACTTGTAAAAATGTGCGGCCTGCCGCCATAATCGGGCGGCTCATAGGCATGACGACGCGGCCATCAGGGCCGACAGTTAGTGTTCTGGACAATTCCGGTGCGGAGCTGACAACAATGTCGAGCTGATCCCCGGCGACGAGCGTATATTCAGGTTCCCAATCGACCCATTGTTGAAACATTCCGGGCGGCGGCGGAGTTTGATAAGAAATATGCTTTTCACCCCGTAATTTGTGAAAAATACTCTTATATTTTCTGGGTCCAGCATTGATCGGTCTACCATAACGGTCGACTGGCACGCCTTGTGGGGCGTGATTCGGCATGACGTTAGGGCCTTGGCCATAGCGCGATTGCGCGTCGGCAGGCGGCGCAGTTAAGGCAATGACAGTGCAGGACGCGGCCAAAAGGGCGATTTTGCGCAAAATAAGCATCAGGTGAGGCCTTTTTTCAGGGCTAAAGTGTTTTTTCCATTAGTTAACAAGAATGGATAAGGAATTATTAAAATTTAGGAGGACATGGTTAACGCGAACACTTTGCGGGGGATTCGCGCATGGCCAGATATGGTCGGAATAATTTTGAGCCGGTAGGCACGCCACAATCACCCAGAGGGGAGGATTTGACAGTTGGTGACTACGCCAATGGTATGCCGAACATTCGCTTGCGCGAACTATTCAAATCTTTCATGCGTCAACTGTTTTGGATCCTGCCGCTCTTATTGATCGGGAGTGTCATCGCGTTCTTCCTCACGAAAGACTTAAAACGAAATTACACGGGCGATGCGAGCATCATGGTTCAGCTTGGGGAAGAGCATACCTATAATCCGGTCGGTCAAGCCGCCAGTGGCCAAGGTTTAATGACGACGATAGATACAATTACGCTGACAGAAGCCGGGCTTATGAAAAATGATGAGCTTATTGCCCTTGTTATCGGGAATATGACATCAGGCGACGGGACAATGACACAGGCGCAAGCCGAAAAGCGCTTTGCCAAAGCGGCTTTTGCGAAGATTAATTCGGCGAGACGTGCGGGTAATGCTAGAGAAGAGCAAGATGCCATTATGGAATTGCGCAAGTCTGTTGCCAGCAGCTACTCAGTTATGCCGAGAGCAAAATCCTCCATTATTGAAGCGTCTTATAAGCATGAAGATCCGGACGTTGCTGTTGAAACTGTAAATGAGTTCATCGACGCCTATATGGAATTTCGTCGTAAGGTATTCGAAGAAGGCTCTAGCGAATTAATCGCAGAACGGCGCGAGGCGACTGAAGATCAGCTCAATGCCAATGAGCGTGCTATAGCGCGTTTTCTAAAGAAAAATGACGTTGCTGATTTCACCTCGGAGCAAACAGGTCTCCGGGCCCGAACCGAAGATTTGAAGGCGAGTCTGAACGCGACCCGCGCCTCTATTGCCGAGACGGAAGCGGCGCTCGCGCAAGTGGAGGACCAGCTTCGCAATACGTCAGATAAGATAGATTTGTATCGTGATGACCGCGCATCGCAGCGTGTGGCGCAGGCGGAGCTCGAATTAGGTCAGTTGATGGCAAAATATTTGCCAAGCTCCGATCCGGTTAGGCAAAAGCGGACCGAATTGAATGAACTGCGGGCTCTGCAGTCTTCTTATGGCGGCAAAGCCAGCGGCGGACGTCGCGTGGGCCCAAATCCGGAACATCAAGCGCTAAGTACCCGAAGAAATAACTTGGCTGCCACAGCGGATTCCTTGCGTGAGCGTGAGTTTACCCAACAGCGTCAGTTAAACTCTGCGGATGCTAAAATTCGTAAGCTAACATCGCTAGGCCCAACTTATGAAAATCTGTTGCGAGAGCGCGAGACGCTGAAATTGCGGTTGAACTCATATAATGCAAAAGAACAGGAGTCTTTGGTCGATGCACAACAAGCCGAGGCGCGCGCCGAGAACGTCAAGCTCATTTCCAGAGCAGAATTCGCGAACAAAGGCCGTAATATGCGGAAGTTAGCGTGGTTTGGCGCGACGGTTGCTTGGGCGTTTGTCTTGTTCTTCCTCGCAATGATCCGTGTCTTCTTGGATCCGCGGCTTTATGCGGTTCCCGGCGTTGTGCGGAATGTGCCGATGCAAGAAACTTATGCCGACCCAGTACCGGCTCAAGATCCGATCCCGGAAGCCGTCCCCATCTACGATCCTTCGCAACGTCCTGCTGCAAATCCTTACGAGGCGCAGCCCGCGGCCTATGCGGCGCATGACCCTTATGCTCAGGGCGGATATGCCCAGATGGGGCAGGTGGACACAGGCTATGCAGATCACGGTCAGCAGCCTTACGCGGATCCCTATGCAACACCTTATCAGGATCGATATGCGCAACCCGTCCCACAAGGCGCCTATTCAGGCGGCGAGGCAGTGGACTTGTCTCATAATCCCTATGCGACGGGTGAAGTGCGCGCCGGGTCCTTAGACACCTTGCCACCTTACGCGCCTCCGCATGGCTAACCGAATATGGCTGCGTCGCAAATCAATTCGCACTTGAAAAACCGTTCGGGCGGGACCGTGCGCGTTCGCCTGACGTCATTGTGAGGCGTTAGGTTTCCCTAAAATTACAGTTTAAAGACCGTAGAATTTCGGGGACAAGCGTTCCGACCAGAATATCTTACCGCAACCCTGTGCCAAGCGCCCAAGGTTGAAGACCGCTTCGGGGCGGTTTAAAAGTCTCATGACGACGAAGCGCACACCAAAGCTGATAATCTGTAAAACGCCGACGCACATCCACATTATTACAATCGGCCATCCCAAGATGCCCTTATCTGCAGCTTCATGGGTTGGGGCTTGTCCGAAGGCGAAATTCCTCCGCCAGACATATGTCATCGTGGCGCGAGAGGCAGGGACGTGTTCCAGCGTAGCCGCCGCATTCGTCCAAGCAATATTGATGTCTTGTTTCTCCAGCTCTCTGAACAGGGCGTCATCCTCGCCGCCGGTTTGATTCAAGGAGGTGTCGAAAACAGGGGAGGGCAGCGCGACTTTTTCCCGGTCAATAAAGCAGTTGCCCGTCCCGATCCCACGTTCAATCAAGCCATCCTCTCCAGGATTGCGGCGCGAAAACAGAGGCTGCATCTTATCATAAAATTGATTGTCCGGGTCCGGCATGACGGCATCGACTGGGCCAAAGACTATGGCTGCGTCGAATTTTTCTGCGGCATTATACATGGATTGTGCCCAAGGCGCGCAGGCCTCCATATCATCGTCTAAGAATAGAATGTAGCGTCCCTTCGCGGTCGCCAACGCGCTATTTCGGGCGTTGCTGACCCCCGGTTCAGGCACATGAATATAGACGATATTGATATCAGAGTTTTTTATCTTTTGCTCAACGAAAGCCTTAGCGGTCGCCTTCGGATCATTATCGGCAATCACAATTTCAATGACTAAGCCGTCGACGGTTTCTGCCTCGACACTTGCCAAAGCCCGCGCGAGAGCGTCGGGTCGCTTATAAGTCGGAATAATGATGGATAGGCATTTTTGATCATAGGTCATTATTTATGCCGCCTCTTAATAATAGTGCGATAGGCCTCGTCAACCGTCATGACACGGATGCCGCTGTCTTGCACAGCGTTCACAATTGTTCGGAATTCGTCAGGCGTACATCCAAATTCGCTGGGGTTTTCTCGGACGTCATGTGTGAATAGGTTCAGCCATTGCGGCTTCGTCTTAGCAATTTCGATTTGCCGCAATGCAGCCTCATATCGTTCTCCCGTAAAGATCCGCGCCGCGTTAAGTAGATTTGCGTCTTGCGTTGTATTTACCGCAGTCATGACGCCGCGTGAGGTTTTAAAACGTTTGCGAAGCGATTTTTTGAGCGAAGGGGAGACATGTCCAAACGGATAGGCAAAATGCCGACTACCGGGCAGGCCGAGCTTCTTCAGAGCTTTCTGGTTTCTCTCAATATCCGCCATATATGCACGCGTCGAAAGATTATTCGGGCTAACATGAGAAAAGGTGTGATCCGCAATTTCATGGTCGCGTCCATGCACGGCCACAATGTCCTCAAGACTCATGTGGGTGCCCAAGTGGTTTTCTATCCCGCATAATCCGCACGCCACATAAATCGTCGCCCGCCAGCCTTCAGCTTCCAGCATAGGGAGGGCCGTTTCTATGGCTGAGGCAGGACAATCATCAAACCCAAAGGAGATAATCGACTTACCTAATTCCGGCAGTATTGATCGCGATACCCCGCGCGATAGAAAGCGGGAGGCTTTGTAGGCCAGTTCGATCATGTCAGCGCATCGGCGTAGTGAGAGGCCCGCCACAGCTTCAAAGCTGTCAGCCGAGCACGCATTGGCAAGACATGGGTCTTGACGAATAATTTCAGGAATGGACGCATCAAGCTCTGTCCCGGGACGCGCCCCAGCGACTTAGATATCTTGTAGAGGGGCAGGCGTTCGGCGAGCTCCGGATGGGCTTTGGTAAAACGCTGATAGTTAGGCCCTGATGTTGCAAACCTATTCAGGAGGGTCTCCGTTGTCTCCAGACCGAGATGCACCGCAGGATTTTCAATATGGACCAAATTATACCGCTTAAACACCCGCGCTGCCCATTCGCTGTCTTCCCAGCCCCATCCTTCGAAACCGGAATCAAACGGCTCCGCATGTAAGACGTCCCGCCGGACGCAGAGGTTAGAGGAGGCCACATATTGAGGCCCTGCGGCTTGACGTTCATTTAAGGTGAGGCAATCGGAAATTTCTGATAGGGCGCGGTGGACGTCGCGGTCTGCATCCTCTTGCTGGTCTTCGACCTCAAACCCGCCAAACAATATATCCGCGCCGCAGCTATCAATGAGTGAGAGGTAGTTTTTCAGGAAATCGTCGGTGGCAGGGCGCATATCTGCGTCCAGAAACAAAACCCACTTGCCGCGTGATTTTACCACTAATTGATTTCGTGCGGCAGAGCGGCCGTGATTATCGGTATTTGTCAGCAGTCCAACCGCGCCTTTGGCAGTCTCGACCGCGTCGCTTATGCGAGATGTCAACGCCGCATCATTTGTGCCGTCGTCATAGAGCAGAATTTCAACTGCTTGTTCGTCAATCTGAGAATCCAGACGTGTCAGCAAATCTGTCGCATCGTCTTTATAAAACGGAATTAATACGGACAGGCGCGGTGAAACGTCCTCAAATGTTGAACTTGTATTTATTGATACGGTCATTCGGCAGGCTCTATTATGGAAGGCTGTGAAAAACGGCTGAGAAAGCCGCGAATGATATTCCGGCAATCGGCGATGTTTAGGATCCAACAGGCCAAAAGATAGACAGCCACGCCCACGGCCCCTTTGATGACAAGCGTCAAAAAGCCCGGCGTCATATTGTGCAAAGGCAAAATGTAAACGGTAACAGCCATGAGAGCATTGGCGGCTAAGATTTGAAAGGCCGCTGCTACCGGGATAGGCAGCGGGTAATCGCGCCGCGCGAGGATTGTCGCAATAATAATGGCAAGCGTATAACTTAGGATTGTCGCCCAAACTGCACCCATCAATCCGTATTGAGGGATAAGCAAAACATTCAGCCCTAAGTTCAATATGACGGGAAGGACAAGTGCCCAGACGAATTTCTGCGTTTGCCCGGACAGCATAAATGCCCGGTGGACATAATATGTCATACAGCCGTTAATGAGGCCAGCCAGCGCTATCCATGGCATGACCATAACCGCATTGTCCCTTACGCCTTCTCCTAGAATAAATCCGGCATCTTTTGCGACCAGCGCAATGCCTGTTGCCGCAGGAACCGCGATCCAGAGCAATGTTGCGCCGTAGTTTTTCAGCACATCTTTGGACTCCTGAGTGCCATGTTTTTCCATAGTCGTGACCACAACCGGAGTGACCGCCATAGACACCCACACAAATAGGATTTCCAAACTTCGATTGGCGAGATTGTAACCTGCGTTATATTCGCCAGCGGAGGCTTCGCCCATCATCGCCGCAATTAGATACACGTCAGCCGAATTGAGGGCGTAGGACAGTAGTAACCCGATGCAGAGCGGGGCGCCGTATACGAAATAGGTTTTAGCTTTCTTCGCCTGGTATTGCCCACCGCGCATGCGTCTTAGCATGAACAATAAATCAATTCCGCCGACAATCAGTAATCCGCAAATGATCCCGGCAAAGGGCGCAGCCGCGTTGAGAGGCGTAAACAGGATAAATAAGATGCCCAGTGTAAAACTGATTAGTGTATGCGAGGAAAAAGACAGCGAGTAGCGCTTGATCCGATGCGCCGCCTTATGCGCTTCCATCCCGAGATTTAGCAAAACCTGGAGACAGGTCGAAGCCAGTGCGAAGTAAAGCACAAAGACCAGCTCGGATGAGAGCGGCGTAAAGTTTAGGGCAGCCATTATGACAATAAATCCAACGACGCCCGTCACTCCGCCAAGAATGTAAAGCGTCTTGAGATGTGAGGCGACATCATCTTCTCGCTCTGCACGGGCTTGAAAGCGAGCCATTGCCGCTTCCATCCAAGTAAACAGACCCATATGCACAAATTGCATTGTGATCATCGCGACCGCGTAAATGCCGAATTCTGCTGGCTCTAAAAGGCGAGTCAGAATGGCAATGGTGCCGAACGCTGTCAGCATATTGGCCAGGTTAACCGGCAGATATGAGAGGATAGACTTACCTAACATGGCGGCTAGCGGACGTTTGTCCGGTCACCCAGTAAGACAGGGAGCGTTTTGAGCATGATATAGACATCCCACATCACATTGGCGCGTTCGATATATTCAACATCAAGACGGACACGTTCTTCAACGTCGGAGCCTTCACGCAATGGCCCTCGCGAGCCGTTGATCTGCGCCCAGCCGGTCATGCCGGGTTTGACCTTGTGTCTGTGGGCATATTCACTGACCAGCTCGATGCTCTCTTTGCCTTGGGTTTTCATCCCGACGGCGTGGGGGCGCGGTCCAACAAGTGACATTTCGCCTTTTAGAACATTGATAAGTTGCGGCAGTTCATCCAGCGATGTTTTGCGGATGAATCTCCCGATTTTTGTAACGCGGGCGTCACCGACAACTGTTTGTTGTTCAGCTTTCAGGTCAGCTTTATCGTTCCGCATAGAGCGGAATTTGTAAACGTTGAACACGCGGTTATTGAAGCCGTGACGTGGTTGTTTGAACAGGGCCGGGCCGGGGCTGTCGAGGCGAATAATTAAAGCGATTGCACCGAGAATTGGTGCGCCCAACACGAGGGCTGTTGCTGATATTCCGATATCCATTAAACGCTTCAATGCGGTATGGCGACCAGATTTTGGATTACCCGTAACATCGCGCAGGCTGATTTCCGCAATTTCGGAAACACGCTGCTGGACATGGTTGAGAGTCTCAAACTCATCTACGACGAAAGCAATGCGGTTTGGTAGCAAACGCACACGGTCTACGAAGTCTTGTTTCCGCTTATTGGCCATGGCGGGAAGCGTGACCACAATGCGATTGATGTAGGGCAGGGCCTCCCAGCTCAAGAGGTCCTTAACGGTCCCAACAACGGGCACGCCGTGGATATTAAGAGGCGCACGGGCCATACGGTCGTCGAATATGGCAAGAATGTTCAACTCTTTTGTTTTTGCATTCTCCTCGATAATACGCCGTGCGCTTTCGGTTGCGCCGAGCATAACAATCGTTGGAGACAGTGCGCCGCGCTTATGAAGCCGCCGGACTTGCGTATGGTAGAAGATATGGAGGACAGCCAATAAAGCGATTGCGCCCAATCCGGCTTTCGCGAGAGCGTCGGGAAGGAAGGTCTCCGGCCTGATTATCAAGGCAACCGTGAGCCAGACGCCCAGGGCTGCAAAACTCGCGATCATCACAGTTTTGAGATGGGAAGACCATGTCGTGGCGGCATTGAACCGATAGGCATTGGAGACGAAAAGGGCGGCGATAAAGATGAGGGAGCCCAATACGGACGCGGCAATCGGGGCCGCGATGCCGCGATTATTGATGCCGACATACCCGTTCCAAATCCCAAGCGCGATAATTGCGCAGACCAAGATGACATCGAGACCGCGCAATCCAAAGCGCAAAGCGTTCATGTTGGTTTGGCGGCGGGGAACGTCAATGTCGGCTGTGCTCAAACGTTGCCGGCGACGATCTATTTTCGGAGGATTAGCGGGCTCGGGGCGGATTTTTTTTGCAAATTTATCCAGCCGGGATTCAGCAGACCCACGTTTTTCATCCGCTTGTCTCGCAGCCGAGCGCGCCGGCTTCGCAGCGGCATCATTTGCGTGCAAGCGAGCGGCAAGTTCCGCGTCCTTTATGTCTCGTATTGGCATTCGGTCCACCTATTTTTTCTAAGGTATACAGCAACGAAGAAAATATCCCGTAAACGCACATGAGTTTTCTGCCATGCAGCCATCGCGCCCGGGGCATGAAACTGTATGGATGCGGGACAGTTTGGTCGAAATTAAGGTTAATATTTGCCAAGCCTGAGACAGAGCTGCATTCCGGTGCATTAAGGGTTGCAGGACCGGAGCGGAATCGCTAACTCCCCGCTCGGAGACGTGGCCGAGTGGTCGAAGGCGCTCCCCTGCTAAGGGAGTATGGGTCATAAGCCCATCGAGGGTTCGAATCCCTTCGTCTCCGCCACTACCTTCTGGCAACTCATTGAAATATAACATTAAACCAAGCCCCGCATGGGTAAGTGTCCCACCGGGCGTCCCGCCCAATCACATTGAAAAAATAAAATGACTAAGTGAAACTGTTTTAGTGTGTTTCTTGGCGATGACTCGGGTTCTGGTTCTCAAATAACATAATTTGGATATTGTTTAGAACAGCATGCGGCTCTGCTCAACTGGTTGGATGAGAACAAAGACATTGAGCCTCATATCCCTGTCTTTGATAAGTCGGTCCGCTAGGACAGCACTTTCGAGCAGGATGACTTCACTAATGGGCGCTACGTTTGCCTGGATGGGTAAGACGTTAAGCGCTACTGTGTTGCAGGACGCATAGTTAAAGCGAGCAATGTCCCCTAAGATGAAACCTATCGCTACCGCGTATTGAAGTCTGATTTGGATGCCTGTGCGCTAGCACCACAATGTTACCGCAACTGCCCAAAAACTTTGCAAAGAGTTTATCAACACTATCGGGGCGAAGCAGGCATTAAACCAGTGACTTAAAACGCTCGAGCTATAGGTGACCGAAATGCCTCATAGAGGCGCTTTAAGAGAGTTTGTAGCTAACGGATAAGCGCTTGGGGCAACGACGTTTGTCTGCACTTAGTCGACTGGCCGGCTAAGCGGGTCAAATAGTTCTCTTTCAGCTTTGACACATTGGCCTAAATTGTAGACAATAAGCAAAATTAGTACGCGCGCCGGAATTGTTTTCCCGTTCAAATTCATCCGGCATCATTCGCGAAATCAAAGCCCGATTGGGAAGGTGTAAAATGAAAAGTTCTGCTTGTTTGAGGGCCTTTTCTACGGCGGCGATGATCGCGTTCTGCTGTTTCTTTGCGATTTCTTGCCGTCAATCTTCAGGTCTTTTATCGACCACTTCCGTCCAAACTCAGAGCCCCGTTGATTTTGTTTTTATTGTTGAGGAAGAGTTGACGCAGACGGTTGTTATGGATTTGAGCACGCAAGGTAAATATGCAGGCATCAGTTTGCTGGCGGGTGATAGAGTTTTAATTGACCGCCTAAATGTACCGAGCGCTGGCGAACATAGACTGACTGCGCTCGTAAAGTTTGATGCCTTAGGTAAAGTGAAGCTACGTATCAAAGCGCATGACGCTCCGATAATTGTGAAAAGCCTGTCGTTCGAGAATGCTGGGCATATTGCTTTACCTAGATTTGCCGACATCTCGCGTACCGCTGGCTTGGAGAAGGAAACATCTATTAAATATGGCGGTCCGACCGTCGCTGATTTTGATAATGATGGCGATTATGATTTTATCGTCAATAATCATAATGCTGCAAATACGAAGCTCTATTGGAATGATAGCGGCGGTAAACTGATACGTGATGAGAAGTATCTTTCGCGCTGGTTTATGCATGATTTGCACGGCACGGCGGCTGGCGATTACGATAATGATGGCGATTTAGATATCGTCGTGACGCAGGGTGGTGGTAACGGCACCAACCCTTCGAAAGCCAACTTCTACAACAACAAAGATGGTAAACTGGTTTTAATGACCGGAGATGTCGGCATAAATAAAGGCGGGCGTGGACGCGGGGCGCGTTGGTCGGACATGGATATGGACGGTGATTTAGATTTGCTCCTCTTTAATGAGTTGAGTTTAAAAAAAGAAAAGCCACAACATTTTTTTTATGAAAATCTTGGCAATGGAACGTTCAATCTTAAATCCGTCGCGGGCATAGAGGATGTAGATCCATCGCGGGTTCTAATCACAGATTTCAATTCTGACAATATTGACGACATTATTATGTATGGACATGGGCGCTCTTCATTTTGGCAAGGGGCTGGCGATTTTACCTATTTAGATGTGACAACAAATGTGCCTGCTGACGTTGCAGGCTTAAATAATATCATGGCGATGACAGATATCGACATTGATAATGACGGCGATCTCGACCTTTATATGGCGCGCGGCAAACTATTCGAAGGCGGAAAGGGGGAAGCGCCATCATTAGATTTTGACCCACTAACGCAAAGAATGTCGATCAAGCCACGAGGTTTCAAAGGCACCGATTTTTTTGATTTTACCGCAGATGGCATGGTTACTCTGAGCGATTATGATTTTTTGGCTCAAGGTGTTTATCGCGGCAAGGACTACCCAATGTTCTTGGGTGAAGAAAAGGCTGCTATAATCCTGAAAACTGCAGAGACAGCATTGTTAGATCCAGGTGTTGCAATTGGATGGCCTGCGGACTTGTCTGAAGACGGTATGTACTTTGGACATGTAGGCGGAGGAGAGTGGAAAGCTGCATTGGTGCGCGGTGGTGATATTTTTTGGGGCTTTAAGTTTACTCTATCCGGGGTGAGTTCAGTTATGCCTCATTTTGAGCCGCAAAATAGAAATGAACAGGATGTCTTGCTAATGAATGACGCTGGCGTATTCAGGGACGTTTCAAGAGATTGGGGGTTGCCTTTGGGCGGCAACGCTTTGGGCGTGACCACTGGCGATTTCAACAATGACTCTCATCAGGATTTAATGGTTTATCGATGGGGCAATATTGAGGGTAGGGTCTCTGACCTAATGCTACTTAATATGGGCGCTGGTAAGTTTGATGCAGTTACTATGCATGGGGCAAGTGATGTTGGCGGGCCGGGAAACGGTGACATGGGTCAGGCCTTTGATTTTGATAATGATGGCGATGTTGACCTTCTTAGCGGCAGCGAAAGAGGAGAGTGGTATCTATATTCCAATAGTACACCAGATGCCGGAAACTTTGTTTCCATCAAAGTCGGTTATTCCCCCGTGTCAAATGTTGACGCTATTTCCGCAGAAGTAATCGTTGAAACATCGTCGGGTCGTTACAGAAAGCGGGTCGGATCTGCGGGTGAGGTGTTCTCACAAAGCTTGCTCAATATCGTCCACTTCGGTTTGGCGAAAGATGAGCAGATTGAGAATATTCAGGTTAATTGGCGGAACGGCGAAACGACGGGTTGGGTCGATAAGTCGGTCAATGCAATGTATGACACAGACGCGGTGGATCCAAAGACCGTCAAGGTTAAGCCTGTCAAAGGCGGACTTCGGGAAGGCACATCTGTTCAGCTTTCTGCTGATATAATGCCACCCAATAGCGACCCGTCGGTCGTCTGGACAACGGATAATTCTGATGTGTTGAAGATTAGCCAGAGCGGCATAATAACTGCGACGGGCGAAGTTGGGCAAAGCGCGACCGTGACAGCGAGGAGCAGCGCGGGTCATGCCTCCGACAAGGTATCCTTCACGATTATACCGTTTGAGCCTCGTCCTATGACAGATCTGACAATAAACTCTGATCAATCGAGAATCATTGTTGGACAGACTTTGACTTTGATTGCAGAGGTCACGCCGGAAAACGCTGATAATGCAAATGTGATATGGTCAAGCGATGACACATCCGTTGCCGTAGTCGATGTCTATGGGACTGTTTCAGCGATAGCGCCTGGCCGCGTCGTCATAATGGCTCAAAGTGAGCGTGACGCATCTATGGTTGATCGTTTTTCTGTGGAAGTTGCTCCATTTATTGAGCCTAGAATCGCTATTTCTAACGAGGCTCTTCTTGCTGCCACCGAGTTTAAATCAGGTGGTACATTAACGATAAATGCAGATTATCACGCAGGCACGGGCGCAAAAATTATTGCTTCGGATGAGGGTGGAATCAGGTTCTGGCTACGGCATTTTAAGAGCAAGTGGATTCCTGTGAAAGATATTGTTCGGACAGACGTCGCCGCCCTCGGTACGCAGTCTGGGATGTCATCAATGACGCTCCCTCTTCACGACCTAACGCCCAGCGCGGATCTACCGGAGGGTCAATTCTACCAATTGCGTGTTTCATTTGCGACCAGTGATGGAGAGATGGTCGACAAGGTTATTTATCCAATCAAGATTGTCGCCCCTTAAGCAAATTGATGTGACGCGAAATGCTTAAGACCTGCGAGTGATGCCACCTGTCCATCAAAGATGACTGCTTTTCCGCCTAAGTGATGGATTGCATGAGCGTAAAATTGCGCGGGTGCATCGCCTCCAATAACCGTGATGAGCTCGCCTTGTGCATATGGGAGGCTTGCGGCAACATCAGAGCCTATGAGCAGACCCAGAAGGTAGCTTTGCGAGTTTTTCGAATTGTGCGCGCCAATGATTTGCTGAGAGCGAACCGACATTAGAGTTTGAGCTGCGGGGGCGCTTGTGGACGCCGCAACATCCAACCCCTTCAAGAACGCTTCCCCAATCTCTGGCTTTGAGTCGTGCTCACCAGTCAAAACGCTATTCTTTCGAATGATGTCGAATAATTCACCCGTAATGCTAGTTGTAAAGTTCACGATCGAGTCCGATGTCACAGTCGCCCACTTGGTGTGTGTGCCCGGAAGGCACGCCAAGCCTGCGCTGTCCGTCGATTTAGCCCAGCCGATGATTTGCGTTTCTTCGCCGCGCATAACGTCAGGGAGCCCGATCTGATTGCTGAGAGTTTGTACGCCTGGTATAACCCAGATGTCGCGATCAGGCGTCTCGATAGAGGTAAGCAATTTCTGAAGATCAGAGAAATTCGCGGGACATTGAGCATAACCTGTATTCACCCAACCGATGTTGGACCCGACCATGCCGCACAATATGGCTCTAATTGGGCCGTGATGTTTGGTCCATGAGGCTGTTGCGTTGAGGAATGCATCCTGTGCCGACTTTACAAATTTCATACCGGGAAGTGACGTTGCTTCAAGCGAATCGCCTTTATCCATGTCGAAAAGATAGAGGCGACACGACGTTGTTCCCCAGTCCCCTAATATAATTTTTTGCGTCACAGGCAGAGTTCCTTTGTAGAGCAATCAAGTGAATTGAATAAGTTTCTGGCTTAAAAACAAGCGTATGAAGTAACTTATATAGAGCTGAGTGATTATTGCTAACATTCAGATTGTTGACAATTAACTATTGCCTTTATGTAATTGTGACGATAACTGAAACTATAAAAAGAGTTAAAAGTATATTTTTTAGCCATTCACGCCAAGGGGAAAGCTTCGTGTTAACAAGACCTTCAACTAGAGAAATTCTACTTTCTGCCGCTTCTGCAATTGCAATGGTGACTGTCAGTCAACCCGCGTTTTCCCAAGATGCGCCAGTAGACGATAACGAAGACCTGATTGTCGTAACCGGTATTCGGGCGAGCGTGGAAAAGTCTTTGAACGACAAACGCTCTGCGCAGCAAATTGTTGATACGATTAATTCTGAGGATATCGGCAAGTCCACAGACCAAAACATCGCTGAAGCATTGAACCGCGTCTCAGGTGTTAGCATCACGACGAATGATGGCGAGGGGTCTTTAATCTCTATCCGCGGTGCCAGCCCGGAGCAAACTATTGTGACGTTGAACGGTGCTGCCTTGGGGTCGACAGGTTTCTCTCAAGCTGTTGATTTATCCAGCTACTCTGCAGATATTCTCTCGAAAATTGAAATTATTAAAACTCCCTCTGCGGATGACGAGGAAGGCTCCTTGGGTGGGCTGGTTAACTTGATCACTCGAAAGCCGCTGGAGTTAAACAAAAATGTGCGCACTGCCACAGTCCAGGGCCGTTGGAATACACAAAGTTATGACGGGGTGCAAAATAAACCGTTTAGCGCGGAAGATTATAAGTTGTCCGGCACGGTATCTCAGAAGTTTGCAGATGATACATTTGGTGTGATTTTGTCGTTAGTTGATGAAACGAGTTCAGTTCGAAGGGATTCTGTAGCTAATAGAAATTATAATGGTTTTCGGTCGTTCAACGCCGAGGATCAAAATGGGACCGTTTATAATACCCAAAGCTACTCTGATCCCGCGATTTGGGGTATTGCACCTCAACTCGTGGCTTATGAGGTTCTTGAGGGCCAGCGTGACCGCCAAGCCCTGGATTTCGCTGCGCAATGGCAGCCTATGGACAATACGATAATCACTGGTAATTTAAGCATTGCGAAGCAGGACATTGAGAATACGCAAGACAGCGTTGTTCTTCGCTTTAATGACCAAACGCGTGACCCGAATAATGGCCCTGCGACAGACGCTGCTGGTAATCCGCTTTATCATCCATCTACCCTCCCTCTAAACAACCCGGCTTTCAATAATGCCACAACTGGCGCTCCATGCGATCCTGCATTGCTTGCGGCTGCCGGTGTTGCCTGTAACCGCTTTGTTGCTCCATTTGCTGACCCATCAAGTTGGCAAGTCGTGAATACAGAGACGCGAGCTTGGGACAGAATTTTAAGGCGTTACGATGGCGGAGATGTCAACGCAGCATCCAACTCGTTTTCAAATGAGAATTTGACGACCTCGTTAGACTTTGAGCAGAGATTGTTTGATGCCGTCACGGTAAATGTTGGTGGTAGCTATCAGAAGTCGGAACAAATTCCTGATAAACAAGTTTACGTGAATCTTCAGTCTGCGCGGGAAAATCCTTTTTACTTGCGTTTTTTCCAAGATCCTTCTGATCTTGAACCTCATGGGTTTGACTGTACGTCAGGTACATGTCGCCCTGTCACAGGTTCTACTCCTGTGGGATTGGGTAACATTATCGCGAACCCAACGGCTGCGCAAATTGCCTCTTTAGCGGCGCAAGGAATAACAGGAACTATTGGTCAGCCTATACTTGTGCGCGGCGCAGATAATACATCTAACTCTGGATTTAACCCGGATGATATACTTGCAAAATCCGTAGGTAACATTTTTGAAACAATTCGCACAGTCGAAGATACAAACGAAGTTTTGTATATGGACATGGACTATGACTTTAACCGTTTCGGAATATCTTCATTCGAATTTGGTGGTAAATATACCAAACGCGAAAAGCTAGTTGATAACCAAGACGGCCGCGTTTCCAATGTGAACGCGGGGGCAACCGTTATTAATCCTTTGACGGGCCAAGCTGTGCTTGTTTCAAATGCGCTCGATCAAACACCGGTTCTTCCGTTTGCGACAAATGTAAACCCACGGGGGTTCCTGAATGGAATTGGACTCGGCGGCAATGCTATTGCTGACGGATTTGCATCAGTCGATCCTCTTGCGCTTTACAACTTAGTTAGGGCCGATGAAGACGTAGCCATCGATTTTGATGCGTCGCAGACTCGCACAGCAGAGCTAAAAAACTGGGCGGCTTATGGTAAAGCAAATTTCGATTTTTTAGAAAATCGTTTGACTGGTGACATCGGCTTGCGTTGGGTGCAAACTGATGTTGCAACCACCGGCTCTTCCGGTCTCTCAGCCTTTAATGAAGGATTTGGACGCAATCAACGTGTTTATGATCTGCGTAATCTGCGAAGCCTAATGGATGCAAGCCAGCCGGCGTGTCCTGCAATTCCGTTTACACCGGGTGGCCATAGCTATGGTGATGCTGCCCGATTTGCACGAGTTGATGGTTTGGGCGTAGATACCAACGGCACTTTGACATTTAATGACGACACACCATTACCAAACTCATTGCCATGCCATGAACCATTCCTGCTTAGCCCTGCTGGTTTACAAGCTAATGGAGGGTTTATTGTCGACTTGCGTCGTTACAATAATATTTTCTGGACAAATAATGATATTTTTACAAATGGATTTCAAACAACGGACGCAGCGGGCCTGAATTTGGCACCGGGCATAAATAATACAATCCGATCATTTGCGACGTCAGGATCTCATAAATACGACGTGTTTTTACCTAACTTGAATGTAAATTACGCAATCAATGATGAGATGATCGGTAGATTTGCAGTGTCCAGAACTATGACACGTCCTGAAATCGATAGCTTGAAACCGGGGTTCTCAGTAAGGGAAACAGGCTGGGGCAACCCTGCGCAGCGTGTTAATCAAGCAAATTTGGGTAATACACAGCTCGATCCTCTAACGTCGACCAATTTTGATGCCTCATTCGAGTGGTATTTTCAAAAAGATGCGCTTGTCTCAGTAGGCTTGTTCCATAAGAAAATTAAAAACCTTCTCGAAGTGGAACAACAGCGTGTCTTCTTGCGTGATATCAAAACCGAAATTCAAAATGGCGAAGAAGTTTCGACAACAGGTTTGATCTTGGATGAGAACTCCATAACGATCGATAATTGTTACGCTGAAATTCTAGGGGAGTGGCAATATAATTATAATCCAGCCTATGTTGAAGGCATGCTTTTCAGTGACGACCCTGACTTTCTATGCGCCCAATTCCAAGCGACACAAAGCCGCAATGCGGCTGGCGCGTCTATCAGTGGGATGGAATTACAGTATTCCCAAAACTATAAGTTCCTACCGGGATTTTGGGGCGGTCTGGGCCTAACTGCGAACTATACTTACCAAGATAGTTCCTTTGATGCGGATACGTCCTCACTTGTCGCTGGTGCCACTTTGGATCGTTTTCAAATTGATCGCACGCCGGAGCATTCCTACAATGTGACGGCCTACTGGGAGCAAGACGGACATCAGTTGCGACTGGCATATGGCGGCGCGTCAGATGTACTTGTTCAACGTAACTTCCAGTTGGGCGCTTTGTGGGAAGAGGGGCGTGAAACGCTAGACTTCTCTGGCGCATACAAAGTCAATGATCGTTTGACCTTTACATTAGAGGCTCAAAATATTCTCGATCAGCCCATCAGGCAGTATTTCACCAGCCGCTCAATTCAGCTTCCTGAAAGCGCGACTGATGGGGGCACCGTTCTCGTTGATTACAACGAGGGTAACCCAATATCTGGTGATGCGTATGACGGGCGGACCACCTTTGAGTATAACACCGGTACAAATGTTCGCGCCGCTGTTCGGTTCACATTCTAATACATCTTTGATGTCATCTAAGTTGGGGGTTTTGCCCCCTGCTAAACCCCTGTACTATTGCGGCCGCCAGCGGGTGGCCGTATTTTTTTGCGCAATCTGAAATGCGCATAAAAACCCTGCGATCCATTGTTCGCAGGTATATTCCCTTATAAAACCTACAGAAGCTTAGCTATATCCCAGCAATGCTCGCAAGCCCGGGGCAGCATAGTCCACGAGCGCCCGATGCTTATCGGTAAGCGCGTCTGGGAAATCAAATTTGGCAGCACCATCATTGATATTATCCCGGGCCGTAGGGCTTTGTTTTTTATCCGCACCGATCAAGATGCGAGCCTTCCAATCATTGGGCATCTCGATACCACATGCGGCTAAGAGGGCTTTGAAATAAGTTTTCGCTTCCGAGCTGTCTAATGCAGCTATGTTTTCGATTAAATCCTCATAGCGCACCACATAGGCATCCGTCGCCAACCACGCCGAGGCGTATAGATCATACTGTTGTTTCATTGGTGGAGATTTTTGATAAATGCCAAAGATCATTAATGCTATAAGGTCATCAATTGTAAGCGAGCCATTTTTAATTTGATCGAAATTACTCGAAAATACATCGGATACAAAAAATCGGGCTTGTGCCAAAACCCATGAATAGGGATCCCTAACCAGCATTAGTTTGTGTGTGCGGTTGGCGAGTATGGCTGAATTATCAGCATATAATAGATGAGCGGAGATTAGTAATTGACGGTTTTTATCGAACGCTCCGACATGCTGTTGCAAGGTTGGCCATTGCACGAATTGCGTACTGTAAACCTGCTCAGGCATGATAAACATGCGCAGTATATTTCGCAGGAGGTGTGAACCGCTCTTTGGAACACTGTTCAGAAAAACAGATTTTTTCAATGGGTTTTGCTTAAACTTAAGACTCTCCAAATTGATCGTATCCGGGGCCATAGTAATATCGGGCATCATTAACTCCGCGAGAATAATAGTTAGGGTCTCCCTACACATCATGCGGAGAAATGGCTAAATATTTTACGTTTTAGAGCCGCGTCAAGTCGATGTATTGTTGACAAATTCATTGTTTCGCACGCCTCGAGAGCTTAGTCTTATTCCACAGTACGCCCGAACGTATTTGAAAGAAAAAAATGTCAGATAAACAACTGAAAAAGATTGTGATTGTTGGCGGCGGCACAGCTGGTTGGATGTCTGCGGCTCTTTTATCGAAGTTCATGTCGGGGTCGGGTGCAAGCATAACGCTGATTGAGTCAGAGCAGATCGGTACAATTGGTGTCGGTGAGGCAACCATTCCACACATACAAAATTTCAACAATATGCTGGATATTGATGAAGCGACTTTCTTAAAGGAGACAGGTGCAACTTATAAATTAGGTATTGAGTTTGCAGATTGGGGCGAGCTTGGAGAGCGCTACCTTCATCCATTCGGAGAGTACGGTATTCCTATGGGAGAACTGCAATTCCATCATTACTGGACCCGAATGAAACAGTCGGGCAGTCCGTATCCTATTGGCGATTATTGCCTGAATGTTGTGGCAGCCAAGGCTGGTAAGTTTATGCACCCGGTGCAGGATCAAACATCTCTGGCCGCCCGCATTCCTTATGCTTATCATCTTGATGCGACCCGCTATGCGCAGTTTTTGCGGCGCTATGCAGAGGGTCGCAATGCACGCCGAATTGAAGGCAAGGTCGTCGAGACGGCTTTGGATGCTGAGACAGGTCACATACAAAGCGTAAAGCTGGAATCCGGTGAAACTATAGAGGGTGATTTTTTTATAGATTGCTCCGGGTTTCGCGGTGTTTTGATTGAGGGAGCGCTTAAGGCCGGTTATGAGGACTGGTCCGATTTACTGCCTATGGATCGGGCTGTAACGGTGCATTCAGAAGTAATAGAACCGCCAAAGCCCTACACGATTGCAACCGCCAAGGACGCCGGGTGGACATGGCGTATTCCACTGCAAGCCCGCGTTGGTAACGGCTATGTTTATTCAAGCGAATTCATAGACAAAGAAGCGGCCACAGACGTGCTATTGAATGGCCTCGACAGTGAGGCGATCACCGAGCCCCGGCATTTGGCGTTTAACACTGGACGGCGCAAGACGTTTTGGAGGGGTAATTGTCTAGCATTGGGACTGTCTACTGGGTTTCTTGAGCCACTTGAATCAACCTCAATTCATCTCATTCAAGAAGGACTTATTCGGCTTGTCGCACTGATGCCCGACAAGAGCTTCAATCCTGCCAATGAGATTGAATATAATCGAGTTATGGGCCTGACCTATGAGCGTATCCGAGATTTCATCCTTTTACACTATGTTGCGACCCGCCGTGTTGACACACCGTTTTGGCGTTACATTCAAAACTTAGATATACCTCAAGTCATGGCACATCGCATGAAGCTGCTCTCGGAATCAGGGCATTATGTCAGTTATGAGCATGACCTGTTTAAACTCGATAGTTGGATCGCCGTTATGGAAGGCCAGGGCATGGCGCCGCAGACTTATAGCCCCATCGCTGAAATGCTATCAGACGAGGATATGAACAATACCATGGGACAATTACGTTACGCAATCAGTGAGATTACTCGTCAGATGCCAACCCACGGGCAATACATTCAGCATGTCGTTGCCAAGGGTTGAGTATAAACAATCCGATTGATAATCTAACTCCGAATTCAAGTTAATTGGCAAATATGGAATAGTTCAATATGGGAGACTACACGCGCAGAACAGTCCATCTGTGCCGTCTCAGTATAAGGCCGTCTTTAATATCTCAATTGTTGGGCGCGTTCAATAACGAGTAAGGCAGCCCGGGATTATGCTGTAATATAGAACCTTTCTAGCGCACGCTGAGCGCCATCCTTCGAGCAATGCTGAACTGTCGCCCAAATCTGGTAATTGGGTGAGTTGTTGACTGTAGATGTCTCCCAGTCCGAAGGCTTCTTTGATGGCTCATCGATATAGCTAGGTTATTGCGTAACATTGAGTTTCGTTATCTTTATCCTCAGATCGATTGCTTGATATATTTTGGGTTTAATTTTCTCGTTTGTTCTGATGTAGACAATCACTCTGTAATGTAAATTGTTGACAATTATTGAGTTTGTCATGATATAGGTGATTAGGAGAGTATAGTGATTTCAATGCACAATGCCTGAGTCTTTGGATAGCCGATGCCACGCATTGCTTGTCGACCTTGAGTTGATTGAGCCAGGCGATTTTTCAAATGTCAGCCCCTTAACAGGAGGGGTGTCTTCAGAAATAGCCAAGGTTAAAGTTGGAATTGACGAATATTGCGCAAAATTTGCGCTGGAAAAGCTAAAGGTTGCGGCCGAGTGGCAAGCGCCAGTCCATCGCAACGCATCAGAATATAAGTGGCTGAAATATGTATCGGGTATTTGCGAGGCAAATGTCCCAAAACTCTACGGACGAAGTCAAACTCTGAACGGTTTTGCTATGGAGTTTGTTAGTGGTGATGATGTTCGGCTTTGGAAAACGGATTTATTTGTCAACGGCGTAAACCTACGCGATATAGAGGCGGTGGCGCGTGTTTTAGGCACCATCCATCACGCGTCAGCACAAAGTAATTTTGACCGTTCAGGTTTTGAGAATATGGATGATTTTTTCGCTTTGAGGCTGGATCCATATTTTGGAAGTTTGGTGGAAAAGCACTCTAACCTATCTAAGAAGATTGGCCGTCTCATCAGTGTTCAGCAGGCAACTCAATCCGTTCTAATTCACGGTGACGTGAGTCCAAAAAATATTTTGTTTAAGGACGAAGTTCCAATTTTTTTGGACGCAGAATGTGCGACTATGGGAGATCCCGTTTTTGATGTGGGATTTTGCATGAACCACCTCTTGCTCAAGGCTGTTCATATGCCCCAACGTGCAAAATACTTTACTGCGGCTGCCAAGCATTTTTGGGAAAATTATCAGCCCTTTATAAATTGGGAGACATCTGCCGATCTCCAAGGACGTTTAATCGAGACTCTTCCAGCATTCTTATTGGCGCGGGTCGACGGGAAATCTCCCGTTGAATACTTATCAGAAGATGCGCGCAGAAAAGTGCGGAGTTTTGCCATATCTAATATCGAAATTTCGCCGGTGTCACTAGACAACCTATTAGATGATCTCAGAGAGGCTATATGAGCGATACCACAAATGTTGAGTCAGTAACCTCTCGGCGGGTCTGGGATTCGCGTGGACATCCAACAGTTGAAGTCGAAGTTACCACGTCGTCAGGCCAAATAGGCCGAGCGATTGCGCCAGCTGGTGCGTCTCGCGGTTTACGCGAAGCAATTGATTTGCGCGATGGTGGCGATCAATTGGGTGGTAAAAATGTGTACAATGCCTGCGAAAATGTCCGGAATATTATCGCTCCGGCACTGATTGGCAAAGACGTTTGCGACCAAAGTGGTATCGATGAATTGATGATCGCCCTAGACGGGACGCCAGATAAATCGAAGCTAGGCGGAAACGCTATGGTTGCGACGTCATTGGCTGTGCTGCACGCCGGATCTGCAGCGCAAGGTATACCGTTGTGGAAATATATCAGCGAAAAATATCAAACTAGTCCCAGCATACCTCTGCCTGAAATTCAGATATTTGGCGGAGGTGCGCATGCAGGTCGCCGGGTCGACATTCAGGACTTTATGATCATGGTTCCTGGAGCCAATAGTTTTGATGAAGTTATGGAAATCACGTCTGCTGTATATTGGGCGGCGGGGCAAATCATAGAAGAAAAAACCGGTGGGGTTGTCGGTGTTGCAGATGAGGGCGGTTGGTGGCCTGTTTTTGATAGTAATGAAGAAGCCCTTGAAACTTTAATGTTGGCTATAGAGCGCGCTGGTGAGACACCAGGGGATCGCGTTGTCATATCTTTGGATGTCGCCGCGTCCGAATTTTATGATGGCAACGGATATAAGCTTTCTCTCGAAGATCGCGTGCTGGATACTGGCGGCATGATTGACATGCTGGGCTCTTGGTTGGGAAAATATCCAATTGTGTCAATTGAAGACGCCTTAGCCGAGCAGGATGTGGCTGGAACGATTGAATTCACCAAGCGATTTGGTGACCGGTTGCAAATTGTTGGAGACGATTATTTGGTTACAAATGCTGACCTTGTGAAAGCCGCCATTAAAGATAAAGCCTGCAACGCCGTGCTGATTAAAGTCAATCAGGCTGGCACTGTTTCAGAGTCGGTTAGCGCGTTTAAAGCCGCCAGTGCTGGCGGGTTTCGGTCGGTCGTTTCAGCTCGCTCAGGCGAGACAGAAGACGTTTCGATTACGCATTTGTCAGCCGGACTCGGCGCGGGTCAGCTTAAAGTCGGCTCATTCACGCGCTCTGAACGTATGGCAAAGTGGAATGAATGTTTGCGCATCCAAGACGCCCACGGAATGGGTTCATTCGCGGCGGGAAGCGCTTTAAAAAACACTTGGTGGGGAAAAGGATAAGATTATGAAATTTCTACGTTATAAAAATAAAACGGGTGATGTTATCCCGTGCGTCCTGACTGAATCAGGAGGTGTGCATAATTTGTCATCAATCGTTTCTGATATTGGGCCGAGCACACTTGGCCCAGATATGATTGAAGCGGTCTCTAGAGCCATGTCGGATTTGCCAGTGCTTGATACTGACGATCTATCCCTCGCGCCGCCAATGGATACGCCGCGCAATATTTGGTGCATTGGCCTGAATTACTCTGATCACGCGGCAGAAGCGGGGATGGCCATTCCTGATGAACCGATCCTATTTAACAAATCCACGGCAACCTATTGCGGTCCAAATGATGATATATTGTTTAGCCCTAAAATGACCAAGCTCGATTGGGAGGTCGAATTAGGAATTGTGATTGGTAAGCCCGTTTTAAATATAACAAAAGATCAAGCGCCAGATCACATTTTCGGCTATGTTTTAATCAACGATGTGTCCGAGCGGGCTTGGCAGCTAGAGCGAGGTGGGCAATGGGTGAAGGGCAAAAGCTTTCCTAATTTCTGTCCAACTGGACCCTATTTGGTCCCTAAAGAAAGTGTTGGCGATATCAACAACTTGGATTTGTGGCTGGATGTAAACGGAACACGTATGCAGACTGGGTCTACGTCGAAGATGATCTTTGATGTCAATACGATTGTATCATATATGAGTGAGTTCTGTAAATTGGAGCCAGGCGACCTAATTTTAACTGGCACCCCACCGGGCGTTGGGGCCGGGATGAAGCCGCAAAGATGGCTCAACATTGGGGATAAAGTCACGCTGGGGATCACCGGTTTAGGCGAGCAATCCCAAACCGTTGTGAAGATGTAATCCGATGAGCGATATTACAGCTGAATTTGAAGACCGCGTCGCCATCATCACCGGCGGGGCAAGAGGCATGGGCGCCGCCGCGGCCGAGCATCTGCTCAAAAACGGAGGAGCGGTTAGTCTTTGGGACATGAATATGGAGGCATTGAATTCCACGCACAGGCGTCTTTCGAAGTTTGGTCCTGTTCAAATTTTGAGTGTAGATGTCAGCGATGAAACATCTGTAGCTGCGGGTATGGCAAGCTGTATTAAAGAATTTGGCAAAGTCGATATTTTGGTGAACTGTGCCGGTATTGCCGGTGTCAATGCCCCCGTCGAAACCTTCCCTCTCGACGTTTGGCGTAAAGTGATGGACGTAAACCTGACAGGTATGTTTCTGGTTTGCCAAGCGGTCATACCGCACATGCGCAAATCTGGGTATGGACGGATTGTCAATTTAGCGTCAGTGGCGGGCAAAGAAGGTAATCCGAATGCTTCGGCATATTCCGTATCTAAGGCTGGGCTCATTGGTTTAACAAAAAGTTTGGGAAAGGAATTAGCGACTGCTGGGATAACCGTTAATGTTATCACGCCTGCCGTCATTAAAACTGAAATGTTGGCCGATGTGGAGCAAAGCCAGATTGATTATATGGTGTCGAAAATTCCAATGGGACGCACGGGCACAGTCGAGGAGGTCGCGCAGATGATTGCGTTTCTAGCGTCTGACCGCGCGGCTTTTTCAACAGCGGCAGTGTTTGATATGTCAGGTGGACGTTCGACATATTGAACGGAAATTAGCGATGTAAGATTTTTTGCATCATTAAAACCCTGCCTTTATTGCGCAGGCCATTCAGCGTGATAAACAAAAGATGCAATTTGGTTTGTCCGGCATCCTTTGTGTTTTTCTGGCACGCCAGCAAGTTCCCATTTTTTAAAAGCCTTCATCGCTTCGCGGCCTAATTGCCCATTAGGCACTTGTGCGATAAGTTTGGCGTCTTTAATCTTTCCGCTTGATGTAATGTCATAGCTAATCAAAGCGCCGCCGACATAACCGGGAAACACGCCAGACCCGCGAAAGTTAGCTGGTTTGTTTTTTATCCATTGAATATTACAATTTTCTGGCGCGCCTGTGTAGGAGGAAAAGGCGGCGTTAAGCGGCGCAATTTCATCTGGGTCTGGTAGAGGTAGATTCTTGTCCTCTAATATTTGGAAAGCAACCCCTTTCCAAGCCAACGCTGTCGCCAAAATCGGATCTAACTCGTCTGCATCTTTGGGTTTCTTAAAGCTCTCTATGACTCGGTCGAGATCATCGAGAGACCAAGCTATACGGCTGTCGGTACGCTCACGCCCAGACAGGCCAGCAGCCGCTCTAATAATAAGTGCATTATTCAAAGCCGGACCACCGTCTTCATCTAATCCAACTGACTTTAGGGCCTCGACGACTTTCTGGGCAGCTGGTTCCGCCGTCCAAAGTCTCAGAGCCTTGGCCTCTATATTTGCCATGTTCATCCACATAAAGGCATCTGATATTTGAGGTGTTCCGTCTGGCTGCACAATTTTGTTTAAGGAGTCGCGTAGTTTGACAGCCTTCTTGTTGTCTGGTGCTGTCATATAAGCTGCGTAATCTAAGTAGGCGTCTACAACTTTCAGCGGAACGTCGCCGCCCGCCAATGGTCCAATAGCTTTAGCGCGTTTAAGGGGTTTAATCGAGGCCTGAGGGTCTTCCAACGTCATCATGGAACCAAAATTATAGGCGAGGATTGCGGTAAGCTTACTATCGCCCAATTCAGCTTCTGCGCTCTTCCAAGCGGCCTCTGCTTCAATCCTCGCCGTGGTTGTATCGCCTGCAGCTTGAGCTGCCTGATATGCCTTGAAGTGCTCAACATAAACGTCCTGAGCATTTGCCGAATGAGGTATGGTAAAGATTAGAGCCGCCACCAAGACAGTGAGAGGGTTTTTTAAGTTAAGTTTTAAAAGCGTCATGAAAATCTCCTACGGGATGGGATAAGATTTCTATTTGGGCGGGGTGCCAAATCGTCTTTGATACAAATTACTATTTACGCGTTTGGCTGCGTCGACTAACGGCGCATAGGGCGTGTCGGTGACAGAAACAAAACCGACGTTGTAATTCTCGCCGTCATAAGCCCTCCCTGTGATCGGTGAGTCGACATATTGGAACCAGTGTGCGCCGACAAAATTTGGATTGTCGATGACGATGTTCATATAATTCTCGAACATGCGCGCACGGTCTTTTTGATCGACAGCATGGACGAGGCCAGGATGAAAAAAGCCAGTATCGCCACGCGACCCCATATGAAACTCACCGATTATGGCGGGTTTGTCTATTTTATCTAAAAATGCCCATTGATTGGAATGGGGTATTTCCGAATACTCGTTATAGCTTATAATATCGGAAAATTCGCTCGAAGCCTCAATGACTTCCGGTGTCATGCCCCACGTCGCGAACCGAACACCCAGATACATATGGTCAGGCAGATGGGCATTTAGGGCTTGATCTACAACTTTAAAATATTGCCGAGCATATGCTTTGAGCAATATTGCAAAATCTGCCTGTTGAGCCGAATTATGCGTTTTTAAGATAACGCCCCTTCGAATGGTCTTCCAACTCTCGAATTCCGTCCCCCAAGCTTTGTTGAGAAATGAAATATCAGCATATTTCACCTTTAATAGGCGCGTAAATTCTGCCTTTGTTGGACTTTCAAAATCACTACGGGACAGCGTGTTAATGACGATACCATACTGACCCCTAACTGTGCCCATTCGACCCCAACTTTTTTCATTATCTATGAATACGCCAATGCACCAAGGACTGCCTGCAACTTCTCCTGCAACTTTCTTGGCAGTGATGTCTGCTTGACTTTTAAACTCAGGATCAAAGGGGTCGGGTAGAGGTGCCCAAAAATCATCACCGCTGCTGACGGTTTTAAACCCGCCTGAGATCCAGCCGTTTGCAAAGTAGGGGAGTCGGGGTGATTTGTAGTATTCAGGGTCAGCCCAATTGCCAAATGAGGTGAACCCCCAATTTAACATACGATCCTCGGTCGTGGCCCGCCAATCTGCAATATATGACTTGGGTGATGTTTCACCATATTTGCGTTCTAGATTAGCACTATAAAAGCCAAAACTCTGTCCGGTTTTCAGCGGCCCGGTATGGCTGCCGCTACGGTATCCATAATGATTGGCTAGCGGGTCATTATCGGCGGGCAACCATCTAAACATGTCACGGCGTAGTTTGGATGCGTTAAACGCGGTTTTTAGAGCTGAATTTGGTACTGATGGATAGATGGCTGAAGGGTCGCTAATTTCATCACGACGCCCATTTCGAATGGCATCTTGATCAAAATCGACACCGGTCAAAGTGACCGTATTGTCTAAGCGAATATTAGCTATTCCAGTGGAGAAGAACAGATAGCCTTCTGGGTCAATGATCGCCCATTTTCCTCTATATTTCTGCGTTCTGAAATACCCTGTGGATCTTAGTTTTGGGCCGGCTTTCCAGCCGCCATATTGTGAGCGACCTATAAATGGTTGGTCACTTGTGAGTTGAGCACGCTCACTTTCATGATTGCGAATAATATCCTCTGTAGATTTAACTTTTCCCGTGAAATCTACTTTGGCACTTTGGCCGAACTCATCGACAATTCCTGTCAGATAGTTTTTATCCGTTTTAGGATTGGAAACAATCCGCAGATTATCAAGTGTAAAAGATCGATCAAATTGCAAACTTTTCACAGATAGTTTAACTGAGGTGATCGCGCTTACATCTAGATTTTCCTCACCCCACATCCAAATGAAGTTGGTTGCGCCTATATCCCACGCCGGCGGGTTATCACGTAGACCGGTATCTGCATCAATGTCGGCGCCCTGGAGTTCTGCGTAATAAGACGTTGCCGGACCAACGGGTATTACGACGCTACGCGTAAAGTTTTGCCCTTTTGCATCAGAGACATCGAGGTTTAAATGAACTGGATGTGGGCCGGGGTTGCCAATGTCCATAACCAATCCGAATGTTCCGGTTTGGGTAAAATCCCAAGGCTTTGAAGGTATGATACTTAGTCCAGAATATTGATGAGCCGTTGCCATGAGCGTCACTAACAAGGCTTTTTCAGATACGCCTGTCAGCGATAGTTCTCCATTGCTGACAGATGCCATTTGGGGGACTTCAGCTTGATCGAAATCCGCCAATACTATCTCGGACATTTCAGCTGCGAGGCCTTGCTGGGCGAGGGAAAGTGCAAAAAATGATGTGCTAAACAACACTGCATATTTCCAGTGTTGCAGTGACCTTATGTGGGATGCATTCATTATTCAGTCACTCCGTTGAAGCGAGTTGGGTAAAGATCAGTCATAATTTCGCGTGCGGCTTTGACCATTTCTGGATATGGTATGTCGGTGTTTGAAACAAAACCCACATTGTAATTCTCGCCGTCATAGGCGCGTCCCGCAATCGGCGAGTCGACATATTGGAACCAATGTGCGCCGACCATATACGGGTTTTCGGTGACGGTTCTCATGTAAGTTTTATACATTTCTGCGCGGTCTGTTTGATCTGCAGCCATGACTAAGCCGGGATGGAAAACGCCCGTATCGCTCTGCGCACCAATGTGGAATTCTCCGATAACTACGGGCTTGTCAATTTCAGCAAAAAAGTCCCACCCTCCTTTGCGTAGTCCCTCTTCATAAATGTTAAAGCTCATCACATCGGAATAATTGATCGCGGCTTTTATGGTCTCTTTAGGCATACCCCAACTTGCCATCCGTGCGCCCATGTAAAGATGGTCGGGCAGATAGTTTTCTAATGTTTCACTGACAACCTTGAAATACTGCTCTGAGTAACTCTCAAAAAGCCTGGACAGGTCGTCGACAACTTCAGGGTTGAATATGGAAATTTTGAAGCCTTTGTCAAATTGCTCCCAAGTTTCAAAGTTTGTCTGCCAGGCACCATTAAACGACTGGATGTTTTTATATTTGGTTTTTAGTTGGCTCGAAAACTCGGCCTTCGCGTACGATTTAGCACCATCTTTAGACAGGGCATCCATGACGATGCCATATCGTTTTTCATCTGGGTCTTCCGGATTACCCCAACTTTTTTCATTATCAATGAAGACCCCAACGCACCACGGGGAGCCTTTTATTTCTTCGGCAATCTTTGCAATTGTGACATCGGCGCGCCTCGAAAATTCTGGATCAAAAAAGTCGGGAGCGGGGCTCCATATGTCATAACCTGATGAGAGCGTTTGGAAATCACCTATGATCCAACCGTTCGCAAAATATGGAACTTGTTCATTCGGATAAAACGCGGGGTCTACCCAATTGCCAAAGGAGGTGAACCCCCAAGAGTTCATACGATCTAACGTGACCTGCTCCCACTTACGCATGTAACTTTCAGGTGACGTTTCGCCGTAGCGGCGTTGTAAATTAGCACGGTAAAAATTATATGTTTCCCCAGTTTTCATCGGACCAATGTGAGTGGAGCGCCTGTAGCTATAATGGGCGGCGAGTGGGTCGGTATACTCTGGTAACCATTCAAACATCTCGTGCCGCAATGTCGATTTAATGAACCGACTCTCACGTGCAGTTTGTGTTGTTTCTACAACCCCTATTGAGTCTTCGGGCGTTAATTCATCGCTGTCTATTTTGCGAATACTGTCGTCTTTGAAATCAATACCCGTCATTGTGCTGAGATTGGCCATGCGAACATTGGCGACTCCGTGAGAGAAAAATAGATACCCTTCAGGGTCAACCAACCACCATTTGCCTTTGATTTTTTCTGTGCGAAAGTAACCGGTGCCTTTTAGTTTTGGTCCGTCTTTCCAGCCTCCGAAGCGCGAGCGATCCTCAATGCCGGGATTTTCCTTGAGGTCGCGAAGTTCTGTATTAGCGATTTGCTGCAATTCTTCTTCGCTGCGGACTTTAATTGGAAAACTGGCAGTCGCATTTTGCCCGAATTTATCGATGATGTTTTCAAGGAAATTTTCTGGAAGTTTTTTGTTTTTCCGCAGACGGATATTATCAATCTCAACCGACCTGTCGCCGACAATGCCGCGTGTAAAAAACTCAATTTTCGAAACAGATGACATGTCAAACTTACCATATTGGGATGTCCATCGCGCAATCATCATCACCTCACCATCATACCAAGGAGCCGGCATTTCGCGCATGCCGCTATCAATCGCGCGAGTAGGGCCGTCTAAAATGACATAATATGTGCCTTTTGATCTGGCGGGGACATTCATGCCTTTATTCTGGAAATCGCCGTTACTATCGTGGAACCCCATATAAACGTAGATTGACCGGTCCGAGATATTTTCCAAATCCACGGCAATGTTGAAATTTTTATATTTGCTCCAATCGAGTGGGTTGTTTGGGATAATTTCAGCAGTTGAAATTTTTACGTCATCATCAAATTCCGCAAACAGTCTCTTCTGTTGATCTAAGCCGATGATGTTAGCGGACGCTCCTTTTGTCTCAAGACGATAGCCGGATTTGTCGCTATCGAAATCAAAGATGGTTGTGATCATTTCTGGGGCGTCGACTTCAACAACTTCGAGCGAGCCGTCAACATTAGAGCAGGCTGTCATAAGGACAACACAAGCGGACATGAGTAGGACTTGCGATAATTTTGGTGCAGTTGCCTTCATGTCATTCTCTTGTAATTGTTATTTTCAAAGTTTAGTTTCATTGTCCAGCCAACCCGAGCGTTAGAGTGGAAATTGATAGAAGCTTGTCAGTAGCTGTCATAAAGAGCGTCGAGCCATCTTCGCCAAATGTGCAATTGGATGTTGCGCGACCTGTGAGAACTCGGCCTAGACGTGTCCCGTTTGGAGAAAATATAATAACACCTCCGGGACCCGTGGCGAACAGATTTCCGGCGACATCGACCACCATCCCATCAGGAAGACCGGGGCTATCATCATTCAGTAAATCGGTTAAGTCAGCGAAAAGGCACTCGTCCGTAGGCAGGCCAGAGGCATCCAAAGAAAGTGCTCTGATGATCGGTTTTAGCGGGTCAGACTGTGACACGTAGAGCCTGCTTTCATCAGGAGACAAAGCAATGCCGTTTGGACGCGTGAAATTTTTCGATACTAATGATACTTCACCATCCGGCGTGAGGCGGTAAACACCAAAATAATCCTGCTGTATTCCGGTGAAGTTCTTGCGATCTTTCAAACCGTAAGGCGGGTCGGTAAAGTAAACTGTACCGTCAGCCGCTCGCGTTAGGTCATTGGGGCTGTTAAAACGCCTGCCTTGAAACCTGGATGCTATAGCGAGTCTTTGACCTGAAGAAACGTCTATAGAATCTAATGATCTGGCATTTTGATTGCAAATTAGCAGGCTATCGTCGCCGGGATGATACCATAGTCCATTTGTTCCAGGCGCTGCGTTCTTGTCAGGCGTCGTGTCATTACGTCCTGCCGCATCCAAATATGTCGTTAGTCCGCTTGATCGGCTCCATGCGTGAATACGATTATTTGGAATGTCTGAAAAATATAACTGACTGCGCTTGCTGTCCCATGTTGGGCCTTCAGTCCATTTGAAACCTGACGCAAGTTGGCGGATTTGGGCTTGAGGGTTTACGAGGTTGAGTAACTCTGACGAGTAGCTCTCCACTTGGCCTTCCGCATAGGCTTGTCCGAAATAGGCTGTATCGGAGCAACCTGAAAGCGTGGTGATTGCGGCACCGATGACGGCCAGATTGAGTGTACGCCGCGTCACCATATACTGGTCTCTTCCGACACCTTACGTGTGCCAATTTCTTCGACTTTTCCGATCAAAAAGACATAGCACAAAAACCCGATGAGCGCTGCGGCACCGATATAAAAGAGAGCTGGCGCAAAACTATCTTCCGTTACGATATATCCGATGACAATAGGGGTCACTACGGCAGACAGCGCGCCGAAGGCATTAAACACGCCGCCAACAAGACCAACGGATTGGCGCGGTGAAAGCAAGGAAACAAATACCCAAGCGATGGATGCTAGGCCGTTCCCGAAAAACGCAATAGCCATAAATATGATAATTAGAGTTGTGTTATCTGTGAAATTTGCTGCGATGATAATTGTGGAAAGTGCCATTCCCAGCAAAACTGGGGCTTTGCGCGAAAACTCGGCTGATATGCCTTTCTTGACCATATAGTCTGACGCAAACCCCGAGAGCAGCACTCCAAAAAAGGCTGCTATGAAGGGTACAGAAGCGTAAAAACCGGACTTAATAAGGGTGAGATCACGATAATCAGTTAAATAACTCGGAAACCATGTCAGGAAAAAAATTGTCGTCGTTCCTAGACAAAATTGACCGATGTAGAGCCCCCATAATTTAGGGTGTATAAAAGCTATGGCTGGGCTTGGACGTTTTTCAGCTGCGGGTTTGATTAAGTTTTGATTTGTCGCTGTCTGAGCCTGCGGTTTGTTTTTTGGATAGACTAAGTACCAAACAACGGCCCAGATGATTCCAATTAACCCAGTAATGACCATCAAGCCGCGCCATCCGAATTGGGATTGAATGGTGAAGAGTATGGGGGTTAAAAAAGCCAAGCCTAAAAATTGACCAGACGTGTAAATACTGATCGCGCTTGCACGCTCCTCTTTGGGAAACCAATCCGTAACAATTTTGTTATTGATTGGATATGAGGGCGCTTCGAATCCACCGATGACTGCCCGCGCTCCCATCAGAGCGGATGCAGAATTCACAAAACCTTGCAGCACCGTTGCGACTGACCAACCTATAAGAATGATCGGATATAAAACCCGAGTTTTCACTAAATCAGCAATAAACCCGCCAGGGATTTGGAGAAGGGCATAGGGAATGAAGAATGCCGAAAATACAAAGCCCATAGTTTCAGTCGAAATCTCTAGGTCTTCGCGTATAGCGGCTGCCGCGACCGAGATATTCATTCGATCCATGTAATTTATGACGACGGTCAAAAACAACAAGACTAAGAGCAAACGGCGTTTTTTGTTGTCTTCGTCCATTGTTTGAGCCCTCTGGTTCTGGCCGCTGCCGCCGATGAGCTTAGTGAGACTCGTTCAAATAAACGGTTTTCTTATCCATATATTGCTCAAGTCCATAGCGACCGTCCTCGCCGCCCATACCGCTCATTTTCCAGCCATTATGAAATCCTTGGTGCATCTCACCCATGCCGCGATTAATATACATTTCGCCAGCTTCCACCTCGTTGATAAAACGGTGTATATTTGCATTTGACGCCGAGTAAAAATACGCAGCGAGGCCGTACTCGCTATCATTTGCGTGGCTTATAGCTTCATCCAGTGAGCTGAATTTAACAATGGGTAAGATAGGGCCGAAGGTCTCATCGTGAACTGCGATATTGGTCTGGTCCATATCGACGAGTACAGTCGGTGGATAAAAGAAACCGCCCTCGCAATCCGCCGGCGCGCTTGGCTTACCTCCTGTTAGAATTTTGGCCCCCTGCTTTACGCTTTCGCCGACAATTCGCTCCAAGTTTCTTATCTCAGACGCGTTTACTTTCGGACCCATTTCTGTCCCATCGATCATAGGGTCACCTACTTTGAGGGCTTCAACGCGCGGTATTAGCTTTGAGATGAATTCATCGTAAACGTCTTCGTGGATATAAGCTCGCTCGGCGCAGGTGCAAACCTGTCCACTATTCGTAAAGCGTGCGCCCATTATTGAGTCGACGGCCAAATTGACATCACCGTCATCCATCAAAACGAAGGGCGCCTTGCCCCCAAGTTCTAGCATAACAGGAACAAGGTGTTTACCCGCAGCCTGATAAATTTTGAGGCCAGCATAGGTACTGCCAGTCATTGTAATCATAGCCGTGTGCTCGCTGGAGCACAAATAATTGCCGATAGTCGACCCGCCGCCATTGATGATATTCAAAACGCCTGGCGGAAGACCTGCTTCATTGGCTATTTCGCCGAGCATCATCGTTGCCAGCGGAGTTTCTTGGGTGGGTTTGATAACAATTGTATTGCCTGTAATAAGGGCTGGGCCAATTTTGCGACCAGCCAAGGCTAGTGGAAAATTCCAGGCTGTTATCGCGACGACAACGCCGCGCGGAAATTTATGGATATAAATTTTCTCATCAGGATTGTTCGATGGTAAAATGTCACCTTCCAAATGTAGGGCGTGGTCACATGCGTATTCAATAAATGTCGCGGTAGCCTCAACCTCGCCGTGGGCCAATGCCAGTATCTTACCTTGCTCTTTAACGAGTATCTCAGCCAACACATCAGCTCGTTCGCGGATACCTGCCGCCATTGCGCGCAGAATTTTAGCGCGTTGATTCGCCGGAACTTTGGCCCATGTCTTCTGTGCAGCTTTGGCGCTGAGCAGGGCTTCAAGAGCATCTTTCTCGAGACTGTTTGGGACCTCGCCATATTTTTTACCTGTTGTCGGATTCAGAATGTCTATCACTTCCTCCGTTGAGGCTTTGATATATTTTCCATCAACAAAGTTGACCGTATTGTAGAGTGTCATTTCTTTAAATCCCCGAAGCGGCGTTCATAGAGGTTCATGTTGAGGTCTTTCGCAGCCTTCACCATTTCAGGATAAGGCGTATCTGTGACACGGACAAAACCGACATTATAATTCTCTCCATCATAGGCTCTGCCAGTCAAAGGAGAGTCAATGTATTGGAACCAATGAGCGCCGACAAAATAGGGATTATCTACCACTTTATTGACATAGTTTTTATACATCCGTGCGCGATCTGCCTGATCTGCCGCTTTGACTAAACCCGCATGGAAAAGTCCGGTATCACTCGTCGCGCCCATATGAAATTCGCCAATGACGGTTGGCTTGTCGAGTTTCTCGAGAAAGTCCCAGTGCTCAAATTGTGGAACTTCGCGGTATTCATTTACGCTCATTACATCGACATATTTACCAGCAGCCTGCACGACTTCTGGGGTCATGCCCCAAGACGCAAAGCGAACACCCATATATTGGTGATTGGGCATATATTTTTCTACAGCATCCGAAACTACGCGAAAATACTCCGAAGCATAAGCTTCGAGCAGGATGGCGTAGTCGATCTGCTTTGCCTTCGTATGGTCGGATAACATAATACCATTTTCAATGTCAGACCAAGAGGCGGCGTTCTTGCCCCATGCCGCGTTTAGTTTTTCGATACTGCCGTATTTATCTTTCAGCAGTTTTGTAAAGACGGCCTTGGTCGGGCTATCGGTATCTGCGCGGGCCATTGTGTTGATAACAATCCCATATTGCGATTGCGGCGTCCCCATACGCCCCCAACTTTTTTCATTATCTATGAAAACGCCAATGCACCAGGGACTTGCCTGGACTTCAGCAGCTACGGCTTGGGCCGTTTTATCGGCCCGGTAAGAGAACTTGGGGTCAAATGGATCGGGTAGGGGGGACCAAAAATCATCTCCACTACTAACAGTCTTATAGTCTCCGATAATCCAGCCATTGGCAAAGTAGGGTACTTGTGTGTTGTCATAAAACATTGGATCAACCCAATTACCAAATGAGGTGAACCCCCAATTAGTCATTCGGTCCAAGGTCTCATCACGCCAATCATTTAGGAATGAGTCTGTAGACGTTTCTCCATATTTGCGTTCAAGATTGGCGCTGTAAAAACTATAAGTCTCACCATGTTCAAGCGGCCCAGTATGTACACTGCGGCGATAACCGTAATGGTTGCCGAGCGGGTCATCATCTTCTGGTAGCCAGTTAAACATATTTCGACGAACTTCGGCGGCGAGGAAGCGTTGAGAGCGCGCCACTGGCGGAGCCGGGTTCAGACCTAAAGAATCTTCGGGTGTTAAATCATCAGGGGAGCGCTGAGTCAGCATGTCTTTGGGGTAATCGCGACCGGTCACTGTAGTTGTGTTTGACAGACGGATGTTGGCTAGTGCATTTGAGAAAAAGAGATAGCCTTCCGGATCAACCATGGCCCATTTGCCGTCAATTTTTTCACTGCGAAAGTAGCCTGTCGCTTCAAGTCTTGGGCCATTGAGCCAGCCGCCAAACTTACTGCGGTCTTTCAAACCACCAGCCTTCAGAGATTGCAGCTCCTTATTTGTAAGGTCGGCTAACTGTTCATCAGTTTCGACTTTACCGGGAAAGTCCACTTTGGCATTTTGCCCGTACTTATCGACTAGGCCTACTAAGTAGTCAGGATTGGTTTTTGGGTCCACGATCAAGCGTATGTTGTCGAGTGTAATCGTTCGATCCGAACTCAGGCTAATAATACTGAGTGACATTTCGGTGATAGCGGACGTGTCTAGTTGCTCCGTGCCCCACATCCAGGTGAACTTTGTTCCGTCAAAATCCCAGGCAACGGGGTTGTCCCGAATGCCGGAGTCAATATCGATATCCGCCCCCCTCAATTCAGCATAATAAGGGCTGGCTTCGCCGATTGGGATGACGGCGCTGCGGGTAAAGCCCTTACCTGATGCATCCTTAATGTCCATATTCAGTTGAACGCTTTCTGTCCCGGGGTTTCCGATATCCATGGCGATGCCGAAACTCTTATATTGGCCCCAGTCCCAAGGTTCGGCCTGACGAATTGTGACGCCGGAATAATAATTATTCTCTGACTTTAAGTCGATCGTGAGGGCGCCGTTTTCAATCTCAATATGCGCGTTGCTGGCGGTGATCAGATCGAGGTCTTCCAGAGAACTGAAATCTGCTAACATGACAGCCTTCGTTCCAGTCATTAAATTTTGGCTGACCGTTTCAGACTCGGAGCAAGCGCTCAGCATAAGCATCGGAACAAGGATCGTAGCCATAAGGCATCTGTAACGCATCTGATGAGGTCCTAATTTCGTTATCTTTTTGAAAAAGCCTATCTGCAACCCACTTTTCTGTCAATTGTTAACAATATCTATTTTGTAGGACGCGCATTCCGTGCAACAGTAATGATTATAAGATGTCGACGATAAGTGAGTTGGCCGATTTAATGAGGGAGGGTATCATGACAACAAGTCTAAAATTCACAGCTTTTTTTTCGCTAGGACTGGCGGCCTGCGCCGGCACGGTTGAAACGAGTGTAGAGGCGCCGACCGAGTTTTTGTTTGAAGATATTACACAAGCCGCTGGTCTTGTGAGCGAAAAGAGCATGAAATACGGCGGGCCATCTCTGGCGGATTTCACGGGCAACGGCCGGTACGATTTTGCCATCGGAAATCATAATATACATCCTATGGAACTTTGGTACACGAATATTGATGGGACTGTAACCAAGCGTGAAGCGCCGCTTCAGCGTGGGGATGTACACGGGGCTGCGTCGGCTGATTATGATGGCGACGGGGACGTAGATATCATTATCAGTGTTGGCGGAGGCAATGGAAAAATGCCCGCGCCACCTAGGTTGCTACGCAATGATAACGGTCAATTTACCGATGTGACTGCCACGTCAGGTTTGCAGGATCTTGGTGCGCGTGGCCGGACACCGCGTTGGATCGATATGGACTTAGACGGTGATTTGGATTTGCTGCACGTGGTTGCACGCCAACTTCCTGGCGAAACCGGGCCGCGCAATACGATCTTTGAAAATGTCGGGAGTGGAAAATTTGAATTTCGCGAAAGTCCTGGCATTCAAGAAGCAGAGGCGGAGCGAGCCTTCGTTACCGATTTCAACAATGACAACATTTCCGACTTGGTTTTATTTGAACCCATCACGCTTTGGCAAGGTGATGGCAGTTTTGTTTTTAAAGATGTGACGGCAGAGATGTTGCCTTCTGGGTTTAAGAGCGGGCAGTTTATTACGACCGTTTCGGACGCAGATATCGATAATGACGGCGATCGGGATTTATACTTGTCCCGGGGTAAGACGTATTATCAAATCGCCAATAATTCTATCGACTTTGACCCTAAGAGCGGGCGCCTTGACTTGCGGGATAAGGGTCTCATGGGGCAAGACGGTATGAGCTTTGAGGCTTCGGGCGATATCACTCTACAGGAGTTCTGGCATTGGGAGCGTCTGAAAGGCCTAGTGCTACCTGTATATCTTGGCGCGGACAAAGTTCGGATCGATACCCCGGTCGATCCTACGGTTATTTCTCGCGTTATGGCAGAGGGGATTCCGGATGCGATCACCGAAAATGGTTGGTATCTTGGTCATGTTGGGAATGGGAAATGGCGATTAAAGTGGTCACTAGATGGTGATATTGCTTGGGATGTCCGAGGAACAATTACGGGTTTAAATTCGGTTCGACCCGATTGGAAACCGCAAGATTATAATAACGTCCCCGATGTTTTACTTGAAAACAAAGGAGGGCGTTTTGTCGATATCTCTGATCGTCTGCCCGCTCAAACGCATGGCAGCAATTGGGGCGTCACAAATGGCGATTTCGATAATGATGGGTATGAAGACTTTTTCGTTTATCGGTTTGGAAAGTTAAGCAGCCGTGTTCCAGACGTGCTTCTGCGTAATGTCGACGGCCAGAAGTTTGTTGCGACGACTACCCATGGCGCATATGCGGGGCCTGCCAAAGCACATGGTGATATGGGCGCAGCTTTTGACTTCGATATGGACGGCAAAATTGATTTGCTCAATGGTGATGACGATTTGGGATATTGGCATCTGTACAAAAACCAAACACCTGAAGCGGGAAACTATCTGATCGTTAGTTTAGGCTATTCTGATCAGCAGACAGACCCGATGGCCGCAACAGTTACTGTGAAGACAGCTTCTGGTCTCTCTCAGACTAAAGATGTCGGATCTGCCGGGGCAAACCATACGCAAAGTCTAATGTCTATTTTGCATTTTGGCGTTGGCAGTGCGTCTGATGATATTGATGTGACCGTACGATGGCGCGACGGAACTACCAAAACAATGACTGATTTATCCGCAAACCAGATTTTGGAATTCGGTGATCTGTCATATGAAAAATAGGTCCAAGTTCACGCGTAGGCATGTTGTTGCCGGATTATCACTGGCGGCCACCGGTGGTGTCCACGCTAGTTGTGCGGGGGTCATGCGGTCAGCTAGTCATCTAGAGTCTAAATCTGTGAGTGAAGTCACGCTCGTAAATGGAGATATGAGCCTCGGACTTTTCCCGAAAAACGGAGGCAGCATCTCGCACCTAACTTGGCGCGATCATGAGATTTTGCGGCGAGCACCCAGCGATATGGCAAACGTAACGGATATGGCCAGCTTCCCGCTGGTACCGATCGTTAATCGCATACCGGAGGGAAAGTTTAGTTTTGGAGGTATTGACGTAGATCTTGAGGGAAATTTCTTAGGATTGCCCGATTTTATTCATGGTTATGGCTGGACTGGTGAGTGGTCTATCGAGACCGCAAACCAAACTGAGGCCACCTTACAGTTTCAATACGGTGCGGGCGGTGAGTGGCCTTGGCCATTCGAAGCCCGTCAGACGTTTAGACTTGGCAAGACATCCCTATGGCACGGTTTATCTGTAACGAACTTAAGCGATCACCCTATGCCGGCAGACCTCGGATTTCATCCTTATTTCCCAGCTTCCGAGGCTACACGGCTTTACGCACAATATGATGGTTACTGGCTTAACAATGAATATGGGCATGCGATAAAGCGCATTCCGGGATCGTTTCGTCAAGACTTTACCCGAGGTGCACCCGTCGTAAATTCTCAAATGACGGACCAAACACATTACGGCTGGACCGGTAAGGCAGCTTTGATTGAGCCTGGGCGTCCCACGACAATTATTACGGCGGATAAAGCCTGCAATAATATGCACGTTTTCTTTCCTCCAAATGGAGATTATGTTGCAGTTGAACCTACAATAGGGCGTGGCAACCCCTTCGGAGTTTTGCCACAAGAGTACAAAATTGTGCTGCCTGAACAGGAATTGTCTATATGGATGAATGTCGAAGTATCAGGGGGCTGAGAGGCTAAGTAATTTTACCTTTCATAATTCTACAAAATGCATAGTTTAAGGAGTGATCACAATTTTGCTCCTTATTTGCGACCGTTTGTGACCAAAACCACAGCCTCAAAAGGAATATAAGTGTCTAAAATCAAACCACTCGTAACGATACGTGAACAGATTGCCGACAGTCTGAGATCTGATATTATTTCGGGGGCCGTACAGCCGGGCGAACGCATCCGCGAAGAAGTCTTGGCTGAGAAATTTGGTGTCTCGCGAGGCCCAATACGGGATGTACTTTTACAACTAAATAAAGAAGGTCTATTGTCGTCAAAACCTAATTGTGGGGTGACTGTAAACCACCAGCTACTCCCTAAACTTCACTCGATAATGAAGGGCTTACGTTTAAAGCTGGAGACTGAAGCTTTTAAGCTTCTGAAAGGTAGGCTAGATGAAGATGATTTCGAAACCCTTCGAGGAATACTATTGAAGCTACATTCTGCGCTGAGAGAGGATAACTTCACTGAGGCAACGGAAATGGATTTGGCATTCCATCGCTATTTAGTGAAAAAAGCGGGCGGTGAGGACCTCGTCAACGTTTGGACATCTGTCGCACTGCGTATGCGTATAGACTATCAACGCATTACGAAGCCAAAAGAATCCTATGATGAGCATACAGCTATTTTAGATGCTTTGGAGGCCGGGAATACGAAAAAAGCGATTAAGGCTTTAAAAGATAATATCCGCTAGATGACAGATATCATTTACCTCTATATCTAACTTGGCGAGACTAACGGCCCATCCATCCACCATCAACAAGCACGGTTGAGCCGTTCATGTAATTTGAGGCTTTCGAAGCTAAAAACACGATGGGGCCTTTAAAGTCCTCAGGTTGCCCCCAGCGTCCTTGCGGAATGCGGCCCAAAATTGACTCAGATCGCGTCGCGTCATTTCTCAAAGCCTCGGTGTTATCCGTTGCAATATATCCTGGGGCTATGGCATTCACATTGATGCCTTTGGACGCCCATTCATTGGATAAAGCCATAACAAGTTGAGCAATACCACCTTTACTGGCCGCATAGCCTGGGACGGTAATGCCGCCTTGATAAGACAGCAGCGAAGCGGTGAATATGATCTTCCCAGAGCCTTGATCAATCATGGATTTGCCAAAGGCGCGGCTAAGAATGAACTGTGCATTGAGGTTAACCTCGATCACTTTGTCCCAATATTCATCACTGTGCTCAGCTGCTGGTGCGCGCAATATTGTACCCGCATTGTTGACTAGAATATCGACAGGTTTTTGTTCTGCCTGAACCTTACCAATAAAAGCTTTCAGCGCAATGCGATCAGAAAAGTCACAGTTATAAGCCGAAAAATTACGGCCTAAGGCGCTCACTGATTTTTCTACTGCGGAGCCCGTCGCTTCTAGACTGGCCGATACGCCGATAATGTCTGCTCCCGCTTCTGCTAGGCCTTCCGCCATGGCTTTACCAATGCCGCGTTTGCATCCGGTAACGAGCGCTGTTTTGCCCTCAAGGGAAAACGTATCAAAAATAGTGGTCATTAGGCCTGCCCGCCGCAGTTGATTATATATTTCATGCCAGTCGGATTTGTGTCCAAGGCGTGGAACGCATCTCCAACCTGATCCAATGTGAACTCACCTGTGAAAAATGGTTCAACATTCAACTTACCGCTCGCGACCAATTCAATGGCTTCGTCATAATCCGCCGCTTCATAAACGCGGGCACCTACCATTTCCAACTCTCGCCAAAAGAATTTAAATAGATCAATTTCCGCAGGTTTAGAATGTATGGCAACGATGCAGATGCGTCCACGAACGGCCGCGATGTCGGTCATGGCTTTTACCGCTGGCAAAACGCCGGCGACTTCGAATACGACGTCTGCTCCTTTTCCGTTTGTGCGCTCCATGACAGTTGCAACGATATCGTCCTGGGCAGGATTGATTGTCTCAATGCCATTTTCATCTGAAAACTTGAGGCGAGTTTCGTTGATCTCTGAAATGAGGACGTTCGCACCTTTGGCCTTGGCGACTTGCGCGATCAATTGACCGATAGGGCCACCGCCTAGAATGACGACGTCTTCTCCAGCTTTGACACCAGCGCGCGTCACATCATGACACGCGACGGAAAGAGGCTCGATAATGGCCCCTGTGCGTAAATCAATATTGTCAGGTAACTTGTGCAGTGTACGGGCTTTAACAGTCCAGCTACTTTGAAGCGCACCAGCCGTGTCAATCCCCATGAAATTCAAATTATGGCAAATATGGAAATGACCCGCATTGCAAGCAGGGCAGTCGCCGCAATAATCGAGCGGACGCACTACAACCTTGTCGCCCACACAGTACCCCGTAACGCCAGAACCGACTTCACGCACCGTGCCGGACATTTCGTGTCCGATTACATTCGGAGGGCAAACTCGATGATCCATTGCACCGTGGTAAATGTGCATGTCCGTGCCGCAAATTCCAACATAGCCTACATCAAGCGAAACTTCGCCTGCCTTGGGAGGTATGTGAGTTGAGGGTACAACGCCAAATTTGGAGTCGCCAAGATATTGTGCTGCTTTCATGAGATCGCCTTAGGATTCAAAAATCAAATGAGGTTTAAGAAGTGTATCGTCAAAGATAACGCCTATACCGGGGTCTTGCGTCGCAAATGCCAAACCGTCCTCGATACGGATTTCATTTTTCGTATATTTATCAATCGGGAAAGAGTGGACTTCCATCATGCCTGCGTGAGGCTGCGCCGCAAGCAGCGACACGTGAAGCTCGTGCATCCCGTGGCTACACACCGTTAGGCCATTCTTCTCAGCGAGTTCCGCCACACGTAGCCATCCCGTGATGCCGCCAATGTTAGATGCGTCCGGTTGTAAGTAGGTGAGTTTGGAGTAGCGAACCGCCCGTTCAAACTCTTCGATAATGTGAAGATTTTCGCCCATGGCGAGCGGAATGGATATCGCATCGGCGATGCGACCGTAAGCTTCAAATTCATCTGGCGAGATTGGCTCTTCAAACCAATCAATTATGTATCTCTCTACGGCCCGGCCAAATTTAATAGCTTGCGCTTCTGTATAGCTGTAATTAGCATCAATCATCAATTTTCGGTCTGGTCCGATTATTGAACGTAGCAGAGCTACGCGATCAACGTCTTCGTGCATATTGGTCCGACCGACCTTAGTTTTGATCGCCTCGTGACCCGAAGCCAGGCTTTGCTCCGCTTTTTCCTGCAGCCTGCTCATTGAGTAGTCGAGATCGATAAACCCTTCATAGCAAGGTGTTTGGCTTTTGGATGCGCCAAGGTACTTGTGTAGCGGGAGGTCAGCGCGTTTACAGCGAATATCCCAAAGCGCAATGTCAACTGCAGAGGCTGCGAAACTCAATAGTCCGCCGCGCCCTATGTAATGATTAGTGTGCAGCATATCGTCTAATATAGATTCGACATTCTCGCCTTCTTTGCCGAGTAGAAATGATTTTAAATCGTGTTCTATGAGGGCTGCAATTGCTCGCCCGCCCTTGCCTCCAGTATATGTATATCCAACGCCTTCAAAGCCGTCTTGAGTCATAATACGGCAAATAATTAGTTCAAAATGCGTATGCGTACCATGACTCGCATCGACGAGTATTTCTGCGAGTGGGACATGATAATATTCGGTCTTTAAGGATTTAATCCGTGCGTCGGGCCAAGCATTTTGTTGAGGTGAACGCGCCTGAATAGATGTCATGAGAATAGCCCATATTACTTTGGGTCATTCCTATAGAATTTTTGTGTATTGTAAACAATAAACCAATTTATATTGAAGTTACCAGTTCGTAAAACTTCCATCTGGTTTATAGCGGCGTGGGGCCTCCCAAAATCTAAATCCGTCTTTGGGGAGTTGATCTTCATTTACGTCAATTCCGATTCCAACCCCGTCTGGAATAGGGAATACCCCAGGTTTATGGATGGGACGTCCCGTGAATATACGGTCATGGTCCGATTTGTCTGGTGAATAATTTGCGACTTCTGTCCAAGCTAAATTTGGAACAGACGCGCATAAATGGTTGGTCGCAGCAGTACAGATCGGGCCGAGCGGATCGTGCGGCATGATATCGATATAGTGAGTTTCAGCCATGGCCGCGATTTTCTTTGCCTCCGTCAAGCCGCCCACATTGCAAACATCAATGCGAGCAAAATTTGTCAAGCCTTGCTCTATGAAAGGACGGGCCTCCCATTTGCTGGACCACTCTTCACCAATAGCAAAAGGAATATCTGTCATGGTGCGTAGAGAGGCATAGGCCTCAGGGGTTTGTTGACGAATAGGTTCCTCAAGAAAATCGATTGTTCCCATCGGCAGTTTTTGACAAAAAGAAGCCGCTTCAGCCACGCTGAGGCGATGGTGTAGATCGATACCTAATACTATTTCATCTCCAATGGCCTCGCGGGCCTCGTTAAGAGCTTTCGCTGCATTGGCGATGTTCTTACGGACGTCATAAGTCATCTTACCATCAGGTTCTGCACCGTCGCCATTGGTTGCGCGAATGACCCGCCAGCCTTCTTTCGCCAGACGCTGAACATCTTGCGCAAATGTTTCATCAAGCATTGCGACTGATGTTGCGAAACATGGAATTTCCTCACGCTGTTTACCGCCGAGCAGTTCGTAGACAGGAACTTGGTGACGTTTTCCCGCGATGTCCCAAAGGGCGATATCAATGGCCGAAATCGCCCCTGTCAAAACCCGCCCGCCTTCAAAATATTGACTTCGGTATAGTTCCTGCCAGATCGCACCGATATGGTTGGCGGGCTTTCCGACGAGAAATTGTTTGAAGTGCTCTATCGCGCCAGCAACAGCCAATTCACGCCCTGACATGCCCGACTCGCCCCACCCATACAGCCCGCATTCGGTTTCGACTTTGACTATCAGGAGATTCCGATGGCCGCACCAAATTGGGTAAGGAATGATATTAGAAATAATCACAGGCGCAGCCTCATTTTATTTAAGTTGGTCCGTTCGGCATAATTGCGCCGCAACGCCTTGGTCAGCAACGATATCCTCACCCGTTAAGGCTTTCGCTAAATCCGATATCATAAACACAGCAATATTCGCGATGTCCTCTACCGAGCTGACTTCTTTGGTTGCGTGAAGGTCATTAAAGGCCTTCATCAAACCAGGTTTTTCAGCGGCAACTTTCTGCACGGCTTCAGTCATAGTCAGGCCAGGCGACAAAGTGTTGACGCGAATGCCATGAGGGCCAAGGCTCCAGGCCATGGCTCGGGTCATCGCACTGATCGCCCCCTTCGTACCTGCATACATCTCATACCCAGCTACACTGCCTTTGGAGTGGTTAGACGATATGTTCAGAATATTGCCTTTGCCGGCCTTGCGCATATGGCGGGCCGCCGCTTGGCTGAGCAAGAAAATAGAGCGTTGATTGGTCGCCCATAACATGTCGAGCTTATCGAGAGGGAAGTTGAAAAAATCCGCTTCAATTGTTACGCCCGCATTGTTGACCAATGCATCGATGCGGCCATATTTTTCTATGACGGCCTCGATGAATGGGCCGATGGCGTGTGGGTCAGATACGTCGAGTGGCATGAACTCTGCGTTAAATCCAAGTTTAGCCAAACTATTGATTCGCTCTTGGCCGTTTAGACTGCGTTGACAAGCGATAACCGTCGCGCCGGCTGCAGTCGCGGCTTTGGTTATACCCCAGCCAATGCCAGAGCATCCACCTGTTACAATCACAATTTTATTTTTCAACATTGCATAGGTCCTAGATCGTTTGGGGAAGATTGCAAAAGCTTAGGCTACTGCAAAGCCTTGCTCGATTTCTTCAATCGTTTTGTTTTTCGTTTCCGGTAAAAGCCAATAGTTCAGCAGCAAACAGACCAAAACACAGGCCCCGTAAAACAGGAACACATTTCCTGCGCCCCATGCCGCCAATTGCCATGAGAAAAATTGTTGAACCAAAACGCTGAATAGGCTGGTGATGAAGGCGCAGAGCGTAATGGCGACACCGCGAACGCGGGTCGGGAATATCTCTGAAAATAGCACCCAAAGAATTGGTCCAATCGTCGCTTGGTAGGCTGCGATAAAGCCAAGGATGCTTATGAAAATAAGCATCCCATTCAGGGATACCGCTTCTTTTAAAATTGCGCCCTCATTCGCGCGGGCTGCATCAAACCCAAGGTTTTTCACAAGCTCTGCTTTGAACAGGACGTCGCTTTCAAAAACCATTCCGGCCATGGGCTTTAACGCATTGATATCCAGACTGCTCCCAAAACTTGCGATTTGATCCGCACTGAGTTGATAGGTCGCTTGGCTGAACCCGTACCAACTCAGCAGAAGGAAAAATGCTGCAGCAATCAGGCCGCCAAGAAACATTGGGCGTCGACCGATTTTATCAATGAACGCCAAAGATATAAGTGTGGCAGCTACACTGAGGAGGCCAACGATGATAGTTTGTGCAAGAGCCGTATCGGTTCCACCGCCCAGCTGCTCGAATACGATAGGAGAGTAGAACGTAATGGCATTCATGCCTGTTATAGGCTGAGTGATAGCAACGATAACGCCGACAAGAAGGGCTTTACGGAGCTTAGTTGAAAACAGTTCGCGAAAAGAGGCAAGAACTCCAAGTTCTGTCCCTTGCAGATCATCCAATCCGTAGTCAGAAATAATTTGCGGGGACAGTCTGTTGTTGTTGGTACCTTCATCTCCGATGAGTTGGATCAAGGCTTTGCGGGCTTCCTGCGGACGGCCCTTGGCCATGAGCCAGCGCGGGCTTTTGGGGATGGTGAAAAGTAAAGCAAGCCATAAGATTGCCGGAACGATTTCCGCGCCAAGCATCCACCGCCATTTTTTTGCTTCCAAACCAACATCGACAACCCAAGTAATGTCGGTTTGCGACACAGCGTGGATGCCATAGCTGATAAAGAAAGCGGCTGAGAGCCCGATCACAATGGTCAGTTGAAGAATTGAGACCAACTTACCCCGCAAATGGGGCGGAGAAATTTCGCCGATATACATTGCTGCGACAGAGAGTGAGGTGAAGGCCATTCCGCCGATAAAGCGGGCCCAGAAAAGTGTGCCGTAGCTTGGCGCTAGGACTGACGTAACCGCAGAAACAACATAAAGGGCGGCGATAATCAAAAGCGTATTTTTACGCCCGATTTTGTCACACAGTGTTCCAGAAAAAAGTAAAGCGAGCAGGACTCCCCAACCGGGCGCGCCGACGACGCTACCAATTTGTAGATCTGATAGGCCGAATTCTGTTGAAATTGACCTTATCCCACCTGAAATAAGCGCCGCATCTAATCCAAAAATTAGCCCTCCCAACGCAACTATGACTGCGCTGTAGACAGCGCGTTTCTGTGACTTTTCCATTTTGTGGCCTATTTTCGTCTTTGTGCCGAACGGTTTTAAGCATTCCCCTGAATTATGATTGATGTTTCACGCATTAATGTTCTTTGTCAACAATCTACATTGCTAAGTTGGGTCAAATTGTTCTAATGTCATATAAACAACACAATGAGGCTAAGGTGCAAGACTGTTCAAAACCTTTACCGTCTATCGGTGGCGTGGAGCCAGTCGATACTGGCTTGGCCGATATAATCGACTCCGACGCGCCGATTGAAGTCATAGCGACGGGCTTTTCATGGACGGAAGGTCCGGCTTGGGACGTTCAGCGTGACCAACTCTATTTTTCTGACATCCCTGAAAACCGCATTTATGTTTGGAATTCGATATCAGGCCTTTCGATATTCTTAGAGCCCGGGGGGCGTGAAAATCCTGGAGGCAATGAATTTGCTATGCCAGGAACGAACGGTCTTTTCATGTCCGATGATGAGACCCTCTTGATCTGTAATCAAGATGCGCGTTCGGTTGACCGCTTACATCTACGCAATATGTCAAGAACTGTGGTCGCTGCGAACTTAGAAGGTGCCGCATTTAATAGTCCAAATGATGTGATCTCGTCATCATCAGGATATATCTACTTTACGGACCCGCCGTTTGGTCTCAAACAGCGGGAGCCCTATGTCGGCATGGAATTAGACTTTCATGGCGTTTACCGCGTTAATCTGAACGGCCGCGTTTTTGCAGATGTCCAAGACATGAGTTTTCCCAATGGCTTGGTTTTTACACCCGATGAGCAATATCTCTACGTCTCTCAATCTGACAAACAATCTCAAATAATCAAAAAATTTCCAGTTAAGAGTGATGGGTCGCTGGGGGTGGGGCGGGTCTTTTTCGATGCGATAGCATTTAGCGTCGCAGGAAGCCCTGGTTTGCCAGATGGTATGACTGTAGATGCAAAGGGCAATCTCTTTGCGACGGTCGCGGGCGGGGTAGCGGTTATATCACCCGCTGGAACATTACTCGGGCGGATAGCAACTGGGAAAGCGACCGCAAATTGCACGTTTGGCGAAGATGGCCACAGTTTGTTCATTACCGCTCATGATACATTATTGCGTGTGCGTATGAAAACAAGAGGGCTCGGCTTTGAAGAGTGCCGTGCGAAGAAAAACTCATGACTCAATTTGCGATTAAACATCGACCTCTGGTCGCCATTTTACGAGGTGTGGAGCCGCATGAAGTTGAGGATGTCG
>Ga0209187_1000466_pt1 | contig 69436 bp, 55 predicted proteins | sample BantaG_FD_187430 | JGI IMG/M metagenome (GOLD analysis project Ga0209187, IMG submission 187430) | Marine algal microbial communities from Bantry Bay, Ireland - BantryBay_4 metaG (SPAdes) (version 2) | ecosystem: Host-associated > Algae > Red algae > Unclassified | place: Bantry Bay, Ireland...
GCTTCTCTTTACGAGGTTTTACGTTACTTTGTGTATTGAAAGTCTTTTGATTTTTCATATCCAAATTTACTGATTAAAATGAGTTTATATAAACTCAATCTTTGTCAAGTAATATTGGGCATAACTAAAGCCAAAAGCTAAAAGCTAAAAGCCAAAAGCCAAAAGCTAAATAAATTAAATATTGACCTATTTTGGCTGTTGGCCTTTGGTTGTTGGCCTTTGGTTGTTGGTCTTTGGCTGTTGGCCTTTGGCTGTTGGTCTTTGGCTGTTGGTCTTTGGTTGTTGGTCAAAAGCTAAAAGCTAAAATCCAAAAGCCAAAAGCTAAAAGCCAAAAGCCAAAAGCTAAAAGCCAAAAGCTAAAAGCCAAAAGCTAAAAGCCAAAAGCCAAAAGCTAAAAGCCAAAAGCTAAGAGCCAAAAGCCAAAAGCTAAGAGCCAAAAGCCAAAAGCCAAAAGCTAAAAGCTAAAAGGTGTGTTAAACAAATTTATTATAAAATATCATTAAAACAAAAGAAAATGGATCAACCAAAAATAGCTGGAAAAGCACCAATTCCAGTAGATTTAGTAGAAGGAGAAACTTATGCATGGTGTACTTGCGGAGAATCCATTAAGCAACCATTTTGTGACGGGTCGCATAGAGGTTCTTCATTCAAGCCACTAGTATTTAAGGCAGAAGAAACAAAAACGGCTTATATGTGTACATGTAAACAAACTGCCAATCCTGGTTTTTGTGATGGATCACATAAAAAATTACAGGGATAGATGATAAATAAATGATACAATATTACTTGGTTCTCCATTGGGCATGTTCCATTTTTGGAACTAATCTATCTTGCTTCATTTATAGTGGATGAAAATTTGTATTCGTGTATATTTTCATCCACTAAAATTTTATTCAAAGTATTAATAATTTCCGCATCAAAGAGTTCTTTGTTCATTTTGGATGGTTTGTATAAAAGTTGGAGTTATAAATTATTTATTTTTTTTATGTTAATATGAAAAATTAATATTTATATATCAAGCATTCAATATATTTATAAAATACAAATAAAAATAATTGGGACTATTCGCAAATGCGTGAATTTAGAGTGTCATATATCAGACATTTTGTTTATTTTTTGAATTAATAATTGATGCTGAAATCGTAATTTTTAGGAATTCTAAGTTATTAGTTAGCAATAAAATATACATAATGTTTGTTTTGAGTTTTTTGTTCTAATCATTATTTTTACTAATTCATTAATAGCTTTAAATGATAAGAATATACAGCCTTATTATAGAGTTTTTTAGTGTAATAACTGTTATCTTTAAAATTGTCTTTGGTCTTATAAGATTTCAATTTTTGTATATTCAAATAATGTTTTCTTTGTAGCTAGAATACATAATCAAATATCTATCTTTATCACATCATTTACCAATCTCAGGTAACTGAAATTCATATCTACAACTAACTTCTTTTCTTTAGATTCGCTCTATTAGATTTATATCTGTAATAGTTAAAGGCTAAATGGCTGATTTATGCAAATCAGTAAGCTATTCTTTAATTTTTTATAGACCACCAAATAATAAATTTATGGTAATTTCTATAGCATATTTATACTGCTGTGGTCCATGCTATTTTAATGCAATTATATGCTTGCAAACGAATATTATAAAAACTAAAAAACTAAAAACAAAAACTAAATAAAATCTATATGAAAAAATTATTACTTTCTATTGTACTGTTGATAGTGTCGATTGCTGGCATTTGGGCAAATAATACGATAGAATTAACAATGGTAGACAATGTCGTCATGGCTGGCTCTACAAATGATGTTAATGCAAATCCAGCCTCTTTAGAAATTTTGTTCCAACCTCAATTTGGAACGGCTGCAAGAACAAATTCTGGACAAATAATCTATACACCAAATCCAGGATTTGAAAAAGATGTAGTGGATAGTTATACTTACCAAGTTTGTGCAAATAACGATCCCACTGAATGTAGACAAGTTGAATCAAGAGTTGTTATCGGAGATGGTAATGACTTTTTTGCTTGTGATGATGTTTTTACCGTTGCAAGAGGTTCTTCTGGAAATCGCTTAACGGTTTTAAACAATGATAGAAATGTCTCTACTAATTCTCTTAACATAATTTTGGCTCCAGTTAATGGTTCATTGGGTTTGGATAATGGTGTGGTAACTTATACACCACCTTCTTCTTTCGAAGGCTCAGATGAGTTTTTGTATTCAATCAACAGTTCTGTAAGTGGCGAAACTGCGCAAATAAAAGTAACAGTTGTTGTAGGAAATACAAATGACTTAATCGGAGTAAAAGATTGTACTTATGCTCTTGCTGATGGCGATAATGGAGTTATAGATTGTAATATTGGTAGTAATTGTAATGACAATAATCCTTGTACTATCAATGATAGATTTGATTCAGATTGTGATTGTGTTGGAAATTTTCAAGATTCAGATAACGACGGAATTTGCGATGCAGAAGATGATTCAAATGGAAATTGTACAGTGAATGGAAGTTGTAATGATGGCGATTCTTGTACAACGAATGATACATACGATGCCAACTGTAACTGTACTGGAACATTTCAAGATTCAGACAATGATGGTCTTTGTGATGGTTTAGATTCTACTAATGGAAACTGTAACCTAGATGGTTCTTGTAACGATGGTGATGACTGTACAACAAACGATGAGTATGATGTTAACTGTAATTGCAGTGGAACTTATCAAGATTCAGATAATGATGGAATTTGTGATGCTGAAGATCTTACAAATGGAAATTGTACGATAAATGGAAATTGTAGTGATGGAAATTCTTGTACGACTAATGATCGTTTTGATTCAAACTGTAATTGTATTGGTACTTTGTTGGATTCAGATAATGATGGAATTTGTGATTTAGAAGATAATACAAATGGTAACTGTACATTAAATGGAGATTGTAATGATGGAAATGTTTGCACGGTAAATGATCGTTTTGATGCAAATTGTGATTGCACGGGAACGCTCCTAGACTCTGATAACGATGGTATTTGTGATTCCAATGATAATACAGATGGTGATTGTTCATTAAACGGAATTTGTAATGATGGAAATGAATGCACAACCAATGATCGCTTCGATGCAAATTGTAATTGTATAGGTATATTTATAGATACTGATGAGGATGGAATTTGTGATGTAAATGATAGTACGGATGGAGACTGCTCTTTTAATGCAAGCTGTAATGATGGTGATGATTGTACGATAAATGATAGATATAACTCTAGCTGTGAGTGTGAAGGGGTATTCCAGGATTCTGATGGTGATGGAATTTGTAACTCAGAGGATGATACAAATGGAACTTGTACAATCGGTGGAAATTGTACCGATGGTGATGATTGCACGGTAAATGATCAGTTTGATGAAAACTGTAACTGTGTAGGTCAATTCCAAGACTCAGACAGTGACGGAATATGTGATGCAAATGATCCAACAGACGGAAACTGTAATGTAGGTGGAAGCTGTTCAGATGGTGATGTTTGTACGATTAACGACCAGTTTGATTCAAACTGTCATTGCGTAGGTGTATTTCAAGATTCAGACGGCGATGGCATATGTGATGCGAACGATCAAACAGATGGAAACTGTAATATAGGCGGAAGCTGTAATGATGGCGATGCTTGTACAATCAATGATACCTTTAATTCAAACTGTAACTGTGAAGGCGAATTCCAAGATTCAGACGGCGACGGTATTTGTGATGTAAATGAAATTGATCCTTCTTGTAATATTGGTGGAAGCTGTAATGATGGAGATGAATGCACGGAAAATGATGTCTTTAATTCAAACTGTGACTGTGTAGGAGTTTTTCAAGATTCAGACGGAGATGGTGTTTGTGATGCGAACGATGAATCAGATGGAAATTGTAATATAGGTGGAAGCTGTAATGATGGAGATGAATGCACAGAAAATGATGTCTTTAATTCAAACTGTAATTGTGTAGGCGAAATTCAAGATTCAGATAATGATGGTATTTGTGATGCAAATGAAGTTGATCCTGCTTGTAACGTAGGTGGAAGCTGTAATGACGGAGATGAATGCACAATAGATGATACCTTTGATGCAAATTGTAATTGTATAGGAAATTATAAAGATTCAGATAGCGATGGTATCTGTGATGCGAATGATCAAACAGATGGAAATTGTAACATAGGTGGAAGCTGTAATGATGGCGATGAATGTACCATCAATGATGCATTTGATTCAGAATGTAACTGCGTAGGACAATTCTTAGACACTGACTTAGATGGAATTTGTGATGCTCAGGATGACGAAGATAATTGTGATCCAGGTGGATTCTGTGATGATGGTGATGTTTGTACTTTGATAGATAGATACGATGCTGATTGCAATTGTGCTGGAATTTTCTTCGATGCAGACAGAGATGGTATTTGTAATGTCCTTGATGAAACAAACGGAGATTGTTTTTTAAATGATCCTTGTGATGATGGCGATGATTGCACAATCAATGATTCTTTTGATGCAAACTGTATTTGTAGAGGAGAATTCCAAGATGAAGACGAAGATGGAATTTGTGATACAGAAGATACAGGAGAACCAGTTGATCCACCAGTTGTAGATGGAAATTGCACTATTGATTTTGAGACACTTCCTGCAAATACTTGCGAGAATAAAGATGGTATGATCTTAATCAAATCTCCAAATCCTGGAGTAGGACATTTCTATGAAGTCATTGATGAAAATGGTGAAGTTATTAGAATAAATTATACAAATGGTGCACTTGTTGATTTTTCAAACCTTGAACCTGGCTCTTACCAGTTGGTAATTTCAGAAGGTTGTGAAGGCTCTGTTATATTTACAATTGCAGACAATGGAGCATTTAGTGGAAATACAACAAGTGATTCATATACTTTATCATGTGGAAGCTTTAGTCTTGCTATGGATGTATTGGCAAATGATTCAGGAATTGATGAAAGCTCATTGGAGTTTGGTAGAATAAGTCCAGCCTCTGCGGGTAAATTAGTCGTAGAAGGAAATCAAATTGTTTTCAATGTGGAAAATGGATTTGTTGGAACTGCTGATTTTGAATATACTATTTGTGATGAAAATGGATGTTGTACAGAAGTGCCAGGGTCAATTGAGGTTGAGTTTTGTACAGAATTATTAGGTCCTTGTATTGGTAATGTATTGCTTGACGGTGATGAATGTGGAGATGAAATGGGAGACATTATTATTTACAATGGAGATCCTGGAGTAATATTTTTCCATACCATCTTTAAAGAAGATGGAGAAATATATGCTAAAAATTCAACGGATGATGTGCCAGCTATATTTAAAAATGTTCCTACTGGAACTTATACAATTCAAGTAGAAAGGTTATTTGAACCATTTTGTATAGAAACAAAAACAGTAACAGTTGTTGATTGCACAGAATCTGGCGATCCAGAAATTGCTAATAGATGTTGTACAAACCCAACCTTCACTGTTAACAACATTATCAATATTTGCGATCAAAATGTATCTTTAACATTGCTTGAGCAAGAAGCGTATGAATCATACTCTTGGTTAAGAGATGATGAGGCTATTCTAGGAGCAAAAGGAGTAGAATGTGATGTAAAAGTTTCTGGTTCATATTCAGTTGTTGTTATAAACAAAGATGGAGACCTGTTAGAATCTCACAAACAATACATTGAAGTGTGTCCTAAACTAAAAGGTGGTACTTCAGATATGGCATTTAGTGATGGTGAGCCTGTTGCAATTGCTGTAATTGATAATGATGAAATGAAATATCAGATAGACTTTATTAAAGCTCCTCAAAATGGTTCTGTTTCTGTGATTGGAAATAAAATTATATACAATCCAAATCCTGGTTTCTCAGGTTTAGACGAATTGTATTATACACAAGTACAAGAAAATCCTTGTGATTGTCAATTGCCATTGACAAAAGTGATGATTAATGTGGAGCAAGCAGAAAATCCAAGAGAGGTTTTAAGCTCTGAAGCTACAATCGAAACCGTTGACTTTGATGAAGATATTTTTGACACAGAACAAGCTTCTTTTGATGTAAGAGTAGAAAGTAGTGGTTCTGATTTCTGTCCATTAAATTTAATCATAACACAAACACCTAAGTCAGGTGTGGCAACCATTTCTAATGATCGCAAAATCAACTACATTCCTGAAACTGGTTTTACAGGAGAAGTAGTAATTGGATATATGCTTTGTGCTTGTTCAGTTTGTGAAACAGGTGAAATTAGAATAAATGTAAAACAAGGAGAATTAGAGTTTTTTGTTCCTGAAGCAATTTCTCCAAATGGAGATGGAATCAATGATTATTTCTATATTCAAAATACAGACTTTGCAACAAGGTTTGATAATTTAACAGTAAGAATATTCGATGCTAGCGGAAACATAGTGCTTAGAGAAGACAACTGGGATGAAATGATGAGTTGGGATGGAAAAGCATACAATACAGATGTTCCTGAAGGAGTATATTACTACATCCTTCACTTTAAAGGAGAAAATAACTCTCTACATAAATCAGGGTACTTCGAACTTCGAAGGTAAAATATTTTTAGTAGTTTTAAGGGCTGTTCAACTTTTTTTGAGCAGCCCTTTTTTTATGGCTTTTTTATATTGTCTACTAAATTCTTGCATTCTTTTAGAAAGCGAACTAGTTTTGTAAGACATTGCCAATATGAAAAACAATTTTGATATGATGAAGTTAATGTTTAGAGCACTATGCAGCGTGCTAGTTCTATTTCAATTGGGATTAACAGCCCAAATAGACTATGAAAACAATCCAGATTTTGAAAAATCTGTGCAAGAATACCTCGCCATTAAAAATTCCAACCCAGAAAGCCCAGTTATTCAAGAGGATGGATTAAACGATATAGGGTATAAGATGATCCAATATGGAAATGTGGAGAAAGCCATAGGCGTTTTCACCATTAATACACGTCTTTATCCCGAATCTGCCAATACTTTTGACAGTTTAGGGGAAGCCTATATGTTGGCGGGTAAATATGAAAAGTCTGCTAAATATTATCAAAAAGCCTTTGATTTAGACCCTACTAGCTTTTACGCAAAACAAATGGTAGAGCAAAACAAAGCTTTTCAAGGATTCGAAAAACTCAGTGAGCCAGAAAAAAACTACGAAGCTTTTTGGTACTTATTTGATGCCAATTACTGCTTTTTTGATTTGAAAAATATTGACTGGAAAAAGCGTTATAAAACACATCGCCCCAAAGTAAATGCCAATACAACCAACGAAGAATTGTATGCCATAATGTGCGAAACCCTAAAAGATTTTAACGATGCACACACAGATATAAGAATACCAAGCGGAGCACATTTTGATGCTGCAAGACCATCTTACATAAGAGAAGTGTTAAAAGAAGCAAAAGAAAAATTCGAGATAGAATCTGATTTGGAAATGTTGAATTATTATATGAAAATGATGGACACCACTTTGGTTCAAGCTGGTTTTGCACCAGTACAAACAAAAGGGTGGATAGTCGAAAATAGACCTTGGTTTCATTACACTACCTCAGACGATTTTGGCTATTTAAGATTTGTATCTTGCTACTCAAATGTGATAACAGAGGAAGAAGATTTTAATAAAATGATGGATGAAATTTTTGAAACATTTCAAGGAAAAAAAGGACTGATTGTAGACATAAGATCGAATTCGGGAGGCTACGATAGCGTATCTTATGGCGTTGCTGGCAAACTCACAAAAGAGAAAGTATATGGCCATTACAAACAAACAAAAATCAAAGATGACGAATATTCAGAGCCTGAAAAACACTTCATTAAACCAGAAGGAAAATTCCAATTTGACAAACCAGTCATCGTATTAACAAACGATAGATCAGTAAGCGCAGCAGATGTTTTTGCACTAGCGTCAAAACAATTGCCAAATGTAAAAATAATAGGAGACAATTCAAACGGAAGTTTCTCAGATGTATTCGAAAAAACACTTCCAAACGGCTGGGTACTAAATATGTCCAACCAACGCTATTTCACTCCTGATGGTGAAAACTACGAAGGCAAAGGCGTGCCAGTTGAAGTCAAAATTCAAAACACATTACAAGACATTATAGATATGAATGATCCAGTGATTCTCAAAGCATTGGAGCTGTTGAAATAATTGGCATTACGTCATCCCGCACTTGATGCGAGGTCCGTCTCACACTTGCAGAATCCGTCATCCCGCACTTGATGCGGGATCTCTCCTTGTTCATTGCCCCCCAATGCCCTTATGTACCATTTGTTTAAAAATCCGCGTTGCTAACATCTGCATCATCCACATTCTATTTTATAACGCAGATGAAATGGATTTCCAAACGGATAGCGCTGTTCCTTAATGTTGCCTTCAATCAGAAAGAACCGAATAAAAATCGAATAAAAATCGAATAATTCGATTCATTTGCTTATAATTGGGTAATTATTGAATACTAATCAAATAAATCAATTTATGGAATCAAAATTAGCATTTGATTTTAAAACCAATCAGGAAATAATAAAGAAGATTGGCTTTATAGATTCATTTAAAGGTAAATGGATCGGATTAGAAGAAAAAGAATCCATCTATTTAAAAGAACTAAAAGAGATCGCAACAATAGAAAGTATAGGCTCTTCAACACGAATAGAAGGCTCAACCCTCACAGATGAAGAAGTAAAAGATTTGCTTAAATCCATAAGAATTACCTCTTTTAAAACAAGAGAAGAACAAGAAGTTTTTGGATATTATGAAGTATTGAATTTAATATTGGAATCATATGAAGATGTTGACTTGCGAGAAAATCATATTCATCAATTACATAAATTGCTATTACAGTCAAGTATTAAAGATGAAAATCATAGAGGTTATTTTAAAAAGCTTCCAAACAAAGTAGTTGCTAATTATCCAGGAGGTCATCAAAAGGTTATATTTAAAACAACTGAACCATATTTGGTAAAAGAGGAAATGAGAGGATTGTTTGATTGGACAAACAATAGTTTTCAAAAGGAAGAGATTCATCCATTAATCATAATAGGGACATTTGTATATGAATTTCTTTCGATACATCCATATCAAGATGGAAATGGTCGCTTATCAAGATTATTAACAACATTATTACTATTAAGAAATGGATATGACTTCATGCAGTATGCATCAATGGAAATAGAGATTGAAAAAAGAAAGAAAGAATATTATAATGCATTAATGACAGGTCAAAAAGACCGAGGAAGTGGAAAAGAAAAAATAAACAAATGGATTCTCTTTTTTTTAGGAGTCTTAGAGTTGGCAATAGTGAAATTAGAAACCAGATATGCTGATATTAAAGATAAAAAAAGTTATTTAAATAATAGACAGAAGGAAATAATGGAATTTATCATAAACAATGAACCAGTCAAAATTAAGGATATAATTGATAATTTGATCAATTATACATCATATACATTAAAAAAGGATGTAAAATATTTAGTTACTGAAGGATTATTAAAAAAGATGGGGAAAGCTAGAGCGACAATTTATATTGTAAAGGCTCCAAAAGAGTAGGTGCTTAATTTACGGTGTACTCACTTCTTTATACTATCTTTAATAGGTCAAGCTCCAAAAAGAGTGCGTTTGCGGGAAAATGAGAATAAAAAGATTAAAGAACAAGCACTAAGAAGAATAAATGGCAGAGAAAAAATTAGGATTAGAAACACTTGAAAGCTGGTTATGGGATTCAGCCAATATAATGAGGGGAAGCATCGACTCATCGGATTTTAAGAACTACATCTTCGGCTTGCTATTCCTAAAACGCTCCAATGATGTGTTTGAAGAGGAAGTAGAGACAATCATGGAACGGGATGGCATCTCCAGAAAAGATGCGGAGCTACAACTATTGCCGCGACACTTCAATCAGTCGCACTGAATGATATTGAGAGTAAAGAATTAACTTTAAAAACTTAAAAAAATACTTTAAATGGAAATCTTGAAACCACGAAAGGCAATCAATAAGGCTTTTTTAAAAATAAAACCAAACAGAACGGAAATTGAAAGTTTCAAGACAAATTTGATTCAGTTACTTGACCGAACAAATGATATTGAATCAGAAGAATTTCATAAGAATTTAATTTCTGACTTTTTAAAGAAAACTTACTACGAGCCAAATCATTTTATAAACACTAAAGGAAGAAATGACCTTGTAATACATAACGGAAATAAAGCAAAAAGTTCTGTTGGAGTAATCATTGAGGCAAAAAAGCCAACCAACAAAGCGGAAATGCTGACAAAGACTAAAATAAATGTCAAAGCATTTCAAGAGTTAGTTCTTTACTATTTAAGAGAACGAATAACTCATAAGAATCTCGAAATAAAACATTTGGTTGTCACAAATATAAACGAATGGTTCATATTTGATTCCAATGTATTTGAGAAGCAATTTGCTCAAAACAAAGGATTGGTTAAACAATTCAACGATTTTGAAAATGGAAGATTAGTAGGAAAAACAACCGATTTTTTCTACAATGAAATTGCAAAACCTTTTATCAACAATTTAAAACAAGATATTGAATTTACGTTTTTTGATATTCGAGAATACGAAAAACCACTTCGGAATGATAATCCAAAAGACGACAACAAACTTATTGCGCTTTTTAAATTACTCTCACCAGAGCATTTATTAAAGTTACCTTTTGCAAACGATAGCAATAGTCTTGACAAAAGGTTTTATGGCGAATTATTGCACATAATTGGATTGTCTGAAACTAAAAAAGGAAGTAAAAAATTAATTGAAAGAAACAAAAAAGGAGAACGAAACACAGGTTCATTCCTTGAAAATACTATAATCCAATTAGACAGTTTAGACAAGATAAACAGACTTGACAAACCCAGTCATTTTGGTGCAACGCAAGAAGAACGTTTATTCAATGTTGGTCTTGAATTAAGTATTACTTGGATAAATAGAATTCTATTTCTTAAACTGTTAGAAGCTCAACTAAAAACCTATCATAAAGGAGATAAATCCTATGAATTTTTGAGCATTGATAAAATTCAAAATTATGATGATTTAAACAGTCTTTTCTTTCAAGTTCTAGCTAAAAAACAATCTGAAAGAAACGAAGATGTAAAAGAACTTTTTGCCAAAGTTCCTTATTTAAATAGTTCGCTTTTTGAACCAACAAAAATTGAACATGGAACTTTATTTATTAGCAATTTACGTGATGATAAAACCATTCCTATTTATTCTTCTACTGTTTTAAAAAGCGAAAACGGAAAAAAAAGAACAGGGAGTTTAAATGCGCTAGAATATTTATTTGAATTTTTAAATGCTTATGACTTTAGTAGTGAAGGTTCAGAAGCAATTCAAGAAGACAATAAGACCTTAATTAACGCTTCTGTTCTTGGATTAATTTTCGAAAAAATAAATGGTTATAAAGATGGTTCATTCTTCACACCAGGTTTTATCACAATGTATATGTGTCGTGAAACCATTAGAAAAGCGGTTGTTCAAAAATTTAACGAAGCAAAAGGTTGGAACTGCATTGACATTGATTCGCTTTATGATAAAATTGCAGATAGACAAGAAGCAAATGATATTATAAACAGTCTTAAAATTTGCGACCCAGCAGTTGGTTCAGGTCATTTTTTAGTTTCTGCACTCAATGAAATGATTGCCATTAAAAACGACCTTAAAATTTTACAAGACAGAGATGGAAAAAGACTCAAAGAATACCAATTTGAAGTTGTTAATGATGAATTGATTGTAACTGATGAAGATGGAGAACTTTTTGAATACAATCCAACAAATAAAGAAAGTCAACGCATACAAGAAACGCTTTTTCACGAAAAACAAACTTTAATTGAAAACTGTTTATTTGGAGTAGATATTAATCCAAATTCTGTAAAAATTTGTCGATTACGTCTTTGGATTGAGTTACTTAAAAATGCCTATTACAAAAACGAAAGTGAACTAGAAACACTTCCAAACATTGACATTAATATCAAATGTGGAAACTCTCTTATTAGTCGCTTTGAATTAGATGCTGACCTTAAAAAAGCATTAAAAAGCAGTAAATGGACTATTAATAGTTATAGATTAGCAGTTGATACTTATCGTAATGCTCAAACCAAAGAGCAAAAGCGAGCAATGGAAAAACTGATTGATGATATTAAAAGCGATTTCAGAAGTGAAATATCGCTTAACGACCCCAAAGTTAAACGACTAAGGAAATTACAAGGCGAAATATTTGGAATGACCAATCAAACACAAATGTTTGAAATGACCAAAAGTGAAAAAACTGCTTGGAACAAAAAACTAAAAAAACTAACAGAAGATTCTAAAAAATTAGAAACTACAATTGAAGAAATTAAAAACAACAAAATCTATGAAGAAGCTTTTGAATGGCGTTTTGAATTTCCAGAAGTTTTAGATGATAATGGAGATTTTGTTGGTTTTGATACTATAATTGGAAATCCACCTTATTTCCCAATAAGTCAATTAAATGAAAAAGAATATTTAGGTAAGAATTTTTTGACTTTTAATAAATCATCTGACATTAGTACATTATTCTACGAAAAAGGACTGCAAATTCTCAGACAATCAGGCTTGCTCAACTACATTACCACAAGTCGCTTTTGTAACACAAATTATGGAGTTAATTTAAGAGATTATCTTTCAAGAAAGGAAATTGTACATATTGTCAATTTTAATGATATTCAAATTTTTGAAGATGCTAATGTCAATACTCTAATTTTAGAAGTCAAAAATAAATCTCCTGAAAAAGAAGTTTTACATTTTAAGTCAATAACCGATATTAAACAATTAAATACTTCTTGTATTGAAGTCAAAAGAAAACATTTCGGAATTAACCATTGGATGTTTTATGAAGATGAAATTTTAGAGCTTAAAGAAAAACTAGATAGTGTTTCAAAAAAACTAATTGATTTGAATGGAATATTCATTAATAGAGGTGTCACAACAGGTGCTAATAAAATATTCATTATTGATGAAAAACTAAAAAATGAATTATTAAATAAAGACCCAAACTCTAAAGATTTAATCAAACCAATTTTAAAAGGTGCTGACATTAAAAGGTATTATAATATTAATGCTAGTAATTGGATAATCTTCACAAGAAGAGGTACTGATATTGAGAAATATCCTGCCATAAAAGAATATCTTTTAAAATATAAAGATGACTTAACACCTGGTGTTGGACGCAAAAAAGGAAACTATAATTGGTTTGACATCCAAGACAATACAGCTTTCTATAAGGAATTTGATAAAAGAAAAATAATTTGGACTCGTCTTTCCAATGTTAATACTTTTTCAATTAGTAACAACAAAGAATTTACACTTGATTCTAGTTCATTTGCAACTTATAATGATTCCGAATACTTATGTGGTGTTTTAAATTCTAAAGTGGTTCTGTTTTACTTTAAATTGGGTGCTGTAATTTGGGGGAAAGATGGAATTAAATGGTTTGGAAATTTTTTTGATAATATCCCAATACCGATAGCTAATGACATTCAAAAGGAGGAAATTAAAGAAATAGTATACGACATTTTAGAAATAAAAAAAATGAACTCTAAAGCAGATACAACTGCACTTGAGTATGAAATAGATAAGTTAGTGTATAAGTTATATGACTTGACAGAAGGCGAAATAAAAATAATAGAAGAAGCCAACGCTTAAAGCCATACACATTTGTAATTCGCACAAGCCAATGTTAAGGCACAAATTGCAAAAGAGTATGTCTCGCCAACGCTACAGAAAGAATGGAAGCAATTGGCAAGCACATAATAGATCATTTTAGAGAAAAAATACACTCAGATAAGCACAAAGCGATGATCGTTTGTAGTGGCAGAGACGCAGCCGTCAAATATCAACAAATACTGCATAGGCTTAAAGAACAAGGCCATCACGATTTCGAGTCCAAAGTGGTCGTGAGTATTGGTTCTCCAAAGAAGGACCACCTCGCCCTAGAATATTATAAAACCTTAGAATGGAATAAGAACAATCCGACGAATAAGAAACCCATTTATGTTGTTCCACCAGAAAACATAAAAGATGCAACGGACAACTTTAAGTTGCCTTATGGAGATGAAGAAGAAACGGAGAAATCGGGTAAAAAGAAACATGATAATACCGCCTTTATCATTGTATCTGATATGTTGCTTACAGGTTGGGATGCGCCCATAGCCTCCTGTTTGTATTTGGATAAACCTTTGAAGGAACACAATTTACTTCAAGCAATTGCCAGAGTTAACCGTTCTCGGGAAGGGAAGAATGCAGGGTTCATAATGGACTATAACGGAATCACTGCCTATCTTATACAAGCCTTAGAAATATTCTCGGGAGACATTCGTCCAGATGATATTTTAAAGAACATAAATGAAGAATTGCCCAAGTTGGAAATGAATCACACCAAATTGGTGGAGTTTTTCAAGCCCTTGAAAATTGATAGAAAATACAACCGAGAAGATTTCATTGATGCTGCGGTTCGATACATTGAACCCATCAACAAGCGAGATGATTTCAAAGTATTGTTGAAAGATTTTAACAAGTCTGTCAATATCGTATTGCCCAATACAAAAGCAATGAAGTATCAAGGAGATTTTCAGCTATTCAATGAAATTAAATTGAAAGCAAGAAACGCATTCCCAGATGACGATGAGTTGAAGATTAGCAAAGAAGAAAGCAAGATGCTGCAAGGAATGATTAATAAACATCTAAAGGCAGAAGGGATAGAAAATCTATTAGCAGAACCCATCTCTATTATAGACAAAGATAAATTTAGGGAAGAAATTTTTAACGCCTCACCAGCAACCAAAGAGTTGAAGATGCGTAATAATTTGAAGCACATCATCAAAGTAGGGCTTGACAAAAATCCAGATTTTTACAAACCATTGGCACAACGATTGGATGAATTATTGAAGTTTAAAAAAGAGGAGCGAATCACTCAATTGGAATTGCTCAAAGCCTACGCCGATATACAAGATGAGATAATTAGTGAACAGAAAGAAGGCGCAGAAAAAGGCTTCACAACAGAACGTCAAAGAGCAGTTTATAACTCGATGAAAACGATGTTTGGTGGCAATGCAGAAGATGCAACAAAGACGTTATTTGACCTTATAGATGGTGAAATGAACATAGTGGGCTGGGAAGCAAAAGGACGTGTTCAGAAAGACATTGAAAACAAGATTATGCGTTTTTTGAAAACCAAGCTAGATCGTGACGAAGCGAAGGCAAAAGCAAAAGAAATGGTGGATGTGTTAATAAAAAATAAAGATTAAAAATGCCAAGCGTTCAATACGGAGATAAAACGATAGACTATTCTTTTTTAGAAAAAGAGACACTAAAATCGCACTACATCAGTGTAGCGAAAGGCGAAGGCGTTATCCTAAAAGGCAAGCCAATCAGCGATGAACATGCTGAAAAGTTAATACTAAAAAAAGCGAAGTGGATAATTGACAAACTAGAGTTGGTGATGTCGATTGGTGATGAAGACATCGTAACGGGTTCAAGGATTCAATACTTAGGAAGAAAATATTATGTGGAGGTGGTAATAAATGCAGCTCTGTCTGAGATTAAGATAGATTTCACCGAATCAAAGTTTATCGTTCGGTTACCAAAAGCATTGAATCATCAAGAAACATTGAAGGAGTCATTCAAAAAATTCTTCAAGCAAAAAGCGATAGAAAAGATAACACCAAGAGTTAGAAAGTGGTCTAAAAAAACAGAGCTGCAATTCAACGAACTCAAATTTATGCAACTAGAGAAACGCTGGGGAAGTTGTACAAAAACCAATAACATTATTATCAATTTGGATGCAATAAGACTTCCATACAGCTTAATTGACTATCTCATCGTCCACGAATTAGTCCACACAAAAATCAAGAATCACTCCAAGGAATTTTGGGCAGAACTCTCCAAACACCTATCGAATTGGAAAGAGTTGGATGAAAAAATGTATGGGATGAAATTGTGAAGGTAATCTAATGTAGACTAAAGACTGAAAAAGTCATTGTAAATTTGATTTGACCAGGAATTAGGCTTATTTTTGTAGAATAATTACAAATTGTGCGATAAATCCAGATTTAAGTATGATACTTTCATTAAAAATTGAGAATTTTCGATCTATTAAAGAACCTGTAAATCTTACCTTAACAACTGAGAAACGGTTGAAGGAAGATAATTTACCGAATAATTCATTTGTTATAAATGATATTGAGTTACTCACTAGTTTGTTAATTTATGGACGAAATGCCTCAGGTAAAAGTAATGTCTTGCGAGCTATTAGTGCGTTGACTTATTTGGTTGATAAATCTGATTCTTTCAAGCACGAAGGGAAAATTAGGCCTTATGAACCTTTCTTATTTGATAAAAAATCGAAAGAGAAACCAGTCAGATTTGAAATTGATTTTATCACAAAAGAAAGCAAAACAAAGTTCAAGTATATAGTTTCATATACCAGAACGGAAATCGTTTATGAAGCACTTTATATTTTTCCACACGGAATGCCAGCGAAACTTTTCGAGCGAACCAAAAGTGTTGTTACCTATGGTGAGTATTATAAGGGAGTTAAAAAGAAAATCGAAAACGATTTACTACAAAATCAATTATTTTTGTCTAAGTCGTCCACCAGTAAAGTAAAATATTTGGATGAGTGCTACCTGTATTTTACAAAACATATCTACGTATCAACAATCCATGATACAGAATATGACAACTCAATAATAAGAGCATTCTCCGAATTACTTTTAAATGATACTAAGCTAAAGTGTAACCTGTTAGAACTTCTAAAAGCAGCTGATACAACAATAAGTGATTTCAGTATTATTGAAAATGAAAAGAAAATTAAATTCCCTAATTCCTTTCCCAATGATTTAAAGGAAGTTTTTTTAGAGAGTCATAAGTATGAGGTTAAAACTCAACACTCTGTGTACGAAAATGGAGAAAAAGTTGATGTTGCCACTCTAGATTTGGAAAACGAATCTTTTGGAACAAAGAAGCTTTTTGCCATAGGTGGATTAATACTTGATGCGCTGGATGATGGAAGCGTAATAATAATTGATGAACTTGATAAAGGTCTCCATCCTAATTTAACAAAATTATTGATTAATCTTTTTAATAGTAAAAAAAACAATCCAAACAATGCCCAACTTATCTTCGCCACACACGATAGTTCGTTACTGGACTTAGAAATGCTGAGACGGGACCAAATTTGTTTTGTTGATAAGACTTATGACGAATACAGTATACTTTACAAGCTTAGCGACATTAAGGGCGTTAGAAAAGACATTCCTATTGACAAATGGTATTTAAGCGGAAGATTCAAGGCAGTACCAGTAACAACTGAACCCAAACTAGTTTTTGAGTATGATTGATATTTCCAAAAGACTTTTGATCGTATGTGAAGATGAAAAATCTTCAAAGTTATATTTTGAATCTTTTAAGTATCATTGAAATAATAAAACCGATATTTAGACAATGAGATTTTTCGATATTCCAGAAAAAAAACGGAGACCTAGCAGGGCTAAGGCGAGTATTTTTGACGCAGAAGATCGGAAAATGTCGCAGTCCAAATGACGGTTTTATTTTTTTAATGATACTAAGAGAGACGAAAAACTAAAGCGTCAGTTATCCTCAGTAGACATAGAAGTTGTGCACCCAAAAGATTACAGCCCTGTTGGTTTGGTTAATAAAGCAAAAGAAAAAAAGAAAAAGGCTAAACGTGATCGAAACCCATATGACGAAGTTTGGATTGTTTTAGATAAAGATGGACATGCAAACTTAGATCAAGCATTGATTACGGCAAGAGATAATAAAATAAGTGTCGGTTTATCTGTTATGTGTTTTGAATATTGGATATTACTGCATTTTGAAAAAAAGAAGAAACCCTTCACAAAATGTGATGATATCATTAGTTATATTAAAAATACCCATTTTAAAGATTATGCAAAAAATATTAATGCTTACACATCTCTTAAAGATAAAATTGATTTTGCTATTGAAAACGGAGAATGGCTTATGAAACAAAATCAAAACGATATTGATAGAGGGGCAAAAATATATGATTTAGCAGCATACACTAATGTCCATATTTTGGTTGAAAAATTATTAAATCCTAAAAAAATAAACTAAGTGTAATAAAATACAAGCTGACCATGCTACTACAATATCAACTTCCCCACTTCCATTTTTTTTGTTTATCTTTAATGAAATAATTCTCTGTTAGAGCGGTGCAATCCATCTTGTAAAAAAGTCAAATACAAGTCCTGAAAGGACGCAAGATCATAGGGATGGATGCAATCCATCTAAAGCAAGATCATAGGGATGGATGCAATCCATCTAAAGCAAGATCATAGGGATGGATGCAATCCCTAAACCATTAAATAAGAAACAATCACACCAATAATAAATGCAATAAAAACATAAATAAAAACCCTCGATTGACGAGTTTCAAGGTCTTTAATTCTCTGAAGATTTTGATCATTCGCTTTGCTTTGATCTTGGTATTTTAGTAAAATCTTTTCCTTTTCAAAATTGGTTTTTTCCAATTCATTCATTCTCAATTGAAGTGCGTTTATTTCTTTGTTATGAATTTTATTTTCCTCAATAGAAGTTTGGTCGAAGAGCCTTTTATTGGCAATAATCTGCAAATTCAGATTGTTAATCGCTTCTTCGTATTGTTTGCCAATCAATTGTTTGGTGTCTGATACAATTTTAGCTTTAGAATTGGCAAAACGCTCGGTTGATTCCTCCATAATTGACGTGAGATAATGACCTAATGCAGCAGGAACAGGCAGGCTTTTATCCGCAATTTTTTCCACCAAAGTAACATCATCCGTATGTCCCAAAGCAGAGATTAGATACTTTGGAAGCCCAACCAATTTCTCCGCCAAATTAGGATCGTCAAAACGTTCTAAGTAACCGCCACCACCACGAACCAGACAAATAATTTCTTGTTCTGAATTAACATATTTCTCCACTTTAGAAACAAGCGCAGGAACAGAGTTGAAGTTTGTTCTATCACAAATGATATTAAAAGAATCTCTACCAGAAGTAAAAAGCGCGTAAACATCATTCTCAACAATAGCATTGTCCCCAATTAGAAATACAATATTGATGGTTTCATTTCGATAAATTTTATTCCTTAAAAACTCATCACAATTTTTATAACCAAAGTCTCTTTTTTTCTGAAGAACTTCAATTTCTTTTAAATCCTTATCAGTAATTTTTTTCTTTCTCGTTTCCACCAACTGACTCAAATTCGCATGCAACTCAATCGAGCCATAGTTGGATACCTTTCGTGTAATAAAACCCACAAAATGAATGACCTGATTATTCGGCAAACTATTTCTCAAATTAACAGGCACTTTCAACTTAATTTTATAATCCGTATGCTGTTCATCCTGCAAGCTATCATAATAAAAACCACCATAAGCCCGCTGTCCCTCCGCCTTATAAACACCAGAAAGTTCAACCAGCTTTTTCTCCTGACTGGTGTGTGGAATATGCGATTGAAAAACCGAAACAATGGAGAAAGGCGTATATTGTCGTGTCAATTCAGTTGTCATAAGGAATTGCTTTTTTGTAGATGTAAGTATTCGGACGTAGCATGATTATTTTCTTCTTGGAAAATGAAGAAGTAATCATAAGGAGTGAACTCAAAGTTACGGATTTTTTTCATTTTACTAAACAAACGTCAACTCAGAATTAAAAGAACGTTATTAGTATTTAATTTGTAACTTCAACAAAGAAATTCAAAAGTACAATGCTCGAATAAGAATAAGCTAGAAAAAAATATTTGAAATTTTTGCCCTATGTAGTTGTAAAATAGTATCTTGAAAGAATTGTAATAAAAGTTTGCCACAAAAATCGTCATTCAATTGGAAACTAAACAACGAGGTTATAAATCCTTACTTCAAGCATTAGGACCAGGAATATTATTTGCATCTACTGCAATTGGAGTTTCACACTTAGTGCAATCTACAAGGGCAGGAGCTACTTATGGTTTTGCCCTTTTGTGGGCGGTAATTTTGGCAAATGTTTTCAAATACCCCTTTTTTGAGTATGGTTCAAGATATGCGAACGCCACAGGCGAGAGTATAATCGACGGTTACAAAAGAATCGGAACTTGGATGCTGGGTTTGTATTTTTTAATCACCCTTTGCTCCATGTTTTTCGTTACTGCTGCAGTTGGTTTTGTTACCGCAGGCTTTATGGAAAACCTATTTGGCGTTAGTCGATTCACCGATTTAAAATTATTGACAACCCTCGTGCTTTTTATCGTTTGCGTCATTATTTTGATAGCTGGAAAATACAGCGCATTAGACAAAATGATTAAGGTAATTGGTTCAGTTCTTTTAATCTCCACACTGATAGCATTTATACTTACATTAATAAATGGACCGATTCAACAAATGGCAAGTTTTGAGGCGCCCGTTGTTTGGTCAAATTCAGGAATATTATTCATTATAGCCTTAATGGGTTGGATGCCAACCGCCGTAGATTTATCCGCTTGGAACAGCCTTTGGACCATCGAAAGGATCAAACAAACAGGCTATCATCCCAGTTTAAAAGAAACCCTATTTGATTTTAATTTTGGCTATTGGATTTCGGCAATCTTATCCATCTGCTTTGTTACTTTAGGAGCTTATTTAATGTATGGATCAGGAGTAGAAATGCCAGCAGGAAGCGCAGGTTTTGCCAATAAGGTCGTAGAATTATACACCGCAAACATTGGTCAATGGAGTTATTTCATTATTGCGGCAGCAGCATTTTGCATTATGTTTGGAACCTCCATCGCAGTTTTTGACGGCTACGCAAGATCCATAGAACGAACATTTGAGCTACTGTTCTTTAAAGAAGCAGACCAAGAAAAATTATTAGAAAGCAGAAAATTTTACATTATTGGTTTACTAGTCATCGCAATAGGTGCATTTATCATCATATCACAATTTACCTCCAACCTAAAACAGTTAGTCGATCTAGCAACAACGATCTCATTTTTAATCGCCCCACTAATCGCCATCGTTAATTTCACCCTAGTAACCAAATACATCAAAGAAGAAGCCAGACCCTCAACATTTATGTGTCTATTGAGCTACGCGGGAATTGCCTTTTTAATAGGATTTGGAGTTTTGTTTGTTGTGGTTAAATTGGGGTTGGTGGTGATATAAGAAGTAAATGTTATATTGTGTTTAGTCCTGCTCAATGTTATGTCGTCTTTAGTCCTGAAAGGACGATAGATCAAAGGGTAGGACGCAGTCCTACTACTTCAACATTTATGTGTCTATTGAGCTACGCGGGAATTGCCTTTTTAATAGGATTTGGAGTTTTGTTTGTTGTGGTTAAATTGGGGTTGGTGGTGATATAAGAAGTAAATGTTATATTGTGTTTAGTCCTGCTCAATGTTATGTCGTCTTTAGTCCTGAAAGGACGATAGATCAAAGGGTAGGACGCAGTCCTACTACTTCAACATTTATGTGTCTATTGAGCTACGCGGGAATTGCCTTTTTAATAGGATTTGGAGTTTTGTTTGTTGTGGTTAAATTGGGGTTGGTGGTGATATAAGAAGTAAATGTTATATGGTGTTTAGTCCTGCTCAATGTTATGTCGTCTTTAGTCCTGAAAGGACAATAGATCAAAGGGTAGGACGCAGTCCTACTACTCACCCAAACCTCCAAGCAAAATCCTGCATCAATTTCACAAACCCTTCAATCGTTTCAACTGGCATGGCATTGTACATAGAAGCCCTAAAGCCACCAACAGAACGATGACCTTTGATGCCTACAATTCCATGATTTTCACAAAAAACATCAAAAGTTTTTTCGTGTCCTGCTTTGGTGAGATCAAAAGTGGCATTCATTGTAGAACGATCTTCTGCATTGCGTACTTTGGGGACAAACAAAGGATTGTTGTCTAACTCTGTATACAACAAACTCGCTTTTTTCTCATTTTCCTTGGCAATTCTGTTCAATCCACGCTTTTTGATCCAACGCAAGGTCAAAAGGCAGCCATAAATGGCATAAACTGCTGGAGTATTTAAAACAGATTTCTTTTTAATATGCGCCAAATAATCAAACACAGCTGGAATGTCTCGACCCGTTTTTCCAAGCAAGTTTTTATTAACCAAAACCAAAGTGGTTCCCGATGGACCAAGATTTTTTTGTGCCGAAGCGTGGATCAATCCATATCGATCAATATCTTTAATTGGCTTAGAAAAAATATCAGAGCACATATCCACCACCAATGGAATGCCGTTGGTTTCTGGCAATTGATGCAACTGCGTTCCGTAAATCGTATTATTTGAGGTTAGGTACAGATAAGACCATTCTGGATCAACTTTATAATCTTTGGGAATAAAGCGATACTGATCTGATTCAGAGCTTCCGCAAACATCCACCTCGCCAAATTTTTTCGCAGAATTGATGGCTTTTGTAGACCAAGTTCCTGTATCTAAATATCCAGCAACTCCGTCAACGGGAAGCAAGTTATAAGGAACCAATGCAAATTGTGTGGTTGAACCACCCGTTAAAAACAAAATCTCGAAATGGTCTGGAAGTCTTAGTAAACTTCTAACCAACTGTTGCGCTTCTTCGATGATGTCCATAAAAGTGGAAGACCTGTGTGATATTTCCAGTAAAGACAAGCCAGTGTCTTTATAGTTAACCAATGCTTCTGCCATTTCTGGAAAAATTTCCGAAGGCAAGACAGAAGGACCTGCATTAAAATTTATTTTATCCATCTTACTTAGCAAAATTGATTGCTCGTTTTTCTCTAATAACTGTTACTTTAATCTGACCAGGATACTGCATTTCAGATTGTATTTTTTGTGAAATTTCAAAAGACAATTCCTCCACTTTTTGATCGCTTACTTTTTCACTTTCTACAATCACACGAAGCTCTCTACCAGCTTGGATAGCATAGGCTTTTTGTACTCCGTCATAATTTGCAGCCAACTCTTCCAAATCTTTGATTCTTTGTAGATACGATTCTAAAATCTCTCTTCTGGCTCCAGGACGAGATCCAGAAATGGCATCACAAGCCTGAACAATCGGAGAAATCATATGAGTCATTTCAATCTCGTCGTGATGCGCTCCAATGGCATTACAAATTGATTCTTTCTCTTTGTATTTTTCAGCCAGTTTCATTCCAGCTATTGCGTGAGAAAGCTCTTCATATTCCTCTGCAACTTTTCCTATATCATGCAAAAGACCCGCACGTTTAGCCAATAGAACAGATTTTTTTGTCAATCCTAATTCAGAAGCCATAATGCTGCAAATTCTCGCCGTTTCTTTCGAGTGCTGTAATAGGTTTTGACCATAAGAAGATCTAAACCTCATTTTTCCAACTAAGCGAATCAATTGAGGGTGCAATCCGTGAATGTTTAGCTCAATAACGGTTCTCTCTCCAATCTCAATAATTTCCTGCTCTAACTGCTTTCTTGTTTTGTTGACAATTTCTTCAATTCTTGCAGGATGGATCCTTCCATCAGCAACCAAACGTTTTAGAGACAATCTAGCGATCTCTCTACGAAGCGGATCATATCCAGAAATGATGACAGCTTCAGGTGTATCATCCACGATGATTTCAATTCCTGTAGCGGCTTCTAAGGCACGAATGTTTCTACCTTCTCTACCAATAATCTGGCCTTTAATGTCATCTGATTCAAGGTTGAAAACAGTAACAGCATTTTCAATTGCCTGTTCCGCAGCAGTTCTTTGAATGGTTTGTATAATGATTTTTTTAGATTCTTTTAAAGCAGTTTGTTTGGCTTCGTCCATTTTTTCTTTGACATAAGCCATGGCGTCTGTCTCTGCTTTTTTAGACATTGTTTCTATTAACTGCTGCTTTGCTTCTTCAGCAGTCAAGCCAGCCACACTTTCCAGTCTAGCAGCCAACTGTTCTCTCCCTTTCTCAGATTCTTTTTCAAATTGCTTGCGCTTTTTCTTTAAATCCTCTTGTTCTGTAGCCACTTTTTTGGACAAAGTTTGAGTTTCTTTTTCCTTCTTAGTAGCCAGTTCTATATCTTTTGTTGACTGTATTTTAATTTTCTCAACCTCACGTTCTCTGGTTTTAAAATTGTTAAGGCTTTGTTTTAGAGAGTTTTCCCTTTGTTTTAGCTTTCGATCAAAATCTTCTGCTGCCTTTCGTTTCTTATTTATTTCATTATTAGCATCAGATTTCATCTTCAACGCCCTTTCTTTAGCCTCAATTTCGGTTTCTTTCTTAATACTATCAGCTTCGATTTTCGCACCTGTTAAAATCTGAGTTGCTTCAGACTTTGCATTTTCGATTTTAACCTCTACTGTTTTTTCTCCAAAATTTTTCCCCATAAAAAACCCCAAAGCTGCACCAAGAAGACTTATTAAAGCTGGAAATAGATATTCCATTATTGTTATTTTATAATATTTATAATTCGATTAGTAACGATGAAAGAATAAGTTGTGTAAATAGAACTGAATTAATTTACCGCTAGACAAGGCGAAAAACGCAAGCATAGCCGAAGCTACGGTGAGTATTTTCAACGCGGTATAGCGGTGAAATAATCAGTTATATTGCACAAGTTGTTCTTTCTTCGTTACTTAGTAACTTCTAAAAAGCTACTTGTAATAGTTTAAAAACACACACAGAGGAGTAAACCAAACTATACATTCGAAATATCCGAATAATACAATAATGTAATGGTAAGTAATGTTTTTGCAGTAGGAATTAAATATCAGAAACGAGTTTCTTCTTTACTATATGGAATGTTGAAAGAATAACTTTACAATTTTTTGACAAAGAAATTTGATGATATTTAAGGCGAAAAACGCAGTCCTAGCAGGGCTAAGGCGAGTATTTTTAACCGGTCCGCCGGTGCGGCAGAATATCGTTAAATATCAAAGTCAAAAATGTAAATTTATTTTTTTAGCATTCCAAAATTATTTTCCCTCAAAAAATGTGGCTAATTTTTCATCCATTTCGACAATTAAATTTTCAGTATCATCAAGTTGACCATTTTCTTGTGAAATTTTCAAGTAATCAACTGCCAATAATAAGAGTGCCATAGAAAGGTAATCCTTTTGATTACCAGAATGGTACTGTTTGGCTAAATTGGCAACGCGCTCCTTAACGAGAGCGGCAGCACTCCTGACAAGTTCCTCCTCCTCTTCCTTTATAGTCAAAGCAAAGTCTTTATCGACAATCGATAACGTTATTTTTATGAATTCCCCCTCGTCAGCCATCAGAAATATTTATAATTGATTTGGATGATTAATTTAAATTTAAAAAGTTCAAATAACTATTATTCACATAGTTAAATCTTCTGCAAAACATACACTCCTCTTGATTAAGTACCTATGCATAAATAATCGCCATTTCTGGTGAGGCTATTTTTTCGCTATGTTAGGCAAAAAATATATGCATAGCCTAGCTCTGGTTATATTTTTTAACGACACATAGCGGAAAAAAAGACCGCCAGTAATGTGTCAATTATTTATGCTTAGGTACTTTTATATAGATATTGTTTATAAAAAAATGATCCATAAACAACTCATTAATCATTGCAAATTTAAACTTGCAATGCACTTGTCTAATTCTTTTAGATATTGATCCAACATTACATCTAAGCTTTCTTCTTCAGAATTGCTCAAGCTGTCTCCTGCTGTTTTTTTCAATAAAAGCAAATTTCCTTCTAAACTAGCATTTTTACTTTTCTCTAGTTCTAAATCCTTTTGCAATTCATCTACTAGCTCCCTAAGGTCAAAATTTTCCTTTAGCAAGCTATTATAATCGTTCAACACCAAGCTTAATCTATCATTAATGCTCTTTATCTTTTGCTGTAATGGATTCATATCATCATAAATGTAATAATAATAAACAAATTAGTAAAAAAATGATTCACATAAGTATCTATACATAAATAATTGCCATTTCTGGCGAGACTATTTTTTCGCTATGATATGGTCCGACATTTCGGCAAAAAATATCAGCCAGTCCGATGTTCGGTAACCTAGCTACGGTGATATTTTTTAAACAGTTCGCCAGTTCGGACGCATAGTGGAAAAAGAGACCCGCCAAAAATGTGTCGATTACTTCTGTTTATGTACTTAACCAGACAATTATATATTTATTTCTGGATAGCACCTAAATTTTGCTCAAATTGGTAAATCATTTTACTCATTATTTTATCAACTTCCTTTTTTGTAAGGGTTTTTGTGTCGTCTAAAAAGGTGAAACTAACTGCATACGACTTCTTCTCTTTTCCCAACTTATCGTCATCCATGTAAACATCAAAGAGGTTCGTATCAACTAATAGTTTTTTGCCTATTTTTTTGGAAATGCTTTCTATTTCTCCAAAATCAACACTTTTATTCAATACCAACGCGACATCCCTTTTTATAGATGGATATTTTGGTAAAGGTGTGAAGATAGATTTCTTATCTCTTAATGATCGTTCTACCACATTCCAATTAAAGACAGCTGTGTAAACTTCTCCATCAACATCAAAGTCCTTCGACAAGGCTGGTTTTAACATACCAAAATCCACAATTTTCCGACCATTGATTTTGTAAGTCATCCCAAAACTAAAAGCATCGTTTTCAAGCTCAGAAGCCTTGATTTCATCTAAATCAATCCTTTTGACAAGATTATTGATAATTTTTTTAAGATCATAAAAGCTGACCTTTTCAGCATTGGCATTCCAACTATCTTCTGTCTTACTACCTGTAACGAAGATAGATAGGTTTTCATTTTCCACAAAGTCATCTTCTTTCCCAATTTCATAGGTAGTACCAAACTCATATAACTTCAAGTTGAAGTTTTTTCTATTTTGATTGTAAGCAATACTTTCTAATCCAGAGAAAAACATGTTTTTTCGCAATGTATCCAACTCACTTGTCAAACTGTTCAGAATTGCCACCGTATTTTTTTCTGGATAGCTTTTTTCATTATAAGCGGACTGCGTGATGGAATTGTTCATCATTTCACTATAACCACGATCAGTCAAAAAATTAGAAGCAACATTTTTTAGTTTGAAATTTCTGTCGCTCTCTCCTTCATAGGATAATGCGCCTACAACAGTTGTTGGTATTGGGATATTGTTATATCCATATATTCGTAAAATTTCCTCTATAACATCTACTTCACGCAAAACGTCCACTTTATTGGTAGGCACTGTTATCACCGTTTCCAATGGAGATTTTTTGTTCCATTTCATTTCCAAATTGGCAAGAATCTCATCTACAGTTTCTTTAGGAATTTCAATACCAGCCAGGCGGTTTACTTGAGCATAACGAACAGTAACTTCTTGTTTTTCTATCTTTTTTGGATAAAAATCAACAATGCTTGAAGCGATTCTTCCGCCAGCCAACTCTGTTATTAAAAGTGCAGCTCTTTTTAAGGCATCAATGCTGATATTAGGATCAACGCCTTTTTCAAATCGCATAGCTGCATCGGTTCTTAAATTATGGTGTTGGGAAGTTTTTCTCAAACCAATGGCTTCAAAGCAAGCACTTTCTAAAAAGATGTTTGTAGTGCTATCTTTTACACCAGATTTTATTCCACCAAAAACGCCAGCAATACACATTGGCGACTTAGCATTGCAAATCATCAAATCTTTATCAGACAATTCACGTTCAATTTCGTCCAGTGTGACAAACTTTGATCCTTTAGCCAATTTTTTGACCACCACTTTACCACCTTCTATTTCATCCAAATCAAATGCGTGTAAAGGCTGACCCATTTCGTGCAATACAAAGTTGGTAATGTCTACAATGTTGTTAATTGGACGCACGCCAATGGCTTCCAATTTGTTCTTCAACCAGTCTGGCGATTCTTTTATTTCAATGCCAGCTATACTCACACCTGAATAACGTGGGCAAGCTTCTGCATCTTGAATGTCAATTTCAATTGGAAATTCTTTGTTGACCACCATAAACTTGGAAAAGTCAGGAGTTACAACCACTTTATCAGCCTCCACCATTTTGTTTTGCTTTAAAGCTGCCAACAAATCTTTGGCAACTCCAATATGACAAGTCGCATCAGAACGATTGGGTGTTAATCCGATCTCCCAAACAATATCATCATAAATTTCAAAAAGGTTTTTTGCTGGCTGACCAATTTCTGCATTCTCAGGTAAAACGATAATACCATCATGATCAGTACCCAGACCAATTTCATCTTCAGCACAGATCATTCCATTGGATTCTTCGCCACGCACTTTTCTTTTAGCAATGGTAAAAGGTTCCCCTTCTAATGGATAGATAGTGGTTCCAGAAGTTGCGACAACCACTTTTTGTCCAGCGGCAACATTGGGCGCACCACATACAATTTGTAGAGGTTGACCATTGCCTAAATTCACCTTAGTCAATTTTAGACGATCAGCATTTGGATGTTGCCAAGCTTCCTCCACATATCCAACAACTAAGCCATTTAAACCACCTTTGATGTTTTGAAATGATTCAGATTTTTCAACCTCCAATCCAATATCCGTAAGTATTTGAGCAATTTTTTCTGCCGCTATATCTATGTCAAGATAATCCTTGAGCCAATTGTATGAAATTTTCATCGTTTTCCTTTATGTGAAACGAAATTAATAACTAGCCCCAATTTATTATCATCTTTTTCCGATTTCCTGCGTCAAAAAAGTAAACCTTAGCCCTGCTATGCTTGACTTTTTTTCCTTGTAAATCGAAAAAATCTGACAACAAATTTTGGAGTTACTTATTTATTTCATTTCACTATTCTATAAAAGCACAAAGGTAAGAATAGTAATTTAACCAATTGCCTAAAACTACACGAACTTTCTTCACGTTGCATGAGGTTCTAACCAACTAAATCATATTATTTGCAAAAAGTAAACAAGTATGCTCAAAATTTACAAAGTTGTCCCAATCTACTCGAAGGCAAACTACTTCAGCACCTCTTCTCCATTATGAAAAATATGATAATCACCATCTCCATATTGATATAGAATGACCCTTCCATAAACTGCGTAACCAAATTTATCATCAGAAGTATTGACCAAACCATTGGCACTTTGTGTATCTCTTGACGGGCTTACAATTCCTGTGCTAACATTAACAACTTTACCTTCATAAAATGCCTTTAATCGTCCATTGTCATCGGTATAAGCTACCACACCATCGGCATATTGGTAAGAAGCTGGAATGTAAGGTTCGACATTATGAATTTTACCTTTATAATAAACATTAAAACTATTTTGATCCACAAAGACCATTGTATTGTCTACCACATCATAGAAGGCAGGTTCATTTGGGGCAATTTCAGTAGGTTCTATCTCCCCTTCTTTGATAAGAAAGAAATTTTCTTGGTCATCCACATAAGCGGCTATGTTTCTACCAACTTTATAAGATTTTGGAGGATATTTAGATAAATTATTCAACTCATTATTTCTATAAATATAAAATTCGTTATACTCCTCTTCAAATAATAAAAAATCGTTTCCAGGTTTATACTCAAGAGAATCTATTGCATCCCGCATATCTCCGTCTCCCAAATCCAGAATGGCATCTGAGATCAGAATGGTTTCTCCGTCAATGTGAAATTGCAATTGCTCATCATTATCCACAAAAGCAATACTTGTCTCACTTGTTTTAAATGAAAGAGGGCTGAAAGGGTCAATAACTTCGACTTCCGTCCCACCATCATAAAAAGCCTTTAATCCACCGTAATAATCAATAAACGCAACAATACTATCCCCATATTCAAACCTAGGATTGTCCTGCAAGCTCAAAGATTGGTTTTTCTTATGGTCGATAACGGTAAACAATCCACCTACCTTTATCATTATTAAATGTCTGGATATGGCGTAATCTTCCTTAACATCTCTTAGATGTAATTCTTCTTCTTGTCCTTTTCTATAATAGACCATCTCGTCTTGTGAGTTGAAATACAAGATGAAATCATGTCCGAGCTTAAAAAAGCCAACAGGGTTGTGGTCAAGTTGGACAAATTTACCATCATCATAATATTGAAACCTCCCTTGACGATCATGCCAAGCTGCTACATTCTGAGCACTTAAATCAATATCAAACAATAAAACAAAAGCAAAGAAAGCGATACCTATTGCAAAGAGTTTAGAAATAAAATTTTTCATAAAAGCTGGTTTAGGAGGTTTAGGGATTATAAAATTTCCATCAAAGTTCTAATTGCTACAAAACGGTTTTGATACCGAGTTGAGTGTTTTTCTTGAAGTTCTTTGGCAAATTTAGCTTGATATTCATTCAAATCATCCATAGAATCACAAAAATACTGGATGGCATAAGTTGTTCCGTCATCTTCATCAACAGGAAAAAGAATTTTGCAAAATTTATGCTCTGAAAACATATTAGTCTGTAAAATATCAGGGATATGAGTAGATTTCATCCATTCGACCCATTCATTTTCAATAGTTTTGTCTATTTTAACGGTAACATTGTATAATATCATTTTATGATCTTTGATTCTTCGTTTTTAATGCTTGCTTTATGACAATTAAAGGTAATAAATACAATTCATTGATAATATGCAATTAAAATATTTAATATTTTAATTGCAGTACTTAGCAAAAACTTTAATTTTGTTAAAACTTAAAAAAAAACTTTGTTATTCTAACTCAAACTCTATGTAAATTATGGAGAATATACTTACAAATATGAAAAAAATATTATTACTCTTCTGTATGATGCTATCTGGTCTAGGCTGGATTAACACTTCAAATGCACAATCTGTAGACATACAGTTTGTTGAAAGTCCAAATAGTGACTGCGCAAATGGAACTGTATGTTACGTCATACAGGTTAGATCAGATGATGGTGGTATGCTACTAGGTAGCTCTTCTATCAGATTTAACTATGACCCTAGCGTTATTCTTTTTGACGGATTTTTTCAAGAAGGATCTACAGCCGGAAATTATTTGAATACTGGAACTTATACAGATATTAACTTCACTTCTTTGCCTGTTTGTGCTGGTCAAAACTATCTAGATCATTCTTACGATGGAAGTATCGCAGGTGATTTTTTGATCACTATTGTATTTAATGAAAATCCTGCATTTCCCTTTTGTACTGATTTAACAAGTGGAGATTGGATTGATGTATCTGAAATTTGTTTCCAAATAGTCAATCCAAGTGGAAATCCTTTATTGGAGTTTCAAGGAAATGAAAATGGTCCTGCTACGGTTTCTTCTTTTGAAGATACCAACTTTAATGATGGCACAAACAATGTAACAAACAAATATCTAAATGGATCTTTTGGCGATTACAATACCATTACATTGGATAATTCTTGCAATTGTTTTCCATGTATTTGTGCTCCAGAAACTCCACCAACGATAACAACCAATTCTACTATCCTTTGTCCAGCTGGTACAACAGGCGGTACTAGTCCTATTTTAAACGCTGGCAGTCCAGCTCCAACAGGATATACGTATCAGTGGGAGGTAAATGGAAACACAATCTCAGGAGCAACGGGACAAACTTTTAGTCCTACTAGTGGAGGAACTTATACTGTCTATTTGGTTAGTACTGATACAGGATTATGTGATTCAGCTTCTTCAAACAGCATCGTGATAACTTCAGGCGTTTCTGGTTGTACCAACGCTGCGGCTTGTAATTTTAATGCCAATGCCTCTTGTGACGATGGCTCTTGCGATCTTCCTGATGGATGTACCGATAATACGGCTTGCAATTTTAATCCTAATGCATCTTGCGATAACGGAACTTGTATCCTTCCTAATGGATGTACTGATGCCGCTGCTTGTAATTTTGACAATGCAGCAACTTGTGATGATGGAACTTGCGAGTTTACATCTTGTCAGGGATGTACAGATAATACTGCTTGTAACTTTGATCCAACTGCTACAATAGAAGATGGATCTTGTAATGAAAGAGATTGTTTAGGCAATTGCAATGGCTCACTTACAGGACCAGCAATCCCTGGATCAACTTGCGATGATGGCGACCCTGATACAACAGGAGATGCCTATGATGCAATGTGTGAATGTGTAGGAGATCAGGTTCCAGGATGCACAGATCCAAATGCTTGTAATTATGATATGGATGCGACTGTGGATGATGGTACTTGTATACAAAGAGGTTGTACCGATAATACTGCTTGTAATTTTGATCCTGCTGCTGGTTGTTTAGACGCAGGAAGTTGTGTATACCCTGCTGGTTGCGATGACATTACCGCTTGTAATTATACACCTGGTTTAACTTGCCCAGATAATAGTACTTGTGATTTTGGTACTTGTGCTGGTTGTACAGATCCTTGTTCTGCGAACTATGATGCCAGTGCCACTATTGATGATGGAACTTGTACTGCTCCGGTATTGGGGTGTATGAATATGGCTGCTTGTAATTTTGATCCAAATGCGCTTTGCTCAGATGCAACTACACCTTGTGATTTCTCCTGTTATGGATGTACTGATGTTTGTTCTCCAAACTATGACACCAACGCAACGATAGATGATAATAGTTGTTTGCCACAACAACAAGGTTGTACCGATAATACCGCTTGTAATTATGATCCATCTGCGCTTTGTGATGATAACAATGTATGTGAATTTCTTACTTGCGCTGGTTGCACAGAGGTTTGCGCACCAAACTATGACCCAACTGCTACCATTGATGACGGAAATTGTATGGCTGCTTTAATTGGTTGTACAGATTTATCTGCTTGTAATTATGATCCTAATGCGCTTTGTGCAGACCAAAGTCTTTGTGACTACACTTCTTGTATTGGAACAGATTGTACATTAAATATTCCAATGCCTTTTGCTGGATGGCATATGATTTCTAGCTATTGTAATCCTCTTGAGGATAGTATCACACAGGTATTTTCGCCTATTGTAAATGATGTTATTCAAGTGAAAAACCTAACAGGTCAGGTATATGTACCATCATTTAACAACTTTAACACTTTTACTACTTGGGACATTACTCAAGGATATTTAGTTAAAACATTCAGCCCAGTAACACTGCCTATTATTGGTGGACAGGAAGTAGATTTAGCTATAGACGATATTCCTTTGCTTACAGGATGGAATATGATTGCTTACTGGTTGCAGGGTGATTCTGATCCTGTTGATGTATTTGATGCAATAGCAACGGATGTAATTCAAGTGAAAAATTTGAATGGTGCTTATGTACCATCATTTAACAATTTTAACAATATGGGTAATATGCAGGTAACTAGAGGCTATCAGGTAAAAATGGCTACAGGAAATACTTTAGAGTATGATGCAGTAGATATTTTACCAAGACCAGCACCTGGAGCATATGAAGAAACTGAAATCTTACAACCTGTTCATTTTACAAAAGAAATTAAACCAAACCCTAATAGTGCTACTCTAATCATTTTGGATGATGAAAACAATCCTTTGAATTTTGGAGATGAATTGGGAATCTTCACTCAAGATGGTATCTTGGTTGGATCTTTTGTTTATGAAAATGATATGATGGGTGGTCTTGCTTTTGGTAATGATGATACTTCTGATGAAATGGATGGAATGAAAGAAGGCGAAAGCTATGTTTTCAAAGTTTGGAATAAATTATTGGATGAAGTAAGAACGGTTGAGATGGATTTCTCTCAAGGAAGTACTACTTATCTTAAAGATGATTTATGTGCGCTTAGCTTTAAGGCTGATGCAAGCACTGGAATTGTTGATATTAATAGTAAAATAAACATCAATGCAAATCCTAATCCTGCTTCTAATGAAATTACCTTTAAAATTGAATTAGAAGAACAAAGCACGCTGTTGATCGAGGTATTCAAAGTAGATGGTCAATTAGTGGAGGTTGTTGTCAATCAAAACTTTAATGTTGGAGTTACCAATGTCAAATACGATGTTAACAATTTAAGCAATGGTTTGTATATGTACAGAGTAACGATGGGAGATCAAGTTCTTACCAAAAGATTTACGGTTGCAAATTAGGACAAAATCTGTCACGAAGCAATTCGTACAGACGCGATTCATCGCGTCTCTCCAAATAATACAAAACCCGCACCCTGAGCTTGTCGAAGGGTGCGGGTTCTTTTTTTTTGTTGAGCTAATATGTTTATATTTGTTTAATGAAGTAATATTTTAAAACAAAATAATGGGTCTAAACATAGATAACTTTAGTTATTCCACTTTTCTGAGTAGTATGGACAATCGTGGTTTAACAGGATCAGGATTTAGAATTACAGACGGAGGAAAAGAATTTCTAGTAACGGCAAGACATGTTCTATTCAATGAAAAAAATGAATTAAGATGTGATTCCTTTTATTGTACATCTCAAAATAGTCTAGGTGAACTTGAAGAGGCAAGAACCATAATAATTGATCTTTCAAAGTCAGATATCATTGAAACAAAGTCTATTGATATTGCTTGTTTAGAATTAATATTAGAGGAAAATTATGATGTTCAGCAGGAAGGAAAAAATATAATTGCCGCTAAGTTTCAAGACCTTCTATTACTAGATAAGATTATCGTTTCTAAACCTGTAATTCAGGTTGGATTTCCTACATCTTTGTATCTAGAAGGGTTTCAGTTTTTTGACACCAACCGACCGTTATTGAGAAAAGGTATAATTGCTGGCATACATAGTAAGAATAATACTTTTATCATCGACTGTCCTGCATTTTATGGAAATAGTGGTGGACCTGTTATTTTACCTTCTGAAAATGGTAATACCAAAGTAATTGGCATTGTTTCCAGATACATACCATTTGTAACTGAATGGAAGAACAAACATGAAAGACAATTTACACGAGAAGAATTTTATAATTCAGGTTATGCTGTTTGCGTACCACTTGACTCTATTATTGAGAATATGGGAATTGGAGGGGATGTAGTACCAGCTTAATTGGCATTGTTTCCAGATTTATAATTCAGGTTATGCTGTTTGTGTACCACTTGACTCTATTATTGAGAATATTTCAAAACCTAAAGCAATATTAGTAAAATGACCATACCAATATTAAAAAATCCGAGTGTTAATAAGATGATCAACCCAAATATTAACAGGGCGGTCAATCCGAACATCAATCGAGTGATCGACCCGAATATTAATAGGGAGATCAACCCAAATACTAATAGGGAAATCAACCCGAACACCAATCGAATGCTCAACCCAAAGATCAATGAGAATATCAATCCAAAGATCAATGAGAGGATCAATCCAAAGATCAATGAGAATATCAATCCAAAGATTAATGGAATGCTCAATCCAATGACTAATTTAGAAAATTATCAAGGACTACTTATTTATGACATGACTTTGACTGTTGTGGAGTTTATTGTAGAGACGGGTCACAATGATGTAATTCAAATTTTCAATGAGAATTTAGAGAATACTAGGTTTGGTGTTAAACATACTCAAAATGGGTATCTATTATTCGACCTAAACCTAAATTGTATCGCACATTTAGAAAGTGACTCCCAGACAGGATATAACGAATTCGGATTAAATAATGACTGGCAAGGAATAATAAAATAAATATTATCAATCAAATCGCACATGCTCCCCATTAGTATAAAAATTAAAGGCATTTACTCTTATCAAACGGAGCAATTTATTGATTTTACAGAATTGACAAAAGACAAGCTCTTTGGCATCTTTGGAGCCGTAGGGAGTGGTAAGTCTGCCATTTTGGAAGCAATGATCATTGCGCTGTATAGAAAATCGGAAAGGTTAAAGGGAAGCTTTAATTATAATTTAATGAATTTAAAATCAAAGGAGCTATCAATTGATTTTGAATTTAAAGCTGGTAGAGGAAATGAAAAATATAGATTCACTGCAAGAGGTAAAAGAAATTCTAAAAACTTTGACGATGTAAAAACGCTTAAATATGATTCTTATACCTGGTCTGATGGAGACAACGACTGGATACCAAATGACTTGAAAGCTGAGGATATTTTAGGGCTTGATTATGAAAATTTTAAAAGAACCATAATCATTCCGCAAGGTCAGTTTCAAGAGTTTATTCACTTAAAAGATGCGGATCGGGGTAAAATGTTGGAAAAGGTGTTTCATTTGCACCAATTTGATTTAAGTCATAAAATAAAGCAACTAGAAATACCCAATAAATCTAGCATTGACAATCATACTGGGCAATTAAAACAGCTTGAAGAAGTCAAGCAAAAATTGATTAATGATAAAATAAAAACAGAAAAGAAATTATCCAAAGAAATTGAATCCAATAAAAAAAAGTTAAAGCCATTAGAAAAAAATCTAATACAACAAAATAGTTTTTTTGAAAATATTAAACAATTTCAAAAAACAGAAAAGGAATTTGAAAACCTTTCTCAAAAATTACCAGAACAAGAAAAGCTAAAAACGCAGCTCGCATATTTTATAGAATGCAAAACCAAATTTGCCGAAGACATCAACAGAATTTTGGATTTAGAAAAGGAATGCAAAGTTGAGAACGAAGCATTTGCAAAATTACAAGAAGAGAAAAAGCAATTGCAAAAAAAAGAAGCGACTTGTAAGGTAGAAGCAGAAAAACTAGCAGAAAAACACAAGGACTTAACGACACTTGAAACAAAGTGCAGCGATTTAACCTTGATAAAATTAATATTGGGTTATCAAAAACAAATAGCAATCGCTCAGAAATCATTAAAAGAACAAAAAGTAATTATAGAAGATTTTGAAAAAAAGGAAATTGAACCTGTAAATAAATCAATAGTAGAAAAAGAAAGCATTTTACAAAAAGAAGGAGAAATTGATTTTAAAATTTATACTGAAAAATCTAAGTGGTTGAATGATTTTGAAAACATTGACAAAGAAATTAATTCTGCACGAAAAAAATATACGACTACTGATGGTCAGCTTTCAAAAATAAAAGAAGAAGATAAACAAATATTAAGTAAATATTTACCTGAGAATAAAATTGATTTAACAAAATTAGATATAAATCAAACAATTGAATTGCTAAATTCAGGAATCACAAAGATTGATCGAAGCTTAGAGCAACAAGAAAAAAAGCTGGTTGATTTGCGAGCAGAAAAAAAGCTAAGCGACTTTTCAGCTCAACTAAAAGATGGAGAACCTTGCAAGCTTTGTGGATCATTAGAGCATCCTCACCCTCATACCGCAAAAGAAGTTGACGAAAAAGAAAAAACAATTCTACAAGATGGAACAAAATTAAAAAATAAGAAAAAAAACGTTCAAGCAGCGATTAAAGAATTAGAGCAAACTTTGTTTAAGGTAGGACAGTTGACCACAGAATTAAACAAAATTAAAAAGGAAGGTAAAGAAATGAAAGGGAAGTATGACAATTTAAAATCGAATTCGCCCTTCGTTAATATTACAGCCGAAAAAATCGACATTCCTTCCTTGAATAAAGCTTTAGAAACAGAGAAAAAACAATTCGAAAATCAACAAAAAATACAAAAAGAATTAGGCAGTCTAAGAAAAAATAAAGAAGTGATTCTTAAAGAAAAAGAAAAATTAGAGAGAGCTTTTAGTAAAACTGAAAATGAGTTAGGACTTCACAAACAATCCATTAAGCAAAGTGAATTTAACCTAAAAGAATTAAAAAGAACAGACTTTGAAAATAGTGAAGAGTCTGATATTCAACAAAAAATAAAAGAATTCGAAGAGGACTTTAAAGTATATACCAAAGTTGAAGAAGAATTAAAATCAATTGCTGAAATAGCCAAAAATAATTCGATTAGAATAGAAGAAAAAGAAAAATCATTAACCAATAAAAACAAGGCATTAGAAGAGCGAAAAAAATCATTAAATACTAAAATAAATAAATCCGAATTTGAAAATATTGAGGAGATAACCAATTCTTTGGAATTAAAAATAAACATTGAAAAAACTAGAAAAAGTCTGGATTCATTTTTTGAAAAATACAACACAGTACAAGCAAGAAAAAAGCAGCTAGAAAAAAGTGCTAGTAAAATAACTTACAACGAAAAAAAGCATGCCGAACTCAAAGAGCAAGTCGAAACCAGTAAACAAAACATCGAAGAGCAAACCCAAAAAATAGGAGAATTAAAACAAGAAGTAGGAGATTTGCAAATAAAAATAAAATCAAAAGAAAGACTTGAAAATGCATTAGCGGAGCTTAAAATTAGAGAAGAAAATATTAAAATACTAAAAAAATTATTTACAGGAAAAGGTTTTGTAAATTATGTTGCGAGTATAAAATTGAGAAATTTATGTACCGCAGCAAATAAACGATTTGAAAAACTAACCTACAATCATTTAAGCTTAGAATTAGTTACTACTGCCAAGTCTAGTGAAATTGTGGTAAGGGATAGAATGAATGAAAATAAAACTCGAAGCATCAGAACGTTGTCGGGAGGGCAAACATTTCAGGCATCGCTTTGTATGGCAATCGCCCTTTCAGATATTGTCAATCAGCACAATGGCGAAAAAGCCGATTTTTTCTTTTTAGATGAAGGCTTCGGATCGTTGGATAAAAATTCAATGCGAATTGTATTTGAAACACTACAGGAGTTGCGAAAAGAAAATAAAATTGTTGGTGTCATTTCTCACGTAGATGAATTACAAGAGGAAATTCAAACGCATTTAACCATTAAAAATGGCGAAGAAGGAAGTAAGATTAGTAAAAGCTGGGCATAAAAAAAGAGAGATCACAATATTATGCTCCCTCTCTTTTGTTGTTTTTTTTCGATTTTGTTTCGCAATTGTTGCTTTGCACTAAACCCATTCCATTTTACTCACACAATCACTTAGTTTTATAGATATATCAAAAATTGAAAATCCCAAAAACTCATTCATCTTACCATAGGCATATAATTTTAAAAAGGTTAAATAATATAATCTATATTAATCATTTACGGTCAAATAAATAAACTAAAGTCATATTGTTTGTTGCGGATGCCCTTGCATCTTAGGAATATTGAAAGAATAACTTTGCAATTTTTGCGGTAGAATATCATTAAATATCGAATCGGACTGGCGAACCAGCGGCAGGCGATCCTGTTAAAAATGTAAAGTTGTTTTTTTAGCATTCCTTATATTAATAACAAATTAAATATTTGTATTAACAAAGAGATAGTGATGTGGTAGGGGGAAAAATAACGTTGATGGCAAAAAGATTAGCTGTGGGGGCTTGGTCAATATAAAAGGACTAAATTACCATCAACAATAAAAAGTCGTTAAGTAGTTATTTTTGAGCTAATCAATTTGTTTCTTAAACAAAAATAAAACAAAATTGAGTCAGTTCAAAATTGTTTTTCCCAAATCGGGAAAATGATTCCCATTTATTTCATCAACAAGCTCTCAAAATCCTATTTTTCAGTCAGTTAGTAAAATGAAATAATTAAAATATTTCCAAACTTTTTCGATTTGCAATTCTCTAACAATTCAACACTTTACTCCTAATTACCTATCTTTGCACAAATTAGATTAAGATGGAACGCACAAAACCCATAATAGGAATAACTACTGGTGATTTGAATGGAATTGGTATGGAAGTACTGATTAAAACATTTGAAGATGAAAGAATGCTTAATAGTTGTATACCTATCTTATATGGCTCTTCAAAATCTTTGTCTTACCATAGAAATGTTTATAAAAAACACGAATTTAAATACAACATCGTCAGCTCTGCAGAGAAGTGCAAAAGCGGCACTTTTAACGTTGTCAATTGTTGGGAAGAACAAGTTGATATAAACTTAGGTGTCCCTGATGAAAAACACGGATTGTACGCATTAAAAGCCTTAGAAGCAGTTGCTTATGACATTTCACAAGGTAAAATTGATGCCATTATCACATTGCCTGTCAATAAAAAACACATTAGCCTTGAAAGGCCAATGTTTACAGGTCAAACAGAATTTTTCTCTGAAAAATTTGATACCAAAGAAAGCTTGATGATGCTGGTAAGTGAGAATATAAAAGTAGCTTTGGTTACCAATCATTTACCCATAAGCGACATTGTTGACCATATTACGGGAGACAAAATTATGGCGAAGCTCAAGCTAATGGATCATTCTTTAAAAAGAGATTTCAATATTAACGGTCCTAAGATTGCTGTTTTGGCTTTAAATCCTCACGCTGGCGATGATGGGCTTATTGGCACAGAAGATGACAACATCGTTCGACCTGTCATCAAAGATGCCAGTGAAAATGAAAATATTCTCGCTTTTGGTCCCTATGCCGCCGACGGCTTTTTTGGGTCTGGAAATTATAGAAACTTTGATGGCATTTTAGCAATGTACCACGATCAAGGTTTAGTGGCTTTCAAAGCTTTATCATTTGGCGAAGGAGTCAACTTTACCGCCGGCTTGCCTTATGTAAGAACTTCGCCCGACCACGGAACAGCGTATAATATTGCTGGAAAATTCATCGCAAACCACGAATCCTTCCAAAAATCCGTTTTTATGGCGTTGGACATCTTAAAAAACAGAAATACTTATGATGAAATGCATGCCAATCCAATTGAGAGAAATGCATTAAAACTCAGAGAAGAACGCATTGACGAACGACAAGAAAGAATCGAAGAATAGAGAAATGCTTGAATGCAAGAATAATTCATCATAATATTCTTGCATTCTCGCATTCTCGCATTATAACAACAACATTACAGAGTTGAAGCATTATTACAAAGTTGAGAATATAAAGCCAAGCTATTTATTTACTGCCATTGGCTTAATCGTGTTAGCCTCAGTGGGGGCAGCGGTCTATTTAGATGAAATGATGATACTCGTTTTACCGCTTATTTTGCTATTGCTATTGGCGACTGTTGCAGACTTTAAAATGGTCTTTTTGGGTATTTTTTGCCTGCTTCCCATTTCAATGGAATTAGAATTACCAGGTGGGTTGGGGACTGATTTTCCTTCAGAACCATTGATGGTTTACCTCATGCTCTGTTTGATACTTTATGTCTCAGGCAATCCCAGAAAAATCGACTACAAATTTTACAATCATCCAATGACGCAACTATTGTTGCTTCATTTTGCATGGATAGGTGTGTCTGCACTTTTCGCTCAATATTTCCTTATCTCTTTCAAATTTTTCCTAGCAAAAACCTGGTACATCGCCACATTTTATTTTTTAGTAGGAATGTTTATCAAAAAGGCAAAAGACTATATACCTGCTTTTTGGGGCATTTTGCTGCCATTGATGATGGTTGCAGTTTACGCAATGCTCATACATTCTACTTACGGCTTTGACTTTGAAGATGTTAATAAAACAATGAGGCCATTTTTCCGTAATCATGTAGACTATGCGGTGATGCTTGCATTGATGGTGCCCTTTATGATGGCAGTTCGAAAATGGTATCCATTTGGCAAAATTCCACGATTTACGATCAATATAGGATTTGTCATAGTCTTACTAGGAATATTTTTTGCCTATACAAGAGCAGCCTATATTTCGCTATTATTAATACCAATAGCGTATTTTATATTCAACCATCGTGTAATCAAAACTGCCATTACTATTGGCTTGATGGCACTGGTATTTGGATTGAGCTTTTTTATAGTAGGAAATAATTATCTTAATTATGCTCCAGATTTCGAGTCCACAATCTATCATACAGATTTGGACGACCATCTATCAGCAACCGTTCAAATGAAAGATGTTTCAACAGTAGAACGTTTTCATCGTTGGATTGCTGGCATAAAAATGAGCAATGACAAAATGCTAACAGGTTTTGGTCCAAGTAATTTTTATCATTTTTATAAATCTTATACAACTTCGCTCTTTGAAACCTATGTAAGTGATAATGAAGAACAATCAACCGTTCACAACTACTTTTTATTGGTTTTGATAGAACAAGGTTGGCCAGGTTTTTTGATATTTATGGCAATGGTCATTTACTTTTTCATTTGGGGAGAGCGTGTTTTACACCAAACAAGAGATGAAAGAGACAAGCAACTGGCAATGGCAATTTTAATTTGTCAACTGCTAATAATGGCAAATCTTTTTATGGCAGACCTAATAGAAACCGATGAAATAGGCTCATTATTCTTTATAAATATGGCGATTTTGGTCAATTTGGACCTCCAAAATCAAAGAGAAATGAAAAATATTGAAAAAAAAGCTACAATTGTTGAGGAATGTTGATAAAATAAATTTACCTTTTTGGATCGTTTATTTTCGTTCCTAGTAAGGCAAAAAACGTTGGCATAGCAGGCTACAGCGAGGCTTTATAACTGGTCAGACATTCGGAAGCTAGGGATAAAAGAAATATCCCAAATGGTAAAGTTATTTAGTCAACATTCCTAAAAAAGGTTTACCTTTGCAACTCTGTTATAAAAAATATAATAGAAATGTATATATAATTCACTCCTTACAAAACTAGACTCAAGCCTTTTTATAGGTTAAAATTAAAGTTTAATTAAAGTTCTAAAAGAGCCATTCGCTCGTGAAAACAACACTTAGAAACGTAACACATTAGATTGTTAACAAAACAATAACCCTCTATGAAATCTTTTACTAAAAGCCTTTTTTTATTATTAGGATTTGTTTTGCTTATTGCAGCAAAATCAGACAACATAAACAAACACACACAACACCCATTAGTCGGCACTTCTTACAGCTTTGTTTTTGAAGACTTAGACGGAAATGAAGTTAATTTAGATGAAATGTACGACAAAACCATTTTTCTAAATTTCTGGGCATCTTGGTGCAAACCTTGCCTTAAAGAGATGCCTAGCATAAAAAAAGCACATCATCAACTCAAAGACACCAACTATGAGTTTGTACTAGTTTCTGACGACAACCCAATGAAAATCGTCAACTTCCAAAGAAAATACAAATATCCATTCATGCACCTCTATTCACCCGTTTCAAAGACAGAATTAGGCGTAGATGTTTTACCACATACTTACGTCATTAAAAACGGCATGATCCTCGCAGTTTACGAAGGAACCTATGACTGGAGTGCCAAAACCTATATTGACCAATTGCGAGATATGGCGCATTAATCCAGAATATCATATCTAAATGTACGGGCAACCCTTGCGGTTGCCCCACGAATTGAGGGCGCAAAATTGGACAGGAAATGTACAGGCAAGTCTCCTCGCGCTTGCCCAAAACGCATTTAAACCCTCCGAAAAATCAAATTATCCGAATCCAGCCCCCGTTCCCCTAAAGATTCATCAACATCCAAGACAGTCACCAACATCCCAGCCGAAGTGATGATGTGCGGTAAATATCCCCAATCAGCTAATTTCTTGGTGGCAACTTTGTGCGAAGTATTTTGACGATCTTCCACCAAGTATTCCATAGAAACAATTGGTTGACCATTTGCTAATGTTTTTTCCAACCCTAAAACGACATTGTTTTCAGCGCCTTCAACATCTATCTTTATTATTTTTGGGTAAATGTTTTTTTCAATTAAAACCGAATCCAATCTTTTGCCAGCTACTTCAATTTTATTGGGAGGATTTTTTTTGATCCAATCCGTAGCATCAAATTGTTCGGGCTTGAAAGTATTGTACTCAGAATACGAAATGGGAAATTCATAAAAGCTGAGTAATTCCTCTTTATCCGTTGCTGCAATATGATTTGGATAAATATTTTTTTTTAGTGAAATATTTTTTAAATAAACATCAAAAATTGCCGCCGAAGCTTCTACACCAATTACTTTTCCACCATCTCCAACAAGCTCAGAACCCAAGAGCGAATAAAAACCAAAGTGGGTTCCAACATCCACAAAAACATCTTTTTCCTTTAGGTTTTTTATCAAAAATTTCGACAATCGAATTTCGGAGTCATGTGTTTTTCCACCACACAAATAAATATCCATACCAGCAGGCAGAATTAAATTCATTTCCATCCCAAAAAAAGTTTGAGCGGTTACAAACCGCCCTTTTTTATTTTTAGGATAAATAAATTTATTAAAAAGCGTTCCACTCAAATAATTAATTGGACCATTGGCAAGTCTTATAAGTTTAGATGCTCTGGCAAGCCTTTCTACTTTTTCTATTTTTCGCAGCAAATCAACATTCATCCAGTTACTTTTTCATCGAAGTTTGAAAGAATAGAAAAAATTTCACCAATAGCATTTATTTCGTGAAAATCATTGGCTGCTATTTTACCAAAACCATAATTGGCATAAATGAAATCCATTTCTGCCTTGCTCGCTGCATCGCAATCTCCCTGAGTATCTCCAATATAGATACAATTGTTTTTATCCAAATGATTGCGCCCAACCACTAGATTTATGTTTTCACATTTGGACAAACCAGTATTTCCCCAGCATTCAAAATCCAATACAAAATCCAGTTTTGTTTGTGCCAAGAATAATTCAATATAGCCAGATTCACAATTACTTACGATGAAAATTTTCTTTTCATCCGCTTGTAATTGCTTTAATGTTTCCATTACTCCCACATAGCAAGTACCACCCAATTCTCTAATCGCCTCCGCTTGGTATTTATCACATAAGACTCTTAAATTTTCTATTTGTTTAATGTTCAAATTTGGAAAAAGCTTCGCAAAAATTTGAAGTTGAGAGTGTCCCACCATCGACATTAAATCATCATCTGTAATCAAAAGATCATCACAACCCAATTCTGAAAGTGCCTTATTCCAGCCCACAACGCAAGGGTGAATGGCATTCCAAAGTGTTCCATCTAAATCGAAAATCAGGTTTTTTTTTGTGGTCTTCAACAAAGTTTTATTTGGTTTTAAAACATTTAAATAAATGGTCCAATCCTCAGTCAGAAATGTGTCGATTATTTAGACGATGCCTGAGCTTGTCGAAGGCACAACTCACCAAGCAAACAAAGGATAATCGCCCATCATAGCTTCAACATCCTTTTTGATACCTGCTTTTAAAGCTTCATCATCGGCATTGGTCAAAATTTTATCCATCCAATCCACAATTTGAGTCATATGTTCCACTTGCAAACCTCTAGTTGTAATCGCAGGCGTACCAACACGAATACCAGAAGTAACAAAAGGAGATTTAGTATCAAAAGGAACCATATTTTTATTGAGCGTAATGCCAGCCTCTTCCAAAACGCGCTCCGCTTTTTTACCAGAAATCTTTTTATTACTCAAATCAATTAACATACAATGATTGTCCGTGCCCTTAGAAATCAAATGATAATCTCTCGCGACAAATTCCTTTGCCATCGCCTGTGCGTTTTTAATAACGTGACCACAGTACGTTTTGTATTCAGGAGAAAGAGCTTCGCCAAAAGCAATTGCCTTTGCAGCAATGACATGCTCTAAAGGACCGCCTTGTGTTCCAGGGAAAACAGCCCCATCTAATAAAGAACTCATTTTACGCAAATCCCCTTTTTTATTTTTCTTTCCAAAAGGATTCTCAAAATCTTGTCCCATCATAATCAATCCACCACGTGGACCTCTCAAAGTTTTGTGAGTAGTTGTGGTTACAATATGACAATGTTTAATAGGATCATTTAGAAAACCAGCTGCAATTAAACCCGCAGGATGAGAAATATCTGCCAATAAAATAGCACCAACAGAATCCGCAATCGCTCTGAATCGCTCATAATCCCAATCTCTCGAATAAGCAGATGCCCCACAAATAATCAATTTAGGTTTTACTTCTTTTGCTGTGGCTTCCACCTTGTCCATATCTACAATACCCGTTTCTTTTTCTACACCATAAAAATTGGGCTTGTAATATTTACCAGAAAAGTTCACGGAAGAACCATGCGTTAAGTGTCCACCGTGCGAGAGGTCAAATCCTAAAATTGGATCGCCTGCCTCAATTGTGCCTAACATAACGGCAGCATTTGCCTGCGCACCAGAGTGTGGCTGAACATTTGCCCAAGTTGCCCCAAACAGTTCCTTAATTCTATCTATCGCCAATTGTTCTACTTCATCCACTACTTCACATCCACCATAATACCTTTTGCCAGGCAAGCCTTCCGCATATTTATTGGTCAAGACACTTCCTGCCGCTTCCATCACCTGATTACTTACATAGTTTTCCGAGGCAATTAATTCTATCCCTGTTTTTTGTCTGTGATGTTCTTTGTTGATTAGATCAAATATCTGGGTATCACGTTTTTGAGCAATTGTGTTCATTATTTTTTATTTTAAAAGTAAAAACCGCTTTTTCTGTATAAATCGGTGGCAAAATTACAATTAATTTCTTAGACCTAGCTCAAGTTTTTTAACTTTGTCCCACCTATGAGTTACCTAGATGAATTGAATGAAATCCAACGCCAAGCCGTTGAACATATTGAAGGACCGTTAATGATTATTGCGGGTCCAGGGTCTGGAAAGACAAGAGTACTGACCTATCGGATTATCCACTTGATGAACCAGGGTGTTGATCCATTTAACATCCTTTCCTTGACCTTTACCAATAAGGCGGCACGTGAGATGAAGAAAAGGATTGAGGAAATTGCAGGACCAGAAGCTAGGAATTTGTATACTGGTACTTTTCACTCTGTTTTTGCCCGCTTGTTGCGTTATCACGGAACCAAATTGGGTTATCCGAGTAATTTTAGTATTTATGATACACAAGACAGTCGAAGCCTAATAAGAAATATTGTAAAAGAGATGGGCTTGAATGACAAGTTTTACAAGCCAAGTGTTGTTCACGGCAGAATCTCAAAGGCAAAAAATCAACTGCTCACTCCTCAGCAATATGCTGCCAATATGAATATGGTTACAGAAGATGAAACAAGCAGCCGTCCACAGATAAAAGAAATATACAAACATTACGCAAGAAGGTGTTTTCAATCAGGCGCAATGGATTTTGACGATCTTTTGTTAAAAATGTATGAATTATTGAGCAAATTTCCTGAAGTGCTGCATCAGTTACAACATCAGTTTAAATATGTAATGATTGATGAGTTTCAAGATACCAATACTGCGCAATATGAGATTGTGCGTAAAATATCAGCCGTTCATCAAAATATTGGAATAGTGGGAGATGATGCACAAAGCATTTATGCCTTCAGGGGGGCGACCATTAAAAATATCTTGAACTTTGAAATGGATTATCCAGATTTAAAGATTTACAAGCTGGAACAAAATTACAGATCCACTAAAAATATTGTAAAAATAGCCAACGACATCATTAAAAGAAATAGTGGGCAATTAGATAAAACAATTTGGACTGACAATATAGAAGGTCCAAAAATACGTGTTTATAGAAATGCCAGCGAAAATGATGAAGCAAAGAATGTTGCTAATAATATTCAAGAAGAACAAGTAAGAAATCATTATAAAAATAGAGATTTTGCCATTTTATATCGTACAAATGCACAGTCAAGAGCAATAGAGGATGCTTTGAGAATGCGCAATATCCCTTACACAGTATATGGTGGAACGTCATTTTACCAAAGAAAAGAAGTAAAAGACATTTTGGCTTACTTAAGGGTTATTTCCAACCCCAAAGATGAAGAGGCATTGCGTAGAATTGTCAACCTGCCCACCAGAGGGATCGGAAATACAACTATTCAAAAATGCACTATCATTGCCAATGAAAGTGAGATTAGTTTATGGAATGTATTAGACAATATTCAACTGCATCAATTTAATAGTAGGGTTATAAATGCAGTCGCAGGGTTTACGACTATGATAAATAGTTTTATTAATATGTTGGATACAAAAGATGCTTATTCGATAGCTGCTGGTATTGCGAAAGAGTCTGGTTTGCAACCTCAATTGTATGATGACAAGACCGTTGAAGGGCTTAGTAGGTATGAAAATTTTCAAGAGCTTTTAAATAGTATAAAAGCCTTTGTTGAAGCTGATGAAGTGGATACATTGGGAACAATGGTTCCCGATAAACAATTGGGAACCTATTTGCAGCAAGTTAGCTTACTTACTGACAGCGACGACAACAAAAAGAAAGACGAAGCAGTGAAGTTAATGACTGTTCATGCCGCTAAAGGATTAGAATTTCCAATTGTTTACATTGTAGGAATGGAAGAAGAATTGTTTCCGTCAAGAATGTCATTGGGAGAGCGAGATGGAATTGAGGAAGAAAGAAGGCTGTTTTATGTTGCAAGTACAAGGGCGGAAAAAAAGCTTATTTTATCCTATTCAAAATGTAGAATAAGATTTGGGAAATTAATCTATCCAGAGCGCAGTCGTTTTTTGGATGAATTGAATCCATTTGATTTAGAAATAATTGGTGAAGCAAAGAAAAAGACCGCACCTAGAAAGACAACTGCACCAAGCAATTTATTTAGCCAAAGAAGTCGTAGAAAACCAACTCCATCGAAACCAGTAATAGCCGACCCAAATTTTAAACCAGATGACACTTCAAAATTGGTAGTAGGGCAACAAGTTAAACATCAGCGATTTGGGGTGGGAACAGTCAATGAAATGGAAGGAAATCAGCCTAATAAAATCGCGACTATATCGTTTGAGGACGTGGGTGATAAAAGGATACTTCTTAAGTTTGCAAAGTTGCAGATAATCGCTTAAATAAAATTACGATAACTACTAAATACCAGCTTTTCGGTTAAGTTTCATTCAATAATAATAGATATAATTATTAAAAATTTAACAATTAACAAGTTTTTCGAAAAATACCAAAAATAAAAATTTTAATACAATAAATATATTTTTAATATAAAATAGACTGATAATCTATTAATTATTACATAATTGAAAATCATTTTATTATCTTTCCAGCGAAGTTGCCAAAATATGCATGAATTTGATCTTTTCAGATGTGAATTATTGAAACAAATGACTTTTTGTTAAGTAAATAACGGTGTATATTTATGCTTTGAAAATTAATTTGAAATGAAATACCTGAAATCAACTCCAATTAGGACAATTAGATTATTTCCGCTTTTGGCGGCGTTTTTGATTGTCATTTTCGGCTGTAATAGTGCCAAAAGTTCTTCTAGTGCCGAAACGGTAAAAAAAACGGAGGGGATTGCTGCGACTAAAACCCAACCTGCCAAAAAAGCAAGCTCAAGTAATACCAATTCTGAAAGCATTGTTAACTCCTTTTCAAACCTTGATGAGGGAGAATTAAAAAAACTATCCGATGCTGAAATTTTACAATATGTAAAAGAGGGAAAGTTTGTAACAATGTATGCTAAATACAAAAATCAAAAAGGCGAAAAATTATCCAAAGAGGAAAGCTCACTTTTAAATCAGAACAAGCTTGGATTGGATTATTATGTAGATAATAAAGGTAAAATTGCAGAGGTGAGAGTCCGTCCCAAAGTATTAGAGGATAATTTAATGCAAGTTCAAATTAGTGAAATTTCAACTAAGAGCTGGAAAAAATTTCAACCAGCAGATATTGATTGTGATAATCTGCCTGCTATTTTAAAAGAAGCAAGTCTACAGGATCAAAAAAGAGATGATTACGCATTGAGACCAGGTATAGATTCAACAAATGCAGTTATGCTTGCATCAATCATAGAAAACTGTGGAGGAATTCCTAGTAAAGACAAATTGGGTCCAACAGGTATGAATACAATCTGGTTGTTGTTTCAACATGGTGATTCAGGGTTTAGATCTTACTATTATTCAAGCGTACTAGAAGCTGCTGAAAGAGGAGATTTAGAAATGAGTAAAATTGCTTTGATGCAAGATAGAATGTTGGTAGGAATGCAGTTTAAGCAATGGTACGGATCGCAAGTTGTTACAAGTGGATTGTATCCCCTTGATGATCCAGAGAATGTAAATAAGAGAAGGAAAAAAATGGGAATGGAACCTATTGAAGAATTTTTGAAAAAATACAATAAGACCTTTGATGTAGAAAAAGAAAAATTAAAATAAACTAACATAACACTATTTTTATACGCTCAACTAAATAACAATTACACTATGGGAGCCTGGGATTATGGAATTTTTGACGATGATACTGCCTATGATTTTATAGAGGAGTTTAAATTGTCGCAAAACAAATTTGAGACCATGAGGTCAGCATTTCGAATTGCTCAACATGCAGATTATGTCGAATATGACGAGTGCCACGCGGTAACCGTTTATTCAGCAATTATGGATAGTATTTTAAATCATACTTTTTATCGTTGTGATGATCAAGAAGCTTTTGACGAATTGATTACTAAAAAAAAGGATTTACCAGTTGGAAACCTTAAAAAAGAGGCGGTTGCTGCTTTAGCGAAAGTAGTCAGCAAACAATCTGAATTAAGTGATCTTTGGTCAGATAATGATCGAATTTATCCTAAATGGAAAAAGAATCTTCAACAATTGATTGAACGTTTATCAAAATAAACAATTAATACAATTGCTGTTTTTAATTTAAACCTATCATATTAGAATGCTCAATTTTGAGTTATCAGTGTTCTTTTGCCAATCCCCCAAACTTATCTTAGGGATAAAGAGTCATACACAATCCTTACCACAACTATATCGTTATTGAGTGTACTGTTACAAAATTTTAAACCATTCTGATACTTTTGTGTCTAAATGGGGCAAGAAATATATACAATACTCAATTATAAGTGTTTTTTGGGCTAATAAACAGTGATATTTCTAAGAAATTGAAAAAAAAGGCACGAATTTTGATTTTAATCAGATAATTAAATACATTTGTATATACAAGTTACAAGAATTAGCTTCTTTCTTACCTGAATTACAAAGCTTACCCTGATAAACTTAGATTTTACATTACATACATTTAACATAATGGATTATAATACTTCAAGATCTACCTTGATTTTTAAGGAATATGGTAGAAATATTCAAGAACTCATAAACGATACTGTCAAAATAGAGCGTGTTGAAAAACGTCAACAGGTTGCCGAGTATATTGTAAGTTTGATGAGCCAAATGAATCCTCAATTTAGAAATATTGAACAATTTCGTCAAAAATTGTGGGATCATCTTTTTAAAATTTCCCTTTACAAATTAGAGGTGGATTCACCCTATCCAATCAAAGAGGGGGATCTTATTGATCTTAATCACAAACGCCTTGAGTATCCTCAAAGTAAGCTAAAGTTTAAGCATTATGGAAAAAATGTTGAAACCTTGATTACAAAGGCTATTGCGATGGAAGATCGAGAAAAGCAAATAGAGTTTACAAAGGTTATTGGAAATTACATGAAAATGGTTTACAAAAATTGGAACCAAGAGCATGTGGATGATGATCAAATTATTGAGGATTTGAAATTTTTATCAGGAAACAAATTGATCTTATCTGAAGATTCTAACCTAGATAAATTAAGTAGATCTAATAGAAATAAAACTAGACACTCTAACGGAAAATCATCTAGTTACTCAAAAAACTCTAACTCTAAGGGGAAATACTCTAGAAATAATAATAACAACAATAATCGTAATAAAGGTAAGAACAACAACTACCGCAAGAAAAAAAGGTTTTAGTATATATTCTACAATAACAGGCTGTTCTTTTATCCACAAACTAAGGAATGGCTCAAAAATAACTGTCCATTTTGATAATATCTTTTGATTTTTTTCTGCGTTATTTTTTTTAACCGTAGCCCAGCTATGCTTAAAAAAAATGTCTTGAATAAAACCAAAATATAAAAATCAAAATTGGACACTTATTTATGAGCCATTCCTAAACGAAATTCCTTACTTTTGGGTTAACAAAGAAAAAACTCAACATGGAATTAAGCTCGTTTGAAATCATCGGTGGAAAATCACTGAAAGGAAGTATTACGCCTCAAGGGGCAAAAAATGAAGCATTGCAAATCTTGTGTGCAGTGCTGCTTACCTCTGAAAAAGTTACTGTCTCCAATATTCCTGATATAAGGGATACCAATTATTTAATATATTTATTAAAAGAATTAAATGTAAAGGCAGAAAAACTGTCTGCGAATAAATATATTTTTCAGGCGGATGATGTAGATCTTGACAAATTAAAAAATCCTGAATATTTAGAAAAAGCAAGCACAATTCGAGGCTCGGTTATGACACTTGGTCCTTTACTTGCTCGTTTTGGCAAAGCACACATTCCCAAACCTGGAGGTGATAAAATTGGAAGAAGAAGAATAGATACGCATTTGGTTGGTTTCCAAAAATTGGGAGCCACTTTTGATTTCGATCAAGATGAAAATATTTATACTTTAAACGGTGCAAATCTCAAAGGCACCTATATGCTTTTAGACGAAGCATCTGTAACTGGAACCGCCAACATTGTTATGGCTGCTGTTTTAGCAAAAGGAAAGACCACTATTTATAATGCCGCTTGTGAGCCATATTTGCAACAATTGTGTAAGATGCTCAATCGGATGGGAGCAAAAATTTCAGGGGTTGGTTCAAATTTATTGACTATAGAAGGGGTTGATTCATTGGGTGGAACCGAACATACCTGTCTGCCAGATATGATTGAAATAGGTAGTTTTATTGGTTTGGCTGCGCTTACAAGTTCAGACATTACCATCAAAGATGTCAACTATGAGATGCTGGGCATTATTCCTGATGTTTTTAGAAGATTAGGCATTCAAATTCTTAGAAAAGGAGATGATTTACACATCCCTAAACAGGCATCGTACAAAATTCAAAAGTTTATTGATGGATCTATAATGACCATTTCCGATGCTCCTTGGCCTGGCTTTACACCAGATTTGTTAAGTATTATTCTCGTTGTGGCAATACAGGCTAAAGGCAGCTTGCTAGTTCATCAAAAAATGTTTGAAAGCCGTTTGTTTTTCGTTGATAAACTGATTGATATGGGTGCTCAAATTATATTGTGTGATCCTCACCGTGCTGTGGTAATTGGACAGAATAAAGAACAATCTCTTCGTGGAATAAAAATGTCATCGCCTGATATTCGGGCAGGAATTTCTTTGGTAATGGCAGCTCTTTCAGCTGAAGGAAAAAGTGTCATTAGCAATATTAGTCAGATTGATCGCGGTTATCAAAATATAGATGAACGCTTGCGATCTTTGGGTGCGAATATTGTTAGGTGTTAATTTTGGCTTTTTTGGCTGTTGGTGAAAAGCTGACGACCAAAAGCCAAATTACCTGACAGTATTTATTTTACGGTGTACTTACATTAATAAAAAAGAATCTATCTAGTCGTCATTGTTAAATTGAAATTCAGTGATACATTGTCTTTTAGTTCATTGTTTGCATAAGGTCCGTATCTATAAAATGCACCCATTCCGATTCCGATATAGGCGATTTTGAAATAATTAAATCGAATCAAATTATTGAGTTGTAAACCCGATTCGAAGAAACCTTTTTCTTTCGTGGAAAAATCAATCAAGTCGTATTTCGCTTGATTGGATAATTTGCCCCAACCAATATTTTGATGTACAATAATTTGAGGTTTGAACTTTTTTGTTTTAAAAATCAACGATCCGAAATTGTGAGAGAAAAATAAATTTACATACTGATCTGATATAAACTCATAAGGAAGCATTGTTTGGAAGTAATTTGGAACTAGGTATTGAATCAATTCTTCCTTGCTGCCTTTTACTGTAAACATCAAGCCATAGGGTAGGGAAGTATCAATATAACCACCTTCGATCCTGATTTTGGTAAGCCCTAAATTACGAATTCTAAAATCATCTTCAATTGCCAATTCGAATTTATTGAAATTTAATTCACCACCTAGCTGATCTTTTAAACCTTTGGTATAACTCAAATAGCAAACAGGGAATGTTGTGCCCAATGAAACTCTTTGATTTTTTATTTTGGTTAATTTTTCTCTAAAGGCAAATCGTAAAGATACATTGATGTCTGTGTATTTGTAGTCGCTATTTTCTTGTTCCAAACCATTGTAAACATTATCATAAAGTTGCAATACTTCCGTGTTTTTATAGCTCACTTTTAGCTTTGCATACTTGAACAATCTTGCTTCTAATGAAATTTTATTTTGTAAAATTTCATCCATTTTATATCCAATTATGACTCTGGGATCATACATCGTATTTGCATAAGAATTCAATTCAGTGTTTCCAAGTTCTCTTAAATTTTTTTGATAATTATAAGAAAGCCAAAGCTCTTTTTCTGAATGAATGTTCAAACCAGCTCCAAAACCATACTTATTTGCCTTGTCTTTTAATCCATATCCATAGAAACCAGAAACATAAAAACGTTTAAAAAGCTTTTCATTTGTAGCGGCATTTATTCCCAATCGAAAGCCTTCATATTTATTATAAATAAAAGTCTCAGGAATATTAATATCAATAAAATTTACTGGAATTTTTCCAATAGATAGTTTTTCAAGAATACTTAAGTAGCCATCAAAATTGTATTTTTTTCCAATGCTATCAATAACAAGATAAGTTGTTTTTTCTCGATCACTCAAAGGTGTTGCACGATTATTTTGCCAATAAGTCGCTTCTCGCTGATTGGCTTTTTCATCTATTACCAAAAAGTCTGTCGAAAAATCGGTCTTTTCAAGTCCGCTATTTATAGTAACTTGATCTATGTAGCTTTTGCCAGAAATTTTCATTTCCAATTCCTTTGCACCAAAAACATTAATGCAAGACTCAAAGTTTAACTGAGCAGGAAACCAATGATTGTCAACAAGTTTGTATTCTTGCTCTATTTTGATGGCAACCAAACCATTTTCATAAGGTTCTGCGATTACATTCTGAAGAGCATATTTATTTGTATTGATGAATAACAATCCTTTTAAAGCCTCGAAATTTTTATTGGGCTTTGGTTTGAATGACAAAATGAAAATTGAATCCTTTTCTTGAAACAAGGTGTCTTCAATGTAAAAATTATATTTATTAAGACTTCCTTGACTGATCGGATTTAGGAAATTTCCATCATACAAATTGATATAATCATCATAAAAAGAAAAAGGCTGAACATCCGTCGCTAGTGCCGCAAAGATGGGATCAGAAAAACCAGACATTTTATTTGCCACCACTTTGTCTTCTATCAAATCGGGTGCAATTGCCTTTCGTTCTGTTATAGATTCCAAGACAAAAACATGTCCACCTTTCAAATCGTTATCCAGTTTTAATTTTGCACTATCCAGCTCAGCATTTTTGTATATTGGTTTAACTTGATAGTCATAGATAATTTTATTATAAATATTGCATTTATAACTAGGATACAAAGATGGGTTGTTATTTTTTTTGTTTTCAATAACCGCTTTGATGATTCTATTTGCAGGATTTTCTCCAGGTAAAACCACCACCTCTCGTAAACTTAAGCTTGTCGGAGTCAACAAAATTTTCACCTCCTCCGTCATTTCAAACGAATTGATAGAGACGGTTTTTTGCTCATAGCCAACGTATGAGAAAGTTAAGTTTTCAATGTCTTTGGGAGAAACAATATTGAAATTACCATCAATATCACTGACAGCTCCCAATTGTTGCAGGTCGTCAAAAATGATGTTTACGAATGCGAGTGGTTCTAGATTGTTGGCATCTACTATTTTACCAGAAATATTTGTCTGCGCTGAGATTAATAGCGGAAATAAAAGTAGAATGATGCACAGTTTAACTTGCATATTTTTTTGACTAATGAACATAAGTTCAATTCATTAATATGCCCAATTGACGAGCGCACTTGCCCAAGTAAATCCACCACCAAAAGCAGTGAGAATTAATTTATCTCCCTTATTTAGCTGGTTTTCCCATTCCCAAAGGCACAAAGGGATTGTAGCAGCAGTAGTATTGCCGTATTTGCCGATATTTAGCATTATTTTATCAGCATTTAATTTCATTCTTCTAGCCGTAGCATCAATGATTCTTTTATTGGCTTGATGCGGAACCAGCCAAGCGATATCATCCCCTTTAAGATTGTGTTTTAGCATCATTTCTTCGGCAATATCCGCCATTCTTGTCACCGCAAATTTAAAAACGGGACCACCATCTTGAAAAATAAAATGTTCTTTGTTTTTGACAGTCTCTAGGCTTGCAGGTTTAACAGATCCTCCTGCTTTTTGGTGCAAATAGTGGCGACCGCTGCCATCTGCTTTTAACATAATGTCTTTGATACCAATCTCCGTGTCTTCTGAAAGCTCTAATAAGACCGCACCAGCACCATCACCAAAGAGTACACAAGTAGCACGATCAGTATAGTCCACAATTGACGACATTTTATCTGCCCCAACAACGATGACTTTTTTATAAGTATTGTTTTCAATGAATTGTTTTCCCACAGAAAGAGCATACATAAATCCCGAACAAGCCGCACCAACATCAAAGCTGGCAGCATTGCTAAGGTTGGTTTTATCGGAAATAATGTTTGCAGTAGCAGGGAAAACCATATCTGGGGTTACAGTTGCACATAGCAACAATTCAATCTCCTCGGGTTTGGTATTTGTTTTTTCGAGTAGTTGTTCGACGGCAACCTTTGCCATATCAGAAGTGCCAAGTCCTTCCCCTTTTAAAATTCGTCTTTCAGAAATACCAGTTCGAGATTTTATCCATTCATCGTTGGTATCCACCATTTTTTCAAGGTCGGCATTTGACAGAACATGATCAGGCACATAACCATGAACACCAGATATTTTAGCTATATTTTTTTTCATGTGGCTGCCAAAATACAACAAACCCTTGAAATTTTTGCCTTCAAGGGTTTGTAAAAATATTATTATTTAAATTTTAGTGGTTAATCCGCTTTAATAGCCAATTTACCTTTGTAGTAAAGGTTGCCCTCATCATCATAGTAAGCTCTGTGCCACAAATGTGCAACACCAGTTTCACTGCATGTATGAACATTAGGAGCTGTAAGCTTCACGTGAGTTCTACGTTTGTCTCTTCTGGTTCTCGATATTTTCCGTTTAGGATGCGCCATTTTATAGTGGTTTTAATTATTTTTTAATTTTTTTAAAGCTTCCCATCTTGGGTCAGTTGATTCCTCTTCCGCATCATCAACATCATCTCCAATTTGGTTTTGATATTTCATTTCACAACCTGGATTTCCATTTTCATCATCTGGATGAACTTTTTTTATTGGAATACTCAGAATTATAAATTCATGTATAAACCGAGCAACATTCAGGTGCGTTTCATTTCTTGAAATGTAAACTAAATCATCATCTGAATCTGGAATGTCTTCATCAATTGTGTTGTCGTTAAACTTGACTAAAAGAGGATAGCTTTCCGAAAAATTCAATTGAAACTGTTCTCCACATCTATCACATTCGGCTAACATATATCCATCTATGTTGAATGTCAGTGTAAAAAAGTTGTTCTTGTCAAAAATCAGTTCAATATCAAACTTTCCGTCTGAAACTAAGGATTCTTCAAATTCAGCAAAAAAATCAGCATCAACACTATAATTAAATATGTGTTCACCATTCTTTAAGCCAACAAAAGGAATCTCATATTTACTAAAAGCTTTCAAAGAAACAAAATTTAAGTTTGCAAAGGTAATATTTTTTTCACTATTTAAATGGTAAAAATATCATTTTTTTAGTGATATAACTATTTTTATAGTGGGCAGGCGCAATGCCTGCCCGTAAATATTGATTCTATGTTAGTGTTATGTCTACTTGTACAAGGTTTACAAATTCTTGGATTCTGTTGTTGATATCATCTTCTGTTAATTCTAAAATTCGGTTTGGTCCAAATTTTTCTACACAGAAAGATGCCATTGCAGAACCGTGAATGATGCCTCTTTTCATATTTTCAAAAGATACATCTCCAGTTTTAGCAAGGTAGCCCATTAATCCACCAGCGAAGGTATCACCAGCTCCTGTTGGGTCAAATACTTCTTCTAATGGTATTGCTGGCGCGAAAAATACTTTATTGTCTTTGTTAAATAACAATGCTCCGTGCTCTCCTTTTTTGATAATTAGGTACTTTGGACCCATTTCCAAAACTTTTCTAGCAGCTTTCACCAAAGAATACTCTCCCGTTAATTGTCTTGCTTCAGAATCATTGATAGTAAGAACATCAATTCTGCTTATTGCTCTTTTCAATTCATCCATTGCGATGTCCATCCAGAAGTTCATGGTATCTAACATGACCAATTTTGGGCGGTTAGGGATTTGGTCAAGGACTTTGTTTTGCAAAGCAGGATCAATATTTCCCAACATGACATATTCAGCAGATTTGTAAGCATCAGGAAGGATCGGATTAAAATCAGCAAGAACGTTGAGATCGGTGATAAGCGTGTCTCTAGAATTCATGTCATTGTGATACTTTCCCGACCAAAAAAACGATTTTTCGCCTTCTTTTACATCCAAACCAGAAGTATCGATGCCTCTTTTTTGAAAATCTTGAATATTTTCTTTTGGGAAATCGCTTCCAATAACAGAAACCATTTGTTGATTTTTGTAGAAATATGATGCAGAAACACATATGTATGTAGCTGATCCTCCGATGATTTTGTCTACTTTATCAAAGGGAGTTTCGATGGCATCAAAGGCAACAGTACCGACAGTTAAAAAGCTCATTTTATTTTTTTTAAAAATTATTGAAAAAAATTGACCACAAAGATTGCAGGAATAATTTGTTTATCCTATTTTTGCATTCGATTTTGAAAGAAATTGAAGATCCTCCATAGCTCAGTTGGTTAGAGCGGTTGACTGTTAATCAATAGGTCCCTGGTTCGAGTCCAGGTGGGGGAGCGTTATTAGACAGGTCGGTAGCAATACCGACCTTTTCTATTTTATGGCTGTTACAAGTCGTTGAATTTAAGCTGATTAGGTTAAGAACTTCATTTATTTTAGTGGTTCGATATTTGTTTTCAGAAAATACCAATTTTTCAGGGAATATCGAACCAATGATTTTTTGCTTTAAATGCAAATCAGCCTCCACAAAGTATGTATCAACATTTTCCAAGAACCTTAAACCAAACTTTAGGTATTTAGTAAAATTGGTATCAGCATATTTAAGTTCTGTTTGATTGAATATCAAGTCATTTATTTTGGCTTCATATCTTTTCTTCATATTCTCATATGTCAACTGGTCAATGTTTTGATCCAGTAAATTATCTTCTGCACTTTCCAAGCGTTCTTTTAGTTTGTTAATTTCTTGGTCTAATTCTTTAAGCTGTTTGTCCTTATTCACTTCATTGGTGTTGAATACATCTTTGATAACCTCATAATACAATCTGCTTACTTCTGGTTTGATGCTAATATCTGAAAGATGTTTTACAAATAAATCATTTGCTTCTGGTGCTTTGATCCTTTCTTTGCATCCATTTTGACAATGGTAATAGTAGTGCTTTTTACCACCTCGACCAGTGGAGGCACTACCAGTCAAATTTTTACCACATTGGTTACAAACCAAATAACCACGTAAAGGGAGTAGATCATTTTTCTTTGTTGGTTTGGCTTGTATTCTCTTTTTAGCTTTGAAAATGTTTTGGACATTGTTAAATAGCTCTAAAGAGATAAGCCCGTCATGTAAACCCTCCACAATCTGTTCATCTTCTTTTCTATAAGCTTTAATTCTAATTTTACCAGTATATCCAATATTATGAATGATGTTTAAAAACTGTTGCTTCTGAATTTTCATTCCTTTCTTTACTAACATTCTGCGGACTTCCTCAACTGCATACAAACCTTTTGCATAGGTTTCAAAGGCTTCAATTACATAAGGTGCTTTACTATTTGGTTTTAGTGATGCTTTGCCGTCTGGTGTTCTCCAATTGTCGTAACCATATAAAGCCGAACCCATCCAACAACCTTCCTTTTTTGCCCTTCTCATTCCTTCGGTTGTACGAACAGAATTTTTATCGTTTTCAACTTCTGGAATAGTCAAATAAATTGCCAACAATAATTTGTTATCTGGTTGGCTTAAATCCAAAGGCTGTTCAATGGCGTTTACTTCAATACCCAACTTTTTTAACTCTCTTATGATTCTATAAGATTCTTGATTATTCCTTGAAAATCTGTCCCATTTAGTAAACAGCAGTATGTCAATGTTCTTTCTATTGATTTTGGCATACTCCATTAGTAGATTGAATGATGGTCTATCAAAATTCTTTGCTGAATAATCTTCCTGAAAGTGTTTTACAATGTTGTGTCCTTTCAAAGTTGAAAACCTTTCCAGCATTTCTTTTTGATGTTGCAAACTAAAACCTTTATCGGCTTGTTCATCCGTACTTACTCTGGTATAGATTATTACATTTTTCATTGACTTGATTTTGTTTGAATAGCTTGTAATCCAGTTCAGCTATTTGGTAAAGAAAGTGCCTAATTTTCTTTATCTGTTCATCTGAATAATTTTCACCGCTTTGTCTTAGAATATTTCTACACTTATTTAAACTTATCACTTAATATAAAATCTGTCATACCTCTGTTTTTGCAGTCAGTACAACTATGGGTAATGATGTGGCTGTTTACCATCATTTTGTTTTGTCTAGTTCTTTGCGTTTGATACTTACTATTTTACCGCCACGCTGTTTGATCTCAATATCTTGATAGTTGCTTTCTTTTAGCAAATCAGTTATTTTTTCATCTGTTTTAATTAACTGTTCGCTTTCAATTTTTTCAATTTTCCCATCTTTCAGTTTTATTGAAATTGAATCAAAATTGTCTAATCTGATTTTAGCCAATAGTCCCATTTCAGCATTGTTCAATTCTATCAAACTACCTTTAACCACTTTAAATTCCTTCTTAGGAAGAACTTTGCTTAAAACCTCATTGATAGAAATTCTAATATGATTTTGCATCATATCCAGATTTACAGAGGTTGCCCATTCTTGTAAAGTCGCTAATTCAAAGACACCATCAAGAAAGATAAAAGCATTGATTTCTAATTTGGCAGTAATAGCGATTGATAAATAGTACTGAAATAGAAAACTTTCAGAAATACTTTGAATGTTATTAGTTGATAAAATTTGATCTCTAAGAGCTTTTATCTTTTCATTAGGAAAACCAAAATTTCTTAATTCAATAATCATTCGCATCCAAACCAAATCAATTAAGCTAAATTTACGCCATCCTTTCCCATCTGGTCTGTCATTGTCAATTAAACCTAGTTTTTCCCAATGGGTTAAAATTCTGTATGATATTTTTTCATTGTCATTCCTAAATTTCTTCTCAGAAACAAACAATATCATTTCATCAGATTTGGGATGATTGACAAACTTTTTTAATAATTCTACCTGTTTGATAATCCTTACTTGTTGAATTACAGTATAATCTTTTTCGTTTTTCGCCATAATCTTACCTTTTGGAAAGTTTTTGTAAATATAGCAAAAATCTTACAAACAAGTAAGGTTTTTGCATTTCACATAAAAAAAGCCCCTGTATCTATCATACAAGGGCTTTTAAAGCCTTCTAATTACATTAAGCAAATCACTATCATTACTTTTTTCAATTGCCTTTATCAGCCTTAAACCTCGTTTAGTGATTTTGTCTTTGTAGTGATTTTTGAAATACTTTTTTCTTGTCTCGTTATATGCTGCTGTCGCTTTATCAGATAGTTTAATACCCTTTTGAAATTCGCGCCATTTTTTACTAGAGCTTTGTATCTTATACATTGCATTGTTGAACGCTGATCTATGCAAGAAATACCCATTAATACAATGCAGCTTTTGACAACGCTTACCAGTGTGAGGACACAAAAAATACCATAGCTTTCCACATCCTAGATTTGAAGGAATGCTTGTTAAATTGACTTTGTATTTTATAGGCTTTTCTCCAATATTGTAATCTAATTGTATGTATGGTGTATTTTCAATCATATTTACCAAGTAGTTGATACCACTTCCATTACTCCATTGAATAGAACCAGTATTTATACAACCTTCTGCACTTAGTTGTCTTTTAAAACTGGATGTACTCAATTGAAGTGCATCTTCAAAAAAGGTAGGGTTTGTGTATGATTTAGACATAGCGTTTTTTAAAATCAAACCTAAAAAGCTAAGGAAGATTGAATATTATAAATAAAGTGGTTCGCCTTCTGTTGGGTGTATGGTTTGAACTTTGGGCAAAACAAAGGGAGCTAATTTGCAAATGAAGTTTAACTTTTCTTTGGGTTCTAAATCGTTTAGATACTCTGGTATCTTTTGAATTTCCTTTTCTAAAATGGACTTTAGTTCGTCTCTTAAATTGTTGGTAATGACTGTATCTTTCTTCATTGTTCGGGCTTATTTACTTTGTATCTTCTGCAAATATAAGCAAAATCTTACTAAATGGAAAGGTTTTGGTATTGTTGCATAAAAACCTCCACTATCAAGGCTATGATGTGGAGGTTTAAGCTATGTTTTACTATTTTGGATGGTATTGGCACAGTTTATGATAGACTTATAACAGATTGTTAAAAAGTGTATATCAATGTAAAACAAATTTAAAAAAACAACGTTAAGATTGCAATACTTAAAGTTTTACTTTAACTTAGGTATTTTAGTTGAATTTTATTTTTTAATATTAACAAAGCAATGTCGAATAGAATAATTTTTTCACTACGTTGGCATTTATTAAGTGAAGAAGAAACTAATGATGTACAAGTATTATTGTTGACATTTGAAAAACTTTTTAATAGTTTATTCCCTAACAAGGAATCTGATGTTGATTTGATTTATCCGTTTTTTAATACAAAGTTTCGAGTTAAGAAATATTCAAATAATGATAAAAGCTCATTTCTGTATTACAATCCTAGCTCATTAGCAATTTCATTCACTAGTGATTCATTGAGTGAGAATAAAATAAGAGAATCACTTGAATTATTTTTTAACAAGCTTAATGATATATTACAACCAGATCATTATCATGTTCATTTGGAATTTCAATATCACTATCCATTACCAAAGAATCATAGTGATTCTGAAAAGTTAAACTTTCTTAACGATAAAATCAATATTAGTTTTAGACAAGGTTTTTTTGAAGATGAAGATAAGCTACACTTAGATAATATAAGTTTTTCTTATAATTTGAACGAAGGAAGAAAAATTAATGTTCTAATTAAAGAAAGTAACAATAATGGATTCGATATTGAATATCTTTTTCTTTCAGGCTTAGTTAGAGATACATCAATTGAAGGAATACTATCTGAAGTTACCAAAGGAAAAAATGAACTAAATATAATTATTAAGAAAACTTAAAACCTTAGTACATATGTGTCCACAATGTCCACCACCAGAGATTCACTATACTATCAATGAAAATTTTTGTGTTAATCCTATTGTAGATAAAGATGTATTGGATAAAAAATTGAACGAATGGAGTAAAGAACCAGAAGATTCTAAGGAAGAAAGTAGTCAAAAATTCGAAAAATACAAGGTACGGAAGCATATTAATATTGATACTTCAATAACTTTCCAACATCCAAAGATTCAAAAACAAATTGATAAGAAAATCAAATACTTATCAATTGATTATGAAACCTTCAAGGTAAAGGTAGAAAAAATACTATCACAATTCTCTGAATTGCATTTTGAAAAATTTGCATTTGAAATTTCACCCTTCAACTCAATTTTGTTTAAGCTTCTTTTTAAAAATGGCTTAAGGTTAAATGTCTCTAAATCTTTCAGCAACCTTGAAAGCGAAGGAGTAAGTGATGATGATCTTCTTGTAACTATTTTTCATAATAAAGAATTAATTGAACCTAGTGTTATTATCTCTCCTAAAGAACTTGTTAAGTTGGTTAATCAAACAATTTAGTAAATCTTCTTACTTCCCCAAAGAGATAAGTGATAACAAAAAAGTGCCTACTTATCCCGTTGAAATTCTTTCAAAAAAGATAAGTGATAGCAAAAAAGCATCTACTTATCCTATTGAAATTCTTCCAAAAAAGAATTTTAAAATAATTGCCTTCAATGAAAGCTTAGAAGTCTTCAATCAATGCTGTGTGGTAAGAAGGTCTGCCAAAGATACAATAGAAGATACCTTTGACGAAGAATTTGGAGAAGTGCAAATACATGCCTTATTTCCGTCCGATAATCATAACCAATCAAATGTTAATGTTAATCATGTAATTGGGTATTCGATGAATTTATTAGGTGGATACTTTTTAGACAAGCATTTGATTTATAAAGTGAAATCACAGGGGCAAGAATCTTGGGAGCCAAACAAAGAAATTTACCTAGAAAAGTTTGAGGAATGTCACACTAAAGTTGAAGTTAGTATTCCTATTTTCTTTAATTTTAAACCATTAAATGAATTTCAAGGAAAAGTTAAAACACATAATAAAGATGTTGTAAAGAGTATTTATAAAACAGATAAAGCAAGTAACCAAAAAGACTTTAAGCAACGATTAGAAAGTGCTTTGAAAGAGATCAAACGTGGTCATGAAATTCCATTTAAAACTTATTTAAGACACGTTCCAGTAAATTTGAATTATTGGCATATTCAACTTGAATTTGAATACCCAGAAGATAGGCATACTGATAAAATTAAAGTCAGCCTTTCAAAGTTTTTTTCTGATATGGATAAACATGAAATATCTGAAATGAACCCGAAAGTTCAGTTAATATTGTTAACCATTCAAAACCTGTTGACACCAAGTTCAAAAAAGGAAATTTCAGAACTTGAACGAAACTTTAAAATTCCTAAGCACCTATTTCAAAAAGATGATATTTGATTTAACAATGTTTACTGTACCCAAATTAACAAATCCAGACTTTTAACCCTATGCTACAGAGTTAAAAGCCTGAATTTCGGTTTAATCAGTCTGGTATATATCTAAACTGACAAATAGTTTTCTGAATAGTTCCAATACGTACATGCTGTCACTTTCTTGGAACCACTTTTGGCATTCCTTTAAATCTTCTTGGTATTCTCCAATGGACCTAAACAATGCCATATCATTGATTTGCTGTAGTGCTGTCCTTTCATCTTGTTTCAGATGAAGTTCTAAACAAAAGGTTCTGCATCCTTCAATACATAACACATCTAATTTTTTACCTTTTTCAAGGGCTGAAATTTGTGCAGTTTTTAGAGCTTTGTATGTACCTAACCAATCATCTCTAATATGTGATGTTATCCAAGTTTTAGCAATCTGTACTTGCTTCTTTGTGAACTCTGTAGTTAACGGTTCACCTATCCGTAGTTTTTCAGGTATGGGTTTACGGTTCCCATTTTTCCCAGTGTTTCGCATTTTGGGTATTTTTGTATTAACAAATAAGGCTCGACAACGCCGACCCCAGTTAGTTGCGAAACAGACTAAAGAACCAAACCCATAAGGCAGGTTATACCGAACATTGCCGAGCTTTTATTTATATTATAAAGGCAATTGCATTGCAATAGATTCCGAAAATTGGAATTTACGGGTATAGGGTTCTTTACTGTTTCGCGTTACAAATATAAGCCAAACAAAAGAAGATTATCAAATATTATTGAAAAATAGTGAGAATTGGCAACGGTGTTGCATAGAGTAGGAGCAACGTTGAAAGTCTACCAAAGTATTATGTTTGCGTAGTGTCTTGTTTTCTGACTTTAAAACTCCACTATCAATGTTATGATGTGGAGGTTCAATTTATGCTTTAATGCGAACGGCTAATCAGCCTCCACAATCTTGATTTAGTTAGTTACCTAATTTTCTTCATTCGTAATTATATCATATGATCTCTTAATTGTCTCAAGGTTAATATTAGCTTTAAATCTAATGCTTTCATTTTCAGATGGTAAGATTGTAAGTTTATCAATCAGATTGTTAAACCTAGAATCTCTAAGGGGATACAAAACTATATCTGAATCTGGACAAATTTCAAATTGAATTTCACAATGTGGACAAGATTTTGGACCATGAATATTATGTTTCATAATTTTCACATTTGAAATGTTAGCAATATTGTCTTCTAAAACAATCTTAATATAAGGTGTATAATTCATTTCATTTTCTTTTGTAGGCATCATGGTTTACATCAAAATAAACAAGATGAAAAATTTTAGAGAATATAAATCCCATTACTCTTGACTCTCTAAAAACTTTAAACTGATATAACGTAGGAATTTGCTCTAAGTTTTCTTTTTGCTGATATGCATTAATACATTTAATAAAGTCTGATTTTTGTATTGTTACGTCAGCGAAGTCAATCTCGTGAAAGTGAAAAGCATGATTTTTGCTTAATTTATCGTAAGTAAGGTCAGAAATTTTTTTCAATCCCTTCATCAAAGATATATAATCCTTTTTTCCGTCTATTTTTTTTGAATCAAAACAAAAATCTTTTTCCCTTAATGAGACAAACTTGAATGAAAAGAACGGTTTATCACGCTTTAGCTCATTGAGTTTATGGGTAAGTTTCCCAAAGGAGTAATCATCTATTTTTAATTCTGCAAGTTGTTCGCTCGGATCGGGAATATTAAATTTTTTCTTCTTCTTGCTCATTATGTTTGATTAAAGAGGAAAAGTAAGTTTTCATAGATTTTTTATCTATAACAGTAGAGCAACTTTCTAAAGGTTCAGCAATTCCCCTAGCATCAATCCATGGTTTTTCGGAGTGTGAAAGTCTTTCAAGCTGGAAAGAGGACATACTACCATATTGATTTAAAACAGATGTTATCAAGCTCCATTGATCTTCTTGTAAATTAATCGACTTTTTTAATGAATTGCACCTGTCAATAGATGATTCTCCACAATCATAATGAATACTAATTTGTTGATAACCAAATTGTTTATACTCCCTATAAACAGACGGAATAACAGGACCATGAACCCAAGCTTGGAAATCTTCTTTAATCATGGAATTGACATAAACAAGTGCCCAAGCCTCTATATAATAGAGAAGTTTTTGAAGTTTCTTATTAGTAATGGGATCTCCAAGGTGGTCCATGTAAGAAAGAACAATTTTAGCTATGTCGTGACTTGAATTCATTATATTCTGATTTTATTACTGAACAACAAAATTAGCTTAACCTTTTACAATTAACAAATACATTAAGTTAAAAATGATTTACTAATATTTAGATGCTGATTATACGTTCATAGTTTCAACTAAGGTACTCAGTACTATTAAACAAACAGGAACTTTCGTTCTTTAAGTTCCTTAACAAAACCTAAAAACTCTTAAAGGTATTGTATATACACCCTAAAATACTCTTTTTCCTTAACTAAAATGGTTTAATAGCATCATAGGAGATAAACACTAGTAAAACAAGGCTTTAAACAATACTAAGCCGATGCCCTCCAAGCCACCAAATCAGCTATAAATGGCTGTAATTCGTAGATTTTAGCCAAATCTTCTTTGAAATGGTTCGATAACCGTTTATCAGAGGGAGCGGAAATAAGCCTTGTAAACTTTAGAGTTTGCAAGGCTTTTTTGTTTTTGGCTTCGAGTTCTTTATAAGATGCTGATTAACAATTATTTAATTTAAAATTAATAAATTGGTTTAAAAAGAAGGAATTAATATCATCAAAGAAACGTTTACTCAATAGAAACTTTTGACTATAAGTTAAAGTATTTCAATTTCTTTAATTAAATTTATATACTTAAGAGAAAATCATAAGTCTTTAAAATTTTAACCCATTGAAAGATGAAACCTATATACTTGGTTACCATACTCAAGAATTCAGAGAAGAGTCGCAAGCTTTAAGTGTGCCAATTTTATGTGTTGATAAAGATGTTTGGCTTGGGGAAGGTTATTATTTTTGGAGAGATATTGAATATGCTCACTATTGGGGAATAGATAAAAAGAAAAGGACTGGATATTATGATATTTACAGCATAGAAATTGATCAAGAATTTCTATTAGATACTGTTTTTAATGAAGATGATTATGAATTCTTTAAAGACTCTATTGAAAAAGCCATTAAAAAATTAAAAATAGATAGAAAGGATTATAGTGTAACTATCAATGAAGTTCATACGTTTTTGAAAAGAAATGTATGGAATGAATTTGAAGATATAGAGGGGATAGTATTTGAAGACATTCCTATAGGAAAAAGGCATTCTCAGATTCCTCCGTTGTATTATAAAAAAAGGATTCAAATTGTAGTTTTCGATTTGAGAATTACACAAAACTTCTCTTTGTACAAAGAAAAAGTTAAATGCAATGAAAAAAAGAAATTATAAAGAGCTTACAGAAAAATTCGATAGAATTTTAGATTCAATAGATAATAATTTTATTGAAGAATGGCTAACTAGTCATCGAGAGGAAACTAAAATCAATCAAGTTCAAGACTTAATAGAAGGACAAACTATAGAATTTATTATCGAATCCGAAGTATCAAATACAATGATTTCTTTGGCAACTATGAATGAATCTGATTTTTCAGGTTCATTTTGTGAAGAAATAGAAGATGGTTCATTGAATGACAAAGGAGAATCAAATTATGCTATAGCTGCATAAATAAAAAAAATATGAATATTCCTGAAAAACAAACTTTAATAACTTTTGAAGGCTTGCAAGTTGTAAATGTTGATTTTAATTCTGTACCAATTGAATTAAATCAATTTGAATATAAGTATCCAAAGGTAAGTATTAATTATAAAGTAATAGAAGATGTTTCAAAAAAGGATTTCTTTGGCATAAAATTCAATGCGAAAATTAACGATTCTGGAAATATATTCAATTTAACAATATCAGCAATTGGAAAATTTAATGTAACGAACCCAATAGACGAAAGCTTTTTAAGTTCTGATTTCGCAATTATTAATGCTCCAGCAATCGCATTTCCATATTTTCGTTCTATGGTTACAAATATTACTGTAAACTTTGGATTTCCTCCTCTAATTCTACCTACTTATAATTTCACTAAAACTAAAAATCAGAATAATTAAGGATTAGTATAGCTAATGACTTTATTGTTCAATCTAATTCCTAGACTTTCGATAAAAAGTTTGGTAGATGAACTTAATGTAAATTGTACACATCCTGCATATCTTCTGAGTAGAGAGTTGAGCAATTACTCTTTAGACTGGCTGCAATGATGAGACTATCATAAAAGGAAAATTGGTATCTATGAGGTAAGTAAATTGGAATCCAAAAAGACTCTATCTTTCATTAGCTTGATATCTGTCAAATTTATAGTTACTGGCTATCTTAGGACTGACTTCTAGGACAGTAAATTTTTTGGCAGAAGTAGCTTCAACCCCATCATTCACTTGAATTTCCTTTTGATCAGTTGACTCTATTTCAATAAAGTCTAACTGTTTCAAAAGCTCTATTAGAAAGAATCGTCTTTTCTGATCTTTCAGTTTTATAATAAATTGTTCCATAGCAGGAATAGAAGTTTTGTGAATCAAAGTTAATGGATTTAACGGTAACTTACAAATAATATTCCTGACTGTTAAGGGACAGAAAGCAATGAAGTTTACGATCTATTTATGGCACATTGGGATATAAATACAATTGAGTTACGAGAATTATTTAAGATTTTGTATCTTAAACGTGCTAATATGGTAATTGGCATTGAACATCATAGTATTGGTGGAATTGTTGGTATAGTTGAATCTTCAATCATACTTGCGCATAATCATGCAAGCCTAGAACCTTCCAAAGCAAACAAGGACTTTACACAAAAGGTTTGCGATACTTGTAAAATTTTTGATATATCTTTGTTGGATCATCTTATTGTGACCAGTGAAGGATATTATAGCTTTTGTGATGAAGATTTGATATGAAAAAACTTAAAATTGGCGAGTATCAAAAAGCCACAAATAGCTTGAAATGAACTATTTGTGGCGAAATTTGTTGCATAATGTATGATCCAATAAGTAACAAAATACGAGTTCAAATGTATAAAAATATTAAAGAAAAATTATCAATAGCCATAAAAAAATTTATCAGATAGTAAAGAAATAAGCTTTCAATTACTAAATGAGGTTAGTGTTGAAGACTTGAAA